>CWHC01000050.1_pt2 | contig 99556 bp, 91 predicted proteins | sample 693371 | NCBI WGS metagenome assembly CWHC01 (sample SAMEA3735914, study PRJEB9488) | human gut metagenome | biome: ENVO:mammalia-associated habitat; material: ENVO:feces | place: Malawi | collected 2009-02-27 | reverse complement strand
CGGCGCATTCCGCAGGGGGAGCGATATTTTGCAGCACGAAGTGCGTAGCAAAATATCGCTCATGCCCGAGGACGCGCCGGGAGGCAACACCGATTCGGGGCCGGACATATAGATCTACCAGAGCATTTGCAGATTCGTAAACTTTTTTGAAAAAAGTGCTTGCACAGTTCTCGAATCATAGGTTATTATCTACCTCGTTGAACGCGCGGGTCCAACAGAACGAATCGCGATCAACAACATAGCATGTCGGAGTGGCGGAATTGGCAGACGCGCTAGCTTGAGGTGCTAGTGACCGCTTTTTGGTCATGCGGGTTCAAGTCCCGCCTCCGACACCATCGCATTTGAAAAGCCTCTTTGGAGGTTTTTTTGTTACCGATAGACGGTGAGGTTCACGATGGAAACGCTTGAGCGCAACGAGTGGGCAGACGTTGCCCAATTGGTCGAGATTACGAGCGATGCTGTCATTGTCTGTGAGCTTGACGGAACCATTTTGCATGTAAATAATCGTTTGCTCGACTTGATGTGCGAGGAGCGTTCCGATGTGATCAACGGAGATGTTAAAGACCTCCTGTACTCGTCGGCATTTGAACGCGCGGCAGCGCATCGTCTTCCTTTTGAGATCAATGGAACAAAGAGCGAGTTGATGCTCAAGCTGAGTGACGGCTCATTTATTCCCGTCCTGGTGTGTGCCGGCTCGGTTACACCGTCTCGCATCTTTGGCCGCCGTGCACCGCGTGTTCTGGTGGCGCTCCATAGCATCGAAGAACAGTATTCGCACGACCGCCAGCTCAAGCGTGCACTTTCGGAACTGAGAGTGGCGAATAAGCGCCTCTCGGGCACGCTCTCGGTCATTATGAGCACGGTGGGCTCCGATGAGCTGCCTAGTTTGTTAGATACCGTTTTGAACCAGCTTGTAGGAACCCTCGATGCCTCGGGCGCTGCCATTTATTTTTCTGAGAGCGGCGGTTTTAAGCTTCGCGGTGTTTCCAAGGAGCTGCATGGCAGCTACCTGCCCGAGTTTCTGCCGTATGGCGCTGGCATTCCGACGTATGTTCTTCGCGAGTCGCGTGCCTGTCGCTTGTCGATTCAACAGGACCTCGAGGGCGATAGGGCCGCCTCCGGTATGTTCATGGACCTGGACAATCGTTCTAAGCACCTGTTGCGCGTGCAGGATATGCCTCCGTACCGCAGCGAGATCTGTCTTCCCGTTTTTTACGGTACGCAGATCCTTGGCGTGCTGGAAGTTGGTTGGAAACGCCCCCAGGCACCGCTCGCCTATGACGTTAATGTGCTCGAGGTTATTTGCGATTACCTGTCTATCCAGCTGGTCAGCATGGCATCGAGCCTTCGCTCTCGTCGCACGGCCGAGCTTGGCCGCTCGCTCAATGTCTTGCGTGATGAGTTGTTTACCTTTCTAGACGATCCCGCCGCGGCTACCCAGGCGGTATCGTCCGAGATCTGCAATATGCTCAACTGCCATTTTTGTCCTGTTGAGTATGACGCCAGTCTGGATTCCTACGTCATAGATTTTGAAGGCGGCAGTCGCGTTGCTTTGCCGGACGATCCCGAGAAGCTTTTCTTTTCCACGATGGCGCCAGCGGCACGTCTGGGGGCTGGCCCTGATGGCTTTGAGGCATCTGTTTTGGGCGGCACGAGTGCCGAGGACCTTAAACACGTCCGTATAACGCGCGTTGACGAATCGATGCCTATGGGAGGCTGGCTTAGGGCGCATGGCCTGCCTTGTCAAGGTCTCTACGTCGACACCGGCATCGAGGCGGGGCGCCCGCGCTCTGAGGGTGATGGCAAGCACAGTAACGACGCGATTGTTCCTGCTTCCGTTGCGAAGAGCCCGACGACGCGCGCGCTGCTGCTCCGTGATGGTAGCCAAGAGCCGATTGATGACCTTGAATACGACTACTTGGTGCACTTGGCGCATGACTTTGAACTGATCTACGAAGGCGAATCTCAAAAGCGCGAGGAGCGCCATATCGCTCAGACCCTCCAGATCGGCATGAGAAATTCACTGGGGGATGTTCCGGGTATCGCAACCGATTCGGTATACCTGTCGGCCACGAACTCGGCGTTGGTCGGCGGCGATTTCTATACGCTCATCCGTCTCCCCGACGACTGCGCCGTCATGATTCTGGGTGATGTGTCTGGCAAGGGCATTGAGACCGCATCGATGTCCGCGCTCGTCAAGACGGCCCTGACGGCCTATGCCTGGGAGGGCGCTGGACCGACCCGCATGGCACGCTCCCTTAACAGCATGCTCATGGGCTTTTCGAGGGTCGAGACGTTTGTGACGGCGTTTATCGCCAAGATCGATCTTAAAGCGGGTCGCGCTACCTATTGCTCTGCGGGACATCCTCCCACGATGGTCATTAGGCCGTCGTCGACGCCGCTTGGTGGCGGCGAGACCTGCGGGGGAGAAGTGGAGCTCCTTGGGTGCCAATCGGGCGTGATCGGTGCCTTTGAGAGCATGGTGTACGAGACAGGCGTGTTTACGTTCGCCCCCGGCGACATGCTCTTCATGTATACGGATGGAACGATTGAGGCCCGCGACCGCACCGGAGCGTTCTTTGGCGAGCAGCGCTTGCGCGATCTTCTGCTTTCTGTTTCGGGGGAGGGCGTGTCGGGCATTTGCGGCAAGGTCTTGGGCGAGCTTGACCGATTTACCGAATCGGCGCTGGACGATGACATCGCGCTGGTCTCCCTTGAGTTTTTACGAAGTCGATTGTAGGCCACGGCATTTGATGGGCAAAATCTGCGCAGTTGCAGATACGTATGCATCGAGCGAGCTCTTTTGGGGAACCATGGTCGTATGAATGAGTGGAATGACATAGCGGTTTTGACGCCACCAGGCGATATCGACATCGCCACGGTGCCTGCGCTGCGCCGGCGGTTGGATGCTTTGATTGGCCGCGGCGTGCGTCGTGTCGTCTTCAACTGTCAGGCTGTTAGCTTTATCGATTCGACGGGCTTGGCATTTCTGCTTACGCACGCTCGTGAGCTCATGAGACGAGAAGGCCTGCTTTCGCTCGTCAATGCATCAGATGAAGTTGTTCGCTTTTTGAAGATTGCTCGTCTTGTCGATATCCTTCATGTCGCAGGGCCGGCACGGGAGTCTATTCCCGCCATTCCGGTGGGGGAGCTGCCTCGCTGGAGTAAGAGCGTCGAGGTCCGTCAGGGTATCGAGAATCTTCCATACTACCGACATCGCATCGCCGAACTCCTTGAGTCGCTTCCGTTGCGCCGTGACGAGCGCTACGATGTTGCATTGGCGTCGGGGGAGGCGCTGGGTAATGCCTATGACCATGCGGGCGGTATCGGGTGCATCCTGACGGTTCAGGCCTATGGCGATCGCGTTGTGATTGAGGTGCTTGATCGAGGTGCCGGCTATTCTATCGATGAAACGAGCGAGCCGGTCGCATCTGAGGAGCGCGGCCGTGGTATCAAGCTTATGCGTATGCTCGTCGATAACGTGGAGGTTGGTCGTCGTACGGACGGCGCCGGCACGCGCGTGCAGATGGTGAAGATGTTTAGTGGAGCGCTGGAATCGCGTGCCTAGCCAATCGCTTAAGCGCGTTTAGCCACTAAGAACATGCGGCAGACAATTTTTTTGAAAAAAGTACTTGCGTCTTTTGGACAACTCGCGTAAATTAATAACCCGCAAGCGGACATGGCTCAGTTGGTAGAGCACAACCTTGCCAAGGTTGGGGTCGCGGGTTCGAGCCCCGTTGTCCGCTCCATTGCATTTCCGGACCGTCTCAAGCGGTCCTTTTCCGGCGAAGTGGCCAAGTGGTAAGGCAGAGGCCTGCAAAGCCTTTACCCCCGGTTCGAATCCGGGCTTCGCCTCCAGGCAACATCCGGGCGCTCCGGCGCCCGTTTTGTTTTACATATGCGGACATGGCTCAGTTGGTAGAGCACAACCTTGCCAAGGTTGGGGTCGCGGGTTCGAGCCCCGTTGTCCGCTCCAAGCGCTATAGCCCGACTACGACGGTAGCCGGGCTTTTTCGTATCCATAGCTTGGGCTCGAACCCGAGAGGGAGCGAGCGTTAAGCAAACGCGGAGCGTTTGTAGCGAGCTGGCGAGGTCGCCGGCAGGCAGCCGAAGCCGGTGCGGATCCGCGAAGCGGATACGCGGACGCCCCGTTGTCCGCTCCAACTATCTTACGCGGTTCTAACGAACCGCGTTTTTTGTTGACGCTGCGCGAGCCCCGGATGCCCCATCTTGCCCCTCAATCGTCGGTCGCGTACATAAAGTACGCTTCCCTCCTCTTTCGCGGCAACCTGGGGCATCCGGAGCCCGCTCGCTGTCGCAGCCGAGGGAGTGGGTCTTCCGTTCTTTTCACTAATTGGTCGATCCGTCCCAGGGGGCCCGAGCTTTTTTCAATTATTCGAAAATAGTTCTTGCATTTGGGTCGATCATCCCGTATATTAAATCCTCGCAGGCGGACATGGCTCAGTTGGTAGAGCACAACCTTGCCAAGGTTGGGGTCGCGGGTTCGAGCCCCGTTGTCCGCTCCATTTGGGCGTTTAGCTCAGGGGGAGAGCGCTTCCCTGACACGGAAGAGGTCAGAAGTTCAAATCTTCTAACGCCCACCAAATGTTCGCAGCTCAGAGGCTATGTCCTCTGGGCTGTTTTTTTGTCACCAAGCTCGCCGCCAAATAAGACACCAATTATTGATTCAAGGTCTGTACGCGATGATCTTCGCATCCCGTAGGGGTACCGGCAGATTGCATACGTCCTGGCCGATCGTGACCGCAACATGTTGGTCAAGCATAATCTTTTGGATTCTTTTGGCATGAGTGGCTTAGTTTTGGTAGGATTTGTCGGCGGCTTGACTAAGGGGTTTTATAGCTGCCATGCAGGTAGTCGTGTTGGTAACGTTTTACCGACTTGTCAAATACCCCTCATTTTTAATGCGTCTGCAAAATGACTAATTGCTTTGACCTGCTGAAACACTATATGTTGTGTTTGACCTAAAAAAAGAATACAGGATATAGATGCATCTTTGTCGTATGATAGATGGCGGACAGAGAACGAAGACCTTAACTGCCTCTTTTGAACGTGTCCTTGAGCCGCTTGATCGGCTCCTGGGAATGTCCGCATGGAGGCGTATGGTTTATCGAGAACACAGATTGCGCGACGGCGCCGCAAGACAGGGGCAAGCCCTGCCGGGCATCGTTTGGCTCTGAAGCGCAATGAGACTACGATGCGAAAGAGGCAAGAGGATGAAGATCATCAAGCGCAGCGGCACCGAGGTTGTCTTTGACATCGATAAGATCGTCAATGCCATCCGCGCCGCAAACTTGGAGGTCGAGGAGAGCTCTCGTCTAACCGACCGTCAGGTGGTTTACGCGGCACAAAACGTTGCCGAGGCATGTGAAAATGCCGGGCACACCGTATCGGTCGAGGAGATCCAGGATCTGGTCGAGGACGAGATCATGCGTCTCGACTGCTATGAGGTCGCTCGCCACTACATCATTTATCGCTATGTTCAGAGCCTGAAGCGCCAAAAGAACACGACCGACGACAAGATCCTGTCGCTGATCGAATGCAACAACGAAGAGGTCAAGCAGGAGAACTCTAACAAAAACCCGACCGTCAACTCCGTTCAGCGCGACTACATGGCCGGCGAGATCTCCAAGGACCTGACGCAGCGCGTGCTGCTGCCCCAGGAGATCGTGGATGCCCACAACGAGGGCCTGATTCACTTCCACGATTCGGACTACTTCGCCCAGCACATGCACAACTGCGACCTGGTGAACCTGGAGGATATGCTCCAGAACGGCACCGTTATCTCGGGCACGCTGATCGAGAAGCCGCACAGCTTCTCGACTGCCTGCAATATCGCGACGCAGATTATCGCCCAGGTCGCATCTTCCCAGTACGGCGGTCAGTCGATTTCGCTGACCCATCTGGCTCCGTTTGTCGAGGTGAGCCGTCAGAAGATTCGTGGCGAGGTTGCCCGCGAGCTCGAGGAGCTTGGCGTCTCTGCGTCTGCCAAGAAGGTCCGTGAGGTCGTTGAGGACCGCCTGCGCGATGAGATTCGTCGCGGCGTCCAGACGATTCAGTATCAGGTCGTGACCCTTATGACCACGAATGGCCAGGCGCCGTTCGTGACGGTCTTTATGTATCTCAATGAGGCCCGTACGCCCCAGGAGAAGCATGACCTTGCCATGATTGTGGAGGAGACGCTTCGTCAGCGCTATGAGGGCGTTAAGAACGAAGCTGGCGTGTGGATCACCCCGGCGTTCCCCAAGCTCATCTACGTGCTCGAGGACGATAACGTTTACGAGGATTCCCCGTACTTCTACCTGACTCAGCTGGCTGCGAAGTGCACCGCCAAGCGCATGGTGCCCGACTACATCTCCGAGAAGAAGATGCGCGAGCTCAAGTTGTCGAAGGGCGAGACCGCCGGCAACGGCGATTGCTACACCTGCATGGGTTGCCGCAGTTTCCTGACGCCCGACCGTTCGGGCAACGGCTTTAACAATGTCGCCAACGCGCTGAACTATGATCCGACCAAGCCTAAGTACTATGGTCGCTTTAACCAGGGCGTTGTGACCATCAACCTGCCCGATGTCGCGCTGAGCTCGCATCAGGACATGGACAAGTTCTGGAAAATCTTCGATGAACGCCTTGAGCTGTGCCACCGTGCCCTGCTGTGCCGTCATGAGCGCCTGATGGGTACGCTTTCTGATGCCGCCCCGATTCTGTGGCAGTACGGCGCCCTCGCCCGTCTGAAGAAGGGTGAGACGATCGACAAGCTGCTCGTGGGCGGATACTCCACCATCAGCCTGGGCTATGCTGGCCTGTATGAGTGCGTCAAGTACATGACGGGCCACAGCCACACCGAGAAGGAGGGCACGCCGTTTGCCATGGCCGTCATGCAGCGCATGAACGACAAGTGCGCCGAGTGGAAGGCCGAAAGCGATATTGACTTCTCACTGTACGGTACCCCGCTTGAGTCGACGACCTACAAGTTTGCCAAGTGCCTGCAGCGTCGTTTTGGCATCATCCCGGGCGTGACGGACAAGGGCTACATCACCAACAGCTACCATGTCCACGTGTCCGAGGAGATCGACGCATTCGACAAGCTCAAGTTCGAGGGCATGTTCCAGCAGCTTTCGCCGGGCGGTGCCATCTCCTACGTCGAGGTTCCCAACATGCAGGACAACCTCAAGGCTGTCATTCGCGTGATGCAGTACATCTACGACAACATCATGTACGCCGAGCTCAACACCAAGAGCGACTACTGCCAGGTGTGCGGCTACGATGGCGAGATCCGCATTATCGAGGACGACGGTAAGCTGGTGTGGGAGTGCCCCAACTGCGGCAATCGTGACCAGGAGAAGATGAATGTCGCCCGTCGCACGTGCGGCTACATCGGTACCCAGTTCTGGAACCAGGGTCGAACCGAGGAGATCCGCGACCGCGTGCTGCATCTCTAATAACCATCCCAGGCTGCCCCGTAGCGAGGCCCCGGACCTTTACTCGCTATTTCGGACAGTCCTAGCTCACGACGGAGGCGCCACTGGCGCCTCCTGTTCGTGCGGAGCTCATATCGAGCAAAAGCCCAAGCGGCTCTCTCGGTTCAGCCAAGTTGATGTAGCTGAGATGCAGCGCGCAGTCTGCTCACTCCTCGAAGTTCTTAGCGGAAATGAGTCGACTTGCAATAACGGTTTGCTTGCAGCAACGGTTGAGCTGCAACAAGTTTTTTATTGGACCTCGAACCCTATACTCGATGTTCGCTTCGTTCATTGAGTGTTGCTCGCGAGGGGTCTGGAGTATATCGTTCCGCCCGCAGTTTCGCAGGCCAAAGGCCGAGAATGTTTGAGGACGGAATGATATACTCCAGACCCCCAGGAAGGTTACTTATGAACTACGCGAACATTAAGTATTTCGACATTGCCGATGGGGAAGGCGTTCGTACTTCTCTGTTTGTGAGTGGATGCCGTCGTGGGTGCAAGAACTGCTTTAACTCTGCCGCGTGGGACTTTGCTGCGGGCGAGCCGTTCGATCGTGCCGTCGAGGACAAGATTATCGAGAGTCTCGACCATCCCTTTATTGATGGCCTGACAATTCTGGGCGGGGAGCCCATGGAACCCGAGAACCAGGCGGGGCTCGTTGATTTCATTGAGCGCGTTCGCGCCACTTATCCTGTGGGGTCGGGGAAGACCATTTGGTGCTTTACTGGCGACGTACTCGAGGAGCTTATGCCGGGCGGGCACCATCATACCGAGGTGACGGGCCGCATTCTCGCCTGCCTCGATATGTTGGTGGACGGTCCGTTCGTTCAGGATTTGTACGATATCTCGTTGCGCTTTAGGGGCTCGAGCAATCAGCGCGTGATCGATATGAATGCCACGCGTGCCCGTGCCGAGCGTGAAAACGTTGCGCTTTGCGACGCCGTGGAGCTTTGGCGTGATGATCCGGTCTATTCGACCCATACTATGTAGCTGGCAGAGGTTGCGTGCCGCCGTGGTACCATAGCGCGAACGCGAAATCGAAAAAAGTGAGGCCCAGATGGTCGATCAGGAAAAAGTCGAGACTGCCATTAAGCTGCTGCTTGAAGGTATAGGCGAGGAGCCGTCTCGTGAGGGGCTGCTGGAGACGCCGGCACGCGTTGCCCGTATGTATAGCGAGATTGCCGGCGGTATGGACCAGAGTGCCGAGGAGCATCTGTCCAAAACTTTTGCCGTCGCTTCGAACGATTTGGTTATCGAGCGTGACATTACGTTTTACTCGTTGTGCGAGCACCATCTGCTGCCGTTTTATGGCAAGGCCGCCATTGGTTATATCCCTAACGGTCGGGTGGCGGGCCTGTCTAAGCTTGCTCGCACGGTTGAGGTTTATGCCCGCCGTCTGCAGCTGCAGGAGCAGCTGTGTGCGCAGGTTGCCGACGCTCTCATGGATTATCTCGCTCCCCAGGGAGCGATTGTGCTCATGGAAGCTGAGCATATGTGCATGACCATGCGCGGCGTGCAAAAGCCCGGCACCAAGACTGTAACGCTCGCTCGCCGCGGCGTCTTTGAGACCGATCCGGCGCTCGAGGAGCGATTCTTTAGGATGCTGGGACGCTAACTATGAGAGTCGTTAACGACTTTACATCGAATACGGACGAGGGAACACTGCGTCGCGGTTTTATGGCTTCGGGCCTGACTCCCTTTGGTGCCATGCCTCGCATTGATTATATTTGTGCCAACGGGCTGTTCCGGCGGCACCTGGGCAACATTGCACGGTTGGAATCGGGGCGCATCTTTTGCCGCCACGGTATTGACCACCTGCTGGATGTTGCCCGTATTATGTGGATCAAGAATCTCGAGGAACAGCTCGAATTTGACCGCGAGGTCATCTACGCCACGGCACTTCTTCACGATATCGGCAAAGATGAACAGTATGAATCGGGTATATCCCATGATGTTGCAAGCGAACGCGTCGCTGATGCGATCCTCGGCGGCATGCCCGATGACGTGGCGTTTGAGCCGGCCGATGCCGCGGCCATTAAGACGGCCATTCTGGGCCATCGAAAGCTGCGCGTGAACAGCCAACCGCTTGAGCGTCTGCTCTATGCGGCCGACAAAGCGTCACGCGCCTGCTTTGCATGCCCCGCGCGCAATGCTTGCAACTGGAGCGACGATAAAAAGAACCTGTCGATTCGCGTGTAGCCGGTATGCGCGATCGGGGTTCTAAACGAGGGAGACGATCGCGATGAGTAATAAAAAACTGCCTGAGAATGCCACCAAGACTGAGGGTGCTGAGCTCGCCCGTCGTGGTAGGGGTGAAATTTCTGCTGCGACGGCGGTACCCCATGTGAGCTATGACGACCTTCGCCATGCCGACCGTATCGTCATTGACGGCCTCGAGGTTTTTGCCAACCATGGCGTGTATCCCGAGGAGAACGCGCTGGGTCAGAAGTTCATCGTTTCTCTGGTGCTCTATGCCGACCTGCGTGCGGCGGGGGAGCACGATAGTTTGGACGCCTCGATTGACTATGGCTCGGTGTGCCACGATGTTGATGGCTATCTGCGCGAGCATACGTTTAAACTCATCGAGGCGGCAGCCGAGGGGACAGCCCAGATGCTGCTGCGCCGTCACCCCTCGTTGCTTGGTGTGCGCGTTAAGCTCGATAAGCCTTGGGCGCCTGTCGGTCTTCCCCTGGCAAGCTGCGGTGTCGAGATCGAGCGTGTGCGCTAACCGGTTCTAATACGTCTCTATGGGTGGTTGCTTGAGCCGCTGAGACAGTGCTCCATTGTTGGGGCAGTATGTGTCGAGCAGGGCGTGGAACCGCTGGTTGTGGCTTGGCTCAAGCAGATGGACAAGCTCGTGGGCGACAACCATGTCGAGACACTCGATGGGATAGGCGGCAAGTTCGCGTGCGATGCGAACGGCGCCGGTCTTGGGCGTGCATGATCCCCAGCGCGTTTTCATGCTGCGCACAGAGACGCGGGCCACGGTGACGCCCATTGCGATTTCGTGCGCGTGCACCATATCGCGCAGTGCCGATGTGACTTCTGACGTATAGAGCTGGTTGATGTTGGCTTGGAGCTCATCGGGCGTTAGGCCGTCGAGGATTGCGTGCCGCTTGGCCCGTGGGCGTTCGTCTGGCTCGTCGGTACCTATAAAACTTGCAAAGGTAGCCTGTTTGGGCCGTGGTACGGGTGACGCAAAGTTGTGATCGAGTGCATCCTGCACCGTGATGGGCTTGCCCCAAAGTGCAATGATGGACGAGGGGCTGAGTGGCTCTCGCGCCGTTGCCTGACGTTGCTCGCGCTGGGCAAGTCGGCTGGTAATCCAGGCGCTGTTGCGCTTCACAAACGCTTCGATACGCTCGCGGCTGGCGCCGAGCGGTGCGCTGGCGTGGACCTCGCCGCTCGATGTGACGCGTAGGTTGAAGTTTTTGACGCGCTTTTTGGCAACGACGACGGGGATGGGCGTCCCATCCGGTCGGGATAGGAAAAACGTAAATTGCTGCGTCAAAAGCGGTCCTTCAGATTGGGGATGGGCCGGCATGTCGACCGTTCGGCATACCGGCCCGCTCAAGGGATGTGAAATTAATAACGCTCAAAGAAGGCAAGCGCGTTGTCGCTGCAGAGCTTCTGCATCACGGTCTTGCCAAAGTGCCTGGAGAGCATGTTCTGGAATTCGGGCATTTTGCTGGCATCGGAGAGGAAAGTGGGCACCGCGGCACCGTCCCAGTCGCCGCCGAGCGCGATGATATTTTCGCCACCCAGGTCAAGCCAGTGTTCGATATGGGCTGCCAGCTGGTCGAAGGTGACATCTGCGGCGGTCTTGTCGGTTGCGTCGTTGGATAGGAACTTGCTGCAGTAGTTGAGGCCGACGATACCGCCCATGTCGCGGATGGTGCGGAACTGGTCGTCGGTGAGGTTGCGCTTGACGCCGCAGACGGTGCGGGAGTTGGAGTGGCTGGCGACGAAGGGGCGCGTGGCGTGGGCGACAACCTCGTCAAAGCACTCATCGTTGAGGTGGGAGACGTCGAGCACCATGCCGGCGTGCTCCATCTGCGTAAGCGCCTCGATGCCGGCGGCGGTGAGGCCGGCATGGGTGTCGTGTCCGCTCGCGAGCGGTCCCTGCGCGTTCCAGCTGAGTGATGACATGAGTACGCCCAGGCTCTTGAGCACCTCGATCAGCGCGGGGTCCTCGGCAAAGAACGTGGCGTTTTCGATGGTGTGGATGCAGGCGACCTTGCCGTCTTTGAGTGCAGGGCGAATGTCAGCGGCGCTGCGTACGTTGACCATGCGGTCGTGGTTGAGCATTGCCTGGCCGCTCATGTGCGCCATGATCTGCGCCTGGAAGCGCGCAGCGTGGGCGGTGGGAATCTCGTCGGGGACAAACGTGGCGAAGCACTGTGCCCACGGCGTATTGCCGATCTTTGCGAGCGAGATGGCGCAGGCGTTGCCCTCGATGAGGTCGAAATCCTGCGGATGCGTTTCATCGCCGGGGAAATAACCGTCGGTGCCGGCGGTAAAGCGCAGGTCGAGATCGAGCGTGGCCCAGCCGATGCGGTCGGCGGTGTCGCAGTGTAGGTCAAATACGGGATATGCCATGGTTCCTCCGGTTGCAGCGTTTCTTTGCAAACTGTCTTTGAATTGTATGACTAGGGTATAGTTAGCGCCATATGTTCACGGCGGCCCGCGTTGTGCGCCGCCCTTATCACGGAGGTTACCATGTCCAACCAGGGCAAGAAGGTTAAGACCCATTATCGTGGCACGCTCGACGACGGCACGCAGTTCGATAGCTCCTACGATCGCGGTGAGCCGCTGGAGTTCACCTGCGGCGCCGGCCAGATGATCAAGGGCTTCGACGCCGCTGTTGTCGACATGCAGGTGGGCGAGAAGAAGACCGTGCACATTCCTGCTGCCGATGCCTACGGCGAGCACAATCCCGAGATGGTTATTACCTTCCCGGCCGAACAGGTTCCCAACATCGAGCAGATCGAGAAGGGCATGAAGCTTTTCCTGTCCACGCCAAGTGGTATGCCCGTCCCCGCCGTGGTCATCGACGTAACGCCCGACGCCGTGACGCTCGATGCCAACCACGAGTTGGCCGGCAAGGACCTCAACTTTGATATCGAGCTCGTTGAGGTCGAGGGTTAGAGTATGCCTGAACGCTTGGTTTCGACGACATGCTTGGGAAATCTCAACGATCCGTCCTATGAACTCCTGCTTCGCCGGAAGTTGGGCGGCGTCTTTGAAGTTGACGAGCTACTGCTCGATTGGGACCAGGCTGATGTGTGCGCGTTTGTGGGCGTGACGGAGCTGGGGCGCACGATCGATGTTCGGCTGGATACTACCGATGGCGGTCGTCTTGCCGATGGCGACGTGCTTGCCATTGACCGCTCGGGCATGGTGCCCGTGGCGGTCGTCGTGCGCCTGCGCAGCGCCGAGGTTTATTTGGTCGAAGTCGACCGCATGGATCCGATTGCGCTCGCGCATGCGTGCTGGGAGATCGGCAACATGCATGCGCCGCTCTTCCGGGGCGACTCGGACGAGCATACCGTGCGCATGTATACGCCGTTGCAGCCTGTTTTGGGCCGCATGCTCCGGGGTGTCGAGGGTGTTCGGCTCTCGGTGGTTACCCGTGAACTCGATGCGGACCGGCGCTTTGCGTCGAGTGCGGCGGAGGTCGTCGTGAGCATGGCTCCCGACTTTACCATCGTAAAAAAGACGCGCGGCTAAGCGCACGTATACGCAAGATGGGCTTTGAGGGGCGACCAATCAGGGTCCGTCTTGCTGTTGATAGGAGGCTTTGGGGGAAGCATATGGGTCTTGAGGGAATCAAGCTGATTGCATGCGATTTGGACGGCACTTTGCTGCATCCGGGGGAGCGCGAGCTGCGTTCCGAGGCATTTGAGCTTATCGATGAGCTGCATCGTCGCGGTATCGTGTTTATGCCGGCGAGTGGCCGTCAATATGCGAGCTTGCGCTACCTGTTTGCCCCGGTGGCCGATGAGCTCGCCTATGTATGCGAAAACGGAACCCTGGTGATGAGCGAGGGGCGTGCCGTTGTCAAGCGTTCCATGGAGCGTAGCCTTGCTATGGTTATCGCGAATGCCGTGGTTGCGTATCCCCATGCCGACGTGACCCTTTCGTGTGAGGGGCACCTCTACGCCATGAGCGGCAACGATGCGTTCGTCGACCATTTGCGCCATGAGGTCCACTGCGATGTGGCGGTGGTCGACCGTCCCGAGGACATCGATGAGGATGTCATTAAGATTGGCTTCCAGACGCCCAAGGTGGATTATCCGGCGGCCCGGGAGTATTTCGAGTGCCTCTTTAGCGACCGTGTCGACGTGATGACGTCGGGAACCGCATGGACGGACTTGATCGGTTTCGGTTCAGGCAAGGGCTCCGCGCTTGCCGATTACGGTCGTGCCCTGGGGATTTCGCCCGATGAGATGATGGCGTTTGGCGACAATGAGAACGATCGCGACATGCTCAACGTCGTGGGCCATCCCTATCTGATGGAGAGCTGCAACCCCACCATGCGCGGCGTCAACGACCGCGTCCGCTACGTGCACACGGTCGAAGAAGAACTCCGTCGCCTGCTCGCCGAGTAGATATTTGGGACATGCCTAGAAATCTACTTTTTGCTGCAGAGTGCGGAAAGGTGTTTTTTTAAGGCATATCCCAAACATCTACCGGCAGTCGGGGCAGAGACCCTCGAAGATGGTGTAGTGCGACGTGACGTGCCAGCCGATTTGCTCGGACGCCTTGGCGTTGAGCTGGGCATCGAAGGGAAGTGGTACGTCGATGACGCGGCTGCACGAGGCGCAGATGATATGCGCATGCGGATCAATCGTGCGATCGAAGCGGCTGCCGCCCGGCGTCTTGATGGAGAGAATCTCGCCGGCGTCGGCCAAGAGGTTGAGGTTGCGGTAGACCGTGCCGCGGCTGATCTTGTCATCCTGCGCGCGCACGACGTTGTAGATTTCGTCGGCGGTGGGATGGTTATAGCTTTGGCGCACGGCGTCAAGAACCAGCTTTCGCTGCCTGGTATTCCTTCTTTGCACCGCCATGCGCCTCGCCTCTTTTCTATCAACGGTCGTAGGTAAATGATACCGTATTTAGCACACAATACTAATAACGAGGACTGAAACCATCTTCATTGGCAAGTGGGGCTCGGGCCTGCGCGTCTACGAGGCGAAAACGTGTCCCCATGCGCTCGTAGGAGGCATGAAGCGCCTCGAGATGAGATAGGACGTTCGCCGGAGCTCCCTGTATCTCCATCTCAACCGAGCCGTCTTCCATATTGCGTACCCATCCGGTGAGTGCGCGTGCCTGCGCGAGGTTGGTGTTGGTAAAGCGAAAACCAACGCCCTGGACTTGTCCCGCCCAGCGCAGGAAATAGCGCAGGGGAGTGTCTTGAGTGGCCTCGTCGCTTGCGAACACAGTAAGTCTGCGGCGCAGCTCGAGCTCGACGCCAGAGGGCTTTTGAGGTTCTCGACTGCCGCCGGTGACGCCCGAGAAAAGCTTGTCGAAAAAACCCATCGCTATGCCTGCTTGTTAGAGTCGGCGGGGAAGGCGATGCCCGCCTGCTGACGCACGGCATCCATGATACGCAGCGACACGAGCGTGACATCGCGGTAGTGGCCAAGCTCGTGGCGTCCCGCCGGGGTCTCCCAAATCTCTTCCTTTACGTTATCGATGCCGCCGATGGCGGTGATAAAGTCTGTGAGTTCGTATTCCATCGTGTTGCTCGATTTGGGCAGGTCGAGCACACGGCCGTTGCCGCCTTGCTTGCGCGGTGCTTCGGTCGCCGAGCCGCGTACGACGTCGCCGCGATAATCGATGCGGACGTTGCGGGGCGTGGACAGATGGTCGATCTGGATAGTGCCTCGTTCGCCTTCGATCTGCGAGGGCAGCAGGTCATTCGTAATTTTGGAGTGCGCGAGCTCGACGGAGATACGGCCACCGCCGTAGCTGGCGAGGATGGAACCACAGCCGTCGATGGGGCCGTTCGTGAGTTGTCGCGTGGTGGGGTCGAGCAGAGTAGTCATGCTCGTAAGGCCGGAGGGCATGCCGAAAATCTCGACCATGGGCTCGACGGTGTAGACGCCAATGTCCATGAGGGAACCCGATGCCATATTGCAGTCGAAGATATTAGTGGCGCGTCCCGCGAGGATCTCGTTGTAGCGCGAGGAATATTTGCCAAAGCGCAATGAGGCGCGGCGGATGGGGGCGATCTCGCCCAGGGCGTCCTCGATGGCGTGGAAGGCGGGATCGTGGAGGGGACGCATGGCCTCGAGGGCCACGACACCTGCTGCCTCGGCAGTGCGGAAGACTTCCAGCGCCTGCGCTTCGGTGGCGCAGAAGGGCTTCTCGACGATGACGTGCTTGCCACCGGCGATGCAGGCAAGGGCCTGCTCGTAGTGAAGTGCGTTAGGGCTGCCGATATAGACGGCGTCGACGCCGGCGGCTGCCGCAAGCTCATCGAGTGAAGTAAAGTTTCGCTCGCCACCGCGCTCGGCGGTAAAGGCAGCACCGCGATCTGAATCGCGTGAAAGCGTGCCCACAAACGCGGCTTGGTCGTTGGCGTTGACGACTTGGATAAAGTCGTCGGTGATCATGGATGTGCCGATGGTCGCGATGCGCAGCATACGTCCCCCTTGCGTTGTTTGGTCTACAGGATGAGTGTAGCGCGTGGGGATATAAAACTGCGCGAAAACGATATTACAGGTCGCTCTCGCTAAAGCCGGTGTCGATATCGAGGTTGCCGCCGTCGGCCGCCGTGGTGGCGAGCTCATCGCAGCGCTCGTTGAGCTCATGACCGGCGTGACCCTTAACCCAGATGAATTCAACCTTATGCTTGCTTTTGGCGGTGAGTAGGCGCTCCCACAGGTCGCGGTTCTTGACGGGCTGCTTGTTGGCGGTTTTCCATCCGCGCTTTTTCCAGCCGTCGATCCAGTGCTTGTTAAAGGCATTGACGACGTACTGCGAATCGGAATGGACTTCGACCTCGCAGGGGCGGTTGAGTGCCTCGAGCGCCACGATAACGGCCATGAGCTCCATGCGGTTGTTGGTGGTCTTGGCGTAACCGCGCGAAAGCTCGGAGGTAAAGGTCTTGCCGGCGGGGTTGGTGTATTTGAGCACGGCGCCGTAGCCGCCGCGTCCCGGATTCGATCGGGCCGAGCCGTCGGTGTAGATGATGACCTTCACATGGTTCCTTTCGTTGGACGCTTCTCGTGTGGGTGTCCATTGTAGCGCCGCGTTCGCCGAGGGCTAGCAGTCTACCGTTTCTGCCCCGTCCCCAGATGGCTGGCTTTCGCGGATGATGCGGTCGAGCTCATCGAGATATTGCTGCAGCAGGGGAGAGGGCCTGCGCTCGTCGTGCATGATATAACCCACGTGCATCGTCGGGGCGTCTGCCAGCGGGATCGACGCCATGCCCCATTGCATTTCGTTAGAGAGGACACCGGTCGATAGCGTGTAGCCGTTCGAGGTGATAAGCAGGTTGGTGAGCGTGCCGCGGTCGGACACGCGGATGTTGCGGTCACAGGGAATGTAGCTAAAGGGTTCCTCGGCGTAATAGAAGGAGTTCGAGGTGCCTTGCTCAAAGCTGTAGCGGGTGTAGGGTGTAAGGTCGGCAAGGGACAGTTGCGGGCGGCGGGCGAGCGGGTGGCGTTCGCTTACGAATACGTGGACCTTTGCGTCAAAGAGGGGGTGGAAGCTCGCGCGCGCATCGGCAAAAGCCTTCTGCAGAACGCGGGCGTTAAAGTCGTCCAGATACAGGATGCCGATGTCGCTGCGAAACGCGCGGACGTCATCGATGATCTGCGATGTGGTGGTCTCGCGCATGATGAACTCGAACTTGCTGTCGCGGCAGCGCTCGACCACGTTGACAAAGGCCTCGACCGAAAAGGCGTAGTGCTGGGCGGAAATGGCGAGGCGGGCTTGCGGGGTGCCGCCGTCCTCGTAGCGTGCCTCGAGCATGTCGGCCTGCTCTACGACCTGGCGCGCATAGCCCAAAAGCTCGGTGCCGTCGTTGGTGAGCGTGACGCCGCGGCTGGAGCGCGTAAAGATCTCCAGATGGAGCTCCTGTTCCAGGCTTTTGACGGCGTTTGAGATGTTGGATTGAGCGGTATAGAGGCGCTGGGCTGCGGCGTTGATTGAGCCGGACTCTGCCACGGCGATCAGAAAACGAAGCTGCTGAAGGGTCATCGACGCCATCCTTTCGATTGATATCTATAAAACAGATAACAGGTTAGCGCTTTTAAGTGATTGACCGAGGAAAACAATGCTCGTACTATTCAAAACACACAAAGGCGGTAGGTAATTAAGCCAACCACGGAATCGGGATGCGAAAGGAGGCCCGCATATGAATTGCTTACCAAGACGAATGCCGGGCTCCTGTTTGCGCCCGTTGGCGTGATCAGGAGACAGCGACTTACTTCTCTTTTTTTATTTACTTTCGTTCGATCAAGGAGATCATCATGAGCCAGTTCATCAACAACCCCGAGCACACCTTTGGTTTCGACACCCTGCAGCTGCACGTTGGCCAGGAGAGCGCCGATCCCGCATCCGACTCCCGTGCCGTGCCTATCTACCAGACCACGAGCTATGTGTTCCGTAACTCCCAACACGCCGCCGACCGCTTTGGTCTTGCCGACGCCGGTAACATCTACGGCCGCCTGACCAACTCCACCCAGGGCGTCTTCGAGGACCGTATCGCCGCACTCGAGGGTGGCGTGGCAGGCCTTGCCGTCGCCTCCGGTGCCGCTGCCATTACCTATACCCTGCAGGCTCTTGCCCAGGCCGGTGACCACGTGGTGGCTCAGAAGACCATCTACGGTGGCTCCTACAACCTGCTGGAGCATACGCTCTCCCAGTTTGGCGTCGAGACCACGTTTGTCGATGCCCATAACCTGGAAGAGGTTGAGGGCGCCATCAAGGACAACACCACGGTCATCTATCTCGAGACGCTCGGCAACCCCAACTCCGACATCCCCAACATCGACGCCATCTCCGTGATCGCCAAGAAGCACGGTCTGCCGGTTGTCGTCGACAACACCTTCGGCACCCCGTATCTGTTCCGTCCGCTGGAGCATGGTGCCAACATCGTCGTCCACTCCGCAACCAAGTTCATTGGCGGCCACGGCACCTCGCTGGGCGGTGTCATCGTCGACGGCGGTAACTTCGATTGGAAGGCGAGCGGCAAGTACGCCCAGATCGCTGAGCCCAACCCCTCCTACCACGGTGTTTCGTTTGCCGAGGCTGCCGGTCCCGCCGCCTTCGCAACCTATGTCCGCGCTATCCTGCTGCGTGACGAGGGCGCCTGCATCAGCCCGTTCAACGCCTGGGTCCTGCTTCAGGGCACCGAGACTCTGTCGCTGCGCGTTGACCGTCATGTCGAGAACACCAAGAAGGTCGTTGAGTTCCTGGCTGGTGACAGCCACGTCGCCAAGGTGAACCACCCGAGCCTGCCTGAGCACCCCGATCACGAGCTCTATCAGAAGTACTTCCCCCATGGCGGTGCCTCGATCTTTACCTTTGAGATTAAGGGTGGCCAGGAGGCAGCTTGGAAGTTCATCGATCATCTGCAGGTGTTCTCGCTGCTCGCCAACGTGGCCGACGTCAAGTCGCTCGTCGTGCACCCGGCTACCACCACGCACTCCCAGCTTTCTGCCGAGGAGCTCGCCGAGCAGAACATCACGCCTTCCACGATTCGTCTTTCCATCGGTACCGAGAACGCCGAGGATATCATTTGGGATCTGAAGCAGGCCTTCGCCGCGCTGGACGAGTAGGGCGACTTGTGCAAGGAACCCTTGCGACTCGATAGGTATAACTGCATAAAATGCCTGCTCAAGGCGCCTGTGCGAACAATGGTTGCACAGGCGCCCTTTTTTGCATAGAGAGGGTGCAAAAACAGGGTTTTTGACACGCTTTATGCATTCGAGTTGTGGATAACTCCTGTTGAGAGGATGTGAGTTTTACGCAATTGACGTGCGCCTTTTGAGTAAAACCGCAGGTCGCGATGTGCTCGGGGTACTATGCAGCGCGATCGAATCGCACGCAGCTCAAACGCAGCAAAAACGCACTACGGAGGTTTTCAGCTACATGAGGATTGATTTACGAAAACCGAAAGCCGCCGCCCTTTCCGCCGCTCTGACCGTGGCACTTTTGGCGGGCACCGGCGCAACTGATGCCCACGCGGCAACACTGTCCGATGCGGTCGGATCTACGCCGTCCGAGGCGACGCTGGTACAGCCCGTCGACTACCGCGGCGACGGTTATGGCTCTATGCAGGAGTGGAACGCCTCGATGGGGGCAAAGCGCGATTCCCTGGAGATGCGCGCTCAGATCATTATGAATATGTATGGCGACTATGCTACCGATGACGAGCGCGCTGTGTTGCAGGGCTGCATCGACGGTGCGGGCAGTCTGTTGACGATGGGGGAGGCCGACGCCAAGTCGACCGAGCTCGACGAGCTGCGTACTGCGCTTGAGGATGCCAAGCGCGAGACGCTCGAGGCCGCCGCAGCCGAGGCCGAGGCTGCCGAGGCCGCCCAGGCTTCGTACTACAACGCCGGCTCCGGCTCGTCTTACGCGTCTGCTGCGTCCTATGCGAACGGATCGGGCCTGACGCGCTCTGCGGGTGTCAATAACTACAACGGCCGCCGCGAGACTTATTACAGCAGCAATGTGCTTTATCACTATCGCACGGGCGAATGGACTCAGGATTCTGAGGGCTTCTGGCGCGATTCCGACGGTTATTACGTTGTTGCCGCGGGCGATATGGCCCAGGGCTCGACCTTTACGGGCTCCAAGGGTGATTGCAAGGTCTATGACTCCGGCTGCGCTGCCGGAGTCACCGACTACTACACCGGTTGGTAATATTCTGCATCACGGATATTTGGCGGACGGGCGTCTTTACCGAGCTTTTGGGCCACGTAGGGACGCCCGTTCTGTGTATGCGCTTGAGCTGACAGAGCCCTTACCGTGACGGTACGTCGCGCATATGGGCGCGGGGCACACTAGTTCATGAGAAATAGGGTCTTTCTCGTGGAGGAAGTGGTCTTGTGAACGCTCGAGATATCGCCGTTGCCGCCGTTGCATTGACGCTTGGTTGCCTTGGTCCTACGGCCGCGCTCGTCGCGGGTATGCAGGGGTCTTGTGGGGCTGCCTCTATCGTGGTCGGCGCGTTGATCGCGGCCGCGCTGCTGGGAAGTGCGGGTGTGGTCCTTTGTCGCGACGATGAGGACCAGGCGTCTGAGTTGCAGCTCTAACCGTCGGGACATCGACTACTGGTTATAGATGAAGATGAAAGCCGCCGTAAGGGGAGTGCTCCTTGCGGCGGCTTTGCTGTTGAGTCTGTTGACGTGGTGAGCCGGGGGCTACCAGCTTGCCTCGATATCGCGAATGCGCTGATAGAGCCATTCGTTCTGCGGTGTCTGGATATCGTGCTTGGCCGCCAGACGGCAGATGGTGCCAGCGAACTCCTCGACCTCGGTTTTGCGCCGCGCGACGCGGTCTTGCGCCATCGACGGCATGCCGGCAGGGTCGAGTCCCTCGATGAGGCGCACCATCTGCGTCAGGTCCGCCTCGGTCAGCTCGATGCCTTCGACATTGGCGACTGCAAGTGTCTCGCGCATGGCGGAAATAAAGCAACGACGCTGCTCGGAGCCCTGTTTCGTGGCGCTTCCGTACGTGCCGCCGTAAGCCATGCAGGTCTGGTTGATGCCGTCGTTGAGCATAAGCTTGGCCCACATGCGGTGCGCGATGTCGGCCTCGACGGTGTGTGCGATGCCGCAACGCGTGTAGAGCTCGTCGATTGCGGTGACGGTTGCGGGATCCGTACCCGCCGCCGCGCCAAAGCGGATTTCTCCCGTGTTGGTGAAGGTGAGCTCTCCGTTGAGGAACACGGCGTCCATGCCCTGGCAAATACCAAGAACGGTATGCTCCCAGCCAAAGCGCTCGGCGATCTTTTGCTCGCTCGTAATGCCGTTGCACAGCGAGGCGATGAGCGTATTGGGCCCCACGACGCGCTCCATAGTCTTGAGTGCCACATCGAGTCCAGTCGTCTTGACCGTAAGAATGACCAGATCGGCGGGCGTTGCCTCGCTGGTGCGGACAGATTTGAGCGCACAGGGCATGCCGTTGACGGTGAGCGCATCGCCCGCGTGACGCTCGAAACGGGCGTCATCCATAACGTATTCGACGGCGTCATTGCCGAGGGCCTTGGCGATCATACTGCCGTAGAGCAGGCCGACGCCGCCCTTGCCGATAAAGGCGACTTTGTTGATCTGCATATGAATCATCTCCCCATATAAAAGGCGCCCGCGTAAGGGGCGCCTGATGGATTGTATGTCGCCGGGGCGTTTGGTGAGCGCGCGGGGCTGCTGTTATGAAAAAGAAACTATTGCGTTGTGCGCTTATGCCGCGGGGCAGACCGCGAAAACGCGTGCGGGATATCCGACGCCATCGCGGACCTTGGGGAAGGTGCAGAAAATGACGGCGCCCGTGGCGGGAAGCTCGTCCAGATGGTCCATGACCTCGATCTGGTAACGGTCGACCGAGAGGATGTACTGTTCGCCGGGGTAGGGGTAGGCATTCTCGCGTGTGGTCACGGTCGCGGGGTCGGTGTCTGCCGGTTCGTGGCCGATGGCGCCGATATTGCGCTCTTCTACGAGCCATTTGATGGCGTCGAGGTCCCAGCCGGGGTAGTGGGGCTGGCCGTCCTCGTCTTTGTTCTCCAGGTCGGCGAGCTTGGACCAGTCGGAGCGGAAGGCGACGAAAGCGTCCTCGGGAATACGACCGTGCTCGTCCTCCCAAGCTTTGAGGTCATCGACGGTCAGGATAAAGTCGGGGTTGGCGGCGCACTCCTCGTGCTTGTCGATTACGCAGAGCGGATGCATAAACTCGATGGGTTCGATCTCGCCAAGGGAACGGCCGTCAACATGGAAGTGGCGCGGTGCATCGACGTGGGTGCCGTACTGCGAGGCGACCGAATACTGGAAGCAACGCATGGGCGCGAGCATATCCTCGGGCGTGCCGGGCAGGTAGTCGAAGAGCTTGGTGGACTCAAATGGCTTAAAGCCAAACCAGTGCGGGGTGTCGCACGAGAGCGTGTGGGTGAGGTCGACCCAGCGATAATCGGTGCTTTTGAGCTGGGATGCGAGGTTCCAAAGATTGAGTGCGGGCATGGGTGACTCCTTTCATCGGGCTTTTTGCTGATGTTAGAGCGGTGTCGTGACAGCTCGATTTCTGCTACGTTACGATACGTTCTCGATTGTGATTCCAATGTGTTTCGATGATGTGGCCGTTGTGTTTCGCCTCATTAGGGCTTCGAGGGGAGAGGAGGGGCAGTGCAATATCGCGTTGACCCCAAAAGCGGAAACCGTATCTCGGCGCTGGGGCTGGGTTGCATGAGGTTTCCCGGTGCGCCGGGACACCCCGATGCGAAGACGGCCGATGCCATCATTTCCCGTGCGGTGGAGCAAGGGATAACCTATCTGGACACGGCCTATCTCTACCCCGGTAACGAGGCTTGTGTGGGAGCTTCGCTTGAGCGCTTGGGTCTGCGCGACCAGATTTTTCTTGCGACCAAGTTGCCGCACGCTTCGTGCAAATGTGCGGAGGATTTCGACCGCTTTTTTGACGAGCAGCTGCACCGTTTGCGGACTGATCATATCGACTACTATCTCATGCACAACATCACCTCGCCCGCGCAGTGGGAGCGCGTGGCGGCGTTGGGTATCGAGGACTGGATCGCGCGTCAAAAGGCGGCGGGGCGCATTCGGCAGATAGGTTTTTCGTACCACGGTAGTGCGGCGGACTTCTTCACGATGCTTGACGCGTATGACTGGGACTTTTGTCAGATCCAGTACAACTACGCTGGAGAGCGCTACCAAGCGGGAACGGCGGGGCTCATGGCAGCCGCCGAGCGCGGGCTTGCGGTGTTTGTGATGGAACCGCTTTTGGGTGGACGCCTGGCGGGCAAGCTGCCTCCGCGGGCCCGCGCCGTGCTCGATGGCGTATGCGATCCGTACCTGAAGACGCCGGCTGCTTGGGGGCTTTCGTGGGTGTGGAATCATCCTCAGGTGACAATGCTGCTTTCGGGTATGACCGATACCGCGCAGGTGGATGAGAACGCGGCGTTGGCCGATCGGGCCCTGCCGGATTCGATGACGGCTGCTCAGCTCGATGCCATCGCACGCGTGCTGGCAGAGTTTGAAAAATCGAATCGCGTGCCCTGCACGGGATGTGGCTATTGCATGCCGTGTCCTAAAGGCATCAATATCCCTGGGTGTTTCGCCGCCTACAACGCAAGTTATGCGCACAGCTGGTTTACGGGTCTATCGCAGTACTTTACGGCGAGCGCCGTGCGCACAAGCGAGCCCAAGTTGGTGAGCAATTGCGTCAAATGCGGCAAATGCGCGCGGCACTGCCCACAGCACATCGATATTCCCGGGCGCTTGGACGACGTACGCCGCCGTTTTCAGCCTGGACCCGTGACGGCGGTGCTTAAGGCCTTCGGCAAAACGCGCTCCTCGTGACTCTTTTATAACTTGCGGTGGAATAGTTCCTGTTTGCGGCAGAATAGGGCTTAAACAGGAACTATTTCACCGCAACTGATGAGGGGGAGCTGGAGATGCTGACGATTGGGTGCCACCTTTCGACGACGAAGGGCTATCGGGCGATGGGGGAGACGGCGCTATCCATCGGCGCCAACACCTTTGCATTCTTTACGCGCAATCCGCGCGGCGGCAAGGCGAAAGACCTTGACATGGATGATGTGGCGGCCCTGCGTGACCTTATGGCGCAAAATGATTTTGGCCCACTCGTGGCGCATGCCCCCTATACCTACAACCCCTGTTCTGCCAAAGAGCGGGCGCGCGAGTTTGCGTTGGAGGCAATGGCCGAGGACTTGCAGCGTCTGGAAGCGCTGCCCGGCAACTACTACAACTTCCACCCCGGCGCGCATGTGGGGCAGGGGACTGATGCTGGCATTCAGATGATCGTCGACACCTTGTGCCAGGTGATGTTTGAGGGGCAGCAGACGACGGTGCTGCTCGAGACCATGGCGGGAAAGGGTACCGAGGTGGGCCGTAGCTTTGAAGAGCTGGCGCGCATTATCGAGGGTGCTGCCGCCAGGCGTCCAGAGCTATCGGACAAGCTAGGCGTGTGTCTGGACACCTGCCATGTGAGCGATGCCGGCTATGACATCATCCATGATCTGGACGGCGTACTCGACGAGTTCGACCGCGTGGTGGGTATCGACCGTTTGCATGCCGTACACATCAACGATTCGAAGAACCCCTGTGGCGCCCATAAAGATCGTCACGAGTGCATCGGTAAGGGATACCTTGGCAGCGAGGAGTTTGGCGGCGGTATGCAGGTTATGCAGAATATTGTATCGAATAACCGCTTGCGTGCACTTCCATTTATTTTGGAGACGCCTAACGAACTTGCAGGTTATGCGATGGAAATTACGCTATTAAGGTCGTTACAGCAGTAACAACTGTCACAAAGTGGAGTATTCCATGCACGTTATGCGTTTGTTTCAATCAGTTTTCTAATTGCAGATTCGCACTTACGGGTGCATAATATCCAACAGTTTTTGCAGACCTCTGAATCAAACGAGGTCACCGGAAGGAGACTGATTATGAAGCTCAAGAAGCTTGGCGCATTTGCCGCCACGGGCGCCATGGCGCTCGCCCTCGCACTGACGGGCTGCGGCTCGTCCAACGCCACCTCTGGTTCCGATGCCGGTTCCAGCAGCTCTGACAACGCGAAGGTCGAGAAGGTCGACGGCTCCAAGAAATATGCGCTCGTCAAGGACGGCACGCTGACCGTCGGCACCTCTGCCGAGTATGCGCCGTTTGAGTATAAGGATGATAACGGCGACTACCAGGGCTTTGACCTTGAGCTTATCAAGGCTATCGCTGACAAGCTGGGTCTGGATGTCGAGTACGTCAACAACGACTTCGACACACTCGTCCCCGGCGTTGCTTCGGGCGCCAAGTATGACGTCGCCATCGCGGCCATCACTGACACGCCCGAGCGTGAGAAGGAAGTCGCGTTCTCCGACTCTTACTACATGGACGATCAGGCTATCGTGACCAAGGTCGATAACGCCGACATTACGGCCGATAACTACAGCGAGAAGCTCAACAATGCTGACGCCACGATCATCGTCCAGTCCGGTTCGACCGCCGAGGCCTTTGCCCAGGAGAACTTCCCCAAGGCCAAGATCGTCCCCTATAAGGACGCCACCGAGTGCTTCAGCGCCCTGCAGTCCGACAAGGGCGACGCCGTGGTTACCAATCGCTCCGTTGCCAGCCAGCTGACCGCCGAGCAGTTCAATACCTGCCATACGGTTAAGCAGATCAGCACCGGTGAGGAGTATGCTATCGCCATCAACCAGGGCAACACCAAGCTCAAGGGCGACATCAACCAGGCCATCAAGGACCTGACCGACGACGGTACCGTTGACGCCCTCATGGCTAAGTACAACATCAAGTAAAATAGTCACTTGATTGCGCGCGGGCCCTTTCCGTTTTGGCGGAGAGGGCCTTTGCGGTTCTTGAATGGGCACGATACCGCCCCGTTATGTCGGCAACTTAAACGTTAGGAGCCACCTTGTCTCGATTGAACCAAGGAGCTATGGGCCAGAGCTATCCACTGCCCTCGATGCTCCAAAAGCTGGCCTGTGCCCTGGCTGTGGCGCTCGCCCTGGTATGCGCGGGGGCCTGCGTGCCCTCGACTGCTCAGGCGCTTGAGACCGCAAAGATCACCGCCCGACCCAATACCGGTTCGGGCAGCGACGTGGTCGGTGGCACCGAGACCCGCATCACCTGGGAGGTCCAGGCCGATGCCGATGAGGAACTGAGCGGCCTTTCGCTGACGTTTGCCGATGGTACGACCTTTGGTGCGGACGGCACGCGTCTGACGATGCTCTCGGGCGATGACCTTATGGATCGTACGCCCATGAAGCCTACGTGCAAGGTCGACGGCCAGACGCTCAAGATCGATTTTGGCGAGACGGCGCCCGCCGGCGGCTATTTCCGCGTCGAGGTCTACGGCGTGACCTTCCCCGTCGAGGGTGGCGACGAGGCCTTTAGCGGCACCTGCACTTTGGCCGATGGTTCGACCAAGAAGATCTCCAAGATTCCGTCGGTGGAGATCAAGGGCGTGACGGCATTCGATAGCTTCCTGGCCGACCTTAAGGGGCAGCCGTGGGTCAAGGCATGGAATTCCAACATGTTCCTTCGCCTGTTCCTGAACCCGGTCATTTTGGTCCAGAGCCTGCCGATCGTCTTCAAAGGCTTCCTCATGTCGCTCTCGATCGTGCTCGTGGCGTTTCCGCTGGCAATTCCCTTTGGCTTTGCCTTGTCGCTCATGCGCATCTCCAAGTCGCGCATCCTGCGTTGCCTTGCCGGCATCTATGTGAATATCATCCGTGGTACGCCGGCGTTCCTGCAGATCTACATCGCGTTTTTTGGCCTGCCGCTGGCCGGCGTCAAGGTTGACGACTATGTGCTGGGCGTCATCGTCATGGCCATGAACTCGTCCGCCTACCTGTGCGAGATCTTCCGCGCCGGTATTCAGTCGATCCCCAAGGGCCAGAACGAGGCCGCGCGCTCGCTGGGCATGAACGCCTTCCAGACACTGCTCTACGTTATGATTCCGCAGACGTTCCGCAATGTTTTGCCTACGTTGACCAGTGAGTTCATCCTGCTTTACAAGGATACGTCGCTGCTTGCGGCCGTGGGCGTGGTCGAGATCGTCATGAACGCCCGCACCATCGTGGCCACGACGGGGTCCATCACGCCGTATGTGGTTGCCGCCCTGTTCTACCTGGTCATCACCCTGCCGCTTGCTCGCTTGGTGAGCGGTCTTGAGGCGAGGCTGTTGGGTACGGCCGAGACCAAGAAGAAGCGTCCCGCCAAGAGCGCCGGGCAGGTCGTCGCGACGCCCGCCGATCACATCGCCGGTCTGTAAGGAGGTCCTATCATGAGCGAAACCAATAACTCGAACGAGGTCGTCGTCAGCATCAAGAACCTCCAGAAGGCCTTTGGCGATAACGTGGTCCTGCGCGATATCGATTTGGATGTGCACAAGGGCGAGGTCGTCGTAGTCCTAGGTCCTTCGGGTTCGGGCAAGTCGACGATGCTTCGCTGCATCAATCGTCTGGAGCATCCCACGAGCGGCTCGATTGTCGTTGAGGGCGTGGACGTGTGCGCCAAGGGCGTCGACCTTAACAAGGTACGTACGCATCTGGGTATGGTGTTTCAGCAGTTTAATTTGTTTCCGCACCTGTCAGTCAAAAAGAACGTCATGCTCGCGCAGCAAAAGGTACTCAAGCGCAGCAAGGAAGAAGCCGAGAAGATTGCCGTCGAGGAGCTGACCAAGGTCGGTCTTGCCGAGCGTATCGACTTTATGCCGAGCCAGCTCTCGGGCGGCCAGCAGCAGCGCGTTGCCATCGCCCGCGCCCTGTCGATGAATCCTCACGTCATGCTCTTTGACGAGGCCACGTCGGCGCTCGACCCCGAGCTGGTCCGCGACGTTCTGGGTGTCATGCGCGACCTGGCACGCGACGGCATGACCATGATCGTCGTGACGCACGAGATGGGCTTTGCCCGCGACGTCGCCGATCGCGTCGTCTTTATGGACGGTGGCGTTATCGTGGAAGAGGGCACGCCGAGCGAGGTCTTCGACCACCCCAAGAGCGAGCGCACCAAGGCGTTCTTGGGCAATATCTCGTAGTCGGTTGATCTAACTGCCGTTACAAAAGAGCGGGGGGCTGGACTTGAATCCAGCCCCCCGCTCTTTTGTAGAGATGGCGATGCGCTTTGATGCAGGCTCTTTTGGAGGCCCTGGGTTCGTTATGCGAGCTCGGCTCCAAGGGCGCGGCAGGCCGCCTCGCCCTCGTCGTCGGGCGCGTCGTAGCAGATGATGGAGTCTACGACGTTGACACCGGCCTCGTCGGCGTCGGCCTTCCAGTTGTCCATCCACTCGCCCTCGGCCCACGAATAGGAGCCAAAGAGGACAACCTTCTTGTCGCCGAGAGTCTCCTTGACCTCGTTCCACATCGGCTGGAACTCATCGTACTCGAGTTCCTCGGAGCCCATGGCGGGGCAGCCGAAGGCGAAGGCGTCGTAGTCGGCGGCCCTGTCGGCAGAGAAGTCGGCGCAGGGGATGACCTCAGTCTCGGCACCCGCGGACGTGGCGCCTTCGGCGACGAGGTCCGCCATGGCTTCGGTATTGCCCGTGCCGCTCCAATAGACGACGGCGATCTTGCTCATGTTGTGTCCTTTCGGTCGTGCGGCGCTGGCCGCGGCTTGTACGTTCTATCGGGTTGCCTGGGCAAGTTGCGCCAGGCTGCAGCCCTGCTGATAGATAAAAGTGAAGTATTGTGTGCAGGCACGGTAGGCATCAAACGTCACAAGCGCCTGCTCCACATTTGCGTAGACCTTCCAGGCCCCAAAGACCTTGTAGTTCTCGCCGCGCTGGACGATAAACTCGCGCACGTCGTCGTAGGGGTATCCCAGGAAGTAACCTATTTCGTGCGGAAACTCGCAGGCGCAGTCTTTGCTGCAGCGAGCTTGCTGGGGCAGTGCGCATTGAGTCTGGCTGCAGGCGCATTCCGCGACGTTATTGCTCGCGAGCGTGATGCGTGATGCCAAATGCACAAGGCATGTCGAAAGGTCTCTCGTGTCGTAGCCTTCCGAGGCGAGCGCCGTTTGGGCGCGAGGGTCTGCGAAATAGGTGGTGAGGCTTTTGGCTCGGTACACGTACACGAGTGCTCCGCAGGGCCGCCAGACCAAAACACTCAGGTGGATGCCGAGCGGGTCAAGCTCGCGATTGCACTGGGCGATAACGTTGAGCAGGTGTGCTCGGCGTTCTGCGATGGTTTCGGTCGCGGTCGAGCCGTCCCCGTGGGCGTAGGCGCCTGGATAGGTAAAGAGCGATGCCGGCTTGATGCCCGCGAGCGTGGGAGAGCAGTTGCGCACGACTGCCGCCTGAAACGTTGGGATGTCTATTGTTCGAGTCACGGCGCTCCTTACGGATCTAAACTGTTAGCCTAGGAAAACTTATACACGAAAGTAAGCCATGGTCAACAAAAAAGTTTGAAGAGGGAAACTAATTGATCGAACGGACATGATTTTGGGTTAAGATGGGGACACCCCATGGGGGTATCTAGATAGGTCTACTTGAAAGGAGAACGCATGAGTGACTTGCTCAACCCTGCGAATCTCATCGTGCTGGCCGTCATTGCCGTCGGCATGTTTTTTGGACTGCGTCGCATTGCCGCTTCGACACACGGGAAGAGTTGTTGCAGCGATGGCGCGAGCGGAAAGAAGGCCAAAAAGGTTGTTGTGGTGGATACCGATGCGTCGCACTATCCCTATAGCGATGAGCTGCTCATCGGCGGCATGAGTTGCGACGGCTGCGCTCAGAACGTGGCCAATGCCCTCAATGCCCTGGATGGCATTTGGGCCACGGTGACGTATGCGGACCACACGGCGCGCATCCGTTCTAAAAACCCGATCGACCGCGAGGTACTCGAGGCGGCCGTGAGGGATGCGGGCTACTACGTCATGACGCTGTAAGCGCCGCCTTGGATGCACTTCCTTGTCTAGGCTCGTCCGCGCAGTTCGATGTCTAGAATGTCATCGAAATCGATGGCGATGTCTTTGAGCTTGAGGAGCTTGAAGGCAGGGAGTACCTCGTCGAGGATGCCGGTGCGGGAGCGATAGCCGTACGTATCGTAATAGGTGACGCGGACTAGGTCGCCACGTTTGAGGCCCTCGAGCTTTTTCGAAAGCTCGAGGGCTTTCTCTTCCGTTAACTCACATTTTGGTTCGACGGTGATCTCTTGCTTGCGCACGAGCTCGTAGTATCCCGTGAGGGCGGCAAAGGGCATAAACTGTGCGGCGCGGTTGGCGCGCACGGCACCGTTGGCGGTGAGTCTGGGGTCGGCGGATCGACGTCTTCCCTCGGGGTCCGCTAGACGTTCAAAAGGCGTCGGTGGCCGCATCGGCCGTTGTTGGGACTTAGGCACGATGTCCTCCTACCTGATCGTTGCGTTCGCGTGCGGTGGCGCCGACGGTAAAGCTCAATCCTTTGACCAGGGCGTTCTTGCCGTACTTGCCTTTAACGGCCAGCACGGCGCGTGCCAGGTCGCGCTCGCGCTCATCGGCCTCGACATCGCTAAACAGATCGATGGTGGCGAACTCCTCGGGCATGAGGTTGCCAAAGCCCAGATTGATGCGCTTGACCGGTCGCTTGGGGTCGACCGTTTGCGCCCACAGCTCATCGAAATACCCCATGATCTTCTTAAACGAATTAGTGTTCTCGGGCAGCTTGCGCGAGGCGTTGGAGTGCGCAAAGAGCGCGGCATAGCCACCACGCGGCTTGCCGCCGTGTTCGCCCACAAAGATGCCGTCGATCGCTTGTGCCTCTCGCACCAAACGTCGGCGTTCGTCATCTCGCTGGACGGGTTTCGGTGCGCGGTGCGCGAGCTCGGGGCCGTCGGTCGCTGCGGGCTCGATGCCCGAAGTACTCGAGCGCAGGTGTCCGCAGCCGTCTATATACTGCGCCGTGCCGCTGGCGTTGAGCCGGCGTATGTCGGCGCGCTCGCTTGCATAGCCCACAAAGAGCGAGATGCTGTCGCACACCACGTGCTTGTCGATCAAATCCAGCACGGCGGCATCGACCATTTCGCGCAAGACGGTGTAGGCCTGCTCGTAGGCATAGCCCTTCGAGAGCACCTGCCCTGTGGTGGTCGAGGTCGCTTGCGGGCGATAAGCTTGGATATCGGCGATGGTTGTCGGCTCACGCCCGAAGGCGTGGTCGATAAGATATTCGGCATTGACGCCGAGTTCGTCGTAGAGTAGGTTCTCGTCGAGTGCGGCGACGCCCATCAGATCGTAGACGCCGTATTTCTCGAGACGGGCCGCCACGCCGGGGCCGATGCCCCAGATGTCGGCGATGGGGCGGTGGGGCCAGATCTCCTTGCGAAAGGTCTCGTCGTCGAGTATGCCGATACGGCTGGGCACGTGCTTGGCGGTAATATCGAGTGCAACCTTGGCCTGGAATAGGTTGGGGCCGATGCCGACCGTCGCCGTGATGCCGGTGCGCACCAGGACCTCGTCGCGCAACATGCAGGCGAAGCCTTCCGCATCGGTGTGATAGAGGTCCAGATAGGGTGTCACGTCGATAAAGCACTCGTCAATTGAGTAGACGTGAACGTCTTGCGGACTGACGTATTCCAGGTAGATACCGTAGATTTGCGCCGACACCTCCATGTAGTGCTGCATGCGCGGTACGGCCTTAATGTAGTCGATGCCATCGGGAATCTCGAACAGGCGGCAGCGATTGTGAATCCCTAGATCCTTCATGGCCTGCGTGATAGCGAGACAGATGGTCGTGCGTCCGCGCGATTCGTCGGCAACGACCAGGTTGGTGGTGAGCGGATCGAGCCCACGATCGACGCACTCGACGCTGGCATAAAACGTCTTGAGGTCGATACAGATGTAGGTGTGCTGCTCGTGCGCCATCCGTGCCCTTTCATCAAACACATGTTCTTATCGAATACCTGTTCGATAATACCGGCTCGTCCGGACATCGTCAAAACCTACCAAAAAGGGACAGGTTTATTTTGGTCGGTTTACCGAGTGCTTACAGTGAGCCGGTAGCCTTAATGTGTTGAATACGCTGAGGGGGTATGGATGACCATCGATATGGGTGATCTTGCACTTCTGATACTGTTCGTGCTGTGCCTTGCGATCTTTGTTTACCTGCTGATCAAGGTGCTCAAAGGACGGGCTATAAGAATCGATGAGGTGGGTTACTTGCTGCTTGTCGAGAGGCTTCGGTCGCCGGTGTTGACGGCCGCGATGAAAGCCGCCTCGAGTTTGGCGTCGCTGCCGTTTGTCGTCGGTGTGCTAGCCGCGGCGATGCTGTGGGCGCCCAATTGGGCCCATGTTGTCTGGGCCGCCTTCAATGTTGGTGCTATCAGCGCAATCGACCAGCTGTTAAAGGTCCTTGTGCGTCGACCTCGTCCACAGGGATTTCGGCTTGTCGAGGCGCCGGGGCTGAGCTTCCCCTCGGGCCACTCGATGGCGGCCATGGCGTTTTATGGCTATGGTATATGGTTGGTGCGGTGTGGCGTGTGTGGCCTTCCGTTCGGCGCCGCCATCGAGGTTGCACTCGCGTGCGTCATCCTTGCGGTGGGCGTCAGCCGTGTCTATCTGGGCGTGCACTACGTTTCGGATGTGCTGGGCGGGTTTTGCCTGTCTTTTGTCTGGCTCATCCTGTTCGTGCGTCTTGGCCCTTGGATTTTGACCGTCTAATTGTCGCAACTGGACGCCATGTCGGATTGAATCTGATTTTAACGCAGCCCTAAAGAGCGCGAAACAGCTCGGAAAAGCTCGCTTCGTAGCATGAGCCTAACGATCGATACCACCATAAAGCATGGAAGGGTTGTGGGGACAATGGTCAACTATGGGTTTGGTATGCCGACGCGCTTGGTTGCGGATGGGGATGTGGCTCGCTGGTGCGGACGATTGGTTGCCCACTATGGCGGCACCAAGGCACTGGTCGTGCTGGGAGGCGACAAGCACACGCGTGATGAGCTTGTTTCGGCGGCGCTGGGCTCGCTCGATCGCGCCCTGCTCGAACGCATACTCTTTCGTTGCGGCTTGGTCGGGGGCGACGGGGGAGACGATTTGGTCGATGAGGCCGTAGCCCTGGCGACCGATGAGGGCGTGGACTTTGTCCTGGCGATCGGCGATGCCGATACGGCGAACTTTGTGCGCGAACTCGCTCGTCGCATGGCCGTGCTCGATGCCGGCGAGGACGGCTTTGTTCCCTACGGGTGCATCGTCTCCGAGGGAAAAGTGCCCGCCGTTGTGGGTGCCGGCGAGGTTCCCGTTTTTGCTATCATCGCGCCCGAACTGCTGGAGGGCATCGGGTCTCCCTTGCGCGAGCTGCTCGGCAGCGTATGCGCCGCGGCATAGGCGGGCGTTATGCCATATATGCAGCTGGCGATAGCCATCGCCTGTGAGATCGGGGCGTCGTCTGCCCTTAAGGCCACGCACGGCTTTACCGTGTTGGCGCCCAGCGTGGCGACAATTGTGCTGTACGGGCTGAGCTTCTACCTGTTTTCGCTCGTGCTTAACGTGCTCGATCTCGCGAGTGCCTATGCCACATGGTGCGCTGCGGGCATCGTCGCCACCTCGGCCATTTCGGTGCTGGTTTTTGGAGACCATCTGAGCCCTATGATGCTTGTGGGGCTTGGCCTGTGCGTCGCGGGCGTGGTGATTGTGAACCTCGCGAGCGCATCGTAGCTCACCGGGCAAGTGCTCAATTCAGGGCAATTAAAGAACGCCGGCCGTGCGGATGGGCTCCCGCGCGGCCGGCGTTTCGTTTGTATTTCGGACATATTGCCAGCTTGCGACCCATGTTGCACAAGCGTAAACGCTCCGCGTCACCCGTGTTTCAAAACACTCCGTTAATAAAACGGACGATTTTGACTCGCATAATCCCCAACAACGAACGCGCACGGGCGCGCTCGCCGCCACCGAAGAGGGGAGAAAACCATGAAGGAACTGGTACTCATCATTCGCCCGGAGATGCTCGAGAGCCTGAAGGCCATTCTTGACGAGGTACACTGCGGCGGTATGACCGTTTCATCCGTTATGGGCTGCGGCACGCAGAAGGGCGCCTCAACCGATGGCGTCAACGAGATCCGCGGCTTCAAGATCAACATCAACCTGCTGCCCAAGATTCAGGCGATTGTGGTCGTGCGTGACCAGGATGTCGAGACCATTATCTCGGCCGTTCGCGAGCGTATGGCCGACGGCCGCGTGGGCGACGGCAAGATCTTTATCCGCGATATTGCCGATGCCGTGCGTATCCGTACCGGCGAGCGTGGCAACGCCGCTCTGTAGGTAAACGGATCGAGAGAAGGCGATTGCCATGCCTGATACCAAACCGCTCGTCCAGATTAAGAACATCAACAAGTTTTACGGCAAAAACCACGTGGTCAAAGACCTGTCCATCGATGTGCAGGAGGGCGAGTTCCTGACGATTCTGGGCTCGTCCGGCTCGGGCAAGTCGACGACGCTGCGCATGGTCGCCGGCTTTGAGCAGCCCACTACGGGCGAAATTATGCTCGATGGCATCAATGTTGCCGATAAGGAGCCGTTCGAGCGCGACGTGAATACCGTGTTCCAGAGCTACGCGTTGTTTCCGCACATGACCATTTTCGACAACGTCGCCTACGGTCTCAAGATGCAGAAGACTCCTAAGGACGAGATTCGCGAGCGCGTGATGGAAATGCTCGATCTGGTGCAGCTCGGCGGCTTTGAGGGGCGCAAGCCAGACCAGCTGTCCGGAGGCCAAAAACAGCGCGTCGCTATCGCCCGTGCCCTGGTCAACCGGCCCAAGATCCTGCTGCTCGATGAGCCGCTGGGTGCGCTCGATCTCAAGCTGCGCAAGCAGATGCAGCTCGAGCTCAAGCGCCTCCAGCGCAAGCTCAACATCACGTTCCTTTACGTGACGCACGACCAGGAAGAGGCACTCACCATGAGTGACCGCATCGCGATTATGCACGACGGCGTGTTGGAGCAGATCGGTACCCCCAAGGAGATCTACGAGGCCCCGGCAAGTAAGTTCGTGGCCACCTTCATTGGCGAGACTAACCTGTTTGAGGGCATGGTGTCGGCCGATACGCCCGATGGACTCGAAATTTCACTCGAATCCGGCACGATTCGCTCCGATGCCAAGGGCTTCCACTTTGGAGAGCTTGTGGCCGTATCGGTACGTCCGGAGCGTATGCAATTTGCGCTCGAGCCACGAGACGGTTTTTCGCTCATGGGTACCGTTCGCGAGCAGGTGTATGTGGGCTCAATGATTAAGGCGATCGTGGTTCTGCCTGATGGCCAGGAGGTCCGTCTGGAGCGTCTTGCCGGCGACGAGCTGCCCGAAAACGGTCCGGTCTACCTGTACTGGGATCCGGCGGATGCCCGCACCATCAAGACGCTCGACCAGGTCTTTTTCTCGGCACTCGAGAATGCCGAGATGCGTTAGGGGGCGACAGCTATGTCCGATACCGCAACCGTGGCCGCGACCGTTGCCGCCACCGAGCACGACGTCGAGGCGGCCCGTATCGAGCGCCACCGCCGTTTCCGCTCCAACACGCTGCCGGCGCTGGTTACCGTGGGCCCCGTCACCTTGTGGCTCATCGCGTTTATCGCGGTACCGCTGCTCTTCATTCTGATCATGGGCTTTTGCTCCACCGATCAGTACTACAACGTGGTATACAGCTTTACGCTTGATAACTTCCAGGTCATGCTGGACCCCGAGTACCTCAAGATTTACGGGCAGTCCATCCTGATCGCGGCCATCTCCACCGCTATCTGCCTGGTGTTGGCGTATCCGTTTAGCTACTTGATCAGCCGTACGTTTAAGTCCAAAAAGACGCTGCTGTACATGATGATTATCATCCCGTTTTGGACGAACTCGCTGGTACGCATCTACGGTTGGCGAACGTTTCTTTCGGCGACCGGCCAGCTCAACACATTTTTGATGGCGATCGGTGCGACGAGCGAACCCATTCAGTTCCTGTACAACCAAGCCTGCACGGTCTTTGGCATGGCATATGACATGTTCCCATTCATGGTGCTGCCGCTCTACGCCGCCATCGAAAAGCTCGACGAGTCGCAAATCGAGGCGAGCTTTGATTTGGGCGCCAACATGCTCACCACGATCTTTAAGGTTGTGATTCCGCAGACCATGAGCGGCATCTTCTCGGGCTGCATCATGGTATTCATCCCCAGCTTGGGTGCGTTTTATATCGCGGATATCCTAGGCGGCGGCAATGCCGACGTGATCGGCAACCTGATCCAGCGCCAGTTCCAAAGCGCTAACGACTGGCCTCTGGGGGCCGCGCTCTCGATTCTGCTCATCGCTATTACGCTGCTGCTGATCAAGATTTACCAAAAGGCCGGCGGAGATATGGAAAGTCTGGGGGTGTAGACCATGGCGATCAAGCGTCAAACCAAGCATATGCTGAGCCGCGGGACGGGCATCGTCTTTTGTGCCCTGATCTATGCGGTCTTGTTTCTTCCCATCGTGATCGTTGTTGCTAACTCGTTTAACGGCAACACCGAGAAGCCGTATCTGAGCTGGGGTGGCTTTAGCCTGCGCTGGTACGTGCACCTGTTCCAGAACGGTCCGCTGCTGGCGAGCTTTGGCAACACCATGCTGCTCGCTATCACCACGACGGTGCTGGCGACCGCACTGGGCACGCTGGGTGCCGTGGGCCTGTACCGCTACAAGTTCCCCGGCCGCAATCTGATCGACAGCCTGCTGTACATCCCGGTCGTTATCCCCGAGATCGTCATGGGCATCTCGCTGCTGCTGGTCTACGTAAAGGTCGGTGTACCCCGCGGCATGGTGGGCCTGATCATCGCGCATGTCACCTTTTGCGTGAGCTTTGTAATCTTTAACATCCGTGCGCGCTTGGACGGCTACGACCCGTCGCTGGAGGAAGCGTCCATGGACTTGGGCGCCAACCGCCTGGTGACGTTCTTTAAGGTGACGCTTCCCATGCTGGCTCCGGGCATTGCCGGCGGCGCGTTGCTATCCTTTACGCTTTCGATTGACGACGTCGTGGTGTCCTACTTTGTCTACGGACAGGACCTGACCTTCCCGCTCAAGGTCATGCAGTCCATTAAGGGCGGCGTGGTACCCGATGTGAACGCGCTGTCCACGCTGATTTTGTTGGGGACGGTCGCCATTGTGGTGATTACCCAGAGCGGCATGATCGACAGGTGGCGCGAGCGCCGCGACGCAGCCAAGCTGAGTCAGGAAAGGGGGCGCTAGGACATGAGTGACTTCGATGTGATGGAGGCCTTCCACAGGCAACAGATCTCGCGCCGACAGTTTTTACGCGGGGCGCTGGGCCTGGCCGCTGCCGGTCTTGCGGCCGGCGCTGTGGGCGGTCTGACGGGTTGCGGAAAGTCCGACAACCCCAACGAGCTCAACATCTTCATTTGGACCGAGTATGTGCCCGATTCGGTGCTCGAGGACTTTGAGAAAGAGACAGGCATCCACATCAACCAGTATCTGTACTCGTCCAACGAGGACATGCTGGCCAAGGTGAGGACCGAAAACGAGGGCACTTACGATATCCTGCAGCCCACGGACTATATGGTCAAAAGCCTGATTGCTCAGGAGCTGCTGGAGCCGCTCGATCTTTCGGTGCTTACCAATATGGGTAACATCGGCTCACAGTACATGGATCAGGACTTCGATCCCGGTAACAAGTATTCGATTCCGTTTATGGGTAGCTGCACCGCCATCGCCTACAACGAAGATGAGGTCGATAAGCCCGAGAGCTTTACCGATATGCTCGATGAGAAGTTCCGCAGCAATATCGTGACGCTGAACGATTTTCGCGAGGTACTTGCCGTCGCCGGCATGACGGTGGGGCTCACCGGCAACGAGGAGGATGACGAGAGTATCGCCAAGATTGCCGAGCAGGCCGCGAAGTTCAAACCGAACTTTAAGCTCTACGACTCCGATAGCCCCCGCAACGCGTTGGTGTCGGGTGACTGCATCGCCGGCATTATCTGGACGGCAGAGATTGCCCTGGCGCAGCGTGATAACCCGGCGATCCAGGTAGCGTTTCCCAGCGAGGGCTGTGGCATCGGCACCGATAACTGGTGCATCCCAAAGGGTGCCAAGCACTATGACAACGCGCTGGCCTTTATCAACTACATGCTGCGCCCCGAGGTGGCCAAGGTAGTCTCGGAGGACTACCCCTACGTGCAGCCCAACACCGAGGCCATCAAGCTGCTCGACGAGGATTTTCAAAACAATCCGGTCGAGAACGTGCCCTCCGACGTGTTTAAGCATGGTCGCCGCACCGAGGCGCTGCCGCCCAAGGTGCTGCGTAAATACGACAAGATCTGGACGAATCTGAAGGGATAGATCGATATGAGCAATTCGACCGAAGTCGATTTTAGGTTTCTTTCGGAGCCCGATATCATCAAGGCGGGCGCGACCGATATGGCGCGCTGCATCGATGTGATGGAGGACCAGTTTAAGCTGCTGAGCTTGGGCGATTACCGTATGAGCGGCAAGAACAAGAACAGCCACGGCGCGTTTATGGACTTCCCCGAGAGCTCGCCGTTTCCCAACATGCCTGTTGCCGGTCCCGACCGCCGCTTTATGGCCATGTGTTCCTACCTAGGCGGCAGCTACAACATGTGCGGCCTTAAGTGGTATGGCTCCAACGTCAACAATCGCGAGAAGGGGCTGCCGCGTTCGATTCTGACGCTCATGCTCAATGATCCCGATACGGGTGCGCCGTTGGCCCTGATGAGTGCGAACCTTATCAGCAGCTACCGCACAGCGGCCGTGCCCGCCGTGGGCGTGCGTTATCTGGCCCGTAAGGACGTACACACTGTGGGCATTATCGGCCCGGGCGTGATGAATAAGACCACGCTGCGCTCGTTTTTGATGGAGCGCCCCGATATCGAGACCGTCAAGGTCAAGGGTCGCGGCCATCGTTCGCTGGAGTCCTACGTGGACTACGTGCACCAGAACTTTCCGAGCATCAAAAACGTGGTGATCGTCGACACCGAGGAAGAGGCCATCCGCGATAGCGACCTGGTAAGTGTCGCCACCAACGAGAACGGCGGCATCGAGACATACCCGCGTGTGAAGCGTGAGTGGGTCAAGCCCGGCGCGTTCATCTGTGCCCCGAGCGACCTATATGCCGATCGCGAACCGTTTATCGAGGGCGAGTGGAAGTGCGTGACCGATCTGTATCCCATGTACGAGGACTGGCGCGACGAGATCGGCCGCTTTGATGTGTGCGGCACGCTCGGTAACGAGTGGGTCGATATGGTCGACTACGGTATGTTGCCGCGCGAACGCGTGGTGGACCTAGGTGACATCGTGCGCGGGGTCGATCCGGGCCGAACAAGCGAGGATGATATCTACTTCTTTAGCATTGGCGGCATCAACACCGAGGACGTGAGCTGGGGTACCACGATCTACCGCAAGGCGGTCGAGATGGGCCTGGGCCAGGAGCTCAAGCTTTGGGATGCGCCGGCGCTGGCGTAGGTCGCATTGAAATAAAGGTGCCAACGAAGTGCGCCGCTGGATGATCCGAAAACGAAGATCGTCCAGCGGCGCTTTATTTATCTGAAATCCTCGCGACGATAGCAGAGGGCAAATCTAGACTTATCGATAGGAACATATGTTTGGTATTGTGATATTCTGAAAGCTATAGATAGCAAGAACCCCGGGGTATCACGATATTTCGCGTGAGTGACCTACCGGGGCTTTCATCTAGGATGGTACCCCGTAATGGCTATGAATTTCAAGGGCGCCGACATAAATGACTTGAACGTCTGGTTCTCGACGGCACGCTTGTCGCGTTATGCATCGGCGAAGGACCCTGCAGCACTTTATGCTTGGGATGTCCGACTCGCAAAGGCATATCTAGAGGATGTTACTCACGTCGAGGTACTGTTGCGTAATTTTATGTCTCATAGGCTTTCGCGGGATTGCGAAAGCCGTACCCCATGTCACGACTGCCGATGGTTCGATCACCCAGAGCTATACGGCTTGAATGTATCAACGGTTTCCTCGATAGATAAAGCCAAGGCACGTTTGAGCCATGAAGGCAGAAAGCCATCTTATGACAGGGTTATCGCCGCTTTGACATTTGACGTGTGGCGATTCATGCTTGTCCGCCGTTTGGAACCCACGGTGTGGCGTGCCCTTCGCTCGCGGACGAATGGTGGCATGCCGTATTATCCGGGAACGAAGCGGGCGGAGTTTGAGATCCACGTTGCGGAAATCTACAGATTGCGAAACAGGTGTTCCCATCAAGAGCACTTGGTTCTGGAGAATTCCTGGGATGAGATGGCAATGCTCGATGGGTACTCTGCCAGTCTCCGCTGGGTCGCTGAGAGGATTGATCCTGCTGCCGCTGACTGGATCGCCTCGAATTCCCGTGTTGACGACGTGAGGGGGCAGCGCCCTGATTGATGCTCTCATCCATGATTTGGGCTAACTCGTTGGATTGAGCTTGGCGCGCACGGATCAATAGATTAAATGTGCAAATGGACACAGCCGGATGGTTATGTTTTGAACACCATCCGGCTGCGTCCTTTTCGTTCTGCGTGCGTTTTTTGACAGACTGCAAGGCTCATGGGCGCTCGGTGGTTTTGGCCGGTATGCACATCTGCGTCTCGTGCCTCATTGTTTCCCTTTGAATGGTAATCGACCGGAAACTGCTCGTTAACAGGGTGAATCGTAGGATAGGCGCTGTTGGTAACCGATAGACGAGAGGGGTTTGGTGGTGCCATGTCCAGGATTGTCGAACATCCCATTTTGGGTGCTCCCAGCAAGGGGAGTCGAGTCGTTTTTACCTATGACGGCGTTGAGATGGAGGGGTACGAGGGCGAACCGATTGCCATGGCACTTAAGGCCGCGGGTGTCGAGGTTCATCGTTTTACCGCCAAGCGCCATGAGCCGCGCGGCATCTTTTGCGCCATCGGTCGTTGCACCGACTGCGTCATGGTCGTGGACGGCAAGCCCAACGTGCGTACGTGCATGACGCCGCTCGTCGCCGGTATGGACGTACGCACGCAAGACGGCGTCGCCCCGCTCGATTTGGATGATCCGCGCGCTAAGGCTCTAGCCGCCGAGGCCGCCGCGGGCCCTGCTGCCGTAAAGGAGGCCGAGTAGTATGGAACGTCATGATCTGATTGTGGTCGGCGCCGGCCCCAGTGGTCTTTCCGCTGCCATCGAGGCCGCCAAGCGTGGACTCGACGTCGTTGTCTTTGACGAGAACGCTCGCCCCGGTGGCCAGCTGTTCAAGCAAATCCATAAGTTCTTTGGCTCTAAGGAGCATCGCGCCAAGGTGCGCGGTTTCCGCATTGGCGATGAGCTGCTGGCCGAAGCCGACGCGGCGGGCGTCAACGTAGTGCTCGACGCCACGGTGATCGGTCTGTATGAGGGTCGCGAAGTCGTGGTGCGCGTGGGCGACGTCGTGCGCCACGTGAAGGGCGACGCCGTGCTGGTCGCCACGGGTGCGGCCGAGAACACGCTCAACTTTCCCGGTTGGACGTTGCCCGGCGTGATTGGCGCCGGTGCCGCGCAGACCATGATGAATCTGCACGGCGTAAAGCCGGGCGACCATGTGCTCATGGTTGGCTCGGGCAACGTTGGCCTGGTGGTGTCGTTCCAGCTGTTGCAGGCTGGCTGCGATGTGGTCGCGCTCGTCGATGCGGCGCCGCGCGTGGGCGGCTATGGCGTGCACGCTGCCAAGGTTGCTCGCTGCGGCGTGCCGTTTTATCTGTCGCATACCGTGGTGGCCGCCGAGGGTGACGACCGCGTGACTGGCGTGACGATCGGCGAGGTCGACGCGGATTGGAAGGTTGTCCCCGGCACCGAGAAGTACTTTGACGTCGACACGATTTGCGTGGCCGTGGGCCTGTCTCCCATGAGCCAGTTGCTCTCGATGTCCGGGTGCGACATGGTCGACGACCCCAAACGCGGCGGCTATGTCCCGGTGTGCGACGAGAAGGGCGCAACGAGCGTGCCCGGCGTATATGTCTCGGGCGATGTCGCGGGCATTGAAGAGGCAAGCTCTGCCATGATCGAGGGGCGTATCTCGGGCGTGGCGATTGCCGAATACCTGGGCTACACCGATGCGGCGGACGCCGGCGAGTCCGAGGACAAGCTCGAGGCCTCGCTCGACACGCTGCGCCAGGGCATGTTTGCACCCAAGAATCGTGGAAAGACGATCGAGACCACGGAGGAGGGCTGTCCGGTCTCTCAGCATCTGCTGTGCCATGGCTATCTCGACGACGATGAGCTCGACCGCTATCCCGGCGTGACGCATATGGTGGGCGTGCATCCGGTGATCGAGTGCACCCAGAATATCCCCTGTAATCCGTGCCAGGATGCCTGTAAAAAGGGCTGCATCTCAATCGGTGAGCACATTACATCATTGCCGATCGTGGTCGAAGATTCTCATTGCATCGACTGCGGCATGTGCGTGGCCAGCTGCCCTGGTCAGTCGATTTTTCTGGTCAACGAGGACTGCGGTGACGGCACTGCGACGGTCACCCTGCCCTACGAGTTCTATCCGCTGCCGCAGGTGGGCGATTGCGGGTGTGCGCTGAGCCGCTCGGGCGAGCCGGTGTGCGATGCCCAGGTGGCGCGCGTGCGCAGCGTTAAGGCGTTTGACAAGACGGCGCTCGTGACCATGAGCGTGCCCAAAGAGTTCGCCATGGCGGCACGTATGTTCAAGCCAGCCAAGGATGCCGAGGAGGTGGCCTGTCATGAGTGAGGCCGTGAACTTTTACAAGGAGCCGGGCGAGCCGCTCGACCGTGCGGCGATTGACTTGGGGCCCTTCGTGCCCGTGCCCGACGACGACGTGCTCGTGTGCCGTTGCGAAGAGGTGACCAAAGGCGATATCCGCCGCGCCATCCATGACGGCATGTACACCATGACCGAGATTCGTCGCTATCTGCGTCAGGGCATGGGGCTATGCCAGGGGCAGAGCTGCACCAAGCTCGTGCATCGCATTATGGCAACGGAGCTTGCGGGCACACCGGCGGTAGCGCTTTTGGAGCCCGAGACCTCGCGAGCGCCCATGCGTCCGATTGAGATGAGCGTGCTCGGCAACGGCGAAGAGGGGAGAGCGTAGCCATGGAGGGGACTTATGCAGTTATCACCGATGTCGCCTGCGATATCGTCATTATCGGCGCCGGTGTGATCGGATGCGCGGCGGCGTACAACCTGGCCAAGAAGGGTCGCAGCGTCACGGTGCTCGACCGCGAGCCCAATGTGGGCGAGGGTGCGAGCTCGCGCAATGGCGGTGGCGTTCGCCAAAGCGGCCGCGATGGCCGAGAGCTGCCGCTTGCCATGTATGCCGTCGAGAACATTTGGCCCACGTTGTCCGACGAGTTGGGGGCTGACGTCGAGTACGTCAAGCGCGGCAACCTGCGCCTGGGCAAGACCGAGGAGCACCTGCAGACGCTTCGTAAGCTGGCGAGCATGTCGCAGGGTCTGGGGCTCGATATGAAGATGATCGGACCTGAGGAGGTGCGCGAGATCAATCCGTACCTGTCCGACCAGGTCATTGGCGCATCGTGGTGCCCCACGGATGGACATGCCAACCCCATGCGCACTACGCTCGCGTATTATCGCGCTGCCAAGGCACTCGGCGTGCGCTTCGTGACGGGCGTCGAGGTCAAGCGCCTGCGCAAGGTGCGCGGCCGCATTGCGGGCGTCGAGTGCAACATCGGCACCTTTACGGCCAACGATGTGCTGCTGGCGGCGGGCCTGGGCAGCCGCGGTATCGCTGCGAGCGTGGGCATCGATATCCCCATGACAGGATCGCTTATCGAGTGCCTGGTCACCGAGGCGGAGCCCACGATGTTTCCGCAGATGCTCGGCGTTGCCACGGGTGACTTTTACGGCCATCAGACGGCGCATGGCTCGTTTGTCTTTGGTGGCAGCTCGGGTCTTGAGGAGTCGAACGGCGCATTTGGCGGCCGCCCTACCTCGAGCATTACGGCACCGGCTGAGTGTCGCGCCATCATGGGCTACATTCCGCGCCTGGCCGATGCCAAGATCGTGCGAACTTGGGCCGGCTGGGAGGACGAGAGCGCCGATGGCGTGCCGGTGATCTCGAAGATCGATGAGGTTCCGGGCCTGACCATAGCCTGTGCCTTTAACGGTCATGGATTTGGCATCTCGCCGATCGTGGGCCTGCTGCTCTCCGAGCTGGTCTGCGACGAGCCCACGACGCTCGATGTCTCGGCGTTTCGCTACGACCGCTTTAAGGCGTGGCTGTGATGGAGGATTTCTCGTACCGCCTGCCTACACACTTTGTGTTCGGTCATGGTTCCGAGCGCGGGACGGGCAGGCTTGTCGCGCACTACAGCGGCACCAAGGTGCTCGTGCTGTTTGGCGGCGGCTCGGTCGAGCGGTCGGGCCTGCTGGCACGTGTGCTCGATTCACTCGATCGTGCGTTGCTCGACCATGTGGAGCTCAAGGGCGTCAAGCCTAATCCGCTACTAAGTACGGTGTATGAGGGCATTTCGCTCGTGCGTGATGAGCGCGTGGATTTTATTCTCGCTTTGGGTGGCGGCAGCGTCATCGATACCGCGAAGGCCATTGCTGCCGGCGCACGTTATCCGGGTGACGTGTGGGACTTTTACGGCGGCGACCGAACGCCCGATCGGGCGTTGCCGATTGGCTGCGTGCTCACCATTGCGGCGTCTGGCTCTGAGGCCTCGCCCGATTCGGTGATTACGCAGGACGGTTCGATGCTCAAGCGCGAGACGTCCTCGTCGGTGCTGTTGCCGACGTTTAGCATCTTGAATCCCGAGTTGACCGAGACCCTGCCGGCATATCAGACAGCGTGCGGCATCACCGACATGTACTCGCATCTGCTGGAGCGTTATGTGAGCAGGAGTAGTGCCGTTGAAGTTTCCGATCGTATGATCGAGGGCCTGATGCTGGCGATTGTTGATGAGGCTTCGCCCGTTGCCGAGGATCCACGGGATTACGATGCGCGCGCCAACTTAATGTGGGCGGCAACGATGGCGCACTGCGGTATCGCCGGCGTTGATCGCAAGCATGACTGGGCGAGCCACGATATCGAGTATGCCCTGTCTTCGCGCTATGGCGTGGCCCATGGTGCGGGGCTTGCCATAGTGATCCCGGCGGTGCTCACGTACTACCTAGATGTCGAGGCTGCGGCGGTGCCGCGCTTGGCCCAACTGGCGCGTCGCGTGTGGGGCGTTGACGAGGCGGACGATATGACCGCCGCCCGCGCCGGCGTGGAGGCGCAGCGTGCGTTCTTTGTCTCGTTGGGCATGCCGACGACACTCGAGGCGGTGGGCGGCAAGCTCGAGGACATTCCCGAGTTGGCACACGAGACGTGCCATGCCGGTGGACGCTCCGGCACCGTGGGGGGCTATCTTCCGCTCGACGAACATGCCGTCGCGCGCATCTTTAGCCTGATGCTCCTCTGATGCCTGTCATAAAGGGACAGGTAAATAATGGTAGGAAAAGCGTTTGACCTGCCAAAATAAACCTGTCCCTTTTTGGTCGGTCGCCGTTCGGGGGCCGATTGGCAACGCTCGCTGATTACGGTCTTGACCTGCGTTAGAATAGGGGCATCTGATTATCCGGGCGCATGGAGGAATGCGCCCGTATGCTGAGGAGGACTCTATGGCAACTGTTGCCGCACCTATCGACGCCACGTCGACCGCCGCTTGGAAGGCGCTCGAGGCCCATCAGGAGAAGCTCGAGGCCGAGGGCATCGACCTCAAGGCCTGGTTCGCTGCTGACGCCGACCGCGTGAATAAGTTGAGCTTTGACGCCGGCGACCTTCACTTCGATCTGTCCAAGAACCTGGTGACCGATGAGACCGTCAAGCTGCTGTGCGATCTTGCCCGCGAGGTGAAGCTCGAGGAGCGCCGCGACGCCATGTTCTCCGGCGAGCACATCAACACCACCGAGGACCGCGCTGTTCTGCACACCGCGCTTCGCCGTCCGGCAAGCGAGAAAGGCCAGCTCATCGTTGACGGCCAGGATGTCGTCGCCGACGTGCACGAGGTCCTCGACCGCATGTATGCCTTCGCCGAGCGCGTGCGCTCCGGTGAGTGGAAGGGTGTTACCGGCAAAAAGATCGAGCACCTGGTGTCCATCGGTATCGGTGGCTCCGATCTGGGCCCGGTCATGGCTTACGAGGCTCTGCGTCCCTATGCCGACGCCGGTATCGACTGCCGCTATATCTCCAACATCGACCCCAACGACCAGGCCGAGAAGCTCCGCAGTCTGGATCCCGAGACCACGCTCGTGATCATCGTTTCCAAGACCTTCACCACGCTCGAGACCCTTACCAACGCCCGCGAGGTCAAGACCTGGATGCTCGAGCAGCTCAAGGCTCAGGGCGCCATCGACGGCTCCGAGGAGCAGAACGCCGAGGCCGTGGCAAAGCACTTCGTCGCCGTTTCCACCGCACTCGAGAAGGTTGAGGCCTTCGGTATCGACCCGGCCAACGCCTTCGGCTTCTGGAACTGGGTCGGCGGCCGCTACTCCGTCGACTCCGCCGTGGGCCTATCGCTGATCGTCGTGCTCGGCCCCGAGCGCTTCCAGCAGTTCCTCGAGGGCTTCCACGCCATCGACGAGTACTTCTGCAACACGCCGCTCGAGAACAACGCCGTCGCGCTGATGGGCCTGCTCAACGTCTGGTACGTCAACTTCTTCGGTTCCAAGAGCCACGCCGTGCTTCCGTACTGCCAGTATCTGCACCGCTTCCCGGCCTACCTGCAGCAGCTCACCATGGAGTCCAACGGCAAGCACGTCCGCTGGGACGGCAGCGCTGTAACCTCCGATACCGGTGAGATCTTCTGGGGTGAGCCCGGCACCAACGGCCAGCATGCCTTCTATCAGCTGCTGCACCAGGGCACTGTGGTGGTTCCGGCCGACTTTATCGCCTTCGCCAACACTGCCAACCCCGCAACCGACAGCGGCCAAGATGTCCACGAGCTGTTCCTGGGCAACTTCCTGGCCCAGACCAAGGCGCTCGCCTTTGGTAAGACAGCCAACGAGGTTCGTGCCGAGGGCACGCCCGAGCAGATCGTCCCGGCCCGCTGCTTTGAGGGCAACCGTCCGACGACCTCGATCTTCGGCGACACGCTGACCCCGTTCGCGCTCGGCGAGCTCATCGCCCTGTACGAGCACATCACGTTTGTCGAGGGCACGGTCTGGGGCATCGACTCCTATGACCAGTGGGGCGTTGAGCTGGGTAAGCAGCTCGCCAAGCAAATCACCCCTGCCTTCCACGATGACGCCGCCAAGGCCGAACAGGACGCTTCGACCCAGGCGCTCATTGAGTTCTACCGCGCTCACCGCAAGTAGTTTTTACGGCTGAGTTGGCTTATGGCTGAAAGGGGCCCGTATCCGTTGGGATACGGGCCCTTTGCTATTTGGATAGGATGGAATGTATCGGGAGGCGCCTCGACGGGCATCGCAATCGTCGAAGGCGCGCCGTTCATGTTTGGGACAATATGACATTTTTCCCGTTGCAAACAGCGCCGTCGTGGGTGTTCTGTATGATGGCTCAGACAAGGTCGTTCAATGACAGGGAGGCACGTATGGCAATCAAGGCCATCGCAATGGATATCGACGGTACGCTCACCAATGACCAGAAGGTAATTAGCCCGCGCACGCGCGAGAAACTGCTCGCAGCGCAGGAGTCGGGCATTAAGCTCATTTTGGCCTCGGGCCGTCCCGCGTGGGGCCTTCATGCCCTGGCGCAGGAGCTCGATCTTCAGAGCCACGGTGGCCTGCTGGTGGCCTTTAACGGTGCGCACGTGGTCGATGCTCAGACCGACGAGGTGCTGTTCGACCAGGCCATGCCAGTCGACGAGTTGCATCGCTTGCTCGACCATCTGCGTAACTTTGACGTGATCCCCATGATTTCGCTCGGCCGCGATCTGCATGTCGTGGACTCGTATCGCTGCATGATCACGCTGCCCGACGGCTCGCAGAAGAACATTGTCAAATATGAGCGAGACGCATGCGACCTTAAAATCCGCGAGGTCGAGAGCCTTCATGAGGTTGCGGATACCTATCCGGTGGATAAGCTGCTCACTGCGGGCGATCCGGCCTATCTGCAGGCGCATCACGAGGAGATGTACGCACCCTTTACCGAGACGCTTTCGGGCATGTTTACGGCCGACTGGTACTTTGAGTTTACGGCGCCCGGTATCGATAAGGCGCGTGCGCTGCGGGGCGCTCTGCCCAAGCTAGGCATTGATGCCAGCGAGGTCGTATCGTTTGGCGATGGTCAGAATGACAAGTCCATGATCGAGTGGGCCGGCATCGGTGTTGCTATGGGTAATGCCATCGATGAGGTCAAGGCCGTGGCTCAGATGGTGACCGCGAATAACAACGAAGACGGCATCGCGGTGGCACTTGATCAGTTGCTGGGCTAGAATCGCCGATAGTGCATGGTTCGGGCGTCTGCTTGCAGGCGCCCTTTTGTTAGGGAGGGTGCCGTGTCCGCATTTCCGTTCGACGCCGTTATCTTTGACATGGACGGCGTCATCGTCGATACCGAGTATTACTACCTGGGGGAGACCGCTGCGTTTGCCAAAGAGCTTGGGCTGAACCTGAGTCAAGAAGATCTGAACGCGCAGGTCGGTGCCTCACACCAGTTCTTTTTGCATATGCTGGTCGATTGGTTTGAACGCGCCGGAAAGGGGCACTTTACCGGCGAGGAGGCGCTTGCCCGCTGGGACGAGTGGGCACATAAACGCCCGCGCGATTATCAGGCCCTGATTAATCCCGGCGCTGTGGAGACGATTCGCGAGCTCCCGCGTCGCGGCGTACGCGTGGCGCTGGCCAGCTCATCTTCCATGAATAGCATCGTGGAAGTGCTTGACGCGTGCGGCCTGTCAGATGCCTTTGAGTACGTGGTGAGCGGCGAGCAGTTTAAGGAGAGCAAGCCCGAGCCCGATATCTACCTACATGCGTTGGATCTGCTGGGGCTGCCCGCGGACCGCTGCTGCTGCGTTGAGGACTCGGTACCCGGCATCACCGCCGGCAAGCGAGCCGGTCTGACGGTGATTGCCAAGCGTGAGGAGCGCTTCGGCTTTAGCCAGGATGCCGCTGACAAGATTATCGACCAACTGCCAGAGCTGCTGGAGCTTGCATAGGACTTTGGTACCGCGTTCGTCTCGGTCGCATGTGGCATGGAAGGTTCTTGGGGCCACGGAGCGCCGATTTTTGAATAGTTGAGCAGTCCCGGGGAGTCGAATTGTCGCCTCCCCGGGACTCCGTGGGCAAAAAATGCCAAATATGAGTACTGTCACTAATCTAGTAACAGCAAAATCAAGTCTTTGAGGCACGAGTTGGGTGTCAGCGAGCGATAAACACCTGTTGAAAATTACTATAACCATCTTAAAGTGCCCTGATAATGGACAGATGTATATTATCAGGGCACTATTTTGCCGTAAAAAAATACGACTAGCTTGGCAACAGTACTCATATTTGGTATTTTTTGCCCACCGGGGTTAGCAAAGACCGAAAATGGAGCGTGAGTTTTCTAAAATGATCGACTCGATGCTCCCCGCATCGCGGGTTTTAAGTTGGGTGATGACTTTGGAAGCTCTCGCGAGTGAGTCGGCGAGCTGTCGCGCTGAGGTTTCCGTATTTGCTTCGGCTGGGGCGTCGGTTTCAAGCAGCAGGCGGTCGAGTGGAATCTGTCGTACGTATTCGCGTCCCCGCTTAGACGCGAGCATGCGTTCGTTGACGGAAAAATAACAGCCCGCATTACGCGCGCGGGCGAGTTCGTCCGAAGTGCCGCTAAACCAGTGGAAGATGATGGCGGGGGAGTCGGGGTTTGGGATGAGTAGTCCATGCGATTCGAGGACGTCTAGTACGGCTCCTGCCGAACGAACGGCGTGAATTGATATCACGCGCCCGGTAAGAGGATGCTGCACGAGTGTATCGCAGAGCCGGTCAAGTGCCTGTGTTTGCAGCGGCTCGCTTCCGGCAAAGCGCGCGGAAAAGTCGAGTCCCACCTCGCCGATGTAGCGCTCTTGGGCCGCAGCTTCGCAAAGCAGATTGACTTCGGCGGGACCGCAGCGGCCGTCGATGAGCCACCAGGGATGGAGACCAACGCCCGCGATAATGTTTGGGTAGCGGCTGGCACGCTTTTTTGCTGCCGCGAAGTCGCGTGGGTCGACCCCACAATCAAAGACCCCCAGCCCTATAGCCGCAGTTTCGTCGGCAACAGTATTCGGGTAAGCCATCAAATCAAGATGGCAGTGAGCATCAATTAACCGGGGCTCCATCGCGGTGCGCCTCGCTAGTCCAGGCGCTGGCCGTCAGCACGCACGCGCTCAGTGCCGCGGCCGCTGATCTGGCGGATAACCTCGCCGGCGATCATCTGACCCATGATGGGCGGCATATAACTGGCGGTTCCGAGCTCGGTACGCTCATGGATGTTGGAGGGGTCACGGCGCTGGGTCTTGACCGACTCCTCGCAGCTAAACAGTACATGTAGGCTCTTGATTCCGCGCTTCTTACATTCTTTGCGCATGATGCGGCTCATGGGATCGCGGACCGTTTCGAAAATGTCGGCAAAGCGCAGGCACTCGGGATGCAGCTTGTTGCCGCCGCCCATGGAGCTCACCAGGCGAATGTCGTGGTCCTGAGCATATTTGGCAACAGTGAGCTTGGCGGAGATGGTGTCAATGGCGTCGATGACGTAGTCGAGCTTGCCACCTGTCTGCTCAAAAACGCTCGCGAAGAATTCGTCAATGTTGTCGCTCAACAGGTATTCGGTGCGTTTGATGACGGTGGAGACAGGGTTGATGTCGTGGATCATGGCTTCCATCACGTCTACCTTGCGCTTGCCGATGGTACTATGAAAGGCAATGGCCTGACGGTTAATGTTACTGGGCGCGATGATGTCTTTATCCAGAATGACGAAATGGCCAATGCCGCCGCGGGCAAGTGCCTCGCAGCAATTGGAGCCCACGCCTCCGCAGCCGAGCACCAGCACCGTGGCAGCGGCGAGCTTGTCGAGTGCCTCGCGGCCCATGATGATCTCGAGCTTGGTGTCGCGCGTCTCGATGGGTGAAGCGGCTATGGTTTCGGTCATGGATATCCTCCGATGGGGAAGCGAATCGTGTTTTAGCTATCGCCATTATAGGTATTATCGCGATTTCATTTGAGCCCTTGGGGCTTGTTGAAATGAGACGGGGATTCTCATAAGATGAAGCAGATGGCACCCGTTGCCGCGGGTTAGCCAACTCCGAAACACGTTTTTGGCGTGAGAAGTGGCCGTCTTCGCATTACGTGGGGGCGGCTATTTTTTTGAGTATAAGATTAGATAATTAGACAAACATCTAAATATATAGTATAGTGTACGCGTCGAACGAGCCAGTGAGAGGAGGTTCTATGCCGGGAGAGGGTTTTAAGGCGCTGGCCGATCCTACACGACGGCACATTTTGGAACTGCTGAGCGAGGGCAATTGTACGGCCGGGGAACTTGCCGAGCATTTTGACATTAGCAAGCCGTCGCTCAGCCATCATTTGGCGACGCTCAAAAACGCCGGGTTGGTGACCGACGAACGTCATGGTCAAAACATCGTATACAGCTTAAACACCACCGTCATGCAGGACTTGATCGGCTGGTTTATGGGCTTTACAGACACCGAAGGAGATAAGGATGAATAACGAAAACAAGGGCATTCACGCCACGGGGGTATCGCCACGCGTGTGGATTGCGCTGATCGCTCTGTGCGTCGCCAACGTCGCAGCGCACCTTATGGTGATGCCGAGCCTGCCGGCGCAGATTCCCACGCACTGGGGAGCGAGCGGCGCCGTTAACGGTTGGGGTCCCAGCTGGATGGCATCGGCGCTCGGCGCGTTGCCGCTGGTGCTTCTCGCGATGTTCTACATCGTGCCACGCATCGACCCCAAGGGCGAGGCGTATCGAACCTCGGGCAAGTTCTATCAGGGCTTCGTAATCGCCTTCACCTTGTTCATGTGTGCTATAAGCTGGCTGGGAGAGCTTACGGTGTGGGGCGTTGTGCCCGCGGTCGGAACGGTCAACGTGCTGACTTCCGGTGCTGTCGGTTTGCTGCTCATCGGCGCAGGCAACTACTTGCCGCGTGTGAAGCAGAACTATACGCTCGGTATCAAGACGCCCTGGGCGCTTGCCGATCCCGAGAACTGGCGCCGTACGCAGCGCTTTGGCGGTGCCTGCTTGATGGTGCTGGGTGTTGGTTTGATTGTGATGGGCGTGGCGGGTAGCGTGCTTTCGAGTGAAGTCGTCGCCGCGGTGATTGCGGTTCTGGCGTTTGGTTCGGCCGGAGCTGCCTATGTCTACTCGTATCTTTTGTGGCGTAAATCGCAGCGAACCGCTCGCTAAGGTTGCGGAAAACTAGCGTACGCAGTTCATAGTATGTTCTGGGGGACTTTTCCCAGGTAGTATTAGGGGGTGTGGGCAACCATGCCCCTTTTTTGTTAAGTTTCAGAGCTGGTTTTCTCATTTCGTTTCCACTAAAGCGAATCAAGAATAGGGAAACAGCAGGTAGAAAGGATAAACAGGCAAATGGCAGAGTTTATCTACCAGATGTATCAGGCTCGCAAGGCCCATGGCGACAAGGTAATCCTTGACGACGTGACCCTGAGCTTCTACCCCGGTGCCAAGATCGGCGTCGTGGGCCCCAACGGTATGGGCAAGTCGACCCTGCTCAAGATCATGGCCGGTATCGAGGAGGTCTCCAACGGCGATGCCAGGCTCACTCCCGGCTACACCGTGGGCATCCTGCAGCAGGAGCCGCCGCTCGACGACGACAAGACTGTCATTGAGAACGTGCGCATGGCGTTTGGCGATATGATCGCCAAGGTCGATCGCTTCAATAAGATCGGCGAGGAGATGTGCGACCCGGATTGCGACATGGACGCCCTCATGGCCGAGATGGGCAAGCTCCAGGACGAGATCGACGCCGCCGACGGCTGGGATATCGATTCCAAGCTCGGCCAGGCCATGGACGCCCTGCAGCTGCCCGATTCCGACATGCCGGTCAACGTGCTCTCCGGCGGCGAGCGCCGTCGCGTGGCCCTGTGCAAGCTGCTGCTTGAGGCTCCCGACCTGCTGCTGCTCGACGAGCCCACGAACCACCTGGACGCCGAGTCGATCCTGTGGCTCGAGCACTTCCTGCATAACTACCAGGGCGCCGTGCTTGCCGTCACGCACGACCGTTACTTCCTTGATAACGTTGCCGAGTGGATCTGCGAGGTCGACCGCGGCCACCTCTATCCCTACAAGGGCAACTACTCCACGTATCTGGAGACCAAGGCCGCGCGTATCGAGGCACAGGGCAACCGTGACGCCAAGCTCGCCAAGCGCATGGAGGCCGAGCTCGAGTGGGTGCGCAGCTCGCCCAAGGCCCGTCAGGCCAAGAACAAGGCCCGTCTGGCTCGCTACGAGGAGATGGAGGCCGAGGCCCGCGCAAGCCAGAAACTCGACTGGACCGATATCCGCATCCCTGTGGGCCCGCGTCTGGGCAACAAGGTGCTCGAGGCCCATCACCTGCACAAGGAGTTCGATGGCCGCGTGCTCATCGATGACCTTTCGTTCACCCTGCCGCGCAACGGCATCGTGGGCGTCATCGGCCCCAACGGTGTCGGTAAGACCACGCTGTTCAAGACGATTGTGGGTCTGGAGCCGCTGACTTCGGGCGAGCTCGAGGTGGGCGAGACCGTCAAGATCTCCTATGTCGATCAGAACCGTTCCGGCATCGACCCCGATAAGAACCTATGGGAAGTCGTCTCGGACGGTCTGGACCACATGATGGTCGGCGAGACCGAGGTTCCGAGCCGCGCGTACGTGGCGAGCTTTGGCTTTAAGGGCCAGGACCAGCAGAAGCGCGCCGGCGTACTCTCCGGTGGCGAGCGCAACCGTCTGAACTTGGCGCTTACGCTCAAGCAGGGCGGCAACCTGCTGCTCCTCGACGAGCCCACGAACGACCTCGATGTCGAGACGCTGTCCTCGCTCGAGGCGGCGCTGCTCGAGTTCCCGGGCTGCTCGGTGGTCATTAGCCACGACCGTATGTTCCTGGACCGCGTCGCCACGCACATTCTGGCGTGGGAGGGCACCGACGAGAATCCGGGCAACTGGTATTGGTTCGAGGGCAACTTTGAGGCCTACCAGGCCAACCGTATCGAGCGCCTGGGCGAGGACGCAGCTCAGCCGCATCGCATCCACCGCAAGCTGACGCGCGACTAGATCGTTACGCGGTTTTCCAAACCGCGTAACTGCTCGACGCTGCGCGGGCCGCAAACACCCCATCTTGCCGTTCAGGCCGTCGCTCGCGTACCGAAGTACGCGTCGATCCTCTTTCACGGCAACCTGGGGCACTTGCGACCCGCTCGCTGTTGGTTATGCAACATCAACAAATAAAACGGCTCAAATCCTGATTTGGATTTGAGCCGTTTGTCGTTACTGCTCGGGTTCTTCGACTTTATCGATGGCCCAGGCGGCTCCAAGGCCGCCGGTGGTGTTGCGTCGGATGCGCACGGTAACCTCGCGGCGCTCGCCAGCCTGCGTGTAGCGCAGGGGGAAGCTTGCGCGGTTTCGCGCGGCCTCGATGGTACCGCGCTCGCGGGCGATCCAGTAGTACTCGCCGACGATGCCGAGGGTGTCGGCGCCGTAGGGGAGATAGGTCGACAGTTGGTGCAGAAGCGGGCCGGGGCAGAAGACCTCGGTTGCGAAATCGACGGGGAAGTCCTCGGGGATGACGGGCGCTGCGGGTGCGGGGGCCGGTACTGCAGCGGGGGCCGGAGCCGCTGCAGGCACAGGAATCTGGTCATAGATAGGTGCAAATGTGGACTCGATGACGGGTGCAGACTCAGGCACCGGTTCCGGCTTACCTGCGAAATCTGTCGGTTCCACGGAGACGGATGTGTCTTCAGTCTCGGTTTTGGCATCGGCTTGCGGGGCGTCCCCTGCCTCGACAGATGGCTTTGTTTCGATGGGCGTGGAGGCCATGGTGGTGATGCCGGCGTTGGCGTTCTCGGGGTCATAGACGACCGTAAGCGAGATGGCGGGCTGCGGCGCCTCGGGCTCCGGCGTCGACTCGGTAGCGTCTTGATCGTCGGGCTGATCGCTCTCGGTCTCGTCGCCAAAGACATCGCTGTTTTGGAACGCAAGCGTCTCGGATTGGTTAGCGGCTTCTTCGGTTGTCGACTTGGGAGTCTCGTTGAGCTCCGCAGTGGCTTCCTGCCCTGATATGACTTCGGGATCGGTCGTGGCGGCGATTTCGGTTTCTGCTGTTACCTCAATAGCGACTTCGATCTCTGCCTCGGCTTCGGGACGCGTAACATGCTTGGGGCGCACGGCCTTGAGATCCTTCTTGCCGCGCTTTTTCTTTTTGTAGGACTGCTTGGCGCCCTTGGCGGCTTTGTGCTTATCTTCGCCCTTGGCAAGCGCCGCATCCCACGCCTCGTTGGCGATGACGGTTGCATACAGACGTCCGCCCTTAAAGATAGTCAGCTTAATGCAGTCGTCGAGTTCCTCGAGCAGCTCGCGCGTGGACTCAAAGCCCAGGTCGTAGGCGGCCATATCGCCGGCGACGAGCGCTTCTTCGACCTGTGTCATAAACGTTTGCTTGCCGCATCCAATCGCATCGCGCAGCAGGCGATACAGATAGATGTGGTTGCCCAGCGAAAGCGTGGGCTTAACTATTTTCTTGCTCATGGCAAATCTCCTCTTTACACACGTAAAGCATCTTACCATCGCCTGGGGTCTGCCATGGCGGTGCCCAAGTCAAACGGGCACGAACCGTTTCCGATTCGTGCCCGTCATCCAGGTCGCCTATCTAATGAGAGCCACGGCTCTTAGTTACTCGATGCCGTGCCCTGGTTTGAGCTGTCGGATGCCGTGCCAGATGCGGTGCCGCTTGAGCTGCTGGTGTTGCTGCTGTCGGTCGTGCCTGTCCCCGATGTGTTGCCGCTCGTCTGGTCGCCCGCGCTCGGCTGCGAGCCGTCGGTCGTCTGACTTGAGTCGGTTGTGCCGGACTGCGTGCTGTTGTTGGCTGTAGAGGAATCGGTGCCTTGCGATTGGTCCTGGGTGTTAGAGGACGAGCTGCTTGATGCGCCGCTGTCCTGGTTGGCATCCTGCTGCGCCTGCTGGTCTTGCGTCTGAGCGTTGCTGGTCGCGTCGCTTTCGGTCGTGCGCGTCGAAAGGATCGGCTCGGGGCGCGTGCCCAATCCCTCACCGGCGGTGGTGATGAGGATTGCTCCGGCGCAGACGATGACCGCGACGACGGCAATGGCAACCGAGAAGATGACGACCTTCTTTTGCGTCTGGCTGCGCTCTGCTGCGGCCTTGGCGCGCAGGCTGTTAGGGGCGACGCGTGCCGTGGTCGCGCATCCCGCAATCTGGCGCATCTCCTGCGTGGTCGCGGCGCCGCCGAGGTGCTCGTTAGCATTGGGTTCAACGGGCTCGTAGGCGCCGGCGGGGTAGTCGTCGGCCGCGTGCGTGCCCTTAATTGCTTCGGCGCTCGCGGAGATAAAGTGGCGGTAGACCTGCGAGGAGACAACGGTGATGACCGAGCTCACGGCGGCACCAATTACTGAACCAGCGATACCAATCTTGGAGGCAAGCGCGACGCTCGTGGCGGCAGCTGCGGCGCCGGCGATGATCTGGGGAATAGAAATGTCGTCGAACAGGCCCTTTTTGGGCGCGATGGCCATGGTCTGGCCGATGGAATGGTTCTCGTGAACGCCGTTGTTGAGTGCGGCGGGAGTCATGACACGCGTGCGCGGCGCGTCGGTGTATTCAGTCGTCATTGCGGGGCCCTCCCGGTTCAAATGAATGGTGCGTTTGATGTCATCCGGCATACAGGGTACCCAGCCGATGTGAATCGTACGTGTTGCATGACCGACCAACATCAACTCATCAATCAAATCCGGCGAGAAACCCATGGGGGTGCGAGGAGAGAGGTGAATCGGGCTATTCCAGACCATGTTTGTTGTGGAGCACCTCGATGACGCATTTGCCCTTGGCAAGTTCGTCCAGCTTCTCGTCGTGGAAGGTCCGCATCGTATCGTCGAGGTTCGCATCCCATTCATCGAGCAGGATAACGTCTACGCTCTCATCAAGATAGCCATCTTCGATGAGATCTAGGATTCTGGACACGGCTTGTCCGCTGGAAGCCTCCTTGTCGACGAGCGAGGGGTAGAAGAGTGCCGGATTAGCGGGGAGCAGGTATGCTCGATCGCCGAGCATCTCTTTTAACTGGGTCAGCAGCGTGCTCTTGCCGCAGCCGTTTGTTCCCCGGATTGTCAGGCGTCCTTTCGAGAAGCTGTGGGTTGCCGTATCGATGTCGGAGATCTCACGGGGACAAGCCATCTCTGCCCCATTTCCTGCCGAACACAACCTCAACTCGTCCCATCGGATGGAGCCGCGCGCATCGCGCTCCTCAGGCCTTAAGATAAGGTTGCTGTACACCAGTCTGGTTCGGGCGATTCGTTCGGAGAACTGTGCGGCATAGACGACGATAACGTTCATGTTCTGAAGAATCGAGACTTGTCGCGGAAGGACGGCGATGAGCGTCGTCATCGCGGGGAGGTTGCTGGCGTGCGCTGCTGTGTAGCCCATTGTGGTCAGGATAAACGGGGTAGAGCTTATGATCGTGGTGGCTGCAGATAGACCGCTACGCGTGAGGGAGAGTGTGGCTTGAGTTCGGGTTGATTCAATACTTTTCTGTAGGAAATCATGTTCCCAGTCGTGGTAATTCCGGGCGTTTCCAATCCAGGTGTTGGGGATGCAGTGTCGGATTGCGGAGAACAACTTTGCACGAGCGGACTGTGCGCGTTTTGTTTTGCTTCCAATAAGGGAGAACGAAAGGCCGGATGATGCGAGCGAGATGATTCCCGCGACACCGAGTGCGATGGCAAACGAAGCGTCGAGAACGCTTGCCACGGCCGCCGTGTTGAGGACGATATTCGCCAGCGTTGCGAAGAGGTCTGCCGCATAGGTGACGTTGTCGGAAATCGTTATCCACAGCTCCGTGTCGATATAGGGTTCTTTTTCTTGTCGGATCCGCTTGTTGAAGTATGTGCCCGTCGCTCCATAATTAGCTTTTGCAGAACGCGAGATAGCCTTGTTGAAAAGCCAATATTTGGAGCGCTCGCGCTCGAGATCGATAAAGATATCGGGCAGATTTGAGAAGAGTAACGCCAGACAGAAAAAGATGAGTTGGGAAAACGGATTGCCGCCCTCGGAGATGATGGCGGCGGCACGTGCAACTGCTACGGTGGTTGAAGCGACCAACGCTTGCTGTGTAAGGATGGCAATGACGCAGAGTGCTAACGGCATCTAAGCTTCACATCCTTTTGCCAAGATTTTTTTAACTGTAGGAATTGCGTTTTCGCTGACAAAAAAGCGGAAATTATCGAGTTCATAATTGCATATTTCAGTGCGATGCTTATATCGGTTTTCAATCCTGCAACCGCCGTTGCAATACCCTCCGATTGGGCATTTTGTGCACTTGGTTTTTTTGGCCGTGTCAAGCCACTCGGCTTCTGTATCTAGCGGGATGTGCCCTGGTCCCGGTGAAAGTCGATAATGGTTGTTCCCGACAGTTGTGGTGCATCGGTATCGCTGCATATCGGGTCCTAAATAATAACCACGAATGATGTTCGATGTTGCCCAGCAATATCTGAAGCGGGATTTTCCGTATTCATTTTGCCCGAAATCAATTCCGAGGAGCTTCGATGGATATTCAGTTGATTTCATAAAGCCGGATATCAGCCAACTAGGTTTGCCGTTGGCAAATAGCTCCATAAGCTTATGTTGAATTGCGCTTTCGAAAACAATGTCATTATTGTTTGTTGCATAGCGATCGTAGACCCTCCCTATTTCCATTTGAAAATAGGGAGATGAAGGCCATTGTTTATTGATGACAAACTCAATGAGCCTATCGAGAGCGTCAAGAGAGCTTTTGCTGACGTTTGTGCATATACGAATGGGAAGCCCGAGATCGACCATCGCGTCCACCGATTCAACTATTTTGTCAAATGATCCCTTTCCGTTTCGCGTTAAACGAGTCGCATTATGAATTGGTTTAATTCCGTCGAGCGTCAGACTAACGCTCTTTAATACGTCCCTATATAAAACAAGGAGATCTAAAAATGAAATTAGGTCATATCCGTTCGTAACAATGGATATTCCAACTTTATTTGTCCTTGCAAGTGAGAGGACGTTAGAAACAAAGGAGCGTGTCTTTCTTTGAAGAGGCTCTCCTCCAAAAAGCTCGATGACTGACGGGTTGTCCGGATAGCATTTTTTTGCCTTTTGCAGAAAGCGCTCGGCTTCTTTAATCATTGAGGCGTAGTCTTCTTTATTGGGCATCGGCTCTTTTAGGTCGAACGCTCGTTCAAAACAATAAGTGCATGCCAAATTGCATGAAAAGGTCGGACAGAGCGATATGACGTTAATGCCGCGCATCCTCTCCTCTTCCTCGCATCTTTTGGATATCGAAAAGAGTTCTCCACTCGGGTCGTTTGTGCGCGGGAAATAACGATTCGCTATTTTGCATATGCGCGAAACGGGGTCGATGTTGTCTCTTGAAACCAAATCAATCGTATCGTTCCAAGAATCGATAACCAACGTCTGTTCATCGCTAAAGGGTGCGATATAGATGTTTGTGTCTAGAAAATAAGAAGGGCCAGTTTCAACGTCGATCTTTCGTGCACTGCCATTTTCAAAGGTGATAATTTTCATAAGACGCTCCTCAAAGGGAGGCACGACAACGACGGGCTCAAATCAAAGATTAGTTACTTATCGGGTTTTACTAGTAGCGAATCGGAATCAGATTCTGCTCGTCCTTATGCTCGTCTGCATAAGAAGTTACAGGAATCTTTTTTGCGAAAGATTCGGAGACTTCAATACCGTATTTAGACAAAATAGAGCACACATCATTAGCAGACATAATGAACCTCCTATGGCCCATCGCTGCCATGCCAAATGGACTAGCTGTGAGTTTTCGCAATTTGGCCGAAGCCAACAAGATGCGAATTGTCTAAACAAGTATCACAATGGACTAGCCCAATCTCTAGCGGGGACATTTCCTTTTATCCCAACTATATATCTTTAGTAACGTATTGTCGGATAATTGCTGCGTTCATTACAGAGCTGAAACATTTGGCGTAAACAAAGAAGACCTTGTTGACGCTGAGGGTGACGTCATCAAAGGCGATAGGAGTGGCGCTGAGATGATGCTGCGTGAGCGGGGTGGTCATCGTGGTGTATCCGTATATGACATTTGAAGATGGCACCGAGGTCGTTTATTCCAACCTTGTTCTCGACGGTGGTGTTGAAAAGGTTTTCGTGCATTTTGAACGCCCCGGTTGTGATGGCTTCGATTCTGCTCGCTGCGAACTTCCTTCGTACACTTGGACTGATTGGGAGGGCCGTTTTACGGATGAGGAGAAACGGTCTTTCGAGAACTTCCTAAGCAATAACGCACATCTCTTATATCACTATGTCGCGAACGAGGGCGCTAAGGTCCCTTAGCTCTCCTTTGAAGCCATGCGTTCATCTCTAACGTGGTTCCTTCTGTCTCCGTCTGTGCTGCCCTGACTTGACAGTACAATAGGGGCAGTTTTTATTACCGTCGGTTATTGCGGCGGGTTGATATGTTGGAGCTCGCATGAACGATTATCTGAACGATTGGGTCGAGAACGATGGCTTTTTGCGTGTGGCGGCGGCTTCGCCGCGGATTCGCGTGGCCGATGTCGAAGGCAATGCCGAGGTTGCGTTGGCGGCTGTTCGCGAGGCTTCCGAGCGCGGCGTTCGTGCGCTGGTGCTGCCCGAGCTTAACCTGACCGGATATACTGCGGCGGACCTGTTCCATAACCGCACATTACTGCATGCCTGCGAGACCGCACTGGCACATATTCTCGATGAAACCCGCGAGCTGCCGATTGTTTTTACCATCGGCCTTCCCGTTGCAGTTGCCGAGAATATCTACAACTGCGCCGCCGTGTGCTGCGCGGGCGAGCTTTTGGGCCTCACGGCCAAGAAGTATTTGCCCAACTATGGCGAGTTCTATGAGCGCCGCTGGTTTGCTCCGGCACCTACCGATCCCGTTTGGCTTGAATTTGCCGGTCAGGGTCCGGTCCCGCTTGGCTCGGGGCTTGTCTACCGCTGCTGCGATGAGGGCGCCGAGGACCTGGTGCTGGGCGTTGAGGTCTGTGAGGACCTGTGGGTGCCGGCGCCCCCTTCGACCGAGATGGCGCTTGCCGGTGCGACGGTGATCCTGAACCCGTCGGCCTCGGACGAGATTATCGGTAAGGCGGATTACCGCCGCAGCCTTATCTCCAATCAGAGCGCGCGTCTCTACTGCGCCTATGCCTACGCGGACGCGAGCGAGGGCGAGTCCACGACCGACATGGTCTTTGCGGGCGAGAACCTTATCTACGAAAACGGCTCCAAGCTCGCCGCGACCAAGCTGCTTACCTGCGACATGGCCATCGCCGACGTCGATCTTGACCGTCTGGTTGCCGAGCGCCGTCGCTCGACGACGTGGACGCGCGCGGGCGATGCGCCGGAGGCCACGACCGTTGAGTTCTCTTTTGAGGGCGTGCTGGCCAAAGAGCCTGTCCTGCGCGATGCCTGCGATATCGACCGCGTCTTCCCCCGCGCGCCTTTTGTGCCGGCCGACCACGGTGATCTGGCCGAGCGTTGCGAGACCATCCTCGACCTGCAGACCGCGGGCCTCAAGACCCGCCTTGCCCATACGGGTACCAAGGCGGCCGTCATCGGCCTTTCCGGCGGCCTCGATTCCACGCTGGCGCTGCTCGTGACCGTGCGCGCGTTCGATGCCTTGGGGCTGCCGCGCACGGGCATCACGGCGGTTTCCATGCCCGGCTTTGGCACGACGCATCGTACCAAGTCGAATGCCGAGTCGCTTGCCCGCGACCTGGGCGTGAGCTTCCGTGAGGTTTCGATCCACGCGGCTGTGGAGCAGCACTTCAAGGACATTGAGCACGATCCGGCCGTGCAGGACGTGACCTACGAGAACAGCCAAGCTCGCGAGCGTACGCAGATTCTGATGGACCTGGCCAACCAGGCCGGCGGTTTTGTCATCGGCACGGGCGATCTGTCGGAGCTGGCGCTCGGCTGGGCCACCTATAACGGCGACCACATGAGCATGTACGCCGTCAACGCGAGCGTGCCCAAGACGCTTGTGCGTCATCTGGTGCGTTATGCGGCTGATGCCTTTGGCGGGCGTATTGCCGAGGTGCTGCTCGATATCCTCGATACGCCGGTGTCCCCCGAGCTTCTGCCACCCACGGGCGATGGCGAGATTGCGCAGAAGACCGAGGATTTGGTGGGCCCGTATGAGCTGCACGACTACTTCCTCTACCACCTGCTGCGTTTTGGCTTTGAGCCAGGCAAGATCTACCGCATGGCGCTCAAGAGCTTCGAGGGCGTCTACGACGCCAAGACCATCCACGCGTGGTTGCGTACGTTCTATCGTCGCTTCTTTGCCCAGCAGTTTAAGCGCAGCTGCCTGCCCGATGGTCCCAAGGTGGGCTCGGTGACGCTCAGCCCGCGCGGCGATTGGCGTATGCCGAGTGACGCCAGCTCGCGTCTATGGCTTGCGCAGATCGACGCTCTGCGCGCGACCGACTAACATTGCGTTCCGATTGGCTCAGGTTGCCTAAATTGAACCAAAACGGGGGATGCAAGCGTTACACTTTTGCAATCTGATGGCCCGTATCGCGCGGCGCTCTTGTCGGAGCGCCGCGTTTTTTATATCGAAAGGTGGCACCATGCAGGCATCGCAGCGTCTCGACCGCTTTGGCGCGGAGGTTTTCGCCTCGCTCAATAACAAGCTCCTCGCGCTGAAGGCTCAGGGCAAGACCATTTACAACATGAGCGTGGGCACGCCCGACTTTAAGCCGTACGACCACGTGGTCGAGGCGCTCACGCGAGCAGCCCAAGATCCCGAGATGTGGAAGTATGCCCTGCGCGACCTGCCCGAACTCAAACAAGCCGTGTGCGATTACTATGAGCGTCGCTTTGGCGTTTCGGGCATTACACCGTCCATGGTGCAGTCGTGCAACGGCACGCAGGAGGGCGTGGGCCATTTGGGCCTGGCCCTGCTCGATCCAGGTGACACCATCCTGGTTCCCGATCCGTGCTACCCGGTCTTTGAGGCGGGTGCCAAGATTGCCGATGCCAAGCTCGAGTACTATCCGTTGGTTGCCGAGCACAATTACCTGCCCTATGTGGCGGGCATCGATCCCGAGGTGGCCGATCGTGCCAAGTACATGATTGTGTCGCTGCCCGCCAACCCGGTGGGCTCGGTGGGCACGCCCGAGGTCTACGAGGAGATCATCGCTTTCGCCCGCGAGCACGACCTGCTCATCGTCCATGACAACGCGTACTCCGACATCGTGTTCGACGGCGATCCGGGTGGAAGCTTCTTGCAGTACCCTGGCGCGCTCGAGGTGGGCGTTGAGTTCTTCTCGCTCTCCAAGTCGTTTAACGTCACCGGTGCGCGTATCGGCTTTTTGGTCGGCCGCGAGGATGTGGTCTCTGCCTTTGCCAAGCTGCGCAGTCAGATTGACTTTGGCATGTTCTTCCCGATCCAGAAGGCTGCTGTCGCGTGCCTTAATGGCCCGCGCGATGAGGTCGAGGCACAGCGTCTGAAGTACCAGGATCGCCGCGATGCCCTGTGCGACGGTCTTGAGGACCTGGGCTGGGAGCGTCCCAACGCGCATGGTTCTATGTTTGTGTGGGCCAAGCTTCCCGGTGGTCGCACCGATTCCATGGCGTTTTGCGAGGAGCTCATGGAGAAGGCCGGCGTTGTGGTGACGCCGGGCGCGAGCTTTGGTCCTTCGGGCGAGGGACACGTGCGCATGGCGCTTGTCCTGCCGCCCGATCAGATTACTTTGGCTGTCGAGGCCATTCGCGAGGCGGGTCTCTATTAAAAAGATATTTCGGCTCGTCAATAGATCGAAACCGATTTCGTACAGTTATTTTACGAATCCTGCAAACATTTTCGGTAAACGGTCGATTTTTGGCCTCGAATAGGAGCATAATCAAAGTCCCGATTGGATGTATTGGGATTACGGCAAGCCGCTCGGGTCGTTCCCGGGCGGCTTGTTTGTGGAGAGAGATGGGAGTTTCTAATGGTTAACGAGAAGAAAGTCGCTATTGTCGGTTGCGGTTTCGTCGGTTCGTCTTCGGCGTTCGCGCTGATGCAGAGTGGTCTGTTCTCCGAGATGGTCCTCATCGACGTGGACAAGAACCGCGCCGAGGGTGAGGCCTTGGATATCGCGCACGGCATGACGTTTGCCGAGCCGATGAAGATCTACGCCGGCGATTATTCCGATGTCGCCGACGCCGCCATGATCGTCGTCACCGCTGGCGCTGCCCAGAAGCCCGGTGAGACCCGCCTGGACCTGGTCAACAAGAACGTCAGAATCTTTAAGTCCATTATCCCCGAGATTAAGAAGTCCGGCTTCGACGGCATTCTGCTCATCGTCTCCAACCCGGTCGATGTTCTGACCTACGCCGCCATCAAGATGTCCGGTCTACCCGAGGGCCACGTCATCGGTTCCGGCACCGTGCTCGACACTGGCCGTCTGCAGCAGATGCTTGGTGCTCATGTCGAGGTTGACCCGCGCGATGTCCAGGCCTATGTCATGGGTGAGCACGGTGACTCCGAGTTTGTCGCTTGGTCCAGCGCTCAGGTTGCCGGCGTTCCTCTGAACACCTTCTGCGAGCTTCACGGCCACCTGGAGCACGAAGCCGCCGAGAAGCGTATCGCCGAGGACGTCAAGAACTCTGCCTACACCATCATCGAGAAGAAGCACGCTACCTACTACGGCGTCGCCATGGCTGTCAAGCGCATCTGCACTGCCGTCATGCGTGACGAGCAGACCGTTTTGCCGGTCTCTTCGCTCATGGTGGGCGAGTATGGCCTGTCCGATCTGGCCATCTCCATGCCGACGGTCGTTGGTCGCGACGGCGTTGTCTGCCGCGTTCCCGTGCCGCTGAACGATGACGAGCAGCATGAGCTCACCGCCTCTGCAAAGGCCCTCAAGGACATCATCGACAGCGTCGATTTCTCCTGCTAAATCAAGCTCGCTCGAGCGAAAAGCTACAATGAAGGCGTTCGGGTCCACGCGGCCCGGGCGCCTTTTTGGTGCAAAGTAACCTGACCCCAATGCACCATCCCAATGCACCCTAGTTGATGGGAGGGCCATGTCGGATACGCCTAATTTCTTGACCTATGCCCAGACGGCGTTTGATTCGTTTGAGGAGCGGCAGTTCTGCGCGGTGGATAGCCTGGTCTTTGCGTGGTTGTCCTATTTGCGTTTGCCGGGTGATATGGCGGAGCTGACGGACTGGCAGGGCTTAGACGTGCGCGAGCTGCTGCGTGCCGAGTGCTACCGGGACATGATTGACGACTTGTGGGACCCGGAGGGGAGCAGGGCCTTGTTGGAGGCCGTGGCAGCAAGCCCTCGTTACCGTGGCGTGCACGTTTGCGGTTATCGTGCTGTGAGCGATATGGTGACGACAGAGCAGTTTGCAGCCATGGCGTTCCGGTTTCCGTCGGGGTTTAGTTATCTTTCCTTTCGGGGGACCGACAGCACGATCGTGGGCTGGAAAGAGGACTTTAACATGGCGTTCCGGTGTCCTGTGCCGGCCCAGGAATCCGCGGCGCGTTATGTAGGCGAGGCGGCGGATGCGATTGACGGGCCGCTTTTGTGCGGAGGTCATTCCAAGGGTGGAAACCTTGCGGTGTACGGTGCGGCGATGTGCTCCGATGTCGCCCGTGAGCGAATCAAACGGGCGTATTCCCATGATGGTCCGGGCTTCGTCGAGGAGTTTCTGAGCGGAGACGCTTTTGCGAGTCTTTCCGGTCGTATCGATAAAACCCTGCCCCAGTCGTCGATCTTCGGCATGATGTTCGAGACGCAGGAAGACTACGCTATCGTCGAAAGCACCGGGTTTAGTTTGCTGCAACACAATCCCTTTAGCTGGGTGATTGATGGTCGCGACTTCGTGTATTGTGAGCGCCTGTCTGCTGGCGCGCGATATGTTGACGGTTCCATTCGCGAGATGCTGCTTGCGGTGTCACCTGGCGAGCGCGAGCGTTTTGTAGATGCCTTGTTCTCCGTGTTTGAGGCTACGGGTGCTGAGCGGTTTGCGGATATCGCTGGGAATCTGCGCGAGAGCCTGCCCGTGATGCTCCAGGCTGCGCAAGGCTTTGACAAGGATACGCGACGCCTTGTCTCGCAGACTATCGTGGCAATCCTTAAATGCGCACTGCTGCCCAAACGACCCCAGGTCGACATGCCCGCTGCCGGCAAGAGTTTGGCAGAACAGCTCGAGGCTTGGCAGTCCGAACTCTTGCGCTAGCCATGGGTGCAAAGCAACCTGTCCCCGATGCACCATTCTTCGATGCGCCTGGGGCGGGCTCGACCGCTATACTGGTTCGTGCCGAAATCGATCTAGAACGGAATGCCGTATATGAAAATCAATCACGCGATTCTGCATATCCTGGACTTTGACTCTGCCGTCAACGTCATGAGCCAGCGCGAGCTCGATATCGAGAGCCGTACCGTGCGCAACTTCGTGACCACGCATCTGCGCCGCGCGCGTACCTCGGCCGACAATAAGCGCGCCACGTTTGCCGAGAACTCTGCGTTTGGCGGCGAACTCAAGGGCTATTTCTTTGGCGAGCGCGAGTTCGTGGACCTGTCGCAGCAGATTGCGGAGTTTATCTCCTCCGAGCTCACCAAAGCCGAGAAAGCCGAGTCCACCGACGTGCTCGTGGCCGATTTTGACGACGATGAGGATGCCCGCTGGTTTGCCGTGATGCTGCTGGGCTCCAAGCAGGCTTTTATGCACGAAGTGGGCCGCGAGGAGGGGGAGGTGCGCAACGACATCGCGCGCCACTACGCCATTCTGCCGAACCCCTCGCAAAAGGTGCCGAGCTATGCCATCGTGCGCGCGAGCACTATGGAGATCGGCTACGTGGACAAGAAGCGCAAGATCGCCGGCGAGGATCGCATGCTCATTCCCGACGGCCTGCTGCAGTGCGACACGGGCGTATCGGGCAAGGAGGTCATCGACACGGTGACGCGCGTGGTTGAGGAAGTCGCCGAGGAGCACGGTGCCAATACGGCCGTGGCGCTCGCCAAGGTCAAAGCCGCCGTCGCCGAGAAGGTTGAGGATGACGAGGAGCTGCCGACGTGGGATATCGTCGATGAGGTCTTTGAGGACGAGCCAGTCATCAAGGAGAGCGTGCGTGCAGCGCTGACCGAGGAGAAGGTGCCTGAATGCGTTCCTGTGGAGCGCAAGCAGGTTGAGCGCGCTGCGGTGCGCAATCACAAGATCCGTACCGATACGGGTATCGAGATCAGCTTCCCGGCCGAGATGGGTTCGAACTCCGAGTACATCGAGTTCATCAACGAGCCCAACGGCCTCATCTCCATCGAGCTCAAAAACATCGGCAGCATCGAGAATCGATAGGGCTTTTTTCTTTCGAATAAAAGTCTGGACTATATTTTGAAGTATACTTTGAAATATAGTCCAGATTATTATTTGGAGGTCAAAATGTCCCCACTTGTTCTGGAAAAACCGGTGTTTACAAAAGACCAGGTTGTTTCGGCTACCGAAGCAAGCAAGTCTTTATCTGCCATTCGTAAACGCGCAAAACGCGCACCACAGTTCATTGCCGATCATAACGATATCGATACCGTGATTATCGACTATGCCGCCTATGAGGAAATGTACGGCGCGCTGCAGTATCTGCACGAACTTGAGATAAATCGCATCGCTGCGGATCGAGTCAAGCATGGTCCGCATGAATTTGTTCCGTTTGAGGACGCCCTAACTACCGAGGAGCTCGCGGAGTTTGAATCGATGGATCCGGAGGCGATCCCCGATGAGGATCTTTTCGAATGAGTGGGCATTTTGTCGTCGGCTTTTTGAATCGAGACGTCGAGAAGGAATATCAAAAACTAGATGGATCTCAGCGAAGACTTGTCCGTATTGCAGTCGCGAAATTAAAGACGCGCGCTGATGAAATTGGAACGCCGCTTCACGGCGAGCTTGCCGGCTGCAAAAAGATCAAATGGCGCAATGCAGGACTCCGAATGGTTTTTCGAATCCGGGAGGACGGAACGGTTGAGATTGCCGAGATCGTGGCAATAGGGCGGCGCGACCGTTCCGAGGTCTATAAGACGGCCGCAGGGCGCCTGTCAAAGCGACCCGCCATGGTTGAATACGACGGAACCCTGAGATGATGAAGGCCGAAGCTCCGATGGTGCTTCGGCCTTTTTTGTTTTCGGCTTGGTTGCTGACATTGCGCTGCAGGTTGAGCATGCGTCAGCGAAAACGCGGTTTGTCAAAACCGCGTAACTATTAAAGCTGGCGCAGGCCTTCCTCGAGGCCGGTCTTGCTGTCGGTCTGGGCATCGCGCATCTTGATGACGCGGGCGGGAACACCGGCCACGACGGCGCCGGCGGGGACGTCCTCGACGCATACGGCACCGGCAGCCACGACGGCGCCCTTGCCCACGCGCACGCCCTCCAGAACCACGGCGTTGGCGCCGATCATAACATCATCCTCGATGATGACGGGCGTGGCGCTGGCGGGCTCAACGACACCTGCCAGCACGGTGCCGGCGCCGATGTGGCAGTTCTTGCCCACGGTGGCGCGGCCGCCCAGCACGGCGCCCATGTCGATCATGGAGCCTTCGCCAATGACGGAGCCGATGTTGATGATGGCACCCATCATGATGACGGCGCGATCGCCAATCTCGACGCGGTCGCGGATGATCGCGCCCGGCTCGATGCGGGCGTTGATGCCCTTTAGGTCGAGCATGGGCACGGCGGAGTTGCGGCAGTCGTTCTCCACATCGTAGTAATCGATGGAGTCGGCGTTGGCGTCGAGGATTGCCTTGAGCTCATCCCAGTCACCAAAGACGGTCTTGCCACGACGACCGCCGTAGACGTGTGCATTGCCCCACTGGACCTTCATGCCCGGCTTCTCGCGCACGTACAGCTTGACGGGCGTTTTCTTGGGCGCGGTGGCGATGTAGTTGATAATCTCCTGTGCATCCATCTCGGCTGCGTTACTCATATGCTGTTTCTCCTTTGCGTGGATACGGTTGATACCTGGTTAGGCAAACATGACCTGATCGAAGGTGTAGAAGCCGGGGTCGCGGGTGACGAGCTTCTGGGCGGCGGCCAGGGCGCCGTTGACAAAGATCTGGCGGCTCGTGGCACGGTGTGTGAGCGTGACCTCCTCGTCCTGGCCAAAGAAGCTCACCTCGTGCACGCCGGCGACGGTGCCGCCGCGCAGCGAGTGCATACCGATTTCCTTGGGGTCGCGCGCGCCGCACATGCCCTCGCGGCCATAGACGGGGTGGTAACCTGCCTCGGGCTCGGCCTCAACTACGGCGTCGAGCAGCAACTTGGCAGTGCCGCTGGGGGCGTCAACCTTTTGGTTGTGGTGCGTCTCGACAATCTCGCAGTCAAAGCCGGGCAGCTCGCGTGTGGCCTGTGCTACCAGATGACGCAGGGCTGCGATACCGATGGAGTAATTGCCGGAGTGCATGACGCGGGCGTTCTGACCCAGCTCACGCAGGCGGTCCATCTGATCGGGTGTGTAGCCCGTGGTGCCGGAAACGAGTGCGGCGCCCGTGCGCTCGACATAGGCGACGACGGCATCGAAGGTCGCAACGTTCGAGAAGTCGATGATGACGTCGGCTGCCGGTGCGCTCTTGAGCTCGGACAGATCAAAACCGATCTGGGCGACGATATCAAAAACGGGCTGACCGGCGGCGTCGACAACGTCCTCGGCGGTGGTGCGGATGAGCGAGCCCATGCGGCCCGTTCCCATAATGACGGTCTTAATCAAGCAGACCAGCTCCCTTCAGAGCATCGGTAAGTGCAGCGCGCGTGTCGTTGGCCATGGGGCATAGCGGCATGCGGTAGTTTGCCTCGATCATACCCATCTGGGCGAGCGCTTCTTTAACGGGGATGGGGTTGACCTCACTAAAGAGGGCGTTGATGAGCGGCTGGCCGGCAATTTGGATGTCGCGGGCACGTGCCACGTCACCGTCCAGATAGGCACGGCACATGTCATGCACGAGCTGCGGCTGAACGTCGGCCCACACGCTGATGGCGCCCGAGGCGCCCAGGCTCATGAGCGGCACGGTGAGCGCGTCCTCGCCCGAGTACATGCGGAAGTCGTCGGACAGCAGGTGGGCAATCTTGGCCGCGTAGGCGACGTTGCCCGAGGCTTCCTTGATACCCATGATGTTGGGGTGTGCGGCCAAGCGCTCTACGTTGCGCTCGCTGATGCTGCAGCTGCAGCGGCCGGGGATGTTGTACAGGATGCAGGGGATGTCCACGGCGTCGGCGACGGTCTTAAAGTGCCGATAGATACCCTCTTCATTGGACTTGTTGTAGTAGGGGGTAATGAGCAGCAGGCCGTCGGCTCCCAGGCCTTGGTAGGTGAGCGACTTGGTGAGCATAGTCTGCGTGGAGTTGGAGCCCGAGCCGGCAATGACGGGGACGCGGCCTGCAACCTGCTTGACCACGGCGGCGACAACGGAGTTGTCCTCGTCATCGGTCATCGTGGCGCTTTCGCCGGTGGTGCCCAGGGTGAGGATGGCGTCGGTGCCGTTTTGCAGGTGGAAATCGATAAGGCGCTCGAGTGCGTCAAAGTCGACACTGCCGTCCTTTTTAAATGGCGTGACGAGGGCGACAATCGAGCCCTCGAGGTTGCGGACATCCATATTCTTCTCCTTCGCTTCTGAGATCTGGATGCGCTTGTTCCATTGGGCGGCGACGGCCAGGCGCTCGTCCTGGGCGCGACGACGAGCACTTTCGGCGCGCGACTTTGCCAGAAGCTCGCGGCCGCACGGCAGCACGTCGAGCGTGGCAAAATAATCGCCCGGGCGCTCGGCGCGGCGGATGAGGTCGGCCGAGCCATCGGGGCGCAGCAGGACCTCGGCGGAGCGCAGACGGCCGTTGTAGTTGTAGCCCATGGAGTAGCCGTGCGCGCCGGTATCATGGATCACGAGCACATCGCCCATGTCGATCTGCGGCAGCTCGCGGTCGATGGCGAACTTATCGTTGTTCTCGCACAAGTTGCCCGTGATGTCATACGTGTTCGTGACAGGCGCCGCGGTCTTGTCGGAGCCACCCGGCTGGCCCATCACCGTAATGTGGTGGTAGGCGCCATACATGGCAGGGCGGATCAGATCGACGGCGCTTGCGTCCACGCCGATATAATCCTTGTAAATCTGCTTTTCGTGGATGGCCTTAGTGACCAGGCAGCCGTAGGGACCCATCATAAAGCGGCCCATCTCGGTGTAGATCGCCACATCGCTCATGCCGGCGGGAACCAGGATCTCGTCGTATGCCGCGTGCACCCCCTCGCCGATGGCGTGAATGTCGTTGGCCTGCTGCTCGGGCAGATAGGGGATGCCGACGCCGCCGGACAGATTGATGAAGGCGACGTGTGCGCCGGTCTCGCGCTCCAGGCGCACGGCTAGCTCAAAGAGGATGCGCGCAAGCTTGGGGTAGTAGTCGTTGGTGACGGTATTGCTGGCGAGGAAGGCGTGGATACCAAAGTCCTCGGCGCCCTTGGCCTTGAGCATACGGAAGGCCTCGAAGAGCTGTTCGGTGGTCATGCCGTACTTGGAGTCGCCGGGGTTATCCATGATGCCGTTGGAGAGCTGGAACAGGCCGCCCGGATTAAAGCGGCAGCTTACCGTCTTGGGGATGGGGCCCGCGACGCGCTCAAAGAACTCGATATGGCTTATGTCGTCAAAGTTGACGATGGCGCCCAGTTTATCTGCAAGGGCAAAATCCGCCGCCGGCGTGTCGTTGGACGAGAACATGATATCGTGGCCGGTGATACCCAGCGAGCGGGCAATCATGAGCTCGGTATAGCTCGAACAATCGCAGCCGCAGCCGTATTCGTTGGGGATAGATATGAGTGCCGGGTTAGGGTTGGCCTTGACGGCAAAGTACTCCTTAAATCCCGGATTCCACGCAAAGGCGTCGCGCACCTCTTGTATGTTGCGGCGGATGCCCGCCTCGTCGTATAGATGAAACGGCGTGGGAAACTGCTCGACGATATGCTCGAGCGTCTCCTTGTCCACAAACGGCTGCTTAGCCGCATATGCCTCGTTGGGGGTCAATGCCATGTCCCGTAAACCTCGCTATCCAGACGGCGCCATCGGCGCATCGAATCCGTATAGCGTGGACCCAATGTCCGGATAGCGCTCCCGCATTGCTGCAGACAGTCCTGTGGGTGTTTCCCACAGGCCCACCAGGTTGTTCGTGCCCGAAAAACCCAGTTCGGCGGGTTTCGCCTCCCCACGGGGTCAAAGCCTGCCGGCTCGCCCGCGGCTCTTCGTGCCCGCGCCTCTATCAAGTGGTAAAGACCCTACCACGTTGCACTTTACCAAACAAGAGTATTCGTATATAACGTTTAAAAAATGCAGGGATATGCTGGAAATAAGGGTGCGGCAATCTTGCGGCACAATAAGATGGCAACTGGCGCGCACCTATGAAAGGATCCTTTATGACCGAGCTCCAAGAACTCCGCCGCTATCGGCGCGACTTGCACAGGATCCCGGAGCTCGACTTCGATCTTCCGCAGACTATCGCCTATATTGAGGGCGTGTTGGCGCCGCTCGCCTGCGAGGTGACCCATCCGTGCCCCAGCTGCGTCTGTGCTTTCTTCGACGCTGGTACGGGCGCCGCGCATGCCACGGCGATTCGCGCCGATATGGACGCGCTGCCCATCGCGGAGGCGACGGGTGCGGCCTTTGCCTCGACGCATTCCGGAAAGATGCACGCGTGCGGGCACGATGGACACATGGCCATGGCACTTGCCGCCGCGACGTACGTCGACCGTACGATTCGCGAGCAGCCAGGTGCCATCAAGCGCAACGTGCTCTTTGTGTTCCAGCCTGCCGAGGAGACGACCGGTGGCGCCAAGACGGTATGCGAGAGCGGTGTATTCGAGTGCTATGGTGCCGACCGCATCTTCGGCTTCCATGTGTGGCCCGATTTGCCTGCCGGTATGTTGGCGAGCTGCCCCGGTCCGCTGCTAGCACGTTCGAGCGAGACACATGTGCACATTCACGGGACGAGTATCCATATTGCCAAGACCTACGGCGTTCCCGTTGGCGAATCGCACGATGCGGCATTGGCGGCTGCCAAGTTCTTGGTTGCCGAGCGCGAGCTGATGGACGAGCTGGGCGCCGACGAGCCCTGCATTGGCAAGTTCGGCCTGCTGCAGGCAGGCACCGTCTGCAATGCGGTGGCGGGGGAGGCCCATGTTGCCGGCAGCCTGCGTGTGTTTACGGACTCCATGTTCGACCGTGCACGCGAGGGCGTGCGCCGCGTGTTGGACGAGGCCTGCGCTGCAACAGGCTGTACGTACGATCTCGACTTTGCCGAGGGCTATCCTCCAGTCGATAACGACCCCGAGTTGTTCGCCCACATTGCGCCTGCCTTGTCCGGGCTGCAACTTGTGGACGAGCCGCTGCTGATCGCCGAGGATTTCGCGTTCTATCAACGCCATCTGCCGGGCGTGTTCTTCTTGCTGGGCACAGGCGTGCCGGAGGGTCAAGAAAACCCGAGCGATTCGGATGGCTGTCCCGCCTATGCCGTGAGCGCTCTGCATACTGATACCATGCTCTTTGACGAGGAAATCCTACTCAAAGGCCTCGACGCCTACAAACGACTGCTTTCGCTTGGCTAATTGCCGAAGGACACCTGCTCTAGAAAACACGAACAGACGTACGATATAATAGAGATGTAAGTCTATAGAAACGTTTGACGTTATTAACGTAAGGCGATATCATATTGCGTCGTAATGAGCGCTATCGGGTCTGTTTTGAGTGGAGACAGGGGATGGCTTGGAATGTCGAAAACGTCGATTATCACAAGTGATGAGACTGCGTCCGATTTGCTGCCGCCGGTGACTCCTGGTGAGCTTCTCAAAGAGGAATTTCTTGTCCCTATGGGTATTTCTCAATATCGCCTTGCTAAGGAGACCGGGATTCCGGCTCAACGCATTGGGCAGATTATCTTGGGGAGGCGTCGTGTGACGGCCGACACCGACCTTCGCCTTTGCCGCTACTTTGGCCTGACGGATGGTTATTGGCTGCGCGCCCAGATGGCGTTTGATCTCGAGGCGGAGAAGAGACGCATCGAACCGGAACTGGATAAGATCGTTCCTGTCCAGCAGGCTATCGCATTGTAGGGTTCAAAGATGTTGAGGCTGGGGTGACGATGAGGCGACGCCGACAATCTGCCGTTTATAGTCCGGGTGGATGCGGGTGTGGCTCGTTGCACTGCTAGCAGCCGGTCGTGCAAAGTGCGTTTGCTCGACGTTTGGATAACTGCATGGGCTGCAAGGAACACGACTTTGCCGCCCCGTCGCTTTCGGATTACTTAAAGCAGTTGCTGCAAGAGAAGGGGCTTGAGCGTTCGCGCGTGGTGCGTATGGCCGACCTCAACGAGACCTTTGGCTATCAGATCTTTACCGGTTCGCGCAATCCGAGCCGCAATAAGGTGCTGCAGATTGCCTTTGCAATGGCGCTGTCGATGAAGGAGACCAACCGCGTCCTGACGGCTGCCGGAGTGAGCGTCCTTAACTGCAAAGATCGTCGCGATGCAATCATTATCTTTTGCATCGACCGTGGCTGTAGCCTCCAAAAGGTCAATGACGAGCTGACTGCTTCACTCGTCGAGCATTTGGCATCGCTCGACCGCGATGAGAGCTATCGTGTGGAGCGCGTGCTCAAGTTTTCGGATGTCGAGACGACCGAACTCGTCTATTTTGAGGGCTCTGGTGGCGGGTCTCTCGGCCCCTTTCTCCGCAAGCGCATCGATGCCTCGGTGCAGATTGGCGGAGCATATGAGCGCCTGTTTGCGGCCCAACGCGCCGGTCGTCGTTTTGAGCACTTGCCCCGAATCGTCGATTGCCGCCGTATGGGCGACGAGCTCGACGTGGTGATGGAGTATGTCGAGGGCGAGACACTCGAGGAGTTGGTGGGACGCTTGGGGGCGACGCTCGATTATGCCCGCGGGCTGTATCCCGTTTTGTGTAAAGCGGTGGGCGAGCTGCATGCTGGTTTTGCAGCTGCGGGGGAGCCGGGGGTACCGGTAATCCACCGCGACCTTAAACCCTCGAACATCATCGTATCGGGCGTGAAGTATGCGGCCGATGCTGGCATGACCTTCTCGTCGCTGGTGATTATCGACTTGGGGATCGCGCACGTTTGGCGCGATGGCGCCGATGCCGACATCGTCAAATTTGGCACGCGACCCTATGCGCCGCCCGAGCAGTATGGGTTTGGGCAGACGAGCGTCCGCAGCGATATTGACGCGCTTGGCGCGCTGCTGTTCTTTTGCCTGACGAGAACTGACCCTAAGCCGGGTCCAGAATATGCGCGAGCAATGCGAGGCGTGCGACGTCCCCGCACCGCTGACCGATGCGGTTTTCATGGCGATGGCGCGCGATCCGGCCAAGCGCTTTGCGAGTGCGGAAGCGTTGGGACGGGCGACGCGCGCGGCATACGATCTGAGTCACCCCGTGCGGCCTCCTGCGCCTGTCTGCACCCCGACCTCGGAGACGGTGTTGACGCCCCAAGGGCTCCAGAACCCCGCAGGGATTCCTAGGCCTGCCGCCTCCGCTGCACGCAGTCTGCTCTCTCGCGTTCCGGAGTCTCTGGGGCGCATTTGGAATACGCTCGTCTGCTTCTCGCTGCTTGTGCTCTTTGCCGGAAGTCACTTTGCCGTCTTTCACCCCACCGGAGCAAACCAAAGCTACCCGACGTTGCTTCTCATAATCGAGTATTTTCTATTTGTCGATGGCCTTATGGTGCTTATGCATTTTGCGCTGCTCGATAAGCGCCGTCTTCGTCGGCGATTCGCGCTGCTCGACAGCTATCGCGGCAAGAAACTCGCGAAACTCTGGCTCAAGGCATTGGGTGTGCTGCTCCTCTGCATGATCGTCATAGTTGCGGTTGCCAATGCGGCCGGCGTCGTCGATACCTCCGCTACCTAAAAGGAAAGGGCCCCATTGGGGCCCTTTGCAGTTGAGGCTTGCGAGCCTAAATGCGGTTCATCTGGGAAGCGACCTTGTTGTACCAGTCCTGCCACGTGGGCGGGCAGTACTTCTTGGCGGCTGCCGGGGTAAGCGTGGAGCCATAGTTGGCACCCAGGTAGGCAACGTGGGCGGAGATAGCCTCGCTCCAGCTGCCAAAGCTACGCCAACCACCGCCGCGGGCACTCCAACCCCAGGCGTTATAGGAGCCGGCGCAATAGAGGCCCTTGCTGCTCTCGATGCAGGCGATGGCGGGGGACCAACGGGGATCGACGCCGGTATTCCAGGCGGCGACGGCAAAGTTATAGCCCTGACCTGCCATGGGGGAACCGGCGAGGTAGTTGTCGATGCGGCTCGTCCACTCGTTAATGAACGAGTCGTAATCGGAATTGCCGGTATTGGAGTTGCTCGGCGTAGTGTCGATGGTGGTGTTGGCGTTATTTGCTTGGCTATTGGAGTTATTGCCACTCACGCCGGTACCCGAGAGCTTCTCGGCAGCAGCGGCTTTGTCGGCCTCGAGCTTAGCCAGTTCGGCGGCATTTTCCTGCTCGGCCTTCGCTTGCGCCTCGTTGCGGAGCTGCTGTGCCTGCGCCAGCGCGTCCTCGGCATTCTTTTGCTCGCCCTCGAGCTGAGACTTGGCCTGCTCGAGCTCGGTTTTGTTCTGCTCGAGCTCGGTCTGCATCTTGTTAAGCTCTTCGATCTCGTCGACGCTCGAGCTCGTAATCTGGTTGGTGTATTTGCAGGTGGTGATAAAGTCACCCAAGCTCTGCGTGTTCACCAGGAAGCTCACGATGGGGCTGGTGCCCTTCTGGTACTTATACAGATCGCGCATGGCAGAGCTTGCCTTGGCCTGCTGCTCGGGTAGCTCGGCCTCAATCTTATCGATGTTCGCCTCATTGGAGTCGATCTGCTTTTGCAGATCCTCGAGCTTGGTTCGGGCGTCGTTGTAGGCGCTTGTAGCGTCCTCGATTTTTTTCTGGGCGGCGGAAAGCTGATCCTGCGTTGCCTGCGAGGCGGCATAGGCCGCGACGGGGGAGAGCATTGGCGTGGCCGTCAGCGCGACGGCGAGCGCGGCGCTCGTGATGATACGAGCCGGCTTCGACGCGACGAGCGCTGCGGTGCGATGGTTCGAATGCTGCATCCAGTCCCTCTGCAATCAATCGTAGGTTATTGGTCGAGGTGTATTCTACTACTGCTTTCGACCTCAACTTGAACCTTAAAGGTTCTAAAGGGTCAAGTTGAACTTGAGGCTTTGGCCTTGACCTGCGGGAACGGTGAATTGTTGAGAAACCATAGAGTTCAACTTTAACGTTACGGCACCCTGTTGCAACGGGATTCTTAGTTGTAAAAGCTATCTCAACGTGGGGTTTTGCAACTACAGGGTTCCTTCGCGACGAGCCTGCTCCACCTCTTTGAGCGCCTCGGCGGGAGTGAAGGAACAGGTGCCATCGCCGAGCCTGACCACCTGTATGTCGTCACCGATATGGACTTTTCCGCCCTGCAACACGACGCCAAAAATGCCCTCGTGGGGAAAGATGCAATCGCCGGCGAGATAGTAGATGGCACAGCGGGTGTGGCAGACTTTGCCGATCTGGCTGATTTCGACGAGTACTTCGTCGCCAATCTTGAGCTGCGTTCCCAGAGGGAGCGAGAGCAGGTTGATGCCCTGGGTTGTGAAGTTCTCGCCAAAGTCGCCCTCGTGCACATCGAGCCCGCGCGCCTGCGCCGTCTGGATAGACTCTGCGGCTAAAAAGGAAACCTGGCGGTGCCAATGCCCGGCGTGCGCATCGGAGGCGAGGCCAAACTGCTCGATGACGGTGTCGTGCCCGTCGGCGACGGGTGACTTACGCGTACCTTTGTGCTCCGACGTGTTGATTGAGACAATGCGGGCAGGCCCGTTGTAAGCATCGTTTGCGGTACGTAGGGGAGCTGCCGTCTGGGCGCGATCCGCAAGTTCGCGCTTTGCGGCGTCAATGATGGGGTTGTTGATCGGATGGGCCTGGGGCACGGTGCACCTTTCGACGGGGCGGGCAACATGTTGAATCCTACAACAACGGTGGGTTCATTGCCCGTTGTCGTACACCGGTGATTGCCGCCTTCGTGCTGGATAATTACACCGATTGCCATAGATACGGTGGAGCTTTGGGTGCCGCCGGCTTGGCACGCTAGAATAAATCAGTTGCACAAAGACCGCCCGTCGTGTGGGCAGTTCATGATAGGAAGTTTCCATGGCATTGCAGTTTACAGAGCGCGAGTTTATTCCCGTGCTGCTCGGCGGCGACATCAACGCGTATTCGGTGGCGCGCGCTTTCTACGAGGAGTATCAGGTCAAGAGCCTGGTCTTTGGCAAGTATCAGACGGGCCCTGCGTATCGCAGCCAGATTATCGACTACACGCCTAACGTGGATATCGACACCATGCCCGTGATGCTTAAGACCGTCAACGGCGTCGCTCGGGCACATGCCGACAAGACGATTGTCTTGATGGGCTGCGGCGATAACTATGTTGCCCTGGTGGCTCAGGCCAAGGATGCCAACGAGCTGGCGGATAACATCGTTGCGCCTTACGCGCCCTATAGCATGCTTGAGCAGTGCCAGAAGAAGGAGATCTTCTACGAGCTGTGCGAGAAGCACGGTGTGCCCTATCCGCATACGTTTACCTTTACTGCGCAGATGCTCAACACGCAGGGAGAGGCACCTGCCGAGGTGCTCGACCAGATTGACTTCCCCTACCCGATGATCCTGAAGCCTTCCGACGGTATCATGTGGTGGCAGCATGAGTTCGAGGGTCAGAAGAAGGCTTATGAGATTGCCGACCGCGCCGAGCTGGAGCAGGTTATCCGCGATTCCTATGCCAGTGGCTACACCGACGACCTAATCTTGCAGGACCGCGTGCCCGGCAACGACGAGTACATGCGTGTGCTCACCAGCTATTCTGACCGCAACGGCAAGGTTCGCATGATGTGCCTGGGTCACGTGCTGCTCGAGGAGCATCAGCCCCATGGCGTCGGTAATCATGCCTGCATCATCACCGAGCCCAATGATGAGCTTATGGGTGGTGTGCGCAAGTTGCTCGAGGACCTTCACTTTGTGGGCTATTCCAACTTTGACGTTAAGTACGACGAGCGCGACGACTCGTTTAAGTTCTTCGATTTCAACACGCGCCAAGGCCGCAGCAACTACTACGTCACCAACAGCGGCTTTAACGTTGCCAAGTATGTGGTGGACGAGTATGTGCTCAATCGCCCGTTTGAGCCGGAGTTTGTGACGGCGCAGGACGAGGCGCTGTGGATGGTCGTTCCCATGGGCGTCGTCGACAAATACGTCAAGGCTCCCGAGCTGCGCGCGAAGGTGCATCGTCTTGCCAAGGAGGGCAAGGGCGCCGATCCCTCGTTTATGAAGGGCGACTTTGTCTTTAACCGCTGGCTGCGCATGTGGCACACCAAGCTGCGCCACTTCAAGCTGTTCAAGACGTATTACAAGTAGATGAGTGCGGCGCCCGTCCGGTTTGCATCGGGCGGGCGCGGGTATGATACGCGCAATTGCGCGGGCGTCACCAAGGAGGCGGCGATGGAAAAGCTGGGAGTTATCGGCGGCATGGGCGCCGAGGCCACATCGTATTACTACGACCAGGTGGTGCGCCATACGGCGGCTACGTGCGACCAGGAGCATATCGACATGGTGGTGCTTTCCAAGTCGACCATGCCCGACCGCACGCTGGCCATCAAGACCGGTGAGCATACCGAGCTGCTGGCGACCATGAAGGAGTGTGCTCAAGCGCTTGAGTCGCTGGGCTGCGCGCACATAGCGATTCCCTGCAACACGTCACACTACTTCTACGACCAGATCCAGTCGTTTACGAAGGTGCCGATTATCCACATGCCGCGCGAGTCGGTGCGCTATGCTCTGGCCGGCGCGGTGATGGGGGAGTGCGAGTTCGATCCCAACCTGAGCATGCCGGCCGAGCCGGTGCGCAAGATCGGCATCATGGGCACCGACGGAACCGTGGGCGCGGGCGTCTACGGCCGTGAATGTAAGGCTGCGGGTGTTGAGGTTGTCTATCCCAGCGAAAAGCGTCAGGCCGACGTGATGTCGCTTATCTACGATGATGTAAAGGCCGGGCGCGAGCCGGATATGGATAAGTTCGACCGTGTGATGTGGGAGTTCGCCCGTAGCGGCTGCGACCGCGTCATCCTGGCCTGCACCGAGCTATCGGTGTTGCAGAAGTATCGCGAGATGCCCGAGATCACCCTCGATGCGATGGATGTCCTGGTACGCGAGTCCATCATTCGCAGCGGCGCCCCCTACCGCCTCTAGTTCTCCACCTGCCAAAAAGGGACAGGTTTATTTTGGTAGGTTTTATCTGGGAAAACAGTAAGGCCTCGGCTCGTTTGGCGCGAGTCGAGGCCTTGTGCATTTGCCGGTTGCTGCCAGCGATTGCTAGAACAGGAAGCCGATGGCGATAAGGGCGATGCTGACGATAAGTACGGCGATATCCAGGCCTTTGATGGGGTAGCGCTTATACGAACTCGCACGCGTGCGCAGGTAGAAGCCGCGCTGCTCGGCGGCGAGCGCGGTGGCATCGGTCTTGCCCACGCTCGAGATAAGCAGTGGCATGCACAGCGGCAGCATGAGCTTGAGTTTCTTGACGGGATTCTTAGTGTCGTATTCGACGCCGCGTGCAGTCTGCGCCTCTATGATGGCGTTCATTTCCTGGCCAAATACCGGCACAAAGCGCAGCGCCGTGGTAAAGGTGAAGGTATAGCGATATGGCACGTGCAGCACCTCGACACAGGCGTTGGCAAGGTCGTTGAGCTTGGTCACCATAAGCATGAGGATGAGTGGCAGCGCCACGCCCAACAGGCGTAGGCAGGCCTTCGATCCGGTAATGAGGCCCGTGTCGGTGATAAAGCCCCACACTATGTTGCCGTCGCGCATGAAGGCCAGCTGAAGCACCAGCATGATAAGCGCGAGCGGAATCAGCAGCTTGAGTAGCGAGAACAGACGGTCGACGACGCCGGCGTAGGCGCCCAGTGCAAGGGTGAGTGCCAAAAAGCCCAACAGCGTCACGTAGGTATCGGACAGGAAGATACCGATGATGATGGCGGCGGCAAGGCCCAGTTTGACGACCGGGTTTAAGCGGTGCAGCAGTGTATCGCCCGGCATATAGTCGATGACGTTAACCACGGTGGACCATCTCCTCGGTAATGCGAACGATATCGGTGACCTCGCTCACCTGTGCAAAGGTGGGAGAGACGGAGGATGCCAAGCGACGAGAAAGCTCTATGACCTGGGGTGGCTCAACGTAGGCTCGCTGCATGAGTTCGATGTTCGAGAACAGCTCGTGCGTGCGGCCGCGCTCGAGGATGCGGCCGTCGGCCATCACTACGATGCGCTCGGCAAAGTCGGATACGACTTCCATGTCGTGGCAGACCATGATGACGGCGCAGCCGCGTTCGGCCATGGTGCGCACGGTTTCCATGACGGTCATGCACTCACGGTAGTCAAGGCCGCTCGTGGGCTCGTCGAGCACCACGATTTTGGGCTCTACGACCACGACGGAGGCGAGTGCCACCATCTGGCGCTGACCGCGCGAGAGCGAGAAGGGCGCCTCGTCGGCCGGCAAGCCAAAGCGGTCGATGACGAGCTGGGCGCGACGCAGCGCCTCGGCACGGTCGATGCCGGCAAGCTCCAGGCCAAAGGCGACCTCGTCGAGCACGGTGTCCTTGCAGATCTGGCGGTCGGGGTTTTGGAAGAGGGTTGCGACTTCGCGGGCGATGCGACTCGTGGGAACGGCTGCAGTATCCAGCCCCGTGACGCGCACGCTGCCCAAGGCGGGCTTAAGCAGGCCTGTGAGCAGCTTGGTGAGCGTGGTCTTGCCGGCGCCGTTTTGGCCGACGATGCCCACGAGCTCGCCGGGATAGAGGGTCAGGTTGAGGTCGTGGACGGCGGCGCCGCCATTGGGATAGGCAAACTCAACGTGATCGAAGGTGAGCACGGGCTCGGCGTCCTTGGCGTGCGGGCGCAACGACGGTGCGTGCGGTGAGCCGGCGGGTGCCTGAATGTCGCTGCTTGCGTGTGCGGGGTCGACGATGCCCGAAATCAGGCGTTCAGCCTCGTCGACATCCAAGCAAGGGGTGCCGCTTGCCAAGCCATCGGCCGCGAGACTATTGAAGATTCGTGTGACGCGGGGGCAGTCGACGCCAATGGTGCGAAGCTCATCTGTGTGCGCGAAGACCTCGTGCGGCTCGCCCTGTAGCGCGATTTCGCCATGGTTGAGCACGAGCACGCGGTTGCAGTACTCCGAGAGCAGGGCGACCTTTTGCTCAACGACGACGATGGTGATGCCGAGTGCGCGGTTTGCCTCGCGCAGGGTCTCGAAGACCAGCGTGGAGCTGGCGGGGTCGAGCGCCGCGGTGGGTTCGTCGAGCACGAGCACGCGCGGACGCATGGCGAGGATGGCGGCGATGGCAACCTTTTGCTTTTGGCCGCCCGAAAGCGTGGCGATCTCGCGGTCGCGCAGGTCGCTGATGCCGACGGTCTCGAGCGTCTCGCTCACACGTTGCTCGATCTGGTCGTGAGGAACGCCAAAGTTCTCCAGGCCAAAAAGCATCTCGTCCTCGACGACCGAGGCGACCATTTGCGTGTCGATGTCTTGCAACACGCTGCCGACGATCTGCGACACATCGGTGAGCGAAACTTCACAGGTGTCGTTGCCGTCGACAGTGACGGAGCCAAAGAACGTACCGGTGTAATGGTGGGGTACGGCTCCCGACAGGCAGGCGGCAAGTGTGGACTTGCCGGCGCCCGAAGGACCGATAATGCCGATAAAATCTCCCGTGTTCACGCCGAGCGAGATATGCTTAAGCGCCTGATCGGTCTGCGTGCCATAGGAGAACGAGACATCGTCGACGTTGATGATCGTTTCCATGGATACCTTTCATAGTCATTGGGGACGTTCTTACATGACTAGTCGTTTAAGAACGTCCCCAAGAGCTAGTTGTTTGGGACAGTCTTTGATGGTGGGACTGCTTGGGTGTGGCCCGTCCATCATATCAGGCTACTTGCCGAGTACCTTGCACAGCGGGAAGAAGAGGGCCTGGACCACGACGGCGTTAAAGACGGCGGTGCCGAGCACGATGGGCACCTTGGCAAGTGCCGTAGGCAGCGCGGCACCCATGATGACGGTGCCCAGGGCTGCGAAGAGAGCGCCCGAAACCAGGGTGGTGAGCAGCCCGGCGATAAAGGGGTTAATCTTGTCGCCGCCGATGTTGGACTTGACGAGGGCGACCATGGTCAGTGCGCCGGCAAGCTCGGTGACAAAGTTGAGACCGGGGATGGACGTAGTGATCTGTATGACAGCGGCTGACAGGATGCCAAAGATAGCAGCCTGGGCAAAGCTCGCCTGCGTAAGCGCGATAGCCAAGGCATAGGCGGCGATGATGAACTGAGGCTTAATGCCCGTAACCGCCAGAGCGTTGCCGACGGTCATGTTGAGGATAAAGCCGGCGGCAAGCAGGATAGCGAGCAGGACGAGCGAGCTGACATTTACCAGTCCCTTGGAGGCGGGGGCGGCAGTGACGGTGCGCGCCTGGGCGTTCTGGGTAGCCATGATGTTCTCCTTATTCTCCTTAAGGTGAGATTTGAGATAAGAGTGCCCTGAACCCCCACGAAAGGGGTTAAATCGAAAAGGGGATCAATTTTGAATAATGGAGCACGGAGACGGCTTACGAGGGGCCCCAGGTTGGCGCGAAAGAGGAGCGAAGCGTACTTGGGTACGCGAGCGACGAATGAACGCCAAGATGGAGCGGCTCGTAAAGCCGAGCAGGTTAGTTGAGCTTCAGGGCCTTCTGGATGGGCAAGTAGAGGGCACCGACCAGAATGGCGTTAAAGACGGCGGTCATGGCGACGACGGGCAACATGGCAGCGGCGAGCTCGCCCACCACGCCGAGCATGGCCATCTTGATGACCATGAAGATGACGCCCGAGACAAAGGTGGTCAGGAAGGTTGCGACGATAGCGATGGCGGGCTTGACCTGACCGTTCTTGCCGGCGGCGTTGACGATGCCGGCCATGAGCATGGCGGCGATGCCCTCGGCGGCAAAATCGACAAACGGCGATGTGGTGGTGATCTGGATCACGGCAGCCGAGATCAGGCCGATGATGAGCGCCTGGCCGATGTTGGGACGAACGACCAGGATGGTGAGGCAGAAGGCCGAGATGATGAACTCGGGGCTGATCATGCCGCCCGAGATGCCTGAGATGGCCTTGCCGACGGTGAAGTTGAGGATGAAGCCGGCGGCAAGCAGGATGGCGAGCAAGACGAGGGCGCGGACGTCGAGTTTGCCGCGGTCGGTGGTCTGGACGGTGCGGGGCTGGGCGGCGGTGGTGTTCTGATACATGGTGAAAATCCTTTCGGAATGGGAGTGCAAGAGAAAAGCGGGGGCGCGTGATGCGAATGTGATCGGGCTCGAGATAGAAAAAGGCCTCCGGTCGAAACCGGAGGCCTTCCAATCACCTAGAGCGCAAAAACAGGCGTGAGGGACTCACTGTCGACCGATCGTATTCGCATCACGCCACCACCAGTTGTTGAGGGACTTCATCGTGTTCTTCATGTTGGTGGCTCCTTTCGTGATGCCGTGGCGCGGTCGCACCTCGTTGCTGTTGCGCTGCACTATAGCACAGCGAAGTGTGTGCGGGGAAATCTTTTTTGAAAAGATTTCAGGCGGGTTTCCCGCCGGTCAAAAGAGCGGGCTGAGCGGGCGGGCGACCTTGGCCATCCCGTTCGCGCCTTAAGGTGTGGGGCTCTTAGGCCTTCTTGCGTCGATAGATCACGAAGCCGCAGACGCCGATGATGACGGCGCCAACACCCATGGCGGCCATGTTGTTGCCCTTGGACTTCTCCTCGGTGACTGGATGAATATCATACCAATGTGGAATTACTTCTTCCGGCGGTGGATCACGTTAATCACATAGCCGACGAGCATGGCCAGAACAATGACAATAAAGCCGACCAGGGGATTGTCGTTCATGGGGTTCTCCTATTTTCCGAGTGGGGAGAATTCGTCGACGATGAGGTCGAGGCATTGCGGAAGTGCGCGGGCACCAAAGACGCCCGAGTTACTGGAGATGATCTCGCCATCGAACTGCATGCCCAGCGACGGCGTACAGGTGATCTTGGCTTCTTTGGTCTGGATGATCTTGAACTGCGGACGGCCGAGCACCTTGCCGGCGGGGTCGAGCGCGGCGGTGATCACGGTGGGCAGGAGCTGGACGGTTTTTACGGGCTCGATGACCGCGATGTCGACCATGCCGTCGTTCATGCGGCAATCGGGGAGCAGGTTGATGTCATTTTGAATGACCGAGGTGTTGCCGGCCATGCAGCAGATGCCATCGAGCTCCTCGACAATGCCGTCATGCTCAATCGTAAAGTGCGCCACCGTGGGGTTGGGTGTGGCGAGCGCCGACAGGAAATAGGCGATCTCGCCGATGTCGTTTTTGGTGGGGGCGGCCTTCATCATGATCTCGGCATCGTAGCCCGATCCGGCGATGATAATAAAGCCGTGGCGCTTTTCGCTGCCGTTCTCGTCGAGCCAAAAGAGCTCGCCCATGTCCGCCTTGACGGTGCGGCCGACGCGGCAGGCCTTGGCGAGCGCCGCGGCCTCGGGGGCATTGCCAATGTTGTTGAAGAACAGGCAGGCCGTGCCGGAGGGGAAGACGAGCGTGGGGACGCCGCATCCACGCATTTGGTCGAGCACGTTGGAGACGGTGCCGTCGCCGCCCGAAATCACCACACGATCAAACTTGCGCACGTCTGCCACGGCGTCCTCGGGTTCCATGCCATCGCCGATAAAACGCATCACGACCTCGTCGCCGCCCTGCGCGAGGGCGTGCGTGAACGCGTAGATCTCATCTGAGCTGGGGCCCGATGCCGGGTTGTGGATGATAAGGCAGCGCATACTTACGTTCCCGTTCTGTGACTAACCGAGTATAGTTGTAGGGCAATGCCGTTATCCTACCCGTGTTTTTCGGGCCTAACCTTATTCGATGGGTTGATATGTACATTTCCACACATCAGGCTCTGCTCGACTTTTGCCAGCGCGCCCGTGAGTTTGACGCGATTGCCGTCGATACCGAGTTTTTGCGCGAGCGCACATTCCATCCGCGCCTGTGCCTGGTTCAGATTGCCACCCCTGCCGAGAGCGTTGCGGTCGATCCCCTGGTGATCGACGACCTATCGCCGCTGGCCGAGCTTATGGCCGACGAGAGCGTGACTAAGGTCTTCCACGCCTGCTCGCAAGATATGGAGGTCATGCTCCACACCGTGGGCGCGCTGCCGTGTCCGATTTTTGACACGCAGGTCGCCGCCGCCTTTTTGGGTGAGCGCCAGCAGATTTCCTACGGCGCGCTCGTGCAGACGTTTTGCGGCGTTTCGTTGCCCAAGACCGAGTCGCTGACCGACTGGTCGCGCCGCCCGCTGACCGATAAGCAGATTGAATATGCAATCGATGACGTCAAGTATCTGATCGTCGCCTATACCGAGATGATGAGCCGCCTGCGCGAGCTGGGCCGTGTGGATTGGGTGCTCGACGAGTTGCGTCCTCTGGCCGACGAGTCGCACTACCGCGCCGACCGCCATGAGGCATTCCGTAAGGTCAAGCGCATCAACTCCTGCAGCCGCCATCAACTGGGCATCGCGCGCGAGCTTGCCGCTTGGCGCGAGGACCGCGCAGAGCGCCGTAACATCCCGCGCAAGTGGGTCATGTCCGACGATACGCTGTTGGCGCTCGTCAAGCGCAATCCCGTGCGCGTTGAGGAGTTCCGCAGCATCCGCGGTACCGACCAGCTGGGGGAGCGCGACGTGGACGGCGCGTTGATGGCCATCAAGCGCGGTGCGAGCTGTCCGCACGATCGCCTGCCGCTCTTGGTGCGCGGACATCACCAAATTTCGCCGGAGCTGGAGAGCGTTACCGACCTTATGTATGCGCTCATTCGCCTGGTTGCCGAGCGCTCGGGTGTGGCGACCTCGGTCATTGCCTCGCGCGATGACCTGGCCGACTATATTGAGCACCCCGAGCAGAGCCCCCTGCGCGAAGGCTGGCGCTTTGAGCTCGTGGGCTCGCGCCTGGACGATTTGCTCTCGGGCAATATGGGGTTGACGGTGAAGGACGGCAAAATCGAGCTTTTGTAGTCATATAGTTACGCGGTTTTACCAAATGCTGCAAACGTTCTAGAACGGCAATGCCCAAACATCGATGGTGTCTCGCTGGCTAGGCGAGTGGGTAAAATGCCTCCAACGTGTAACTCGATTCGGAGGAATTCGCATGCCTTATTACTATGGATACGGCTTTGGCATCGACCCGCTGTACCTGCTGGTTGTTCTTGTCTGCACGGTGCTTGGCCTTGCCGCACAGAACTATATCAACTCGACGTACAAAACCTGGTCCAAGGTGCGCTCGGACGGCGATACGGGTGCCACGGTCGCTCGCCGCATGCTCGACGCCAACGGCTGCAACGCCGTGGGTATCAAGGGTGTCGCTGGCGAGCTCACCGACCATTACAACCCGCAGGACAACAACCTATATCTGTCAGACGCCAACCGTTCGGGCGGCTCGGTCGCAAGCGTTGCCGTCGCCTGCCACGAGGCGGGCCATGCCGCCCAGCGTCAAAGCGGCTATGCCATGATGAAGGTACGCACCGCTTTGGTCCCCGTCGTCAACTTTACCCAGAACACCTGGACGATCGTGCTGCTCATGGGCCTGTTCATGAACATCGCGGGGCTCACGACCCTCGCGCTGGTCTTCTTCTCGTTTAGCGTGTTGTTCCAACTGGTTACGCTGCCGGTTGAGATTGATGCCAGTCGGCGCGCCGTGGCGTATATTGAGCAGTCGGGTATGAGCTCCAAGCAGGTCAACGGTGCCAAGAAGGTGCTGACGGCCGCCGCGCTCACCTACGTGGCTGCGGCGCTCACCTCGATTATTCAGCTGCTCTATCTGATGGCTCGCTACAACAGAAACTCCAACCGATAACAAATTGGGTCGCTGGGCGCCGCGGTGATTTGTGTCCCCGCGGCGCTGTACTATGTGTTGGACTTGAATTTGCGCAGGGCCGAAGCCTCTGTGCACGATGACGAAAGGAGGCTGCGTGGCTGGCTGGAATCTAACCGGCAATGCCGTTTCCGCCGAGTTCGACGGTTCGGACGAGCAGGGGCGCAAGGAGCTCAGCGTGAGCCAGGCGGTAGAAATCGCCGCCGGTGCGCTCGATGCTATTCCGCAGCTAAGCGTTTTGGGCGAGGTCACGGGTTTTCGTGGTCCCAATGCCCGAAGCGGCCACTGCTACTTTCAGATCAAGGACGACTCGGCCGCCGTCGACTGCATCATCTGGAAGGGCGCCTACCTTAAGCGCACCTTCGATCTGCGCGACGGCATGCAGGTGAGCTTTAAGGGTAGCTTCAATCTCTACAAGCCTACGGGTCGCATGAGCTTTGTCGCCCGCTCGTTCTCGCTGGCGGGGGAAGGTCTGCTGCGTCAGCAAGTGGCTCAGTTGGCCGAAAAGCTGCGTCGCGAGGGCCTGATGGACGAGGCGCGCAAACGTCACATTCCGGTGTTTTGCTCACGTGTGGCGGTCGTCACCTCGCTTTCGGGCGCCGTGATCGACGACGTCAAGCGTACGCTGCGCCGACGCAACCCGCTCGTTGAGCTTGTCTGCGTGGGCGCCAAGGTTCAGGGTGAGGGCGCGCCGGCGGAGCTTATTGAGGGCTTGCGTCGCGCCGCCGCCATCACACCGTCGCCGGACTGCATCTTGCTGGTGCGTGGCGGTGGCTCCTTCGAAGATCTTATGACCTTTAACGACGAGGAGCTTGCCCGTGCGGTGGCAGCCTGTCCCGTGCCTGTGGTGACGGGCATTGGGCATGAGCCCGATACCTCGATCTGCGACATGGTGAGCGACCGTCGCGCCTCCACGCCAACGGCAGCGGCAGAATCGGTGGCGCCGGCTATGACGGAGTTGGCCGACGTGCTCGAGACGCGCCATCAGCGTCTGGGTGCCGCGATGGCTTCGATGATCGGGTCGAATCAGGTTGATCTGGAGATGCTCGACCAGCGCGGTCGTCGTGCCTGGGGCACCTATACGGCTCGTCTGGGCGACGCGCTCGATGCAGCCGCGTGCCGCCCGTGCCTCAACGACCCCACGTTTATGGTCGAGCGTCGCGAGTCTGAGCTCGCCTTGACGGCCGATCGCCTGTCTGGCGCCATAACGCGCTCGGTCGGGGCCTTCCACTCCAACTTTGAGCGCCTGCCCGAGCGCTTGATCGCAAGCACCTCAGGACTCGACGGCAAGCGCCATGCGCTCACGCTTGCGAGTTCCCGTCTGGAGCATCAGGGACGCACGATGCTCAGCAAGCCAGCGTCCGATCTGGGCCGTGCGGCGGCTTCGCTCGATGCCCTGTCGCCGCTCAAGGTGCTTGCCCGCGGTTACTCCATCGCCTATAGCGATGACGGCGTGGCTACGAGCGCCAAGACCTTTAAGCCCGGCGACGCCATTCGCGTGCGCATGGCAGACGGCAACGTGGCGGCAACGGTCAATACGGTCGAATAGACCGCGTTTCATAGCGATAAACCTTTAGGAAAGGAAACAGATATGGCAGAGAAGACCCCGGTCGAGCAGCTTACGTACAAGCAGGCTTCGCAGGAGTTGGAGCTCATCATCCGCAGTCTGGAATCGGGTGACATGGAGCTCGAGGAGTCGCTCGAGAGCTATACCCGCGGCGTCGAGCTCCTCAAGAGCCTGCGTACTCGCTTGTCCGATGCCGAGCAGAAGGTCTCGGTGCTCTTGAAGGACGTCGACGGCAACGACGTGCTCGCCGACGGCGAAGCCGCCAACACCGACGACAACCTCTCGTTCTAACCACCTCGCAGCCTACTTTGGGGTAGTCTTTTTGGGACGGGGCTTTTTTGACTACCCTTGCGCGATGGCTCGCCGTGTGCTTGCGCTTGCAAAAAAAGTAGTCAAAAAAGCCCCGTCCCAAAAAGACTACCGTGGTCTGTGAGAAAGGAACCAGCCATGTGTGATTGCATCTTCTGTAAAATTGCCAGCCACGAGATTCCCTCGACCGTTGTCTATGAGGACGACCAGGTCATCGCCTTCGACGACCTCAACCCCCAGGCGCCGGTCCACACGCTCGTGATCCCCAAGAAGCACTACAGCGACATCGCCGACAACGTGCCGGCCGAGACCATGGGCGCCATGGCTCACGCCGTCCAGGAGGTCGCCAAGGCCAAGGGTCTGGAGGACGGTTTCCGCGTCATCTCCAACAAGGGCGTCAACGCCGGCCAGACCGTCATGCACTTCCACATGCACGTCCTCGGCGGCAAGAACCTGGGCGAGAACCTCATCTGAGGACGCGTAGCCCGTCGACTTGGCTGCCTTTGGAGTAATCTATGCAGCTTTCTCAACTCGAATACCTTCAAGCGGTAGCGAACTATGGCGGCGTGCGCAAAGCGGCTCGCGCCGTTCATGTGAGTCCGCAGGCTGTTTCGTTGGCAATCAAAAAGTTGGAATCTGAGTATCAGATTGTTTTGCTCGACCGATCGGCGGGGGAGGCTGTTTTGTCTCCGGTGGGCAGAGAATTTGCGCGTCGTGCACGTGTGATCTTGGCACAAGTCGACGATCTCAAAAAGTATGCTCAATCGAGGGATGACGGCGTCTCGCCCGACGGCCACTTTCGTCTTTACGCTCCCTGCCTTCATGGGCGGGGGCGCCTTTTTGCCGAAAACTGGTACGACTCGTTTGAAAGCTCGCACCCTCAGATTCATCTTGATGTGTGGCATCAGCCAACGGCAACATGCTTTGAATCACTTATACTTGGAATTTCGGACGCGGCCATCTCATTTGAGGAACCACGGGACAGTGTCCTTTCTTCGAAATACTTGGGTGAAAAGGAGCTCAAGGTTCTTTCGTGCCCAGCGGGTCATCAATCTGTTGACGCTATGACCATACGTGAGTTACTGGGCGGCAGGCTCGCTGTTCCCATTAATTTGTCACCCTGTCTCAATGCAATCAATCAATGTCCCGAAGCCCAGCTCGTCAATTTTCGCTTCCGTGATGTCGAATACGGAAACAGGGCTCAGACTGAGTTTCTTCAAGCCGGGGGACTCATATTGAGTTTGTCTGGGTCCTCTCTCGCATCGGATGGGTCAGAAGTGAGTGAGTGCTCCATTGAAGGTTCGCGTGATGTAACCTTGCCTATCTACTTTTGCTATCGACAAAATGTCTGGACCGATCGACACCAGACGGTATTTCTGCACCTCTTGCGTCATCTTGCTTCGTGAGATTAATTGGCTTCGAGACGTCAAGTGATTATTGACGCCTTGTAACACATAGCTGACAGCTTTGCCCTCATGCTTTTCCAAGATTCCGATTTAGATTGCTGACTCTTGGAGGACGGAGCATGAAAAACCGTACGGTTTTGCTTTATATGACGTTCGTTTTTCTGTCGAACTTCAGCACCATCTTGTATTTTCTGACGGTTTACCTTGAATTCGTCGGATTCTCGATGGTAGCGATTTCTAGCATGATGATTGCCTACCAAGTGAGTAAGTTCATCCTTGAAGTTCCCACTGGCTATATTGCTGATAGGTTTGGACGAAAGACCAGCGGTCTCGTTGGCGTCGTGGGAATGCTTGGATATTACGCCGCCCTGCTTCTCGTCCGTTCTCCTCTGCTTTTAATCGGCGCGTTTGCTCTTAAAGGCTTTGCCGTTGCATGTGTGAGCGGATCCATAGAAGCGATTTACATTGACAGCGTCTCTCAGGACCAGCTCGTAAGACTTAATGTCGTTGAGCGATTTGTCTTCTATGCCTCTTATGCCATCTCCGCTTGTGTGGGCGGCTTCATTTCGTTCGTCGGTGCATACCTCATTGGTCTTTCGGCAGATATCATCGCAATGGTGCTGACGTTGGTTGTCGTTGTCTGCATTCCTGAGATGCGAAGAGGGGGCACTGCGGCGACACCTGAGCGTGGGATTAGCCCGAAGATGATCGGTGCTGCTATTGCGTGTAATGGCATTCTTCGGTCAGCGTTCATCATGGACTGTTCTCAGGCATTTGCCTTTGTCGCCCTGGAAGACTTTTTCTCACTGTTGCTTGCGGGTCGCGGCATGAGTGCCGTCGCTTCGGGCGTGACCATTGCAATCCAGCTCCTTGCCTCCGCCTCCATAGGGTTTATTGTGCCCAGCGTGATTGCTCGTGTCGACAAGGGCCGTTTTGCGCGTATTTGCGGCATCATTCACTTAGCATTGACAGCTTTGTTTTTGATTCCCCTTACTCCGGCTAATTTGCTGCCCGTGTTCTATGTGCTGCAGGAGGTCGCTTACTCGTTATTTGCTCCAATTAAATACTCAATTTTTCAAAATGCTGCCGATTCTTCGATGCGCTGTTCACTGATTTCGGTTCAAAGCCAGATGGTGGCGGTGGGTGCCATCCTTTTCTATCTGTTCAATGCTGCGTTGAGCAGCATCGCGGGCATTCGGATCGTATTGCTTGTCGCGCTCGGGATCTCTTCTTTGGTGTATACCCCCGCGCTCTTTCGTCTTACCAGTCAAAGGACATGAGTATTCGGGCATCGATAACTTATATATCAACGCAATAAACCCGAGCGCGCGGGCGTTTGGGTTTATTATTGAAGCGTATGTAATCTGGCGGCGACACACCGCCTGTTAGTAGGGAGACACATGAACGTTCTGGTCGTCAACGCAGGATCTTCGACCCTTAAGTATCAGGTCATCGATACCAAGTCCCACAAGGTGTCCGCAAAGGGCTCCTGCGAGCGCGTCTGCTTTACCGGCGGTACCTTCACCCATGCTGCCAACGGCTCCAAGAAGGTGACCGAGAGCATCGAGTTCCCCGACCACAAGGTCGCCATCGAGGTCGTCCTGAAGGACCTCGAGGCCAACGGCGTCAAGATTGAGGGCATCGGCCACCGTATCGTTCAGGGCGGTTGGTACTTCGGCGATTCCTCCCTCGTCGATGCGGACGTTCTTGCCAAGATCCGCGAGGTCGCTCCGCTCGCTCCGCTGCACAATAACCCCGAGGCCAACGTTATCGAGTACTGCCTGGAGCAGTATCCCGATCTGCCCAACGTCACGGTCTACGACACCGCTTTCCACTTCAACATGCCCGAGGTCGCCAAGACCTACGCCCTGCCCAAGGACGTCTGCGACAAGCTGCACATCCGTAAGTACGGCGCCCACGGCACCAGCTACCGCTACATCTCCAAGAAGGTCGCCGAGATGACCAACGGCGAGGCCCGCAAGGTTGTCGTGTGCCATATCGGTTCCGGTGCTTCCCTGTGCGCTATCGAGGACGGCAAGTGCATGGACACCACCATGGGCTTGACGCCGCTCGACGGTGTCATGATGGGCACCCGCTGCGGCTCCATCGACCCTGCTACCGTGTGCTACCTGCAGCGCGAAGGCGGCTACACCTTCGACGAGGTCGACGAGATGATGAACAAGAAGTCCGGCCTTTTGGCCGTGACCGGCGGCAAGACCAACGACTGCCGCAACGTCGAGGAGCTCGCCGCTGCCGGCGACCCCGAGGCCCAGCTCGCCTTCGATATGTTCGTCTACAAGATTGCCGCCAAGGCCGCCGAGATGGCCACCTCCATGTGCGGCATGGACACCCTGGTCTTTACCGCCGGCATCGGCGAGCACGCTCCGGCCGTCCGCGCCGGCGTGGCCGATCGTCTGGCCTTTATGGGCGTCAAGATGGATCATGCCCGCAACGCTCTGCGTGGCGACGGCGCTTGGTGCCTGTCTGCCAAGGATTCCAAGGTCAAGATCTTCGTTATCCCCACGGACGAGGAGTTCATGATCGCTTCCGACGTCGAGCGCATCGTCAACGGCAAATAATTGATGCAAGGGGAGGGGCTGGACGACCAAGTGCCGTTCAGTCCCTCTTTTGCGCTCGTTGGGCGAAGAGTTTGATAGATATTTATTAGATTCTGATAACTTCTTATTAAGGGTACGGCCACCTTATAGGTTTGCCGACCGTACTGTAATCACGAAGGAGTCTCATGAACGTACTTGTTGTCAACGCCGGCAGCTCAAGCCTTAAATACCAGCTTTTGGATACCGATACCCGCGAGGTTTTCGCCAAGGGCAACTGCGAGCGTATCGGCTCGGAGATGGGCATCTTTGGCCACTCCGAGAACGGTGGCGCCAAGCAGACCGAGGAGGTTCCCTTCCCCGATCATCGCTCTGCTATCGCTCGCGTGCTCGAGGAGCTCGAGAAGACCGACTTTACGATCGATGGCATCGGCCACCGTATCGTTCAGGGTGGCTGGCACTTCGATGATTCCGCGGTCGTCGACGATGAGGTCATGGCTAAGATTCTCGAGGTGGCCCCGCTCGCCCCGCTGCACAATTACGGCGAGGCCGCGGCGATTGAGTATTGCCGTGAGAAGTATCCGGAGCTGCCCAACGTGGCTGTCTTCGACACCTCGTTCCACATGACCATGCCCGAGGTCGCCTACACCTACGCGCTGCCCAAGGACGTGTGTGACAAATACCACGTGCGCAAGTACGGCGCCCACGGTACGAGCCACCGTTACGAGTGGATGATGGCCAAGGAGATTCTGGGCTCGCGTTGCCACCGCCTGCTCTCGTGCCATTTGGGCAACGGCGCCTCGCTTGCCGCTATCGAGGACGGCGTCTGCCGCGATACCACGATGGGCCTCACGCCGCTTGACGGTCTGATGATGGGTACTCGCTGTGGTTCCATCGACCCGGCTACCGTGTGCTACCTGCAGCGCGAGGGCGGCTACAGCTACCAGGAAGTCGACGACATGATGAACAAGCAGTCTGGCCTGCTTGCCATCTCGGGCATCTCCAACGACGCTCGCGACATCCGCACGCGCGCCTCCGAGGGTGACGAGCGCTGCCTGCTCGCCTTCGATATGTTCGCTTACAAGGCCATGCAGCAGGCCGGTTCCATGATTGCCTCCATGGCGGGCGTGGATACCATTACCTTTACCGCCGGTATCGGCGAGAACGACTGGTCGATCCGCAAGGCCTTCTGCGACTGCTTTGAGTGGCTGGGCGTGCGCATCGACAACAACAAGAACCGCGAGGCCGTGGGTAACGGCCCGCAGGTCATCAGCGCCGCTGGTTCCGCCGTCACGGTCATGGTCATCCCCACCGACGAGGAATACATGATCGCCCATGACGTCGAGCGCCTGACCGCGAACAACTAACGCGGCATTTGCAAGTAAACGAAAGGCCTCCAGAGCAACAGCTCCGGAGGCCTTTTTTCTGGCAGGTGGACGGTGGAAACTCCATCCCATTTTGATCGCAAACTCTGGGACACGCTTTCCGGTTGAGGCGCGTTGCGGAAAGTGCGACCCACAAAAGAGCAAAATTCCGTCCCGCAGTTTCCCAAACAGCCCCCAAGCGGAAGCTACATCCCACAATCCGCCTCCAAACCGGGACACACTTTCCGGTGGGCCAGGCATCAGACCGCAGCCAACATTTCGGTCCTAATGTGATCACCGCCAGCAACGCCTGCGCTCTCAGCATCGGCACCCATTCATTCAGATCCTCAGCCCCAGCTCGTAGCCAAGCCGCCGTCCACTCCGGATGCCCTGAATGCTACGTGGCAGTAGAAGGCCGTACGGGCTAACCCCTGAAAACATTCCGCAGACCAGAAACGCCCCCGTTCGTAGCTCCGAAGGAGCAGAACGGGGGCGTTTCATTGGTCGAGGACGTTTTCAGGGGTTAGCCCGTACGGCCTTCGGGCGAGTGCGTACGCTACTCAGCCATCTGAGCCTGGACGGCGGTGATGGCCACGACACCCACGATGTCGTCGGCAGAGCAGCCGCGCGACAGGTCGTTAACCGGCTTGGCGATGCCCTGCAGGATGGGGCCGTAAGCGTCGGCGCCGGCAAAGCGCTGGACCAGCTTGTAGCCGATGTTGCCTGCCTCGAGGTCGGGGAACACGAGCACGTTGGCCTTACCGGCGACGGAGGAGCCGGGAGCCTTGAGCTGGGCGACGGTGGGGACGATGGCGGCATCGAGCTGCAGGTCGCCGTCGATGGCGAGCTCGGGAGCCTTCTCCTTGCAGAACTTCACGGCCTCCTGGACCTTCTTGGCGACCTCGCCGCCGGCGGAGCCCATGGTGGAGTAGGAGAGCATGGCAACGTGCGGCTCAACGTTGCCCATGAAGGTGGACCAGGAGTGAGCCGAAGCGATGGCGATCTCGGAGAGCTCGTCGGAGGACGGGTTGATGTTGAGGCCGCAGTCGGCGAAGATCAGCGTGCCGTCGGTACCGAACTGCGGGGTGTCGGTGCACATCACGAAGAAGGCCGAGACCAGCTTGGTGCCCGGGGCGGTCTTGAGGATCTGAAGCGCAGGGCGCAGGGTGTCGGCGGTGGAGTGGCAGGCGCCGGAGACCAGGCCGTCGGCGTCGCCCATCTTGACCATCATGGTGCCAAAGTAGGTGGCGTCCATCACCTGGGCGCGAGCCTGCTCGATGGTGACGCCCTTCTTGGCGCGGAGCTCGGCAAACTTCTGCGCGTACTCCTCGTGCTTCTCGGAATTGCGCGGGTCGATGACGGTGGCGCCGGGAACGTCGATCTCGTCGGGGTTGCCAAGGATGACGATCTTTGCCAGACCCTCCTCGATGATCTTGGTGGCCGCGACGATGGTGCGCGGGTCCTCGCCCTCGGGCAGGACGATCGTCTTAAGGTCGGCCTTGGCGGCAGACTTCATACGGTTTAGGAAATCGCTCATGTTACTCCTTACAAGCGTTTCGCTAAGCTCCAGGCGCCCGGCTGTACACGAATAAACCCGCTGCTAGCGGGTTTACCTTTCAATAATGTACGCCGCGGTGCTTGAGCTTTCCTTGTGTGGCAAGCTCATTATAGGACGCATTAGCGCTATAATCGCTCTGATAAATATGTCTCGAAGAATGTTCGAGAAAAGCCCAGCTAACGAGCCCGTGGCTTTTGACAAGGAGTATCGATGCAGATTACCTCAGGCCTGCCTGAAGGCTTTAATGCCGGTGCGTACGACATGATCGTCGTCGGCGCCGGTTATGCCGGTGCCGTTTGCGCCCGCCGTCTTGCCGAAACCATCGGCTATCGTGTTGCCGTTTTGGAGCGCCGTAGCCACATTGCGGGCAATGCCTTCGACTGCACTGACGAGGCGGGAATCCTGGTCCACGAGTACGGTCCGCACATCTACCATACCTTTAATGAGCGCGTCCACAATTTCCTGTCGCGCTTTACCAAGTGGACGGACTACCAGCACAAGGTGCTCGCCAACATCAACGGCACCCTTATGCCCGTGCCCTTTAACCATGCGAGCCTTAAGCTCGCCTTTGGCGATGAGCGTGGCGAGGAGCTGTATCAGAAGCTCGTGGAGACCTTTGGCAAGGACGTCAAGGTGCCCATTATGGAGCTGCGCAAGAAGAACGACCCCGACTTGGCCGAGGTCGCCGATTACGTCTACGAGAACGTCTTTTTGCATTACACCATGAAGCAGTGGGGCCAGACGCCCGACCAGATCGACCCCTCGATCACCGGCCGCGTTCCCGTCTTTGTGGGCGATGACGATCGCTACTTCCCGCAGGCTCCTTTCCAGGGCATGCCGCAGGACGGCTATACCGCGCTGTTCGAGCATATGCTCGATCACGATCTGATCGACGTATTCTGTGACGTAGACGCCCGTGACCTCTTTGAAATCGACGAGACAACCGTCAAGATCGACGGCAAGGTCTATGGCGGCGAGATCGTCTATACCGGTCCACTCGACGAGCTGTTCAACCTCGACCTGGGCGCGCTGCCGTACCGCACGCTCGATATGAAGTTCGAGACGCTCGATATGGATCAGTTCCAGCCCGTGGGCACCGTCAACTACACCACGAGCGAGGACTATACGCGCATCACCGAGTTCAAGAACATGACCGGTCAGGTTTTGCCCGGCAAGACCACCATCATGAAGGAGTACTCCAAGGCCTATACGCCCGGCTCGGGTGAGACGCCGTACTACGCCATCCTGGAGCCCGAGAACCGTGAACTCTACGAGCGCTATCTTGAGCGCGTCCAGAACCTGACGAACTTCCACCCGGTGGGTCGTCTGGCCGAGTATCGTTACTACGATATGGACGCCGTGACCAATTCCGCCCTCGATCTTTCGGATGAGATTATCGCCTGCCATGCATAAAGTCATAACATTCGGTATTCCCTCGTATAACGCCGCCAAGGACATGGACCATTGCATCACCTCCATCTTGGAGGGGAGCAATTACGCCACCGATATCGAGATCATCATCGTCGATGACGGCTCCAAGGACGAGACGGCCGCCAAGGCCGACGAGTGGGAGACCCGTTATCCTGGAATCATCCGCGCGGTGCACCAGGAGAATGGCGGCCACGGTATCGCCGTCCTCTCGGGCCTGCGCGAGGCGCATGGTACGTACTACAAGGTCGTTGACTCGGACGACTGGCTCGACGGTGCGGCGCTTTCGACCATGCTGTCGATTCTGCGTGGCTTTGAGGAGCGCGACCAGCGCGTCGACCTGTTTATCTCGAACTACGTGTACGAGAAGGTTTACGAGGGCACGCATACCGCTATTGGCTACAAGTTTGCCCTGCCGCGCAAAAAGATTTTCTCTTGGGACCAGATCGGACACTTCCGTCCCGATCAGAACCTGCTCATGCACAGCCTGTGCTATCGCACCGATGTACTGCGCGAGTCCAATCTGCCTATGCCGGCACACACGTTCTACGTGGATAACATCTACGCATACGTGCCGCTGCCGCGCTGCAAGACCATGTACTACGCCGACATCGACCTCTATCGTTACTTTATCGGTCGCGAGGGCCAGAGCGTCAATGAGGCCACGATGGTCAAGCGCCTGGGTCAGCAGTTCCGCGTAACGCGTATCATGATGGAATCGTTCCACCTGTACCAGGACGTTGAGTCTTCGCGTCTGCGTTCGTACATGATGGGCTACTTCACCATGATGATGGCGATTTGCTCGGTGCTCACCAAGCTTTCCGAGGAGGATTGTGCCGATGAGCGCCTGAAGACGCTGTGGAAGGACCTGAAGGCATACGACGAGCGCATGTATCGTCGCGCTCGCTACGGCGTGATCGGATTCTTTACCAACCTGCGTGGACGGGCCGGAGACAAAACCACACTCGGCCTATACCATCTTGCCTCAAAGATCTTCAAATTCAACTAGCTGCTGAGTAATCGCTTCTGATAGGTTGACTGGGCCCCTTGGCCTTTAGTTTGCTACTGCGAACAGTCCTGCTCGCA
>CWHC01000018.1_pt1 | contig 114097 bp, 106 predicted proteins | sample 693371 | NCBI WGS metagenome assembly CWHC01 (sample SAMEA3735914, study PRJEB9488) | human gut metagenome | biome: ENVO:mammalia-associated habitat; material: ENVO:feces | place: Malawi | collected 2009-02-27 | reverse complement strand
TGCCGCTCTGGCGGGTTTGCAGCGTCAACTAGTTACGCGGTTTGGTAAAACCGCGTAACCCAATTAGAAGCGGTTGCCGCGGAAGCCGCCGCCGTTGCGGCCGCCACGGTCGCCACCGCGACCGCCGCGGTCGCCACCACGGTTGCCGCCAAAGCCGCCACGGTTGCCGCCGCGGTCGCCATAGCCACCACGGTTGCCGCCAAAGCCGCCGCGACCACCACGGTCGCCGCCGCGGTCACCAAAGCCGCCACGGCCGCCGCGATCGCCACCGCGACCGCCACGGTCGCCACCACGGCCGCCGCGATCGCCAAAGCCGCCGCGACCGCCACGGTCGCCACCACGGCCGCCGCGATCGTCACGACCGCCGCGAGGACCGCGGTCCTCGTCCAGGCCCATGGCGACAAGCGGAGCGATAACCTTATCGAGAGCGGCCATCAGCTCGGTGGCCTCCTCATAAGAAAGCTCGGGCAGGAGCTTCTCCTTCTTGTTGGCAAGCTCGACCAGGCCCTCAGCGGCATCCTCGGCAGCGAAGACGACGATCTTGCGCATATCGCCCTCGGCGTCGTCGATGCGGCCGACCAGATCGGCAGCCTCGGCCTCTGCCATCAGACCATCGAGCTCACGGAGGCGCATGCCCAGCAGGTCGGACATCTCCTTCTGCTCCATCTTGGGTTTGAGGTCAAGGAGCTTGATGGCGCGCTCGATGTTTGCCATGCGCTCGGCCTTGGCCTCCTCCTCCTTGGAAATAGCAAAGCGACGGCTACGCAGCAGGCGGGCGGCCTTCTGCATCTTGTCCATCAGCTCTTCGTCATCGTAATCAACGGCGGCCTCGACAACCTCGGCCTCCTCCTCGGCGGAAACCTCGTCAGCAGCCTCAACCTCGGCAGCTTCGGTCTCCACGGTCTCGACTGCCTCGACCTCGGCAGCCATGGTCTCGTTCTCGTTCTCGTTCATGATCTCTTCGTTCTCGGACATGAGACTCCTTCTTGGCCCTCTCGGGCATCATCGCCCCATTCGCGGGGCCCGTCGCGCACTCTTTGCGCTTTAAACATTCATGCCTCTCGGCAAAACGCCCATTAGTTTATGGTCTCGCCATCCAAGCTAGCTGCAGAATCTATGTGCACACATTAATGCGACATGTCGCGGTATCATGACCTGAACCAAACGTGTCCACCTTAAGGAGCCCGCCATGATTAAGCCCATCATGAAATCCGAGTTCTTTTTACGCCTGCCTTCCGAAGACGCGGGCCCCGATGACGCCGTGACCGGGCAGGACCTCCTGGATACGCTCCACGAGCATGAGCACGAGTGCGTGGGCCTCGCCGCCAACATGATCGGCGTGCGCAAACGCATCATCTGCATAAAAGATGGCAACAGGGCGCTCCTGATGTACAACCCTCAAATTCTTGAGCAGGTCAACGCCTATCGGACGAGCGAAGGATGCCTCTCGCTGACCGGCGAGCGTCCCTGCACCCGCTATCGCCGCATTAAGGTTGAGTATTTGGACGAAAACTTCGTCCACCGCATCAAAAACTTCTCGGGCTACACCGCCGAGATCATCCAACACGAAATCGACCACTGCAACGGGATCGTTATTTAGACAGCCAGGGTAACGATGCAGGTTGAACACACGACAGCGAGCGAGCCGCATTTGCGCCAAGGTGACGTTATATCGTTCCGCCGTTCTACCGAACGGCGGACCCGCTGACGCTGCGCGAGCCGCATTCACGCCAATCTGACGTTCAATTTCGAGGGCGCGACCAAAAGGTCAGCGCCCTCTCATTTCACGTCACCTTGGCGCAAATGCGGCTCGCTCGCTGTCGTATGTCTATCCTGCGACGCCTCGATTCTTGCGGCGTCAGATACTTAATCCCCTACGACTGGCGGTAATGATCGAAGAAGTCGGCGAGGTCTTCGAGCGACTCTTTGAGCACTTCCATGCGCGGCAGATACACGATGCGGAAGTGGTCGGGCTCGGCCCAGTTAAAGCCGCCGCCGCGCGTAATCAGGATCTTCTTCTCGTGCAGCAGGTCGAGGGCGAACTGCTCGTCATCGGTGATGTTGAACTTCTTCACATCCATCTTGGGGAAGATGTAGAACGCCGCGCGCGGCTTAACCACCGAGATGCCGTCGATCTTGCTGAGCGCCTCATACACAAAGTTGCGCTGCTCGTAGACACGACCGCCGGGGCGGATGTAGTCGTTGACGGACTGGTGTCCGCCGAGCGCCGTCTGGACGATCGACTGAGCCGGCACGTTGGAGCACAGGCGCATGTTCGAGAGCATGTTGATGCCCATAATAAAGTCGCTCATGCAGCGCTGGTTGCCCGAAAGCACCATCCAGCCAATGCGATAGCCCGCGATCATATGCGACTTGGACAGGCCGCTAAACGTAATGCAGGGCAGATCGGGGGCGAGCGAGGCAATGGAGACGTGCTCGTAGCCGTCCATGCACAGGCGGTCGTAGATCTCGTCGGCAAAAATCATGAGCTGGTGCCTGCGTGCGATCTCAACAATGCCCTCGAGCACCTCGCGCGGATAGACAGAGCCCGTTGGGTTGTTGGGGTTGATGATGACGAGGGCCTTGGTCGCGCTCGTGATCTTGGACTCCATATCCTCCAGGTCGGGATACCAATCCGCCTGCTCATCGCACAGATAGTGCACGGGATGACCACCGGCAAGGGTTGCGCACGCCGTCCAGAGCGGATAGTCGGGGCTGGGGATCAGAATCTCGTCGCCATTGTCGAGCAGCGCGTTCATCGAAAGCTGAATGAGCTCGGACACGCCGTTGCCCGTGTAGATATGCTCCATCTGAACGTTGGGCAAGCCCTTGATCTGCGAATACTGCATGATCGCCTTGCGCGCAGAGAACAGGCCGCGCGAGTTGGAATAGCCTTCGCAGTCGGGCAGCTGCTGGCGCATGTCCTTGATGACCTCATCGGGCGTGCGAAAACCAAAGGGGGCGGGGTTGCCAATGTTGAGCTTGAGGATGCGCTCGCCCTCGTCCTCCATACGGGCGGCCTCGTCGACGACAGGACCGCGCACGTCATACAGGACGTTATCGAGCTTGGTGGATTTAGAAAAAGTACGCATGGTGGTGCTCCTTGGAATTTGAGCTGAGGGATGGGGTTCGGGCCTAGAAACGTTGCGGGGCGATGATGCCTCGCTTTGATCGGCGTCACCGGCGAGCAGCCAGGTAACATCGACCTCCAAAATGCGGGCAAGCAGCTCTGCCACATCGCGCCGCGGGATCGTCTTGCCGCTCACATATTGGCTCATCTGACTCTTACCGAGTTTTTTGCCGAACATCTCCGATGCACGAATCACGTCCGACTGTCGAACGTCGCGATCGGACATAGCCTGTCGCAGGCGATCGCTAAACGTCTCTTGGGCCACAGGAACCTCCTTGCTGGCAAAGTTCAATTTATAGAACACGAATTGAACCAAGGTTCAATTTAGGCAGCAGTATAGCGCGGCACCTCATTCGAAAGTTCAATTTCATAAGAAAATGTACCGAACTCCAAGATTTGCCCAAGGCGGACAATGACGTGTACACGTTTAGAGGTATTCAAGGAATCGGGCGGCGGCAAGCGAAACATCAGTCGCGCGATATATCGCATTGATTTGCCGATGGGGATGCCCCTCGAGCGGACGCACGGCAACATCGAACTGACAGCGGCGCAAGATGAGCGCGGGAAGAATGCTCACGCCCAGGCCGTCCTCGACCATGGCCATAATCGCATAGTCATCCCAGGTCGACAGTTTTGAGCGCACTGTCAGTCCCGCCCGACGAAACAGCGGCGTAATCTCGTCATCGGTGCCGCGTTCCAGCAGAATAAACTGCTCGTTGGCCAAATCGGCAAGGGAAACGACCTCCGCGGTGGCAAGCGAGGAGTCCGCTGGCACCACGGCCATCAGCTCGTCTTGCACCAACGGCCGCGATGCCATGCCGGCGCCGCGTGGCTCACGCGGGATAAAGCCCAGATCGCAGCGGCCCTCAGCCACCCATTGTTCAATCTCTGAGTAATCGCCCATCAGCAACTCGTAATCGACGTCCGGGTGATCGGCGCGAAAGCGCGCAATCACCGGCGGCAGCACGTGGGTCGCCACACTCGAAAACGTACCGATGCAGATTTTGCCGCGCATGAGCCCACGCATCTCATCCACCCGTCGCTGCAAACGAACAAATTCCTCGCATAACGCCTCGACCGCTGGCATAACTTGCCGCCCATCGGCAGAAAGCACTACGCCCTCGCGGCTTCTATCGAGCACTTTAAAGCCCCAGTCGGCCTCAAGATCGGCCACCATACGGCTCACGCCCGACTGCGAATAGCTCAGGCGCTCGGCAGCACGCGTAAAGCTTCCGGCGCGCACCGTCTCCAGCAGCACCTGCATCTTTTGTATATTCGTTTCCAAGCCACCCCTCCACCTTTGCATGAGTTTTTGTCATGTTATCCATGCATTATATTCGCTTTTCTTCTAAATCCACCTCACCCATAGTGAACATGCTCGGATATAGAGGGGATGTCAGCGCATGAACAACGGACTGTTTACGTACTTAGCAGCATTGCTATTGTTTGGCTCCAACGGCGTCATCGCCGCTGCCATCGCGCTGCCGAGCTCCGATATCGTGCTACTCCGCACGTTTTTGGGCGCACTCTCGCTTGTCGCCATCCTCATCATCACCCAACGCCATACGTTGCAGGCGCCATCTCGCCCCCGCGAAGCCGCAGCCCTCCTCCTCTCGGGAGCCGCGCTGGGCGCCAGCTGGATTTTTCTGTTCCGCGCCTACCAGACGATCGGCGTCGGCGTATCCTCGCTGCTGTACTACTGCGGCCCCATCATTGTCATGGCGCTCTCCCCGCTCATCTTTGGCGAAAAGCTGACCGGCGGCAAAATCGCCGGCTTTATCGCCGTTGCGTGCGGTGCTTTTCTCATTGCGGCACAAGGCCTCGGCGGCAATATGCCCATTGCAGGTATCGCTTGCGGCATCGCCTCGGCCTTCTGCTACGCGCTGATGGTCATCTCCAGCAAGGGTGCGCCACACATCGAAGGCCTCGAAAACTCCGCGCTCCAGGTGAGCGCCGCCTTTGTGACCGCGCTGGCCCTCACACTCATCACGCAGGGCGCTCCCTCATTCCTGTCCGCCGGTGTCGCCGCCAGCATTGATTGGCGCGCCGTCGGCATGCTCGGTGTCGTCAATACCGGCATCGGTTGCCTGCTCTACTTTAGCGCCGTCGCCAAACTGCCCGTACAGACCGTCGCGGTCGTCGGCTACCTCGAGCCACTTTCGGCGGTCGTGTTCTCGGCCGTCCTTTTGGGCGAAGCCATGACACCGGTCCGCCTGATGGGCGCCGCACTTATCATCGGCGGCGCGCTCTTTTGCGAACTCGCCGACAAACGCGCAGGCGCCAAGGCCGGCATCGCCCAGACAGCACGCGCCTAAAAGCCCCCTCTTCATTCAGTTTCAAAGCCGGGGCACGTCCGCGATTATCACATTGCAGCACGCCATTCAGCAGATGCGCCCCTGCTTTGAAATGCTGCCTGAGTACATGAATAATCCCCAGATGGGGAATTATTGTCTAAAACAATCTGATGTGCCAAACTGCTCTTGTATGTATAAAGGCGGCATAAAAGTTATCTGTCTTGGACAGATAACCGGATGTCTAAGGGAGTCCACGTGGCACACACCAAACTGGAAGCAAACCTCCAAGGCCGGCATGGGCAGGGCGGGCACGGAGCCATTCCCCTCTCCGCTGGCATGCTGCTCGTAACGCTCGGCGTCGTCTATGGCGACATCGGCACGAGCCCTATGTACACCATGAAATCAATCGTCGCCAACAACGGCGGCATCGGCACCGTCAGCGAGGATATGATTCTGGGCGCGCTTTCGCTCGTCATCTGGACCATGACGCTCGTGACCACGGTCAAGTACGTGGTAATCGCCATGAAGGCCGACAACCACAACGAAGGCGGCATCTTCGCTCTGTTCAGTCTCGTGCGCAAGGTGGCGCCGTGGCTGATTCTCCCCGCCATGATCGGCGGCGCGGCGCTGCTCGCCGACGGCATCCTCACCCCCGCGGTCACGGTCACCACGGCCATTGAGGGCCTGCGCACCATCGAGTGGGGCCACGCGCTTTTGGGTGACGGGCAAACCAACGTCATCATTCTTACCATCATCATTATCTGCGGCCTATTTGCCATGCAGCGTGCCGGTACCTCGTCGATCGGCAAGCTGTTCGGCCCACTCATGACGCTGTGGTTCCTGTTCTTGGCTGGTGCCGGTCTGTTCAACATGCTCGGCAACCTGTCCATCTTGCGCGCGCTCAACCCCATCCGCGGCATCATGTTCCTGTTCTCGCCCATCAACCACTCGGGCATCATGGTGCTCGGCTTTGTCTTCCTGTCAACGACCGGCGCCGAGGCGCTCTACTCGGACATGGGTCATGTGGGCAAGGCCAACATCTACGCATCCTGGCCGTTTGTTAAGGCAGCGCTCATCCTCAACTATCTGGGTCAGGGGGCATGGCTGCTCGCCAATAACTCCAACCCCCAGATGCTCGCGATGGATATCGTCAACCCGTTCTATATGATGCTTCCCGAGCCCCTGCGCCCCTTTGCCATCGTGCTCTCGGCCGTAGCGGCGATCATCGCCTCGCAGGCGCTCATCACCGGCTCGTTCTCGCTGGTATCCGAGGCCACGCGTCTCAACCTTATGCCGCACCTGCGCATCCACTACCCCAGCGACACCAAGGGCCAGCTCTATATTCCGCTCGTCAACAACATCATGTGGGTCGGCTGCATCTTCATCGTGCTGCTGTTCCAGAACTCCGAGCGCATGGAGAGCGCCTACGGCCTCGCCATTACCGTAACCATGCTCATGACCACGACGCTTTTGACGAGCTACATCGCCGGCATCCTCAAACACAAGCTGGGTGCCTGCGTCTTCGCCCTGCTCTTTGGTGCCATTGAGCTGTGCTTCTTCACTTCGTGCCTCACCATGTTCTTTGACGGCGGCTACGTCATGATCTTCCTGGCCTCGCTGCTGTTTGGCCTTATGTATGTGTGGCGCCGCGGCACCGCCATCGAGCGCACGCAGACGATTCTGCTGCCCGTCTCCAAGTACATCGACCAGCTCAATCGCCTGCGCAGTGACGAGACCTATCCCGTGCTCGCCGACAATCTGGTATTTCTCACCAACAGCCCCGACCCGCTCACGCTCGACCGCGACGTGCTCTACTCCATCTTGGACAAGCATCCCAAGCGCGCCAAGGCATACTGGTTCATCAACGTGCACGTTACCGACGAGCCCTATACGCACGAATACTCCGTTGAGACCTTTGGCACGGACTTCCTGTTCCGCGTGCGCCTGAACCTGGGCTTTAAGGTCAACCAGCGCGTTAATGCCTACCTGCGCCAGATCGTTGGCGACCTGATGGCATCGGGTGAGTTGCCGCCGCAGCACCACACCTACTCCATCTACGAGACGCGCGGCAACGTGGGCGACTTCCGTTTTTGCATGCTACGCAAGATGCTTGCCCCCGAGACGGACATCAACCGCAACGACCATCGCGTCATGGCTATCAAGTACGCCGTCCGCCGCGCCTGCGGAAGCCCGGCACGTTGGTATGGTCTCGAGAACTCGGCCATCATCATCGAGTACGTGCCCCTCTTTGCCCGCATGCGCCCTGCCGTCAAGCTTGTGCGCACCCAGGTGCCACTCGAAGTTCAGATCGAGGAAGCTGAGGAAATGGATGTCGATATCTTCTCGGGCGACCTGGTCAACGGCAACGAGGCCGGTAGGGACATGAACGTCGATCCCACCGAGCTGCTCGAGAGCGTCGCCGAGACGCCCGAACAGCAACAGCTCGACGGCCTCGAGAGCGAACAACTCAACGACGCTAACTTCTAGCGACGTCCCACATCGATGACAGCGGCCCTGCACCTCACAGGAGATGCAGGGCCGCATTGCATTGCAGTAAAGCTATCGGCTACGAACGGCGCGGCTCGGGAACCACGAGCCTATCGGGGCTCGCACCCTCGGCATCCATCAGGCTCACGTAGCGAATCGAAGGATCCTCGTACGTCGCGTAGTAATAATTGCCCGTACGCGCGCTAAAGCATCCGGTGTAGATGGTCTTCTCGAACTTGCCATCGCCCATCCTGGACGCCCCCTCGATCATCATCACGCCCTCGAGCGAGCGGAACATGCGAATCACGTTTTCGGCCTCGCTCTCCTTTTGCGGATAATTGGCATTGAGGTACGCCGCCTTTACAAAACGGCTCGGCGAATAGCAGTCGCCGGGAATGCCGCGCATGCCGGCACCCGCGCCATAGGGCTTAAGCTCGGCACCGCGCCACGTCGCCGTCTGCGGAAAATCGTTCGTGGCGGTGATATAGGTGCGCAGGTTTTCCATGTGCCACGGGAAGGTCGGCTGGTTGGCAAGGGTGTCAACCGGATCATCGTACACATGCAGGCCGTCGGCCATCATCTCGACCACAATGCTGCGCTGGTCGTCGCCGACAATCCAGTGGAGCAGCGACACGCCTAGGCCTTCGCCCGCCGATTTGGCCACGATCGCCACGTCACGCAGCGCCACCTCGACCTCATCGACCGTCGAGAACGCCGACGCCACCCACAGGGGAAACTCGTAGGCCGCGATATTGGTCTTGCCCTCGACAGGGGCCTCGGCATACTCGGCATAGCCGGGAAAGTTGAGGCCCGCCACTGCCAGGCCCGCATCGTTGCCGCAGTCGAAAAACATGGGATAGTTCTTGTAATCGATGCACATGCCGATTACCGCGTGTGCCGCTGTCGTGTCGTCGATAAACGAATACGGGATGTGGAACCCGCGGGGCATCACACGAACCTGCTCGCCGTATCCAAAGCTCCAGTCGAGGTTGCGGCCCAGATACATGTTGCCAGAATTATCGGTAAATCGAATACTCGTGCACATAGCGCCTCCTAGCTTTACGTTCTTCCTAAGTTCATTGTCACCAATTAAAGGGACCCTAAACAAAAAAGCCCGGACATGACAACAATGTCACGCCCGGACTATTCAATCAGGATAAACTCAACCAAGTTAACCCCGCAGGTCGTCTAAGGGGTCAAAGTGCCGCAGATTGCCACGAAAGAGGAGCGAAGCGTACTTAAGGTACGCGAGCGACGATTGAGCGGCAAGGTGCGGTGCTTTGGTCCCCTTAGACCAACTTTCCTAGACAGTGGTCAATCATGTGTTGAATCATCTGCGCCTCGAAGCCGACGAAGTCCTGCTTGCACTCGCGCATCTTGCCATCGACGATCTGGTCAAAGGCAACCTTGCACTTGATGTAGCGCGTAGACTTGGTGATCTCCTCGTGCGTCAGGCAGCTCTCCTCCATCTTGCTGGCACCCAGGCCAAACACCAGACGGGGGTTGTAGAGCACATGGGGCTCGCCGGCATCGTCCAGGTAGACGCAGACCTTCTTGGTGACGCCGATCTGGTTGGCGGCAAGGCAGCCGGCATCGTCGAGCGACTTGATGGTATCGATCAGGTCCTGTGCCACCGACTCGTCCTCGACAGTCGCGACCTCGCAACGCTGGGACAGAATAGCCTCGTCATGGCAGAGCTCTTTAATCATGCATTCCTCCATAGGGGTCGTTGTAACTGCTTAAGTATACGGTACCTACACATTTTCATACGGAAAATACCGCCCGTCTGCTACATTGCGCCGAACATCGACATGCGAGGAACAGCAAGGTTGTAAAGGCGATATAGTAAGTAAGTTCGTGTCAATCGGCCTAAACTCGGGGCCGAACAAGGAAAGGGTGTGCATGGACGAACTATTTCACGTCAGCGAGCGCAAGTCCACAATCGGGACCGAACTTCGCGCTGGACTGACAACGTTCCTGGCAATGGCCTACATCATTGCCGTCAACCCCGCGGTGCTCTCGGGCGCCGGCATCGATGCGGGAGCGCTCGCCTGCGCCACTTGCCTGGGCGCCGGCATCATGACCATCTGCATGGGCATCTTCGCAAACCGCCCGCTCGCCTGCGCGTCGGGCCTGGGCATCAACGCCATGATCGCGGGCATCACCACCACCATGTGCGGCGGCGACTGGCACGTAGCCATGAGCGTTATCTTCCTCGAGGGTATCGTCATCTTGCTGCTCGTCCTGTGCGGCCTGCGCGAGGCCATCATGGATGCCATCCCCGTGGTCCTGCGCCACGCCATCTCGGTTGGCTTGGGCCTGTTCATCGCCATGATCGGCCTGTGCGACGCCGGCATCATCACCGCTGGCGCCGGTACGCTCGTCGGCCTGGGCGACGTCACCTCCCCCACCTTTATCGTCGGCATCATCTCCATCGTCGTGACGGTTGCCCTAGCCTCCCGCAACGTGCCGGGCTCACTGCTCATCGGCATCATCGTCGCCGTTATCGCCGGTATCCCGCTGGGTGTAACCCATGCCCCCGAGGGCCTCATCGCCCCGCTCGATTTCTCGACCTTCGGCGCCCCGTTTGCCAGCACTGCCGACGGCAACATGGCCATCGTGAAGGTCCTGACCGACCCGATGCTGCTCGTCGTCGCCTTCTCACTGCTCATGAGCGACTTCTTCGACACCATGGGTACCGCGATGGCCGTCGCCAAGCAGGGCGAGTTCCTAACCGAGGACGGCAATGTCGAGGACATCCGCCCCATCCTGGTCGTTGACTCCGTGGCCGCCGCTGCCGGTGGCTTCATGGGTGTCTCCTCCATCACCACCTTCGTCGAGTCCACGTCCGGCGCCGCCGACGGTGGCCGCACGGGCCTCACCTCCGTCACCACCGGTGTGTTGTTTATCCTCGCCGCCTTCTTCTCCCCCATCGTCTCCATCGTTTCCAGCGCCGCCACCTGCGGTGCCCTGGTCTACGTCGGTTACCTCATGATGAGCGAGGCCTCCGGAATCGACTGGTCCGACGTGTCGCAGGGCTTCCCAGCGTTCATGATCGTCGCCGGCGTGCCCTTCACCTACTCCATCTCTGCCGGCATCGGCCTAGGCTTTATCGCCTACGTGGTCGTCGCGCTCTTTAAGGGCGAGGCTTCCAAGATCAAGCCGCTCATGTGGGTCGCGGCCCTTGCCTTCCTCGTCTACTTCTTCGTAGCGTAAGGGCATAGTCTGCTAAAGCAAAAATCAGAACCACCCTTAAAAAGGGTGGTTTGCTCTTAGGGTATAACCCACGGGCCCCGGGCTCGCGTCTAAAGGCGCGGGCCCGGACTTCGTCCAGGCCTATTGCATCTTGACCCGTGGCGCGCCGGTCAAACCGGCAGGCTCACCTCCTCTTGAAGGGGTCCTCGTACTCCTTCACGCTCAGCTTGTCCAGCGCGATGTCGTGGGACTCCTGCTCCCTGATATACTTCGCGATCGTCGCCTCGTTCAGGCCGACGGCGGACACGTAGCAGCCCTCCGCCCAGAACCTCCTGTTGCCGAACTTGTACTTCAGGTTGGCGTGCCTGTCGAATATCATCAGCGAGCTCTTCCCCTTCAGGTAGCCCATGACGCTCGCGACGCTGTACTTCGGCGGGATCGCCAGCAGCACGTACACGTGGTCGGGCATCAGGTGCCCCTCGATTATCTCGATCCCCTTGTACTCGCACAGCTTCCTGAGGATCTCCCCTATGTCGCTCCTGATTTGGTTGTAGATGACTTTGCGCCTATACTTCGGCGTGAACACGATGTGGTACTTGCACATCCACTTCGTGTGGGAAAGGCTGTAGGCCTTCTGGGCCATGGCGACCACCCCTTCGACTCGAATTCCTGACGGCCTGAACAATCGTCAATATCGGTCGGAGGGGTGGCTTTGTAAAGCCGTTTGTCTCCACCCGCATAGCGGGTGGGTTGAAGCTGGCCGCTGCGCGCCCAGCAGACTAAAGTCTTGACAACAAGGCGCGGAGTCGCATCGAGCGGCTCCGCGCCTTTCTTTGAGCGTCTGCCCCCGTGCCAGCGTGCGACAATTGAAGCTGTCAATATCACAACACCGAGAGAAGCCTGCCTTGGAAGCGCATCAGAAGCAGATAACCGTTTATCCAGAGTGTGCGGAAGGCGCGCCCGTCATCTACCTCCCCGTGGTTATGGGCGACGGTAGTGGAGTCTACGAGCGCTGCCGAGAGCTCGACTGCCCGCCGTTCACCCTCGTCGCCATTGGAGGACTCGATTGGAATCGCGAGCTGAGCCCCTGGGCATGCGACGGATGCGTGCGTGATGCCGAGCCCTTTGGCGGGCAGGCGTCTGGGTTTCTCGATGAACTGCTGAATCAGATAATCCCACAGGTCGAATCATCACTTCTCTGCCCGCCTACCTGGCGCGGCATTGCCGGTTACTCATTGGCGGGCCTCTTTTCGCTTTGGGCCCTCTGGCAAACCGATGCCTTTGATCGCGCGGCGAGTGCATCGGGGTCGCTGTGGTTCCCCGGCTTTATCGACTACGCGCACGAGAACACGATGCCGAACGCGCCCGATGCCGTCTATCTGTCGCTCGGCAAAAAAGAGACCAAGACGCCCAACCGCATGATGCGGCACGTACTCGACAACACGCGCGCGATGGAAGAGCTGTTTATCGAGCGTGACATTCCAACAACGCTGGAGCTCAACCCCGGCAACCACTTTGCCCAAACCGACCTGCGCATGGCACGTGGCATTCGCTGGATACTGACGCGCTAAATATAGCCCCGGCATACCGTCACCGACCGTGACCGGTACTGTTATCTCCAAACACGCTCGGCAATACGCTTGACCAGCGCGATCTTTGCCCACTGTTCATCCTCGGTCAGTTTGTTGCCGATCTCGCAGCTGGCAAAGCCGCACTGGGGCGACAGGTACAGGTTCTCGAGTGGCACATACTTAGCAGCTTCGCGGATGCGCTCGACGATGGTATCCTCGTCCTCGAGCTCTGGCGCCTTGGTAGTCACCAGGCCCAGCACGACCTTCTTGCCGGGAGCGACGTACTTGAGCGGCTCAAAGCCACCGGCGCGCGGCGTATCGAACTCAAGATAGAACGCGTCGACATCCTCGCGCGCAAACAGGTACGGTGCAATGGGATCATAACCACCCTCGAAGGCATACGTGGAGTGATAGTTGCCGCGGCACACGTGCGTGTTGATGACCAGATCGTCGGGCTTGCCCGCGATGGCGGCATTGTTGAGCGCCACGCCCAGCTCGCTCACCTTTTGCAGGTCAACCGGGCTCATGCCGGTCTTGGACACAAAGTCGCTATCGCAATAGATGCCCCAGGTGCAGTCATCAAATTGGATGTTGCGGCAGCCTGCGGCATACAGGTCGGCAATCACGGTGCGATATGCTGCGGCGATGGCATCGGCGAGCTCTTCGTCGGTCTTGTAGACGGCGCGCAGACTCTCCTGCTGACCATCGCAGCGGTCGAGCGTGACTTCGGAGAACGTCTGAATCGGCGCCGGAATGGTCTGACGCGCGACCTGGCCCTCCCCCTCAAGCGCCTTGACAAACTTGAAGTGCTCGACGAACGGATGGTTCTCGCCGCTGATGGGACCGGTTACAACAGCGGTGTCGGCGGTAGTCTCCTCATCGTGGAACATATAGCCCGTACGAGAGGCACGATGCTCGACGCCGTTAAGCCCCCACATAAAGTCGAGATGCCAATAGCTGCGGCGGAACTCGCCATCGGTGATCACCTGCAGGCCGGCGGCCTTCTGCTTTGCCACCAAATCGCGAATGGCCTCGTCCTCGACGGCCTTAAGCCCCTCGGCATCAAGCGTGCCTGCCGCATAGGCAGCGCGGGCATCCTTTACGGCCTGCGGACGAAGAAAGCTGCCGACGATATCAGCGCGAAACGGCGCGTTCGGTTGAATTGAAGTGCCCATAGATATCTCCCTTTGCATTGGTTGCTTTGCTGAGACGGAGTATGAGCGTTCATATGGCCATCGTAAAATATACGTTTATAACAGTTTGATATAGATTCTTCCTATATTAGTCTGGACTGCCATAAAGAGATTTGACCCATGCAGGACGCAGCAGCCTAGATGTGCTGACGAATCGCGTCGATATAGGCCTGCCCATAGCGCGTGAGCGTCGTGTTCTTGCGTGTGATAATACCGATCTCCATGTACTCGTCCACATCGAGCGGAATCGAGATAATACCGGGACCGTTAAGTTCATGGCTGATCACGCCCGAACACACCGTGTAACCGTTAAGGCCCATAACTAGGTTGAACAGCGTCGCACGGTCACGCACACGGATATTCTTGCGGCGCTCAAACGTCGAGGTCAGCTCCTCAGAATAATAAAATGAGTTATAGCTGCCCTGCTCATAGGACAGGAACGGGTAGTCCTCGAGGTCTTCGAGTGTCACGCTGGAGTGGTCCGCCAATGGATGGTCGGCGCATACAAAGACATGCGGCGTGGCGCAGAAGAGCCCCTCGAATACGAGCTCGTTAGCGGCGAGCATGCGCTCGATAACCTCGCGGTTATGCTCGGATAAGTACAGGATGCCCAGTTCGCTTTTCATATGCGCGACGTCCTCGATAATCTCGTGAGTCTGCTCCTCGCGCAGGGTAAAGTCGTAACGTGCGGCATCGAACTCGCGGATCACGTCGACAAACGCGTTAACGGCAAAGGAATAATGCTGACAGCTCACACTAAAGTGCGGCACCTGCTCGGACGTGCCTTTGTACTTACCCTCGAGCAGGTCGGCCTGGTCGAGCACCTGGCGCGCGTAGCCCAAGAAGGTCTCGCCTTCCTCGGACACAATGACGCCCTTGTTGGTGCGCTCAAAGATGTGCACGCCCATCTCGTTTTCGAGATCGCGGATCGACGCGGTAATCGAAGGCTGCGACACAAAGAGCCGGCGCGAGGCCTCGGTGATACTGCCGCATTCGGCAACCTTAACAACATACCTGAGTTGCTGAAGCTTCATGACTTTCTCCCTAGACGGTCGTAACGCCAAAACCCGCTGTGTCCATCTGACGCATAAACGACGGCATCTCCCCCGTCGCGGCGCAGGCGGCAATCTGATGCAGAGCCCCGGCAACCGCATCATCTGCCGCAGCGCCGATATGCCAGCGCGCGGCAGCCGTGACCGCCTCGTTGGCATTGGCGACTGCGACGGAGTTGGGAACGGCATCGATCATGGGCAGATCGTTATCGGAATCGCCGAATACGGCCACCGCGTCGGGCGTCAGGCCCAAAGCGCGCGCCAGCTCCAGCGCAGCGCAACCCTTGTCCCAATCTGCTGGAAGAATGTCGAATAGGCGCACACGATTGTTGGGAAACACGAGCGAGAGTTCCGGCACCTCAGCGGCAACGCGCTCGCGTAGCTCCGCGAGCTCCTCACGCGAACGGGCACTCCAGATATTCGCCTTGTATACCGGGGCATCATCGACAACAGGACGGCACGGGGCCTCTTCGCCTCTGAGCCATGCGTTGCCGCCCGACTCCATGGCGCGACGAACACGCTCGGGATCACTCGTCACACAATAGGCATCGTTATTCCAAAAGTCATCGCCCAGGCTGTAGACTTTCAGATACGTATCGTCGGTCTCTTGCTCCAAGTAGTCAGCCAAGCGCATCAGGGCGGCGTTGTCGGTCGCATGCGAGGCTACCACCTTGCCGTCCACAAACATGACCTGGCCGTTGCAGAACGCACCGGTCGAAAAGCACTCGGAACAATTTTTGAACATCCAGCCCATCGCGGACGGTTGGCGACCCGAAACCGGGCCAAAGTGCAGACCCGCCGCCTGCATGGCATGAATGCCCTCGATGGCGTAGTCGCTGGCGCCGTCATGCCCGGCCGGAATCAGCGTATCGTCCATATCGGTCAGCACAAGTTTAATCATAAGGTCCCCCGTCATTTTCACCGTAACCATTGTAACGACCTGCCAATAAGGGACAGGTTTTTTTTGGCAGGTTTTATCTGGGAAAATATCGCACCCCAGTTGCCACCTGCCAAAATAAACCTGTCCCTTTTTGGCAGGTGCGTTAGTATAGGGAGCAACAGATTCGATGCGGGAGTGCCGGCGGTGCAAACCACAAGGCTGAGAGGGCATGGGGCCCAATCCTTTGAACCTGTCAGTTAATGCTGGCGTAGGGAGCATGCCGCCTTTACAGGGGCGCTGTCTATGCACAGCGCCCCTTTTCTATGCCAAGGAGGCATGTGCAGTGATCAATTCGGAACAGCTCAAGCAAAACGTAGTCAAGGCCGCGGAGGAGATTCGCGCCACCAATCCGATGGCCGGCTCCATCACCAATACGGTGACGATTGATTTTGTCGCCAACGCGCAGCTCGCCGTGGGCGGATCGGCCGCCATGGTCTACCTGCCCGACGAGGGCGAGGCGCTCGTTGCCGGCGGCGGCGCCATCTATCTCAATATGGGCACGCTCTTCCCCATCTACGAGCAGACGATTCCCCGCGCAGCCAAGGCGGCGCATGACGCCGGCAAGCCCTGGGTGCTCGACCCGGTGGGCCTGGGCATCGGTAGCCTGCGCACCCAGCTGGTAAACGAGCTCAAGCAGTACAAGCCCGCCATCGTGCGCGGCAACGCCTCCGAGATCATCGCACTTGCCGCCCTATGGAACCTTGAGGGTGAGGCAGCCGACCTCAGCCGCGCCCGCGGTGTCGACACCACCGACACCGTTGATGCCGCCCGCGATGCCGCCGTGGCGCTCGCTCGCTACACTGGCGGCGCCGTAGTTGTCTCGGGCGAGGTTGACCTGATCACCGACGGCACGACCGTGGCCAAGTCCCATGGCGGCAGCCCGCTCATGTCCAAGATCACCGGCTGCGGCTGCTCGCAGGGCGGCGTGCTGGCCGTGTATGCCTGCGCCGGCGACCCGTTTACGGCAGCCATCTGCGGCACCGCGGTCTACAATGTTGCCGGCACGCGTGCCGCCGCTGTCGCCGATGCACCGGCAAGCTTTAAGGTCGCCTTTATCGATGAGCTCTACCGTGCGACCGCCCAGGACATCGCCGACAACCAGCTCGAGCTCGAGGAGGCATAAGCCATGTCCGAGGCCGCAACCAGTGCCGGCATGAACACGTTGGTCGCCGTGGCCATCGCCCCGTGCGGTACGGGCGACGAGCTCTCCGCCGAGGTCGCCGAAGTCGTGCGCGTCATTCGCGAGAGCGGCCTTCCCAACCGCACCACCTCGATGTTCACCGAGATCGAGGGCGACTGGGACAAGGTTATGCAGGTCGTACGCGATGCGACCTTTGTGTTGGCAAGCAAGGGCATCCGCACCGAAGTCGTGCTCAAAGCCGATATTCGACCCGGATTTACCGACACCATGACCGGCAAACTCGAGCGCATGGAAGCACAGATCAAAAAGCAGGAGGAAGCACGATGAGCATCCGCGATAACCTTGATATCTCGGCCTATCTGGTACTCGGCCCCGAAAACACACTCGGGCGCCCCGTGGGCGATGTGGTGGCGCAGGCGCTCGACGCCGGCTTTACCTGCATCCAGGTGCGCTCCAAGGTAGCAAGCGCCCGCGAGATCATTGCGCTGACCGGCGACGCCGCGCAGGCAATCGCACAGGCCGGCAAGACCGGTCAGGTCGCCCTACTGATCGACGACCGCCTTGACTGCGTGCTCGCCGCGCGCGAGCAGGGCATCGCTGTCGACGGCGTGCACGTGGGCCAGAGCGATATTCCCGTCGAGGTCTGCCGCAAACTTTTGGGCCCCGATGCCATTGTGGGTCTTTCGGCCCGCTGCGAGGAGATGCTCGAGTACGTCAAGACCGCCGACATGAGCCTGGTCGACTACCTAGGCGTAGGCCCGCTGCACGAGACCGAGACCAAGCGCGACTGCGGACGCGCAGCCGATGGCTCCATCATCACCAAAAGCTTTGAGGATCTGGCCGCACTCCACGCGGCAAGCCCCGTGCCCATCGTGGTGGGCGGCGGCGTTAAGACGGCCGACCTGCCGCAGCTCAAGGCCACCGGCGTCGATGGCTTCTTTGTGGTGAGCGCCGTCTGCAGCGCCGACGACCCCCACGCCGCAGCCAAGGAGCTCGTCGACACCTGGCAGCAGGCATAGACATAAGCCGAGCAGCTGATTCGCATCCTCATATCTTCAAGAGCGGAAAGCGCATCCCAGTTTGGACCTCCATTCCGGGATGCGCTTTCCGTATAGAGGGGCAGTGGGAAACTGCATCCCAGTCTGAACACATATTCCGGGATGAACTTTCCGCCACGGGCCTCTCGCGGAAACCCCATCCCATTCCAAACGCTCATTCCGGGATGAACTTTCCGCCGCAGCCCCTACTCCGCCAGATACGCTTCCAACGCCGGCAAAGTCGCCTCTGCATCGCGAAGGCCGATCTGATAGATGCGCTCGAGCTCATCCGGTTCGCGACACAGCGACGGCACCTTCACCGATTCGCTCGGACGCACCACAAAAACCTCGCCGGCCGTCTCGCGGCGCGCCAAGTCGTCGAGCGCAGCATTGTAGACCTCATGCCGATGCTCAAGCGCCGCAACAAACTCCGGATAGCGGCGATACGCGCGACGCAGCATGGGCATCACGCTGTTGGGCTGCTTTATAAAGCCCGCCGGCTGCGTGAGTACCACGATATTGCGATCATACCCCTGCGCAAACAGCCAAGCACTGGGAATGGAATCAGCCACGCCGCCATCTAGGTACTTGCGGCCCTCAATGGCGACAGGACGCGTCGCCACGGGAATCGCCGACGACGCCCGAATCCACTCGATGTCCCGCTCGTCGCCATAAGGCAGGTCATGGTAGACGGCCTTGCCCGTCTCGATATCGGTACACACGCACGTAAACCGCATGGGACAGGCGCGATATGTCTCCAAATCGATGGGATCGCGCTCGATGGGCACCTCGTGATAGGCAAAATCGGCATTGAACATGTCGCCGGTTCGCAACCAGCTTGTCACGCTCGCATAGCGCTTGTCGGCGCAATAGGCCTTGTTGTAACGAATGGCGCGACCGATCTGGCGCGATTTAAAGTTGTAGCCAAACGCCGCGCCCGCCGAGACACCCACCATATGGTCGCAAGTTAAGCCGTGCTCCATCCATACGTCGAGCACGCCCGCCGTATACATACCGCGGTAGCCGCCTCCCTCGAGCGCAAGCCCCACCGTGCGCGTCGTATCTGGCTGCGCCATACGACCATCTCCGTTTCTGCGTTTTAAACCGAGACAAGTATACCCGTCAACATATATCGTCTCAGTTGCATTTTTCATCGAACATCGCATTGTCGCGCCACTGTTTGGCGAATAATATCCTCCCACAGCATGGGCGCCCGTATACAATCATATACTGCTGTTCATACTACTCAGCAGTTATCAACGGCGAACGCTAGCCGAAAAATTAGCCCAGCAACGCAGCAAGGCGGGGGCCTGGATACACGCAAGGCGCTGAACGACAACGCGTGTGCACAACGAGCTCGCCCGACGCAATCCGCCCCGTCCTCAGAAAGCCGCTTACAACATGGACACTGACAGCAATTACACCGAAACACTCGAAAAGACCGTCCGTGACCTTCTCGAGCGTCAGGAGGATCTGATCAGGACCGCCTTTACCGACCAGCTCACCGGACTTGGCAACCGCGGCGGCTTTGCCCATTCCTTAGAGGAAATCTGGGAACAGGAACTGCCCGTGACCATGGCTTTTATCGACATCGATAACCTTAAGCACTGCAACGACATCTTTGGACATGACGAAGGTAACCGCTATATCTTGCAGGTAAGCCTCTATCTCAAGCTGTATATGAAGGTAGACGAGGCGGCATTTCGTCTGGGAGGCGATGAGTTTGCCATCTTATCTACGATTGCAACCGAGGACGACCTCGCCGAACGTCTGGAACGCTGCCGAACGATCCTGCTCAAAAACAACGATTCCGAGATGCCTCACTCGTTTAGCTACGGAGTGTCACACGCCGACCCCGCCCTGGGTGAAGCCCCCAATCGTATGACACTCGATGCCGATCATCGCATGTACGACTACAAGCTACGTCATGCCATGCACCTTGATCGACGCAATATCACGCAAGTCCACGCCGACGACTTCGAAATAAGCGACCGCGTTTTCGACGCGTTTTCGATGCTCAACGAAGGCCGTTATTTCTTTATCGAGAACTTGGACAAACATCGCATCCTTTGGTCGCAAGGTGCCTTGCGCGATCTCGGTCTTCCTTCGGAGCATATAGACAACTACCGCGATTACTGGAAAACGCGCGTCCATCCCGATGACCTTGAAGCCTGTATCGATGACATCGACCAAGTCTATAACGGCACCAAGCACCGTCGAGTCATGCAGTACCGTGTACGCAATGCCGCCGGCGGCTACGTCCTCTGCCGTGTTCGCGGGTTTCGTATCGATGGCGACGGAAATGTCCCCTCGCTTTACGTCGGCGAGCTCGTCAACCACTCACTTGTCGAAACCGTCGACGCCGCCACTGGCCTCGGAACGCAGCGCATGCTGGTCAACGCTATCGATGCCTGCCGTCGCGACCGTTGCGAGACGGGCCTTATAGCGGTGCGCGTTCGTGGCACGGCAAAGCTCAACGAGCTCTACGGGGCCGAGGCTGTCGACAACATGCTTGCCGAATACGCAGGCCGCATGCTGTCGATCACCCGCGGCAGGAGCCGGGTCTACCGTTCACGAAGCGTCCAGTTCGTCGTGCTCAGCAACGATTTGGGCCGCGAGGCATTCGAGCAACTGACCCGCCACCTTAAAGAGGCCGTTTTCGCTCCTATTCGAATCGCAGGCGACACCATTACTCCCGTCTGTCTTGTCGTCCCGGCCTTTTACGAGCACTTAACCCATCAGACGACCGCCGTTTTAGGCGAACTCGACCGTCGCCTTCGCACGGCCGGCGGACTTGTTCCCAACGACAGCCTCCCCATACCCGAGGCTGAGCGTAAAAGCGCCATAGCCGAACGCATCGACTCGCTCACGGGCCTCTATCGACCCAGTGAGTTTATGCGGCGCGCCAATACATTTCTCAAGACAAGGCGCGACGGCACCTGGTGCGTCGCCACGGTCGACATGGGCCACATGCGCCTGTTTAATGAATGGCACGGCCAGGCCGAGGGCGACCGCGTGCTCGCCGATGTGGGCACGGTCCTCAAGAATATCGAGAATGGCGATATGGGCGTCGCAGGGCACTGGGGCCAAGACGACTTTTGCATACTCATCCCCTTTGAGCACAACACCATCCATCAAATCTATAGCCGCGTTCGCGAGGCCGTAGCCAGACATGATGACGGCGTAGGCTTCTGGCCGTCCATGGGCGTTTACCCCATCGACTCCAGTGAGGAAATCACCATCGATGCGCAGGCAAAGGCCATGTATACCAATCAACGCGCAAAAAACGACTTTAAGGAGCGCATTGCCATTTTCTGCCCCGCGGAGTACGATCGCGAAGTCGCGTTCCACCGCACGCTGACCGAATTCCAGTATGCGCTCTCAAACGGTCGCATTACCTATCACTTGCAGCCCCAGGTCGATATGAAGACCGGCGAGATTATTGGCGCCGAGGCGCTCACGCGCTGGATTGACAAAGATAGCTCCCTCATTTCACCTGCCACCTTTATCCCCGCTCTCGAGGAAAGCGGCTTTGTGGTGACGCTCGACAAATACATTTGGCAGGGTGTCGCCTCGTGGCTGCGCGAACGCATCAATCGAGGACTTCGTGTGGTTCCGATCTCGCTTAATGTGTCGCGCGTGGATATCCTTGCCTGCGACGTTGCCGAATATATGGGAGCGCTTGCCGCCCAGAACAACCTACCGCCCAAGCTCATGCGTATCGAGATCACCGAGACGGCTTATACGGGAGAGTCCGAGGCCGTGGACAAACTGACGGCCGACCTGCACGCCCGCGGCTTCTCGACCTATATGGACGATTTTGGCACCGGTCAGTCCACGCTCGCGATGCTCAAGAACGTCAACGTCGACGTCATCAAGCTCGACCGCGCATTTGTGCCCGTCGACGGCGATCATGGCCGCAGCACGCAAATCATTTCATCGATGCTCGAGATGGCGCATTCGCTCCATCTGCCCGTCGTGGTCGAAGGCGTCGAGACAAATGAGCAGGCGAACATGCTACGACAAATGGGCGCCCGCTACGCCCAGGGTTTCCTCTACTACCGCCCCATGCCGGCGAAAGATTTTGAGGTATTGCTCGATGGTGGCAATAACAATTGATACGCTCGCGCGCAGGACGCTACCGTTAAGGGACATGCTTGTCCCCATTGGCTAACTTGTATTCCCAAATCGAGTTGAATTGGGGATATGATACAAACCACTGTCTCGCCCAAGGAGGTTATGCATCATGAACGAGTCCTATCGCCTGGGCGAGCAATCGGTTATTACCTATCTTCAGCGACTTGCAAATGGGTTTTCGACCGCCGAGCTTGACGTTGCCGCTCTGCCCACAGAGCTGCGCGCCATTGGCGAGCAGCTGCAGAAGACGCACGCCATCCTGCAACAAGAGCGGCAGTTGCTTGAGTGCAACGCCTATATCGATCCGCTCACCAACTTGGGCAACCGTGGCGGACTCGACCGTCACGTCGAGCAACTCTGGCGCACAGGCGACCCCTTCACCTGCGCCTATATTGACATCGACCACCTTAAGCACTGCAACGATAAGTTTGGCCACGCCGAGGGCAATCGCTATATTCTGAACATCTGCCGCGCGCTCACTGAAACAATGGAGCACAATGAGATGCTGTTCCGCATCGGTGGAGACGAATTTGTACTCGTGTCCCCCACGACAGGCGAAGCCGAGCTCGAGCAGCGCCTTGAGCGGGTACGCGCCGACCTTATCGAGGCGACATCAGACGATAAAGCGCCCATGATCTCTAGTTTTAGTTTTGGCTGCTCGCGCGTCGACCCGCTTGCAGGCGACACGCGTCGCCAGATGACGATGGATGCCGATCGCAAGATGTATCGCTATAAGCTTATGCATCGTGTGCAGCAACCGAAAGACAGTGACGCGCCGCAACACCCAATCGCCGAGCAGTTTCCGTGCAACGACCGGGTGTTCCAAGCAATCTCCATGAGCTCCGAGACACGCTATCCGTTTATCCTCAATCTCGATACGGGCGAATCGCAATGGTCGGTCAACGCCGTGCGCGATTTTGACCTGCCTTCCCAGCACCCTTTCAACTCGGTCGATATGTGGCTTGCCCGCGTCCACCCCGAGGACCGCGACAATGTGCGCTCCGAGCTCGATATGGTGGTCAACGGCACGTGGCACTTCCACTACATGCAGTACCGCGTGATGGACGCCACCGGAGCGTACGCGCTTTGCGACTGTACGGGCTACCGCTTGGACGGCACCGATACTGAGCCTAACATGTACGTGGGCATTATCATCAACCGAAGCTTGGCAGATACGATCGATTCCGTAACCGGCCTGGGCGATATTCACGCCCTGATCAACGCTATTGGAGAGATGCGCCGCGTGGCGCGCAAGGCAGGCTTTATCGCCATTAAGGTCGACGATATCGCCGAGGTCAATGCCCGCTTTGGATTCGATGCAGGCGACCGCGTGCTCGCCGAAAGCGCTGCCTGCCTCATGGATTGTTCGCGCGGCAAGGGCCGCCTGTTCCGCTCGATGGGACCAACGTTCGTGGCACTCTTCGATGAGCTCGGCCCCGAGGCAATCGATGAGCTCGCAAGCGAAATCGAACGATTCCTGGGCTCTCCCGTGCTCATCGGCTCGCTTGAATATCAGCCGCCCATTCGCGTGGCCACGCTCCATCTGGACGGCGTCGACCGACAGCCCGTTTCCATTTTGAACGAGCTCAAAGCGCGGCTTAAAGAGGCGCCGCAAGTACCGGGCACCAAGCTGGACTAGCGCTGCGGGGCGCGATATGAAACACAAGCCGCTTCACATCGCGCCCCACGCCATCTTCCCTCTCGTGCGATAATCCTCCGCAGAAGTCACCGACAGCAGAGGGAGTTTGTGATGAAGGTTCGTTTAGTCAATGGCAGCTCCAAGGCAAACGGCAACACCGCCCGCGCACTCGCCGAGGTCGCCGAGCAGCTCAATGCCGAAGGCATTGATACCGAGGTGTTTCAGCTGGGCGCCAAGCCCATTCGCGACTGCATCGGCTGCGGCCAGTGTGGCAAGCTTGGCGGTCGCTGCACCTTTGACGACGACGTGGTGAACGAGCTCATCGCTGCCGCCGAACAAGCCGACGGCTTTGTCTTTGGCTCGCCCGTCTACTATGCGCACCCCAGCGGCCGCATCCTTTCGGCCCTCGATCGCGCCTTCTATGCAGGCGGGCATGCGTTTGAGCACAAACCCGGCGCCGCAGTCGCCGTCGCCCGTCGCGGCGGCACGTCGACCACCTTCGATGTGCTCAACAAGTACTTCACTATCAACCAGATGCCCGTGGTGGCCTCCACGTACTGGAACAACGTCTTTGGTGCCATGCCGGGCGAGGCCACCCAGGATGCCGAAGGCCTTGCCACCATGCGAAACATCGGCAAGAACATGGCCTGGCTCCTGCACTGTATCGAAGCTGGACAGGCAGCCGGCATCGACGCCCCCGAAGCAGATCGCGCGCGCACCAACTTCATTCGATAAGTCCAGCGGTGGTCACCTCGATGTTCTATCAATGTCAGCGATAAGCCAGCTGATGAGGCAAGGTGCCTTGAAAGAGGAGGGCGCTGGGCTTTTGCCCGCGCCCGACGATTGAAAGGCAGATTGACCATCAGATGGCTTTGCAACGTCGAGGTGACCGCCGTTCGTTAGAACGGCGGAACATTATATGAATATCCAGATTTTTGGCACCAAAAAGTCCTTCGATACCAAGAAGGCCCAGCGCTTCTTCAAAGAGCGTCGCATCAAGGTGCAGTTTATCGACCTTAAGGAAAAGGAGATGAGCAAGGGCGAGCTCACGAGCGTGATGCAGGCAGTCGGCGGCATCGACAAGCTACTCAACCCCAAAGCCAAGGACGAGGAGACACTCGCGCTCATCCAGCACCTTACCCCCAGCCAGCGCTTCGATAAGTTGCTCGAGAATCAGCAGGTCCTGGCCGAGCCCATTGTGCGCAACGGCAAGAAGGCAACCGTCGGCTATTGCCCGGACGTGTGGGGAGCCTGGGAGTAGCCTGTGTTATTTGCCAGCGCGTGGGTATAAGAGCAGGCGTTTGGCATATGATTCAACTGTAAACCATGTCTAACAAAGGAGGGCACATGCCCAACAAACCCGTGAAGATCATCATGCTTACCGGATACCTCGGTGCCGGTAAGACCACGCTGCTCAACCACATCCTCGCTAACGACGGCGGCATCCGCGCCGCCGTGATCGTCAACGATATCGGCGAGATCAACGTCGACGCCAGCCTCATCGCCGACGGCGGCCTTTCCGAGACCGACGACCTCATCCCGCTCACCAACGGCTGCATCTGCTGCACGCTTTCGGATGACCTGGCCAACCAGCTGGAGGGCATCGCCGATTCGGGCAAGTTCGACTACATCATTATCGAGGCCTCGGGCATTTGCGAGCCTATCCCCATCGCCTACACCATCTCGAGCTTCTGCGACGAGGCCAAGGTGGGCGGCGAGCCCAAGCTCGCACTCGACAACATCGTGGCCGTGGTCGATTGCGCCCGCATGTACGACGAGTTCAACGGAGGCCGCGACCTGCTGGCAGAGGATATCGACGAGGACGACATCGAGAGTCTGCTCATCCAGCAGATCGAGTTCTGCTCCACGCTCATCCTCAACAAGACCGATACCGTGAGCCCCGAGCAGATCGCCGAGCTCAAGGCCATCGTGCGCAGCCTGCAGAAGGACGCCGTGATCGTCGAGGCCCAAAACGGAGAGGTTCCCATGGAGGAGCTGCTCGACACCGGCCGCTTCGACTTTATGCGCGCCTACAACTCCGCCGCTTGGATCGAGGCCATGGAGCATCCCGAGGAGCACGACGACCCCGAGGTGCTCGAGTACGACATCGACACCTTTGTGTACTCGCGCCGCAAGCCGTTTGACCTGCAAAAGTTCACCGATTTTGTTGAGCAAGAGTGGCCCGACGAGGTCATTCGCGTCAAGGGTCCGCTGTGGCAGACCGGCGATCCGGACATGTGCTACATGTTTGAGCAGGCCGGCCACCAGATGCGCCTGATGGAGAACGGCTTGTTCGTTGACTCCGCGCCCGAGGGCGAAAAGCAGAAGATCATCGACGAAAGCCCCGAGATCATGCAAATTTGGGACGACGAGACGGGCGACCGCATGACGAGCCTGTGCATCATCGGCCGTCACATGGACAAGGATGCGCTCATCGCCGCCCTCGATGCCTGCCTGACCGACTGGCACCGCGCCTAGGTTTATCCAAGCGGGCATTTTTCCGCCTACGTAACCGCCAAACCACCACGAAGGTACCCTTCGTGGTGGTTTTTCGTTCTGAGCCAAGGAGATTCATGTTCAACATTGTGCTGTATGCGCCCGAGATTCCGGCCAATACGGGCAATATCGGCCGCACCTGCGTGGTTACCGGCGCCCGTCTGCATCTGGTGGAGCCGCTGGGGTTTTCGCTCGACGACAAGACGGTGCGTCGCGCCGGTCTGGGCTACTGGCAAAACTTGGACGTGACGACCTATGCCGGCTGGGAGGATTTCCTTGCGCGCAACGACCTCTCCCCCGCCGACGAGCGCCTGCACCTGCTGACCAAAAAGGCGCGCCGTACCTATGCGCAAAGCACCTACCGCGACGGCGACTACCTGGTCTTTGGCAGCGAGAGCTCGGGGATTCCCGAGCCGCTGCTTGCCGCGGCATCCGAACGCTGCGAGCGCATCCCGATGCTGCGCGATTGCGACTCACTCAATAACGCCGATGCCTGGGAGGCTCATGAGGAGTCGCTCGGGCATACCGAGAACAGCCACGAGGCCATCCTTCAACAGGACATCTGCGGCAACTTCGTCAACCCGGATGACTACCGCATCAGCGCACTCAACCTCTCCAACAGCGCCGCTATCGTCCTCTACGAAGCCCTGCGCCAAACAGACTTTCCGGGAATGTGACAAAGGAACTGCCCCTTTGTCACATTCAAGCGCCACGTCGATGACACACACACCTGATTGATGCTCTAAATAACGAAACATCACTTTTAATCAGAATTAACTAAAATAAAATGAAGTTAAACGGCGACGCGAAAGGAGGGCATTGTGGAATACCTCGAAAACCCGTTTACCCCTAGCTTTGGCGAGGTTCCTGCCCATCTCGCTGGCAGACAACAGATTATTCGGGATTTGGACCGTGCCTTCTTGAGCCAGCGCAGGCGCCCAGAATTGACCTCGATCTTCTCGGGCGCGCGTGGAACCGGTAAAACCGCTCTCATGTCGTCGCTTGCGACAAGGGCGGAATCCCACGGCTGGATTGCCGTAAAGACGACCGCGCTCTCGGGAATGCTTGAGGAAATCGAGTTCGGGGCGAAACGTGCTGCAGGCCATCTCATCGACCCGTCTAACAACTTCGAAGTCACCGGTCTCGGAATTGCACCATTCGGCAGCATCGAGGTCAATCGCGTTCATGATGCCTCAACCTGGCGCTATCGCATGAGCGACATCATCGACCAGCTCAACGAGGCGGGCACCGGGCTGCTCGTCACGGTTGACGAGGTGGACCCGACACTCGACGAGATGATTCAGCTCGCAGCGACGTATCAGCACTTTGTGACCGATGGGAAACGTGTCGCGCTGCTCATGGCGGGACTTCCCAACAACGTCTCGACGTTGCTGAACCACAAGACGGTCTCGTTCCTTCGCCGCGCCCAACAATACCATCTGGGGCGTATCGCCGACCACGATGTGCGTGAGGCCCTAATCCGAACGATCCAGGAAAACGACCGCTTGGCGGATGCCAAGGGAATCGATAAGGCCGTTCGCTCGATTTCGGGCTTTCCCTTCCTTTTGCAGCTTGTGGGTTACCGCGCCTGGGATCTCACGAGCAACTCGAGGGAAATATCATCGCGCGACTTTGACCTGGGAATCAAAATCGCGCGCGACGAGATGGACGACCGAATCCTCGCGGCAACCTATCGGGAACTCACTGCAGAAGACAAGCGATTCCTCATCGCCATGCTCGATGACGAGGAAGAATCCACCACCGCCGACCTTATCGAGCGCCTTAAGCGTTCGCCGCAACAGGTCTCCCGCTACCGACGCCGCATGATAGACGCCGGCATCATTGGAGAACGCGGGCGTGGAATCGTCGCTTTTGAATTGCCGTTCTTCCGCGACTATCTCGCCGCTCAATGCGTGAAATAGAAGTCAATGTGACAAAGGGACAGTCCCTTTGTCACATCGTTTAGAGGTAACGGCCGGTAATGCTCTTGGAGCAGGCAGCAATGTCGGCTGGCGTGCCGGCGCAGACAACTTGCCCGCCCGCGTCGCCCCCGCCCGGGCCCATGTCGATCACGTAATCGGCGTTACGGATAAGGTCGAGATCGTGTTCGATCACGATAACCGTGGCACCCTTGGCAACGAGGCCGTCGAACACACTCAGCAACACCTGAACATCGAGCGGGTGCAAGCCGATCGTGGGCTCATCGAATACGAATACGGCATCATCCTGCACGCGGCCCATCTCGCTCGCAAGCTTAAGGCGCTGCGCCTCGCCGCCCGAGAGCGCCGGCGTGGGCTCACCGAGCGTGAGATACCCCAAGCCCAGGTCGTGCAAGGTCTGCAAGCGCGCCTGAACTTTCTTGAGTCCCAGTGTGGCGTCGAGGGCCTCGTCCACACTCATGTCCATGAGCTGCGGCAATGTAAGCAGGCTCCCGTCTTTGCCCTCACGATGGATATGTGAAGCCGCGTCTGCATAGCGAGAGCCGCGGCATGCGGGACAGACGATCTCGACATCGGGCAAAAACTGCACGTCGAGCGATATCGAGCCCGTGCCATCGCACGTAGGGCAGCGCAAGGCACCGGTGTTGAAGCTAAAGGCACCCGCCTTATATCCCGCCGCCTTGGCCTCGGGCGTACGGGCGAAGGCGCGGCGCAGCTCGTCGTGGATATCGGCATAGGTCGCTACCGTCGAGCGCACGTTGGCGCCGATAGGCGTAGCGTCAATCAGGTTTGCACGGGCAATGCCTTCGGCATCGACCCAACGCACGTGCCCCGGCAGGCGCTCGCCGGCTGCCTGCGCCTTAAGCGCCGGGATGAGCGTCTCGAGCACCAACGTCGTCTTGCCCGAACCCGATACGCCCGTCACCGCGACAAGGCGGCCGCGCGGGATATCGACTTCGAGCGGCTTGACGGTATGGATGGCATCGGTCGCCATGCGGATATGGCCCTGGTCGAACATTTCGTCGTCAGCTACCTGCGGCCGCAAGCGCTTGGGGTCTGCGCGCAAAAACGGCGCGATGCGGCTGCCCTGCGATTGCTCGACCTCAGCCACCGTACCGGCGGCGATCACATTACCGCCGCCTGCTCCGGCAACGGGGCCCATCTCGACCAGATAGTCAGCTTCCTCTAGAACACGCGTATCGTGGTCAACAACAACCACGGTGTTGCCGTCATCCACCAGATCGCGCATTACGCCCACCAAGCCGTCGACATTGGCAGGATGCAAGCCAATCGAGGGCTCGTCCAGCACATAAAGTACGCCCGTCGATCGGTTGCGCACCACGCGGGCGAGCTGCACGCGCTGGCGCTCACCCGTGGACAGCGTGGCGCTGGCGCGATCGAGCGAAAGGTAATCAAGACCCAGGTCGACCAGGCGACGGGCCACGCTCAAAAACGAATCGCAGATATCCGTCGCCATGGGCTGCATCTCATCCGGCAAGGATGCGGGCACCCCACGCACCCACTCAATCGCCTCGCCCAGTGTCATGGCAGCTGCCTGCGCCAGATTGATACCGCGCACCTGGGGCTGGCGTGCCGCCTCGGAAAGACGTGTGCCGCCGCAGTCGCGGCACGGTCCCTCGCGCAAAAAGCGTGCAACGCGCTTAAGACCCTTATCGTCCTTAACCTTGGCGAGCGCATTCTCGACCGTATAGACGGCGTTGTAATAGGTAAAGTCGAGCGGCGTGGCGCCCTCGCCTTTTTTGGGAACGTAGAGAATGTGCTTCTTAACCGCCGGGCCGTGAAATACGATGTCGCGTTCAGCGGGCGTGAGCTGGTTAAACGGCACGTCGGTGCGCACGCCCATCTCGCCGGCCACCTGTTTCATCAGGTCCCACATGAGCGTGCCCCAGGGAAGCACCGCGCCCTCGTTGATAGTCTTCGACTCGTCGGGCACCAGACTCGCCTCGTCCACCTCGCGCATGACACCGGTGCCGCCGCAGGTGGGGCACGCGCCGCCGCTGTTAAAGGCAAGGTCCTCGGCGCTCGGCGCGTAAAACTCGCGGCCGCACGTCGGACACGTGAGTGACAGGCCCGCAGCCACGTTAAGGCTCGGCTCCACACGCGCCCCGCAATGCGGGCACATGTGATGGGCGCAGCGGCTAAAGAGCAGGCGCAGGCTATTGTTGAGCTCGGTCATGGTGCCAAAGGTGGAACGCACGCCCGGTACGTTGGGGCGCTGATGCAACGCGAGCGCCGCCGGCACATGCAGCACCTCGTCCACCTGGGCGTGCTCGGCCTGTGTCAAACGACGGCGGGTGTAGGTGCTGAGCGCCTCCAGGTAGCGGCGCGAGCCCTCGGCATAAAGAACCCCCAGCGCCAGCGAGCTCTTGCCCGAGCCCGACACGCCGGCAATACCCACGAGCTTTCCCAGCGGGATATCGATATCGATGTCCTTGAGGTTATGGACGCGCGCGCCACGCACCTCGATAGCACTTGGTTGTTGCGACACCGTCATCGCTTTCCCTCCCGTTGATCGAGTGTGACAAAGGGACTGTCCCTTTGTCACATTGTCTGTCTGCGCCAGTCTTCGCAGGTCAAATACGTAAAGCACTCGGTACGCACATCGCCCATAAGCTCGCAGGGCACGTCGCGCTCAACGTGATGCGGCGCGAATCCACACTTTTGCTGAACGCGTAACGACTTGTTATTGCCCTCGTAATATCCGCACCAAAGCGCCTTGCAGCCAAGCGTTTCGAACGCATAACGCTGCATGGCTCGCACCGCTTCGGGAGCAAAGTCTCGGCCCCAGAACGGCTTTGCGACCCAATACCCCACCTCGAGTTCGAGTTCAGCGCTCCGATCGCTCGACTCGCAACGAGGCGGCATGAGCCCGATGCTGCCCACAGGCTCGTCTGTCGCAGCCAGGCAAACGGCAAAGGTATGGGGTGCCGCAAAAACCGTCCGAATAATCTCCCCGCTTTCCTCAATGCTTCGATGTGGCGGCCAGCCCGCAGCCGGCCCCACATCCGGGTCGCTCGCATATGCAAACAGGCTCTCCGCATCCGTCTCGCGCCACGGACGAAGCGTCAAACGCTCGGTATGAATCACCATGTTTTGACCTCTCTCAAACATCGATGTGACAAAGGGACTGTCCCTTTGTCACATTACTCATGCCATAAAACGCGGTCGCGAATGTACGCGCCCAGCATGGGCACGGTAAATCGGACGAGGCCGTATCCGGCAGCCTCGATGACGCGCTCGCGAATCAGGCTTGCTCGATATTTACTCGCCCAGCTCTGGGTACGGTCGCAGCGTTCAATGATATCCGCCATGCGCGTCGGTTTGTCCTCGTCAACCGCCATGGCCTCGATAAAGAGGCGCTGCGGGCTACGCAGCCCGTAATACAGAGGCGCGTCCACCGCTTCATAGAACTCGGAAACGGCATCCACATGGCCATCCTCGACATCGCGCCTTTCAATGACCTGCGAGTTGCGCCGGACAGCAGAGCGCCACATGTAATAGCCCACCAGCTGAACCATATAGGGATGCCCCATGCTCTTGTGTGCCGCAAGGTCCGCTGTCTCCGCGTCAGCGTAAAGACCAGCGTCTTTGACCGTCTGGATATATGAGTCGCGCACCTTGGGCAAGGATATCGCCCCCAGCGTACGCTGCTGGGCACGCCGCAAAAACGTCACGCTCGGCTCTTCGAGCAGATCGTCAACCATACTGGGTAAGCCGGCGAACACCAGCGCAAGACCGCGCTGGTCGCTATCGGGCAAGCCTGTAGCATCCTGGTCTCCAAGCACCTGCTGATAGAGAACGGCAAGAGCTGCCAGCTCCTCGATAGATGCCGATTGTGCCTCGTCAATCGCAAACAGTAAGCCCTTTCCCGGCCCGAGCCCCTTGAGGCGCTCGTTGACCAGCTCTCGCAACGTCTCGCCCTTTGCTCGCGCCGCCTCGACCGACATCCGGCCAAACGACGGACCGAACTCCATTGACGTCACAACGGGCTTATTCGAGCGAAGCGCGTCGGCCAAGCGATCGCATAAGCCAAGCGAAGCGGAATCGGAGACAACCGCCCATCCGCGCTCATTGGCAAGACGCTGCAGCTCCCGCAGGAGAACCGTTTTGCCACAGCCGCGGTTTCCCGTAATGAGCATGAGCCTGCCCGGCGCTCCGGCGCCGTTATCGAGCCCTTCCTCGAAATCTTCGATGACCGACTCGCGACCGACGAGTATCGGGGGCCGCTTGCCAGCCGTGGGCTTAAAGGGATTTGGATTCATGTCGGCCTCCTCAAATTGGCAAACTCTGATAATAGTTATACCAACTTATACCGAGTTATACCAATATCATGTGACACAGGGACTGTCCCTTTGTCACCTGTGGCCGAAAAACTCGGCGTTTGCTGCTCGCCAGGGACGGAAGGTGGCGGGGTCGACCTTTACGTGGGCTGCGGCGGGTACGTCGTACCATTTGACCGTGTAGCCGGCGCCGTGGGCGCAAAAAACCGAGTCGGGCGTGTTGGGCAGATCGGCCTCGGGCTCATAGGCGGCCGTCTCGATGACGCGCTCGGCATCATGGCAAGCCGCATAGCCGGCGAACTCCAGGTACAGATGCCCGCGACCGCTCGTGTAGGCAGCCACCTCCAGCGCGTAATCCTGCACCTCGGATGCCGGCACGCGACCCACAAGTTTCGCCCGGCCTCCCGCCATCGTCGGCGGCTCGTACTCGGCACCCATGCGCGTGGCATCCGAGAGCGCCCGGCCCACGCACTCCCCCGGCACCTCGAGCTCAAAGCGATACCACGGCTCCAGCAGCACGGCTGCGCCGGCCTCACGCGCTTGCATGAGCCCCTGGCGAATCGCGCGGTACGTGGCCTGGCGAAAATCACCGCCCTCGGTGTGTTTGGCATGCGCACGGCCGCCCGTGAGCGTAATGCGCACATCGGTGATGGGCGAGCCGGTTAGCACGCCCAGGTGATCGCGCTCCATGGCGTTGGTGAGTGCCAAACGCTGCCAGTTAAGATCGAGCTCATCGGTCGAGGTCACGGTGCCAAACTGCACGCCCGAACCCGCTGGCAACGGCTCCAGGCGCAAATGCACCTCGGCATAGTGGCGCAGCGGCTCAAAGTGGCCCACGGCCTCGACCGGCTGCGAGATCGTCTCCTTATAGAGAATGCCGCCAGACTCAAACGCAACCGAAAGGCCAAAACGATCGGCCAGCACCCGCTGCACGACCTCGAGTTGCACGGCGCCCATCAGCTGCAAATGGATCTGCTCAAGATGCGTATTCCAGCATACGCCGAGCATGGGATCTTCGTCCGCCAGCTCAGTCAACGCTTTGAACACCGTATGGACGTCGTGTTCGCCCGGCAGCACCGTATAGGTGAGGACCGGCGCAATGACGGGCGCATCGCCCGCGGGCTCCGCGCCCAGGGCGTCCCCTGGGCGAACGTGCGCAAGACCCGTCACGGCGCAAATACCGCCAGCAGCAACTTCTTGCGCAAGCTCATACTTCTCGCCGTTATAGATGCGTACCTGATCGACCTTCTGCTCCCACGCCTCGGCACCGGAACGTCCGTCAATCATCTGCTTGGCGTGTAGCGTTCCGCCGGTCACTTTAACCCAAGCCAAGCGCTCACCGCGATCCCCGCGGCTCACGCGGTAGACGCGGGCGGCAAACTCCGGGCGCCATGCCTGTTCGCGCATCAGCGCGCATATGCCATCCAGCAGCTCGTCCACGCCTTGGTCCTTGAGCGCCGACCCAGCAAAACAGGGAAAGAGCTTGCGCTCGGCAACCATGCGCGACAGCGTCGCGACGGAAAGCTCACCCGCTTCAAGAAACTCCTCGAGCGCCGCCTCGTCCAACGCAGCAGCGTCCTCCTGAACGGCACCACCCGCCAACAGTTCGCTGGCATCCAGGCAGCCCTCGGAAAGACGCTGCCCAAGCTGTGCCAGCAAAACATCGCGGCCGGGATGCTCCAAATCGATTTTGTTGATATAAATGAACGTCGGGATGTCATAGCGCGCAAGCAGGCGCCACAGAGTTTCGGTGTGCCCCTGTACGCCGTTGTTGGCACCCACAACCAAAATAGCGTAGTCGAGCGCGCGCAATGTGCGCTCCGCCTCGGCAGAAAAATCGACATGCCCCGGTGCGTCCACGAGCATGACGCGGGTACCACCGTGGTCGAACACGGCCTGCGACGAGAAAATCGTGATGCCACGCTCGCGCTCGATCGTGTTCGTGTCCAGATGCGAATCGCCATCGTCCACGCGGCCGCGCTTGCGAATGCGGCCCGCGTTAAACAGCATGGCCTCGGCCAACGTGGTCTTGCCGGCATCGACATGCGCCAAGATTCCAACGACCGCTTGCTTCGACATGGCTCTCCTCTTATTGCAAGCCCATCGCACGCGGCAACGGGCATCCTCGTTCCACACTGGATGATACAATGTACGGGCCGGTGGGCGAAGCGGGCCCTATCCCCCGACCAAGCTCATCGCCCCGCGTTGCCGCGCGGCGATTTTCGTAGGTTCGCGCCTTGCGAAAGCCGGCACCTCCCCTTTTGCCCGCCCGGTCTCAGCTGAGGCGGTAACAATGCGAGTCCCACAACGACGCGTTTACCAAGAATGGCCCCACTCGGGGCCATTTTCATTTAGATGGAGTGTTGGCATGCGCCTGGGCGCTTATGCCTCGCGCAGCCAATCAAACGCAACACGCGGCGTGCCGTCCGACACACGCACGATGCCGGCGCGCTTAAACCCGGCCTTGGCGATGGCGCCCTGCATAGGCAGGTTGTCTTGGTGTGTGTCGATACGCAGATGGTCGATGCGTTCCTTGGCAAAGGCAAACATCGCCGCCGCGACACCATGCGCGGTACCGTCGGAAGCCACACGGTGCAGCACGGCGTACGGAGTGTCGCTACGCCATTGACCGTCCTCAATGACGTCATAGCACTCGTCCGGCCCCGGCAAAAAGGCAAATGTCGCCACCACGCGGCCGTCGACTTCGCACACATAGCTGCCACCGGCGGCGATATCGGCAGCCAGCTGCTCGGCCGAGGGCGTGCCTACCGGCCACTGCGTGGCGTTGCCATGCGCGCGCATAAAGGCACGGGCCGCGTCATAGATAGCCATGATAACGGGAATGTCGGTATCGAGGGTTTTTCTGATCATCACGCGGCGACCTCACGTTTATTGGTATCACTTTGATTGAGCAATGATACCAGCGTTTGGAGAGGGGCGCGAAGCAGATGGGGAGCAAAAAGCGAGCCGCCTGGTCAAAAGCCAAAAGTGAGTTTTTGGGCGCTGCCACAGGCGGCGATATGAGTGACCTGTTTGCGCGCGAGGACGAGCGCCGCGACGCCCTGGACGCCGAGCGCGATGAAGCCTGGCGCTACAAGTCGTGCGAGCGCAAAAACCGTTACGACACGCGCGCCGAGGCCGAAGCAGTTATGGCCGACTGCGAAAACCGCGGGCGGCGTGGTTTGGCCTGCTACAAATGCGAATACTGCGGCGGCTGGCATCTGACGTCGCACCCTTGGAAATAGAACCCGCATCGGCACGGCGTTGACGGGACGCCAGCCTTCGCGCGCAAGCTACGGGTGCGGCGGCACCAAAACATCGTAACGAACGGCCTTGCCCGCAAGCTGATAGCTCGGCTTAACGCCGGCAAGCAGCGGCCCCTTCACCGGCCGCTTGATAACGACCTTGCGCGGCCGCACCGCAAGCGCGGCTTCGACCAGCGCCTCCTCATCGGCACACGGCTGTTCCAAATGGTGCAAGAGTTGGAACTTCTTTTTCACCGCCGCGCTCTTGGTGCGCTCGGGAAACATGGGGTCCAGATACACCACGTCGGGAGCCGCGAGCTCGCCCTGCCCGATCAGCTCGGCTGTATGGCGAAGACCGGCAATGCTGTCCTCGCCCGCGTGCAAGCGCATGCGGGTCACGGCTGTCGCAAGCGCCGGATCACCTGCCGCGCGATCCAAGGCATCCTCGAGGAGTGCCGCGATCACGCAATCCTGCTCATACAGATCGACGGTAAAGCCCGCGGCTGCCAACAGCAGCGAATCCTCGCCAAAGCCTGCCGTGGCATCAATCGCCCATGGTTGTTCGATGCCTTTTGCACGCGCAGCCTTCACTAGCAGCTCTTGCTGCAGGCGGCCCTGCTTGAGCCGCGGAAGTATGCGGGCAAAATCGGCTCGCAGCTCCATCGTGCCGTCGGTGAGCGTGAGACCCTCGGACTTCCCGGTCAGCTCAAGCCCCGCGGCCCGAGCAACAGAAAAGGGATCGACGACGCCCATGGACACTCCTTAACAAGCAAAACGGATACGTGGGCGCCGTTTATGCCAGCACCCAACCGTCCGCTATTGTCCCACATGCGACATGGTCCACAGCATCCCAATGCAAAGCACCGCCATCAATCCCGTGCACACGGCAGCAATCACGGAATCACTCATGCGTCTTCCCAACGATCGCGGCTCACGCACTTGCTTGGCTCCGTACATCATGGCTCCTCCTTGAGACTAGCTCTTTGTTACGGCCCCATCATCGCAGCGCCGCACATGAGCTGCCATCGATTTGGCTTACAGCTGGCTTTCTTTTTTGAAAGATTGCCCTGCACAGGCGAAAAGCGTTTTCCAACACACACGCCGTCACATTGAACTACAATGTGTTTCACGATATGTGCAGCATACGGGACGCGCCAGCCCGGCAGCGCCAGCATCGAAAGGACTACCCATGAGCTTCGCGCGCAAGACACTCAAAATCCTTGCCCTCATCTACTTAATTCGAGGCATCTCCGACCTCGTCATCGCCGGCGTCGGCATTGCCACGAACAACCTCGATTATTCCACATTCGGCCCAAACGCCATGCTCGCCGCGGTCGTGATTATCGCCAAGGGCCTCGTCGACCTTGCCGCGGGCGTTGCGGGCATCAAGGGTGCCAACAAGCCTTCGCAAGTAGACGGCGCGTTTAAGCTCGGTATTGTTGCCGCAGCCGCCACGCTCGCCCAGGCCGTGCTTACCCTTCCTGCGCTGGGCGGCAGCGCCCTCAATATTGGGGCCTTTGTCATCGTGGTCTACGACCTGTTCTTTGTTCAGCAGGCACACGCCGTTAAGGTCGAGAACAAGGACCGCCTGTAAGCGACCACTTCTCATAACCTCTGCTATCAAGCAGCTAAAAGGGCCGATCGCGTAGCAACGCGGTCGGCCCTTTACGTTTGCCCAGATAAAACCTACCAAAATAAACCTGTCCCTTTTTGGTAGGTTAGTGGCGGTACTCGGCGATGATGAAGTCGATGTCGGTTTGAAGGGTGTCCAAATTTGCCAGACGCTCTTTGTCGGCAGGGCGCGTGCGGTAGTAGTACGGCGTCATCTGGAACACCGCCTCGATGTCGGCCTGGGTCCGAAGCGTAATATTCGCAGACACCCGCTGCGTTCCGACCAACTCGAGCTCGGTGGTCTTCGGCAGCTTCTCATCGTTAAGGTACGGCGTGTCGTAGAGTACCTCCTTGAGCCCAAACAGATGACGGGCGCCCGGCACCACGGTGTAGAGCGAGCCCTCTGGCGCCAGCACGCGGGCAAATTCGCGCTCGTTAAAGGGAGCGAAGAGCTCGGTCACCATATCGAAGGCGCCATCGGCCACGGGGATGTCCTTCATGTTGGCCACGAAGTAGTTCGCATCGCCGCGTTTGGCGGCCAGGCGTACCATTTCTTTGCCCAGGTCAAAGCCGTAGGCATCCACGCCCGGCACCGCACCCATGGCACTCGTGTAATAGCCCTCGCCACAGCAAATATCGAGCAACGTCATGGGGCCGTTCGCAGACGCAGCGTGCCCAGCCGCCCGCTCGCGCACGAGCTCGACCATTGCATCGCGCAACGGCGCATAGTAGCCACGGTTTAGAAAGTCGCGACGGCTGCGCGCCTGCGACTTGGGATCTCCCATCGAGTCGCCGCTCTTGGACGAGCGCAGTAGATACAGATAGCCCTCGCGCGCACGGTCAAAACGGTGTCCGCCCGCGCATGCAGCACCGCACTCGTCGTCCACCAACGGCTCATGGCAAACGGGACACAACAACATGACAACTCCTTAGCGCGAACAACACAACGCCCACCATTGTCGCACGCCTTCCCCACCTAGTCATTGGGGACGTTCTTGAATGACTAGTCGTTTAAGAACGTCCCCAATGACTAGGCGATTAGGAGTATCATCGTCTGCGCAAATGAGCACGAAATAGCATATTAGAGATTGAGAGCGTATGGCTGACACCGCATCTAAGCACATTGACATGACCACCGGCTCGCTGTGGCGCAATATTCCCCTGTTCGCCTTCCCCGTGGCCGCCACGAGCATCTTGGAGCAGCTGTCGAACCTCATCGCCACGGTCATCATCGGTAACTTCTCGGGCGACCAGGGAACCCTTGCCATGGCCGCCGTCGGCTCCAACGTGCCGCTCACCAGTCTGATGATCAACCTGTTTATCGGCCTGTCGCTTGGTTCTAACGTGGTTATCGCCAACGCCATCGGCCGCAACGATCAAAACATGGTCAAGCGCGCCGTCCACACCTCGATCCTCATGGCACTCGTGGGCTTTGTCGTCATCGCGCTGGGCGAGATCTTTGCCGAGCCCATGCTCGCCGCGCTCAACGTTCCCGCCGAAACCATGCCGCTCGCTTCGCTCTACCTGCGCGTCTTTTTGCTCAGCATGCCCTCGATCTTGCTCTACAACTTTGAGGCCGCGATCTTCCGCTCCGTCGGCATCACCCGCATGCCGCTGCAGGCGCTTGCCGTGTCCACCGTCCTCAACATTGGCCTGGACCTCATCTTTGTCCCCGTACTCCACTGGGGCGTCGCGGGCGTCGCCATCGCCACCGCCATCGCCTACACCGTCAGCGCCGCTACGCTCTTTATCCGCCTGCTCAAGACCAACTCCGTCGTCCGCGTCACCCCACGCGACCTGGATATCGACCCCGTCGCCCTCAAGCGCATCGTCAAGATCGGCCTGCCCGCCGGCATCCAAAGCGCCGTCTTTGCCGTCGCCAACATCATCATCCAGTCTGCCATCAACAGCCTGGGCACCGAAGTCATGGCGGCATCGAGCGCCGCCATGAGCCTGGAGTACGTATGCTACAACCTGCTCAACAGCTTTAGCCAGGCCTGCACCACCTTTGTGGGACAAAACCACGGTGCCCGCCAGATCGACCGGTGCACCAAAACGCTCAAGGTCTGCCTGACCGAAGGCGGTATCGTTGCACTCACCACGATTGTCGTGATTGTCGGCCTGGGGCGCGAGATCTTGTCGCTGTTCAACAGCGATCCCAACATCGTCTCAATCGGTTATATCCGCGTGTGCTCGATCTTCCCGGCGTACGCCTTTAGCATGTTCTACGAAAACATGTCCGGCTACCTGCGCGGCTTCGGTATCTCGCTCATGCCCGCCCTCATCACCATGATCTGCGTCTGCGGCATTCGCTTCTATTGGGTGTTCTGCGTGTTCCCGCACTTCCGCACCTTTGCGAACATCATGATGGTCTATCCCATCAGCCTGGGCACCACGGCATTCTTTATGGTCGTGGCGGTACTGCTCTGCCACCCGGCACACACCTATCGCACCGCCCAAACCAAAGCGACAGCCCGCTAAACACCACACTCAACGCCCCGCCAGTCATTAATGGACAATATGCGAGCTCATATGGTCGATAAAGTGCCTCGTGGCGATAGGCATGGTCTCCCAGCTGCGCCAGGCCGCCACCACATCGCGCGAGGGAGCGTGCACAATGGGGCACACGCGAATATCGGCCGACGAAAGTCTTTACAATAGATGCAAACAGAGCATCTGACGTAAAGGAGCCCCATGGACGCCGCAACCCGCGACCGCAACATAGCAACTTGGTTGGGCGATGCGCCGCAGCCGGTACGTGACACGACGAACCAGCTGCTCGGGCACATCGCCCTTTTGCGTGCCGAGCAGACCATCTACCCGGCACAAGACGACATCCTCAATGCCCTCGCCTACACGCCGGCCGACCAGGTCAAAGTTGTCATCTTGGGTCAAGATCCCTATCACGGACCCAACCAGGCCATGGGACTGTCGTTCTCGGTCCCCGCGACGCAAACCAAGTTGCCGCCGAGCCTGCGCAACATCTACAAGGAACTCAATGCCGATCTGGACTGCCCTATTCCCGCCACGGGAGACCTAACCCCATGGGCACAACAGGGCGTCCTGCTTCTCAACACTACGCTCACCGTGCGCGAGCATGCCGCCAACTCGCACGCCAAACTGGGCTGGAGCACGCTCACCGACTACGTTATCGAACGCTGCTGCCAGCTGCCCCAACCGGTAGTCTTTTTGGCATGGGGCCGCTTTGCCCAGCAGATGGTCGAGGGCAAGCTCACCGCGACCGGCGCAGGCAAGGCGACCGGCAAGTTCTGCCTGGCTTCCACGCACCCCTCGCCGCTTTCGGCCAACCGTGCCACGGCAGAACTCCCCGCCTTTATGGGGTCGCGCCCCTTCTCGGCAGCTAATCGACTACTCGAACAGCACGGCTCGACCCCCGTCAACTGGGCTTGTCTCGGCTAAAAATCGATACATCAAAAACGCGCCCGACGGCTTTCCATCGGGCGCGTTTTCTACTCGGGCCAGATAAACTGGGTGCGGCCAGCCTCGCCGCCATCGATCAACAGACTCTGCCCGGTCATGAACCGGTTGGTCACGCCCACAAAGTAGATCCATTCGGCGATCTCTTGGGCAGTGGCCCAGCGTTTAAGCGGCGTGAGCTCCATAATCTGGTTCCACAGGTGCTCGTCTTCCATCACGCAACGGTTGAGCGGCGTGATAACGCCGCCCGGGTCCACACTGTTGGCGATGGCCTGCGGTGCCAGGCGGTTTGCAAGGTTCTTGGTGTAGGCGATAACGCCGCCCTTGCTGGCGGCATAGGCGGGAAACTCCGATCCCGTATGCCCGCTCGCCGACCCCACATTGACCACGGATTTGAAAGCCGTCGCCGGCTTGGCGGCAAGCCCCTCCCCCACAAAGGCGTAGCGCTCGGTCACGTTGATGGTGCCACACAGGTTGGCAGCGATGTCGTCGGCCGAATCCTGCACACCGGCAACGTTCACGATCACCTGGGGCTCAAGGTCGCCTGGAAACGAGTCCGGCTCGCGGACATCGACGATCAGATGGCGGTAGCGCTCGTGTTCGATCGCCGCCGGCAGCAGGTCAAAGCCCACGACCTCGTGGCCCTCGTCCAAAAAGCGCTGCACGCATGCGGCTCCGATTCCGCCCGCAGCGCCCGTGATCAAAACCCGCATACTTGCTCCTTAGGCGGTTGCGTGGCGCTCGAGGTACTCTGCGCCCACGTTCTCGCGCTCCCAGCTGCGCACGACCTTGTAGCCCACGGGGCTCAGGAAGACCTCGCACAGCAGCTCGGCAATAGCGCCGGTCAGCGAGCACATAAGGACCTGTACCCACGTCCAGCCAAAGAACGTGTGGCTCACCACAATGGCAAAGACCAGGTTGTCGATAAACTGGCCAACGCCCGTGGACACATAGGAGCGGAAGGCAAAGCTCGCAAAATTATTCTTTTTGACCATACGGCCGAGCGACTGATTGAGCGTGGAGTTAACCACGGCAGAAACGAGCATGGCAAGCGACGAGCCAAGCACCACGTACCAGGTGCCACCGATGGTGGCGTTAAGGGCAGTGTTGACCTCGATCATGCCGGTATCGTAGTAGGCACCCCACATGCCGGGCGTGAGCGAGCATACCCAAAAGCACAAGCTCACGGCCAGGTTGACCAGCAACGCGAGGATAGAGATTTTGATGGATGCCCTGGCGCCAAAGCGCTTGCAGATCATGTCCTGGCACAAAAACGAAACCCAGCTCACCACAAAGCCACAGTCGAGCGCCAGATACGGCAGGCTGATCAGCTCTTTGTTGGCCAGCAGGTTCATCATGATGACGCTCACGAAAAACAGCGAAACCGTTGCCGCGGGAATGCTCCGCAGCAGGACCTTGTAGTCCTCCATGACCTTTTTGATCATTATGTACTCCTTTGGTTTTAGGTTTAACGAGCAGGATATCGGACCCGAACTGCTCGGACGCCCCGGTCTTGAGACGACGGTGGGTATGATAGCCGCTCACACGGCATCAGGCAAGCAAACGGCGCGGCGGCACCGCAGGGCCACCGCGCCGACGCGTTAAAAGGCTACGTTGCCAAACTCCGACAGGATAAGGTTGGGGTTGTGGTCGGTTGCCCAGTCCACGTTCCACGGGCTCGTGAACAGCAGCAGCTTGCCGCCGCGCATGTCCTCGACGCGCAGCGTGTCGCGCGTGAGCGAAAGAGCCGGGATATCGATGGTATCGGGGTCGTTCTGGATCCAGCGGATGTCCGTATAGGGCAGCGGCTGGCGACGAACCTCAACACGGTACTCGGCCTTAAGGCGGCGCTCGAGCACCTCAAACTGCAGCACGCCGACCACGCCCACAATGACGCTCTCCATGCCGGCACCCAGCTCGCGGAAGATCTGGATGGCACCCTCCTGGGCAAGCTCCTCCATGCCCTTGACGAACTGCTTGCGCTTGAGCGTATCGACCTGCGTAATGCGAGCGAACATCTCGGGGGCAAACGTCGGGATCTGCGGATACTGCACGTGGCGCTTCCCGGAGCACACGGTGTCGCCGATGCTAAAGATACCCGGATCGAACAGGCCCACGATATCGCCCGCGTATGCTTCGTCCACGATGGCGCGGTCGTCGGCCATCATCGACGTGCCCGTCGCCAGCTTGAGCTTGCGGTTGCCCTGCACGTGGAAGGCGTCCATGCCGCGCTCGAACTTGCCCGAGCAAATGCGCACAAAGGCGATGCGGTCACGGTGATTCTTGTCCATGTTGGCCTGGATCTTAAACACAAAGCCGCTAAAGTCGTCGCGGCAGGGATCGACCGGCTCGCCGGTGAGCGTATCGGTATAGGCGCGCGGCGTCGGGGCCAGGCGCAGGAACTCCTTGAGAAAGGGCTCCACACCAAAGTTGGTGAGCGCCGAGCCAAAGAACGCCGGGCTCAGCTTGCCGCAGGCCACGGCATCCAAGTCGAGCTCGTCGCCGGCACCATCGAGCAGCTCGATGTCGTCCATCAGGTTCTTATGGTTCTCCTCGCCGATGAGCTCGTCCATGGAAGGATCGCCCAGCTCGGCCTCGACCTCGGCGACCTTCTTGGTGGCGTTGGCGTGGCCGTCGCCCTCAAAGGCAATGACGCGACGGGTCTGACGATCGAACACGCCGCGGAAGTTGCGGCCGCTGCCGATCGGCCAGTTCATGGGATACGTATTGATACCCAGGACATTCTCGATCTCTTCCATGAGCTCAAACGGATCGCGAGCATCGTGGTCGAGCTTGTTCACAAAGGTGAAGATGGGAATGTGGCGCAGTGTGCAGACCTTAAAAAGCTTTTTGGTCTGGGCCTCGACGCCCTTGGCGCCGTCGATGACCATGACTGCGGCGTCGGCGGCCATAAGGGTACGGTAGGTATCCTCCGAGAAGTCCTGGTGGCCGGGGGTATCGAGGATATTGACGCAGGCGCCGTTGTAGGTGAACTGCAGCACCGAGGAGGTAACGGAGATGCCGCGCTCCTTCTCGATGTCCATCCAGTCCGAGACGGCATGCTTGGCCGAGCTCTTGCCCTTGACCGAGCCGGCAGTCTGGATACTGCCGGTATAGAGCAGTAGCTTCTCGGTCAGTGTGGTCTTACCGGCGTCCGGGTGGCTGATGATCGCGAATGTGCGGCGCGACGAGATTTCATCCGACAGGCTTGCCATGCGGATCCTTTCTTGCATTGAGAGCATTACGTCGATGTAACCGTATTATTGTAGCCGCGAAATCCCGCCCTAGTGCGCCTATCAGGACAAATTCATCAGTTGGGGCTCGGACGGTGGAATGTCAGCGGTGTTCCGCGACGGTTTGTCTCAATCTGTAACACCTAGAAGGGTTTTTGACCTCCAGATGTTACAGATCGAGACAAACGGTCGGACGTCTCAGACAGATCTCAATCTGTAACAGTTAGTCATCCAAAACGGGTCTTAGTGTTACAGATTGAGATGAATGAGTAGAGGGACGGACAGCCCCGTAATTTCCTCTTGCACAACTGTACATAGTGTGTATATACTGTGCTTACCGGTTATATACACGTGTAGCCCATCAGCTAAGGAGCCGCTGTGGACATCATCCTATCCAATTCGAGCGATCAGCCCATCTACGAGCAGATAACCTCGCAGGTCAAAGCTCAGATCCTTTCGGGCACGCTTGCTGCGGGAGCCAAACTCCCCAGCATCCGTGCACTCGCGAGCGATCTTGGCGTGAGTGTCATCACCACCAAGCGCGCCTACGCCGACCTGGAGCAACTCGGCTTTATCTGCACTGTGCAGGGCAAGGGCTGTTTTGTCGCCGAGGGCAACCAAGAACTCTTGCGCGAAAATCAGCTCTGCCATATCGAAGAGATGCTCGCACAGGCAGCAACGCAAGCCGAAGCCGTGGGCGTCACGCGCGATAAACTGCACGAAATGCTCGACCTGGTAGCCCCCGAAACCATGCAGTAACCATCTGCAAGAAAGGCTATGCCATGCAAAACTTGCTAGAACTCAAAAGCATCTCACGCCGCGTGAGCGACCGCTTTTCGCTACGTGGCGTCACGTTGGCCGTGGAGCCCGGCCAAATTGTTGGCTTTGTGGGCGCAAACGGCGCCGGCAAGACGACGACCATTCGCGCCACGCTTGGTCTTATAAAGCTCGATGCCGGCGAGGTACACCTGTTTGGGCAGCGCTGTGGCACCGACGCGCCCGATGAGTCGCAACGCCACCTGCGCTCTCGCATCGGCCTCGTGCTGGACACATGCCCCTTCCCCTCCACGCTCAAGGTCGGCCAGATCGAGGCGCTCGTAGGCCCGGCGTACCCCACGTGGGACCGCGAAACGTTCGCCGGATTCATCAACCGATTTGGCCTCGATCCCAAGACAAAGGTCAAGGACCTCTCCCGCGGCATGGGTATGAAGCTGCAGCTCGCCTGCGCGCTCAGCCACCATGCCAAGCTGCTCGTTTTGGACGAAGCCACCGCGGGCCTCGATCCCATGGCACGCGAGGAACTGCTCGATGAGCTGCTCGCCTTTGTCGCCGACGGTCAGCGCAGCGTGCTGCTCTCGAGCCACATTACGTCTGATCTCGATCGTGCTGCCGACCGCGTCATCTGCATCGATAACGGCTCGATTGTGTTTGACCTGCCACGCGAGGACATTACCGACCGCGCCGGCATCGCCCACTGCACCCAGGCACAGGCCGCCGAGCTCATGGCTTGCGTCGAAGGCACCCGCGCCGCCCGCCACGCCTACAGCGTGGACGTGCTCGTGCCCAACCACCGCGAAGTGCTCGAGGCCTTCCCCGAGATTCCCTGCGATCGGGCAACCATTGATGACTATCTTCGCTTCATGCTGAAAGGGGCTTTGAAATGAAACGCGCCATTATGTCCGAGCTTGCCATCGTTCGCACGCTCGTCCCGAGCATCGCAGGTGTCGGCCTGTTCATCTTCGTCGTGCTGACCGCCGTCAGGGCATCGAATGGTGATTCCGACATGAGCGCCGCCGGCGCCTTCGCGATCAGTGCCATGTCGCCTATCATGGCCATGACGTCGCTGGCCGGGCTCGACAACCAAAACGGATGGGAGCGCTATCGGGCAACGCTGCCCATCTCACGCAAAGACATCGTCAGCGCACGCTACCTGTGCATCACTATTTTCTCGGTCATCATGGCGTGCGCGGCCGTGCTGTTGAGTATCGTCGCCATCCCGATCTTAAACAGCGTGGGTATCCCCTCCACGGGAGAGACCGTCTTTGAGACCGCAATCGCCTCGGCAATATCGATGCTTTTCTCCCTCATGGCGGTGTTTTCGGTACTGCCTCTGTTCTTTCGATTTGAACACATGAAGGCGCAACGCCTATCCGTTGGTCTGTACGCCCTATACATGTGCCTTATCATGGTCACGCTAAACTCATTCAACCCCATCAGCAACCAGCTCATGTCGATTGCAGGGACGAATCCCGATCTTGCCGTCCTCGGTTGCCTGTGTGGTGCCGTCGCGCTGGCAACGGTCGTCCTTGGCGTTGTCAGCTGTGCCATCAGCACCAAGGTCTACCGGGCACGCAACCTATAGGCAAGCGCGGTATCATCGGACATGCGCCATAGATCTGGCGTGGTCTTTTTTGAGGAGGCGCTCAACCCGTGTCGTGGGTCGTCGCAGCATTTGCGTCAGCATTCTTCGCCGGCATCACATCCATCTTGGCCAAATGCGGTATCAAGCAGGCCGACTCCGATGTCGCGACGGCCATTCGCACCTGCGTGGTGCTCGTTTTCGCCTGGGCAATGGCGGGTATTTCTGGATCCATTGGAACCATTGGCAGCATCGAACCCAGATCCTGGCTCTTTCTCATCCTCTCGGGACTCGCTACCGGAGCTTCGTGGATCTGTTGCTTTAAGGCGCTGAGCATCGGAGACGTAAATAAGGTCGTACCGGTTGACAAGATGAGCACCGTGCTCGCCGCGCTGATCGCCATCGCGCTTTTTGGCGAGACGAGCAACCTTGCGGTTAAGCTCGTGGGAACCGCCGTCATCACCCTCGGCACGTTTTTAATGATCGAGAAGAAGCAGTCTGCCGGACCCGAGCAGCAGCAAGACCGGACCTGGCTCGCTTACGCCCTCGGCGCCGCCGTGTTCGCGGCGCTCACGTCCATCCTCGCCAAGGCTGGCATCGAAGGCGTCGAGTCCAGCCTGGCCACGGCAATCCGTACCTGCGTGGTACTGGTTATGGCATGGGCAATCGTGGCAGCCAAGGGAAAACTGGAGCAGGTCGCGCACGTTGACCGACGCGAACTCACATTTCTCGCAACATCGGGCATCGCGACCGGAGCATCGTGGCTGCTCTATTACTATGCCATCGCCGCAGGCCAGGTGAGCATCGTGGTGCAGATCGACAAACTATCGATTGTCGTATCGGTACTATTTGCGCGCCTGGCATTCAACGAAAAAGTCTCGCGACGCAGCGCCATCGGTCTCGCCCTCATCGTACTGGGCACCGCCGCGCTCGCGATTTGGAAATAGCGCCGATGCCGAGCGAGATCTAGGCGCTGGCCGTGATTTGTTGCGCCGTTTCACCTCCGTCATCTGGCATATTTTATTCATGACTGTTGGAACAGCAGCCCAGCAGACGCTACATTCTCACGCCGGGCCTGGGATGCCTGTATTGGCCGCGCACCACCACGTTACTTGCGCAGCGGCTTGGGCAGCGGAATACCGGCGGCGATGACGGCCGCGATGATCATGCAGACGATGCCCTTAAGCGGGAAACACATGAGCAGCAGACCCACGACCATGACGGGCTGGCGCATGACGGCGCCCATTGTCGAGGCGGTGCAGACGGCGACGCAAAAGACCGGATCGGCACCCGTGAGGATGGCAAGACCGTAGCCCAGGCTCACGCCCGAGAAGATAACCGGGAAGAAGTGGCCGCCGCGCCAGCCAAGGTTGATGAGGGCGGGCGTCAACATGGCCTTGACAAGACCGGTCGCGATAAGCACGCCAGCGGGAATGGTCAGGTAGGTTTCCATGAGCACATCGGCTTGTGTCTCGCCGGCAAACATGGTGTAGGGCAGGACCGTGCCGCAGATCGCGAGCGCCAAACCAGCCAGCATCGCCTTGACGACAGGACGCTCCCCTATTGCATGGGCAAGCGCTTCGCTCGCGTGCGCAGAGACAAAGTACAGCCAGCCGCAGACTGTTCCAATCAACGACAGGGGAATGAGCCAGGTAAGCTCCAGGTTGCCCACCACGGCAGCCTCGAACCTCGGCATGCCCATGCCGCCGCCCATGAGCTGTCCGAGCAGCAGGTAGGTGCCCAGGCCGCCGGCAATCGCGATGCCGTAAACCACGGTCTTTTGCGCCTTGGGCAGCCTGATGGTTATCTCACCGGATTCGGAATCATCGCCATCGCCGGCACCCTGGCCGTCGGCGCTTCCGGCAAGCGGCGCCACAAAGCCAAAGACGGGCGCGGTGAAGAGCGCCGTCAGGGCGGCCTGGGTACCCAGCAGCGTGAGCTCCCTAAACTCGGCTCCAAAACGGCGCATGCGGTCGCCGACCCAGCTGCACAGCCCCGCAATGACGCCGGTCAGGCCGGCCTCCGGTCCAATACTGCCGCCAAACAGCAGCGGCAGCAGCGCGGCAAACGACAGCTTGCCCAGGTTGTCGTACGGGTAGCGTCCATCGCGCTTTACCTTGGCCATCACTTGGTTAAGGTCATCGGTCTTGGTGCCCGTCATCTTTTCGTACAGGCCAATCAGCAGGCCGCCCAGCAGGCAGACAAAAAACGGGTACGGCAAAAAACCGAACGGACCGCTGGCAAGCTCGGGCGAAGCGACGCCCAGCGCGTGCGGAATCTCGGTCCATAGATAGTCGATACCGTGCTCCATCGCAAAGAAGAACAGCCAGACCGCGGCACCTGCGAACGCACCGGTCACGGCAACGCTAACTAAAAACGGCGCGCGGTTTGTGGGCTTGGCAAGGTTATCCATCGGGTCCTCCCGCGGTCAAAGTCGACATAGATACGTTTTATTGTAGAGCGAGCGTTGCCCGAACAAGCCAACCATCTGCGCCGCAAACGGCACCATTGGGAGTCATAGTGGGGCAGGCTCAAGACTTATCCGTTGATAATCGAGGCAATCTCGCGCAAATCGTCGGCAAAGTAGATGCCGTGCTGGCGCTGCGGGCTCGATAAGCCCTTATCGATCATGTGCCCGAGCAGGGCTTTGAGGTCGTTGTAGTACCCATCCAGGTTATACAGGATGCACGGAGCACTCAGGTGCCCCAACGACACCGCGGACATGACTTCGGTAATCTCCTCGAGCGTGCCTGTACCGCCCGGAAAGGCGATGAACGCATCGCCGAGCTCGATCATCTTGGCCTTGCGCTCGGCCATATCGCTCGTCACGATGAGATCGTCGATACCGTCATGTTGAAACTCAGCCTCGATAAAAAAGCTCGGCTCAACACCCGTCACGTGCCCGCCTGCCTCGAGCACGCTATCGGCGAGCACGCCCATCAGCCCCGACTTGGACCCGCCGTATACCAGCGCGTGGCCGTTGGCGCCAATCCAGTCTCCCAGCTCCTGCACCGCGGGCAGAAACGCCGGGTCGTTGCCGACGTTCGCGCCCAGGTATACCGTGATATTCATCTAGCCCCCTCTAGCGCTGGCGTCGGCGATATTCGCGCACGCGGCGTGACAGATCGGCGAGTTCATCGCGATCGAGATCTTCCAGATGTTCAAGATCGTCCATAAAGCGTGCCATGGTGTCCTTTTGGCGCATCTTGATAAGCATATTGCAGTAGTTCACCGCCACGCCCGTGAGCATAGCGATATAGAAAATGCTGATGACGCTTAGGACGACGGTAATCGCGCGGGCAACCGGCGTCTCGGCCGGTATATCGCCAAAGCCGATCGTCGAGACCGTCTCGAAGCTAAACCAGAGGCCATCACCAAACGTGAGGGTCGTAGGTTCGGACAGCCAGACAGCCGTCGAACACAGCAGGTAGAAGATAAGAAACAGACTCGTGATGCGCGCAAAGCCAGCCTGGCGCAATACGTCCGCAAGCGTCCTCAACTTGTTCATCGCGACCCCTTTTCCCAGACACCCCATCACGTTCGCTCGGTATTGTCCCACAACCGGCAGTTGGGGACGTTCCTTTAACGAGTCATCGGGGACGTTCTTAAATGACGAGTCAAACAAGAACGTCCCCGATGACTTGTCGTTTAAGAACGTCCCCCATTGCCGGACGGACTGTTTAGCGGTATGCCTGCCGACCAAGCAGACCAGCTGGTATGATTATGAGGTAATGTCTCGATTCGTTAGGATTGCCCGTGAGAGCTACCGCTATCCTTCGTTCAACTGTACTTCGCACCCTGATTATCGTGCTTGCCGCACTTACCCTACTGAACGCCCTCATGCCCGCCCCCGCCCATGCCAATGACTCTGATCAACAGATCAAAACGGTACGCGTCGGCTGGCTTATCAACAACGAGGGATTCCAGAACGGCACGCCAGGCGAGCGCCTCTCGGGATGGGGCTACGACTACCTCCAGACCCTATCGTACTACACGCCCGGCTGGCGGTACGAATACGTCTCCGGCACCTTCACCGAGCTCCTGGATATGCTCGAGAAGGGCGAAATCGATCTGCTGCCGAATATCTCGTATTCGCCAGAGCGAGCGCAAAAGTTGCTCTACTCCTCGAACCCCGAAGGAACCGAGCGCTACTACATCTATGCCAAGCCCGACCGCGACGATCTCTCTAAAGGTGATCCTCAAGCGCTCCAAGGGCTAACCATCGGTTATAACCCCGGCGTTATGCAAACCGCCGTCGGTCGGCAGTGGCTTTCCAACGAAGGTATTACCTGCACCTATAAAGAATTCGCCGGTGGCGGTGACCTCTTTGATGCACTCGCAAACGATGAGGTCGACGCCATCATCATGAATGACACCATCTCCTCACCCAACGCTTCCCCTATGTTCTACGTAGGTTCGAGCGACTACTATTTTGCAGTGCCCAAAAGCCGTCCCGACCTGATGGACGACATCAACTCGGCCATGGCGGCAATCAATCGCATCAACCCGCGTTACAACGACGAAGTCAAATCAAACTACTCGGCACAAAACAGTGGATCCGCATCACTTACCGGCTCCGAACGGTCGTGGCTCAAGGCCAAGAAAAGCACGCTTACGCTAGGTTACCTCAGCAACAATCTCCCCTACTGCAACCAAGATGATAATGGAGAAATGGAAGGCTCACTCGTCTCGTTCGTTACAACGCTACACGACAAATTTGGCATTACCGTACGCACGATCGCTTATCCAGGCAACCAGCAAATGGCGGAAGCACTCTCAAGGGGGGATATCGACATCGCCCTACCGGTATATAGTGACTACTGGCTTGCCGAGCAAATGGGGACGGTCCAATCGATTTCGATGGGAACGATCTCTCTTACCGCCATCCACGCCACCAACGATCTTAACAGGGATCTGCGCAATATCTGTTGCGCCGATTTTTCAATCGTAAACCGCAACGAATTACAATACTTATTTCCAAATGCAAATATAACCGAATATCAGTCTGCAGACGAAATACTTACTGCCCTTAAGGATGGGAGGTCAAGCTGCGTCATTGTTCCCAGTGCACGGCTGGAAACCATCCGAGAAAGCTACGATATCAAAGACTACGAGATACAGGAACTCTCACGCACGGCCGAACTCTCTTGCCTCATGTTACGCGGAAATCCCGAATTATTAAGTATTGTCAACAAGGGCATCATCAACGCCGGAGAATCGCTTTCTGCGAGCAATTACTCCTCTACGTCGTATAGCGCGCAGGAGTCGGACACGCTCAGGTTTATGTATCGACATCGTAGTGCGATTGTCGTCATCATCGTCGGTGTACTGTTGACTGGAGTAGCGATTCTAACCTGGGCCCTGCAGCGAGCCCGAGCAGAACAAAACAAGGCACTCGCCGCAAATGCCGCCAAAACGGCCTTTCTTACACGCATGAGTCATGACATCCGCACGCCGCTCAACGGCATTCTGGGACTCATCGAAATCGAGGAATTGCACGAAGACGATATCCATGCCGCCCGTGAAAACCGAGCCAAGGCGCGAATCGCCGCCAATCATCTGCTCTCACTCATCAACGACATTCTGGAAATGGGCAGGATTGAAAATGGTAAGTTAACGCTTGAGCACGTCTCATTTAACCTTGAAAAGCTCTGCGACGATGCAATTGTGCTGTGCAAACTCCGCGCGTCCGAACACAATATAACGATGCGGGATCAAAGCGCACATCTCGTCTGCAATCCGCAGGTAATTGGAAGCCCCACTCATGTTCGTCAGATTATCATTAACCTGCTGGACAACAGCATCAAGTACAACAAAGATGGCGGCACTGTCACTTTTGCCTCTCAGATTAAACCACTTGACGACAACCGGGTGCTCTTTTGCTTTAACGTCTCGGACACTGGCATCGGCATGTCGCCCGAGTTTCTTAAGCACATCTACGAACCGTTTGCTCAAGAAGGCAACGATGCCCGCAGCAAATTTCAGGGGACTGGCATGGGCATGCCGATCGTCAAATCACTTGTCGACCTCATGGGGGGAACCATCGAGGTAACGAGTGAGCTTGGAACCGGATCGACATTTTACGTTCAGATTCCGCTCGCTATCGATACGTGTCCTAAGATCCAAACGCAAACGAGCGCGAGGGCACTCACGGTCTCACTTGCCGGAATGAGCGTGTTACTTGCCGAAGACAACCAGCTTAGCGCCGAAATCGCCCAGACATTATTGGAGACCGAAGGCATCGTAGTCACCCATGTGGAGAACGGCAGCGACGCGGTTGATCTGTACCTTTCACGTCCCGCAGGCAGCTTCGATGCAATCCTGATGGACATCATGATGCCGGGCATGGATGGCTACGAAGCGGCCCGCACAATCCGCCTAAGCGGCAAGGCCGACGCAGCCGACATCCCCATTATCGCGCTGACTGCCAACGCCTTTGCCGAGGACGCACAAGCGGCACGTGACGCTGGTATGAACGCCCATCTGCCCAAGCCGCTTGACTTTAACAAGCTTAAAGACATGCTCGCCTGCATCAAGAAAAACGGAACTATTTCGCTATAGTTTGTGCTCAACTACCAATACGCAGTTAGAAAGGAAGCCCACGATGTTTAGGCCCCTACGCAGAAAAAAACGCGCCATTCCCGATGAGGCGGCGCGCGAGTTGCTCTCCGCCTGCAAGCGCGGCGTCTTTGCCGTCAACGGCGACGATGGCTACCCGTACGCCATTCCCGTCAACTACTTCTTCGACGCCGAGCACGACAAGATTTATTTCCATGGCGCCAAAGCCGGCCACAAGGTCGACGCACTCAAGCGCGATGACAAGGTCTGCTTTACCGTTTACGGAAACGAGTGGTACAAGGACGATGACTGGGCTCCCTATGTTATGAGTGCCGTTGTCTTTGGCCGTTGTCGCCTGGTGAATGACACTCCCGCGTATATCGAGGACAAAGTCCGTCAGCTCGCCCTCAAGTACTACCCTTCTGCCGAAGAAGTCGAAGAAGAGATCGCCAAATACATCAAGGGCGTCCAGCTCTACGAGATCTCGATTGAGCATCTTTGCGGCAAGCAGATTCATGAAAAGTAGACCCCAAAGCAGGTCTTGAAAATAGCGATATGGCCCGGTTCCAACCAGCATTGGAGCCGGGCCATATGCTTATGAAGCGTCGGCGGCTATGTGCGCAAGCGCCTCAACGAGCTCCCGCGAGCTCACGGGTTTGCTCAGGTGGGCGTCCATGCCCGCCTCACGCGAAAGCCTACGGTCCTCGGCAAAGGCATTGGCGCTCACAGCGATAATCGGCGTGGTCGCGGCATCCTCGCGCTCGAGTGCTCGAATCTGGCGCGTGGCCTCAAGGCCATCGATGCCAGGCATCATAATGTCCATCAACACCACGTCGTACTCGTGCGGTGCGCTCGCGGCAAACGTCTCGACGGCAGACTCGCCGTCCTTAACATGCGTCACGATGGCACCGGCACGGTCGAGCGTAAACTGTGCGATCTCGGCATTCAGCTCGTTATCCTCTACGAGCAAAACGCGCAGGCCCCGAACTGCATCGACGTCGACCGCATCCACACGAACTGCCTGAGGAATCTCGGAGCGCTTGCACTGCTCAAACGGCAGGCGGATGGTAAACGTCGTCCCCTGCCCCAAGGTGCTCGTAAAGCTCATGGTTCCACCCATAAGCTCGACCAACTGTTTGGCAATAGGCGCACCCAGGCCAGTTCCCGATGAAGCGCCTTCCACCCGTTGTTCCTCGCGGCTAAACGGCTCGTAAAGGTGCTGTTGGAACTGCTCGCTCATGCCAATACCGTTATCGGCAATCGTGTATTCATAGATGGGAACGCCATCTACCGGCTCTACCTCACGACACGCCAGGCGCACATAGCCGCCCCGACGGCTGTACTTGACGGCATTACCGGCAATATTGACCAACAAGCGCTTGAGGTGCGTCACGCTCACCCGAGCATAGGGATGATCAAGCGTTTGCTGGTCGCAGATAATTGTCACCAGACGCTCCTCTGCCTGGCGCTCCAGAATATCGCACACTTCACGGTTGAGGACCACCAAATTTGCAGGCACGAGATCCAGATCGACCTGTCCGCTTTCCAGGCGACTCATATCGAGCGCCTCGTTCGCAAGGTCGAGCAGCAAGCCCGATGCCGTCCAGATCTTTGAGCGGCACTCGGTCTGCTTTTGCAGATCGTCCGCATTTGCATCGCCAACCTCAACCATGCCGCGAATGCCGTTGATGGGCGTGCGCAGATCGTGACTCATGCGGCGCAAAAATTCCGTCTTTGCAGAGTTAGCGGACGAGGCCTCGTGCGCTGCCTTTGCCAGCTTGTCGCCATAGTCGCGCTCCTGCAGCAACAGGTCGGTCAGGCGTTGCCGCTCTGCATGGCGGCGCGCCAACGCAGTTGCGGCTATAGCGCCGCCGTAGAGCACCAACACGCTGGCAACTACAACTGCGACGGTTTCAAAGTAACGCCGCGCGGAAGTGTAGGTGTACACGTAGAATTGGCGTGCTTTACCAAAAGTGCCCAGATACCACTCGCCGTTGGCGTTGACCAAACTAACCCTACCGGCCAGGCAGCGTTCCTTAATACTGTCGACTATGGTGGCATCCGTCGCAGGCAAAACGAATGCACCCGACGTGGTGGGTTCAACGGCATTGGTCGCAACAACCTTGGCATCGTTTTCGATCACGATATTGCCGCTATCGATGGTTTCATAACCATCGAGCAAGCTCTGCAGCTTGAGCGTATTGCTCGCGACCGCCTTGGCGCTCTGGTGCCTTACCGCGATAACGATGCCCTCGCCGCCCCGCCGAGTCACGCAGCCAATGTCGGCGACCGAATCATCCGCAAGCGTGATGCGGGCGGTATAGGACTTAAGCGGATGGGACGCCACCTCCAGCACGGGTGCTTCTTTGAGATACGCAGCGAGTGACTCGTATCCCACGCCATCCGTCGAGGACTCAGACACCAAGTTTCCCGATGCGTCCGTCACGATCAGCGCGCTCACGTTGAACTGGTCGGCATATTGTTTTAGCGTGGCGTTATCCACCGAGCCGTCGCGCTCTATAGTGCGCGCCACCTCTCCGGCAATCTCCATAACGCGAATCAGGTTTTTGGTCACATAGGCGTTGTTGAACGCCTCGTAGGAAAGGCTCTGCGTCGCCACGTAGTCAACAACGTCGGCAAAGCGCTGCTCGGCCTGGGCCGTCGTGTAACCGTAGCTCATCATGCCAGCAACAACCGAGAGCGCTATTCCAAGCAGAACGATAAGCGGCAACCTCCATACCGCGCGATTACCCCGCTCCCCTGCAACGTGATCAGGCATATCGATCATGACAGCCCCTCCACATTCAAGAATGGCGAAGGGTCATCAAAATACTTTGACACCAGACGTTCCATGGTGCCATCGGCAAGCATTTCCTGGTAGGCATGAGTGAGCTTAACGTCGATGCCGCGCGTATCATTGATATCGAAAGCGGTACCCAAACCAACCTCGAGCAGCGGCTCATCCAGAATGCGATACGTCACACCGTAGTCCTTTTCGTAGGTGAGCAGCGAGGACTCATGCGCGGCGATGGCATCGACCAGGCCCTCGACGAGCGCCGGGTTCAGGTATGAGCGGTCCGAAAAGCTGTAGAGCTCTTTGATCTGCGGAACGTTTTCATTGGTACGATTGAGCAAAATGCCCTCGGGCTTGGTGGTGGACTGCACTGCCACGACCTTGTCCTTAAGATCGGCAAGCGTGTAGATATCGCTCTCGGGATCGACAGCAACCACCTGTCGACTCGCAAGGTACGGACCGGCCCAACGATACTCGTTTTCTCGACCCGTCATACTAAAGCTGCCCATGACGCAGTCGAGCTCGCCGTTCGCCAACAGCTCTTTTTTCTTTTCCCAGTCGATGAGCTGGTATTTTGGCTTGTAGCCAATGCGGGCCAAAGCCTCGGTCAAAATCTCGACATCCAGGCCGACAATATTGCCGTACTCGTCGCTATACACAAACGGCGGGTAGAGGTCACTGCCGACGTTGAGGGTTTTGAGGCTGGCGTTTTTGGCATGCGAAGCCGCGCTTTTTTCCGAAGATGCCGAGCCGCCGTTACTCGACCCGGAGTAACCGGCTATCGCCACGCCAAATACACCCACTATCGCGAGCGCAAGTAATAACGTTATGGCAACCGAGCGGCGGGTCTTTTTCATTGAGCTCCTGACGGTCCTGTTCGTTGGCGGCAACAGACTAATGATAGCAGGCGGCATACGAGAGCCGTTCAATGAATACGGACGCCTTACTATATGGGTCCTTCTAACCGATCTGACCGAAAGACCCCCGCATGCAGCAAACATTTCCTATGCATTAAAAACGTAGCGGTCCAGGCGATCGCACGCTTCCTTTACGCGCGAAAGCGGCAGCGCCAGATTCACGCGAACGTGGCAGGGCCCGTGGAATGGACGGCCGTCCTGATACCCCACGCCCACGCGCGCCCCCTCGTCGAGCAGCCACTGGATATCGCGACCGTGTGCGCGGCACCACTCCGTGCAGTCCAGGAACACCATGTACGTGCCCTGCGGGCGCGAAAACGCAACGCCCTTCCAATGTTTCTCTGCATACGTGCAGAAGTACTCGATATTGTCGGCAAGCACCTGGTTGAGCTCATCAACCCACTCGTAGCCCTGCGGCTGATAGGCGCCAATGAGCGCATGCATCGAGAGGACGTTCATCTCGTTGTAGTGGGTCTTGTTGGACACGGCGCACACGCGGTCGCGCAGCGTCTCGTTGTAGATGATGTGGTAGCTGCCGACCAGGCCCGCGAGGTTAAAGGTCTTGCTGGGCGCGTAGAGGGCGACCGTGCGCATGCGGGCATCCTCGCTCACCGACTGCGTCGGAATGTGCTTGTGCCCGGGACGGATGATGTCGGACCAAATCTCATCCGAGATCACCACGCAATCGTGCTGGCGATAGATGTCCATGGCGCGTTCGATCTCGTCGCGCTCCCACACGCGACCGCAGGGATTGTGCGGCGAGCAGAAGACGGCAGCATGGATGCGGTTTTGCGCGAGCTTGCACTCCATGTCCTCAAAGTCCATGCGCCACACGCCCTGTTCGTCGAGCTTGAGCGGGCTGTGAACAATACGGTAGCCCGCGGCCTCGATGGACTTGGTAAAGCCGATATAGGTGGGACTATGGACCAGCACCGCGTCACCGGGCTGCACATAGGCGCGCAACGTCGATACAACGCCGCCCAGCACACCGTTTTCATAGCCAATATGCTCCGGCGCCAGGCCCTCAACACCGTTACGACGGCTCTGCCACTCGATGATGCGATCGAAGTACTCGGCGCGTGGATCAAAGTAGCCAAACATAGGGTGCTGAGCACGTTGAATGATGTGCTCCTGGACCGTGGGCACCGTGGCAAAGTTCATATCCGCCACCCACATCGGGATGCGGTCGAAGCCCTCATCGGGCACGTTTGGCGCCATACCGGGGATCTCGCCCCAGGAGTCAACGGCGATGGCATCCATGCCGTGGCGGTCGATAAGCGAGGTAAAGTCGTATTTCATGCTGAGCTCCCGTGCAAAGCGGATTGGTTCGATAGGGGTTATTGTCCATCAGAACGGGCGGCTTTGATACGGGTTTTGGGGTTGAATTTGATCGGGGCGTGGGCGCCGTGGTAGTTAGCTTTGAGCCTTGCTGACGTCTACCACGGAAAGCTGCGCCCCGTCGACCGCAAACGATATATCGAGCCCAGCATAGGCCAAGTGGTAGACGCGATCGGGCTCGTGTTTGCTGCCAGCCCGGCGCGGATCCTGGCGAAGGACCTCGATTAAGCCGGGCAACTTTGCGGGCGGGACCTTGTCTTGCAGCGCCTGTGGAAACTCAACATCAAGCTCTTGCCACGGAGTGTCCTCAATCCAGCCGCCCGTCGCATCCGGGTGACAGTCCGCAAACGGAATGTAGGGCTTGATGTCGTAGATGGGTGTGCCGTCACGCAGATCAGCTCCCAACACGTGGATGATGGGGCCGTTGTCGGCGAGCTCAACGCGATCGAGCCTCACGCAGGTAAGGCCGATGGGATTAGGGCGAAACGGGCTGCGCGTGGCATATACGCCCACGCGCTCGGCGCCACCCAGGCGCGGCGGACGCACGGTCTTTGACCACTTGGCGTTGGTGCCGGATCTGTCCTGTGTCTTGGCGTCGGCGGCTATGTCCTTAGCCGTGCCGCCGGGCGTTCCGTTTTCGAAGCGCCAGAGCAGCCATAGGTGCGAGAAGGATTCGAGCCCTGCAACCGCGGCGTTGGAGGCAAACTCCGGCTCAAAGATAATGCGCCCCTCAAGATGAGGCGCCAAAAAGCTGTTGCGCGGAATGCCGAACTTCTGCGGCAGGTCGGTATGTATGCGTGCGATAGGTTCCATGCCGGTCATTGTACGGCATGAAGGTGTGGGGCGTGGCACGCAATTCTTCGCCGCGACCCCCCGTCGTGCAACCAACGGTTGCTTGGAAGGGCGCCTGCTGCCGCGTATGCTTAAGCCATCAACCAGCAGAAAGGAGCCGTTATGGCCTTTGCAGAAAAGCTTATCGCTGTCCGCCACGCCCATCACCTTACTCAGGAGCAGCTCGCCGCCAAGCTCTTCGTCACACGCCAGGCCATCAGCCGTTGGGAACGCGGCGAGGTCACACCGGGCATCGACATGATGAAGCTCATTGCCGCCGTGACCGGCGAGCCACTGTCTCATCTGCTCGAAATGCCCGAGCACTATTGTCAGAGCTGCGGCATGCTACTCACGCCCGACGACTGCGGCACCGATGCCGCGGGCACCGCGAACGACCATTACTGCAAGTGGTGCTACGACCACGGCGAGTACACTTACGAAACCACGATGGAGGCGATGATCGAGGACTGTGCCCCGCGTCTGGCGCAAAGCACCGGTATGTCGCTCGACGAAGCCGTCTCACTCATGGGCGCCGTCCTGCCGCAACTGGAGCGTTGGCGCACCGTGCAGGAAAACGAGGAGCGCTACGGCGCCGAGGCGCGGGTGCGCTATGGCGACGAGGCGATCGACGCAGCAAACGAAGCGCTGCTGGACATGAACCCCGAGACATGGAACGACATGAAGGAACTTGAACGCGCTATTCTAGGTCAGCTCTCGATTGCCATGGACGACGGCGACCCAGAGAGCAACGAAGCCCGCAAGCTTGTCGCAATGCACCGTCGATGGATTGGCCTTAACTGGGGACACCAGCCCCAAGACGACGCATACCTGGGCCTCGCTCACGGCTATCTGGCCGACCAGCGCTTTATCGACTACTACGACAAGCCCTGCGGCACAGGCGCTACGGCGTTTTTGGTTCAGGCCATCGAGTCATCGCTAACTCGCGCATAGACCGCGACGGCTTTGGGTATCCCAATCAAAACTTCAACCGATTGGAGACCCATGGCTACTAATCACGAACTCGAGCTATACGTTATGACCGGCTGCCCGTATTGCATGAAGGTCAAGCGCTTCCTGGCCGATAACGGCGTGACCATTCCCGAGCGCAATATCTTGACCGATTCCGATGCCGAGCAGACGCTTATCGCCGTCGGCGGCAAGCGTCAGGTTCCCTGCCTGTTCATCGACGGCAAGCCGCTCTACGAATCGAGTGACATCATCGCATGGGTACAGGAGAACCTGCTCTAGTACTTATTGCACTCATTGGGGATGCACTTAAATGAGTGGTTTTACTCATTGGGGACGCACTTAAATGAGTAGTCGTTAAAGAACGTCCCCAATAACTGGTCCCCCCGCCGAACCCAAACATGTACGTCAGCATCCAAAGTCGACATTTTTCGACCTCTTTGGATGCTGGCGTACAACTTTTGGGTAGCCATGGACGCTCTTAACCGGCTAATTGTTTGAGGCGACCTTTGGATTATGGCTGTTTGATGCCTCGGAAAAGAGTTTCCGAGGGAGCTATGGTCAAAAAAGGGCAAATATGAGTACTGCCACCTGTTTAGTAGCAGCAATTTTGATCATTTCAGGAACTATTCAACGTCCCATGCGCCCGCAGATGACGCTATTTCTCCTCATATGTTCAATAAAAGTTGCTCCTAATGGGAACAAATCTCATCAGGAGCAACTTTTTACAGCAAAATTAATGCAACCATAATGGCAACAGTACTCATATTTGCCCTTTTTTGACCACGACCCTCCAGAATAGTCGTTAGGGACGACTCTTAATGACAAAATCCGGCACTTGGACGTTCTTGTATGACTAGCCATTGAAGGACACCCAACGACTACTCCAATTCGTGACATACTGTGTCGCGAATTAAGCTGGTCCCACTATCGAAGACCGGTGAGAGCTCCTGCCCAGAATCTCGATAGCTTAATAAAACGCTCCCCTCCGGAAGTTCAACGAGCATCCAAATTCCAAGCTGAAAAGCAAAGGAGTATCGAAGCCGCCAATGCTCATTTCCTATCGAGCAGGCGGATCAAAACAAGCTAATTAGCCTGATAAACTGCTTGTATTTTTGTCTACAAAACTGTATACAAAAAAGGGAATCCGAGAACCAGCGCTCGACATTATGTCGATCGATAGGAGGCGCTATGAATGCTGAGCAGCTTGAAAAAATGATGGGATTTGCCCCTGGAAAGTTAGAGAAAGCCGCGGAAGCTTACGAAAAAGATGAATGGCCGAAAGGCCGCACCGTTAAGCTGGGAAGGCCGCCGATCTCTGATGAGCCGAGCGCTGTCTTGTCGGCACGTGTGGGCGAATCGGTGCTTGAGGCGTTTGACGAAAAAGCCAAACGCCATGGGCAAACGCGCACGGAACGGCTCAGGGAGCTCATAACACTTGATGCAATGATTGCCTAGGCACCGCTCCCCCGCCGAACCCAAACATGTACGCCAGCATCCAAAGTCGACCATTTTTCGCCATCTTTGGATGCTGACGTACGGCTTTTTTGCGTGGGTCCCTCACAACCGCTCATTGGGGACGCACTTAAATGAGCTGTCGTTTAAGAACGTCCCCAACGACTACCCTATTCCTCGATCTCTTTCCAGCACTGAGGATCGGCTTCGTACATATCGCCTGCGTAGCCATACGTCACAGCGGGGCAGCCGCGGCACCAGCCAAAAAGTTCGCATTTGGAGCACTTCTTGAACTTTTTAAAATCGCGCTTGGCTTCCATTTGCGGAGAGAAGAAGAGCTCCTCGAGCGAGTTCTCGGCAACATTGCCCACCTTGCTCTCCATGCGGCGACATGCATAGACATCGCCCGTAGGCAGCACCGTCATATGGCCCGTACCACAGTGGCAGCCGTCATAGATCATGCCGGGCTTGGCATCATCAGGAATGGTGAACTTACCCTGTTCCCACAAAAGCAGCGTCCACAGATGGTCCTTGAGCTGGAAGAACGTCTTGCAGCCCGCCGCCTGATGAAACTCCATGCGCTCCTGCGCGGCCAGCAGCACGTCGCGATACTCAAGCGGTTCCAAATGGAACTCGTCACGCTTTTGGCCCGACGTGGGGCAGTACCGACCAAAGGCGAACACGTCGACCTCGAGGCTTGCCACCAGATCGATGAGCTGCGGCAACTCGGCGGCATTCATGCTCGATACCGTGTTCATGACGGCAACCCAGATACCCGCGCGCTTAAGGCAACCGATGGCACGCAAGGTCTCGACAAACGAGCCAGGCTTACGGAAGTAATCGTGCGTTGCCTCGAGTCCATCAAGCGAGAGCTGGTATTTGCGACAACCCAGCTCTTTCATGCGAGCACAGACCTCGTCGGTCAGATGGAACGGATTGCCCATCACGCACCACATAAAACCGCGCTCGTGCAGGAGCTCGGCAAGGCGCCAAAAATCGGGATGAAGAATGGGGTCGCCGCCCGTAACGTAAAAGTACGGCTGACGACCGATGCGTTCACAGAGCGCCTGGGCCTGATCGACGACCTGGACCATCTGTTCCCACGGCATGCGCTTAAAACCGGCGCAGGCACCGTTGGCAAAGATATAGCAATGTTTGCAGCGCTGATCGCATTCATCCGTAATATGCCACTGGAGGGCAAACGCAGGCTTTTGCATCGTGGGACTCCCTTGGTCGATGTTGAAACTGATGACGGTATTTGGGCTACAGACGCGCAACGGCGCCGACGGGGCAATTCTCTTCACAGGCGCCACAGTGCAAGCAGTGCTCAGGCTCTATGCGATACGAGTCACCCGGCTCGATGCACTTCTGCGGACAGTGCTCAAGACAGGTACCGCAACCGATACACGCATCGGCATCGATGCGGAAACCCCTAATAGGCGCTGGCGCCGTGCCCTCGTCAAAGGTGAAGACCGCGCGCTCGATAGGATGAACTCCCAAGTTAAAGTAGTCGAGCACGATGTTCTCAACCTTAAAGATGATGTTGATCTCGCGCGTATCACCGGGATACACGTTGGCAAGATACGGCTGCTCGGCGTAAATCACGTCGCGCCAGTGAACTTGCTCGAACTCCGAGACGGGAGTGGCAACGCCGGACATGCGGATCATCTCGTTAAACCGCGTGTGGACAAGCGTTTGGACACGCCCGTCTGCCATAAGCTGACGGGCCATCTCCTTGCCACGCGCCGTAAGAAAGTAGATAGCACGGGGCTCATAATGAACAGCGCTCACGCAGCGAATTTGCGGTGCGCCACTTTCGTCCACAGTTGCCAGCGAGAGCGTCCCGGCAAGCTGCATCTTTTTGAGGCAAGTCTGAGCATCCATTACGAGTCCCTTCCTAGCGAGTGCTTACTGAGCGTCAGCAGCGCCGCAAGCGGTGCCACAGGCAGGCGCGACCTTGGGATCGGCAGAACCGCAAGCAGGAGCAGCCGCGGGATCAGCAGAGCCGCAGGCAGGAGCAGCAGCCGGATCGGCAGAACCGCAAGCGGGAGCGGCCTTGGGGTCGGCGGAGCCGCAAGCGGGCGCAGGATCGGCAGTACCGCAGGAGGCGAAAGCGGCGACGTTCTCAAGATTCTCGGACATGGCATTTCCTTTCGGTCGAGGATGGCCGGGCGAAGCCATCCAGTTTTTGACGCTCTTTGCGTCTATATGCATCATGCAAAAAGCGCGCAACGACCAAAAGAAGGCACCAATCTATTAGCCAGTTACCAAAAGGTAAGTAGTAGCCGCAAACGACAGCGGCTGCGATAATGAAAGCTGTCCACACGATTGAGGAGTCCCCATGCTTACCAAAGAAGAACTGCCTCCCTGCCCTGTTGCCACGTGTTTTCAACTCTTTGGCAACAAGTGGAAGATCTATATCATCCAGCAGCTCATTAACCGTCCCATGGGCTTTAACGCGCTGCATCGCGCTATCCCGGGCATTAGCCAAAAGGTGCTTTCGTCCAACCTCAAGGAAATGGATGCCGCAGGCCTCATCACGCGCACCGTCATCCCCGAGACGCCCATCCGCACCGAATACGCACTCAGCGAGCTGGGCCACAGCCTTATGCCCATCATCGATTCCCTGGTGGAATGGGGCACCGACTATCAGCAGCTCGTGCGAAACTCCTAACAGCCACAAACTTCCGCACATTGAGCGCCGTGGGGCACACTGCTCCACGGCGCTTACCTTTTTGTGCCTTCTTTTACTGTTGCGCGCCAGGCGGCACACTACTGTCGAGCGAAACCATCTCAATCGAACAGGAGGAAGGCCATGAATCAGGCCGAACGCCGCGTTTTGCTTATCAAGGCATTGCTCGATGAGCGGCCAGACGGGCGCAGCATTGCTGTACCTGCCGGAGTCAGCGAACAGCGCGATTTGCTTCGAGCCCTTATGAACGTGCGCCCGCCCGAGGCGCTTGCTGCCGAGACGCTCGACATACAAGACGCCTACTTGCAGCAGCGCCTTCTTGAACGCGGCGGGGCAACCGACGCCGGCACACTCCCCTACCGCGATCGCGTTGCCATCTGGCGCGGCGACATCACGTTGCTTAAGGCCGACGCCATCGTCAATGCCGCCAACAGCCAAATGCTCGGCTGCTTTGTACCGGGGCATCGCTGCATCGACAATGCCATCCACACCTACGCCGGCATGCAGTTACGTCTGGCGTGCGCCAATCTCATGGACGAGCAAGGGCACGAGGAACCAACGGCGCGTGTCAAGGTCACGCCGGCGTTCAACCTGCCCAGCAGCTACGTTTTCCACACCGTCGGCCCTATCGTGCCCAGCCACAAGCCTGGCCCGCGCGAGGAATTGCTGCTACGGCGCTGCTACGCCAGCTGCTTTGAAGAGGCGACGCGCCGAGGACTCGGCACACTTGCATTCTGCTGTATCTCTACCGGCGTCTTTGGCTATCCGCAAAAGGCCGCCGCGCGCGTCGCCATCGATGCCGTTCGCCATCATCTAGACCATACCGACCCCAACCTTAAGGTGATCTTCAATGTATTTCTCGCGTCTGACGAGGCAATCTACCGCAGCCTTCTCCAAACAAATCGATAAGCTCCAAGCTGCACTCGATGCATCTGATGCCGTGGTAATCGGTGCGGGAGCAGGACTCTCGACCGCCGCCGGATACACCTATTCGGGCGAGCGTTTCGAGAAGCTCTTTGGCGACTTCGCCGCACGCCACGGCTTTACCGATATGTATTCCGGCGGCTTCTATCCTTACGACTCGCTCGAGGAGCACTGGGCGTTTTGGAGCCGCTACATTATGTGCAACCGATACGACCCCATACCGACGCCGCTCTACGAACAGCTTTTGAACATAGTGCGCGGGCGCGATTACTTTGTGCTGACCACGAACGTGGACCATTGTTTCCAGCGTGCTGGTTTTGACAAACAGCGGCTCTTTTATACGCAGGGAGACTACGGCCTGTTCCAGTGCAGCAAGCCTTGCTGTCAGGAAACATGGGATAACGAAGAGCTCGTACGCCATATGGTCGCCAACCAGCGGAATCTGCGAATTCCATCTGCATTCGTGCCCCACTGCCCCCACTGTGGCGCCCCACTTACGATGAACTTGCGCTCCGACGATACGTTTGTCCAGGACAAGGGCTGGTACGCTGCCGCCGATCGCTACCAGGATTTCCTGCGCCGCCACAACAACATGCGCGTTCTGTTCTTGGAACTCGGCGTAGGCGGCAACACGCCCGTCATCATCAAGTATCCGTTTTGGCAGATGACAGCCAAAAACGAGAACGCCACGTATGCATGCGTCAACTTTGGCGAGGCAGTCGCTCCGGCAGAAATCGCCAATCGCAGCATTCTGATTGACGCCAGTGCCGAGCGCGTAATAGAGGCACTTGCCGTCCAAGCCGTCAGATAGTGAAGCCAATACTGTCTTCAAACATGTACACCAGCATCCAAAGTCGACATTTTTCGACATCTTTGGATGCTGGTGTACAACTTTTTGCAGGTAGTCATTGGACGTTCCTGAATGACTAGTCGTTTAAGAACGTCCCCAATGACTAGCTAGTTGTGGAAGCGGGCTGTGGGCGCGAGGGGTTGTTCGCGGAAGACGCGCTCGACGGTGGCTCGGTATTCGTCGACCTTTTTGGTCTTGCGCACCAGCTTGTGAACGGTGGCGGGATCGGCGAAAGCGCACTTGGCGTAGAACCACCACTCCTTCATGCGAAAGACCGCATTGCCGCCAATCTCTTCTGCATATGCCGCGAACAGCGTGTCGTGGAAGCGCTGCAGCTCGGCGGCCGTGGCAGCAGGGCCGCCCTTGACCATGCGGGCCAGCGCAGGATTCGCAAGCAAGCCGCGCCCCAGCATCACGTGGCGCGTGCCGGGATAGGCCTCCACCAGCGCGTCCATGTCCTCAAGATCAAAGATGTCACCGTTATAGGCCACCGGGAACGGCGCACGCGCGAGCGTCTCACCGTAAAACGCTTTGCGCGGCGAGCCCGTGTAGCGATCCTTTTGCACACGAGGGTGCACGATTAGCTCGGCCAGTGGCATGCGGCAGTACAGGTCGAGCACGCGCTCGTATTCGCCGTCATCCTCAAGTCCCAGTCTGGTCTTAACGGACACCGGCAACGGCGAGCGTTCGCACACGTCACTCAAGAACACCTCGAGCTCGTCCAAGTTGCGCAGGAAACCCGAGCCTTTGCCCTTAGCAACGACCGTTCCCGAGGGACACCCCAAGTTGAGGTTGACCTCGTTATGGCCCATATCGGCGAGCACTTGCGCCGCCCACACAAACTCGTCCGCATTCTTGGACATAAGCTGGGGGACGACGTTGAGCCCCTGGTTGTTTGCGGGATCGACTTCCTTTAACGCCTTGCCGCCAAAACGGTTGCCCACCCGCGGCGGCGGCAAAAACGGCGTGTAGTAGCAGTCGAGCGCACCAAAGCACTCCGCATGCACGCGGCGGAACACATGCCCGGTAATCCCCTCCATGGGAGCCAGCGATAGAATCATCAACATCAACTTTCAAATCTATGTGACAAAGGGACAGTCCCTTTGTCACATGCATTATGCCTTGCGCTTTAAGCGATTCAGAAACTCTTCGCAGGCACGCGAACGCAGACGGTACTTTTTCCATACCAAGAACGACGCAATCTCGATCGGTGGGTCAAGCGGCACAAATCGCATCTGGGAGCTCGCATCCACTTGCAGCAGATGATCGATGCCCATGGCGCACGCCGCGCCCGAGCGGATGAGATGCGAGGCGTTGCCGATCAAGTCGAAGCACCCCACCACGTTAAGGTCTTCGGGGTCAATCCGCCCGCCCGACCATGCCACCAGGTCAATCGCCTTATTTGATGTGCGTGAACTCAGCAGCAGCGGCATCTTTGCCAAATCAGTCGGAGTCAACGAATCGAATGCTCCCCATGGACCATCGCTCGCTACAGCCACACCCGCTCGATCGGTTTGCGGAATACGGACCCACTCATACTTATCCAGGTTAACCGGCTCGAGCAGCAGGGCAAAATCCAGCAGGCCTCGTTCCAGGCGTTCCTCGGTCGCATCGGCATTGCCCGTGTAAAGCTCAATCGTCACGGCTGGATAATCACGGCGCAGCGCAGCAAACGTATCCAGCACATAGCTCATGGCCTGCGTTTCGCCCGCGCCGATCCGTATGTTGCCGGCAATGCCGAGCTCTTGGTCGCCCATCTCCGATTCGGTCTGGTCCACCAGCGCCAGAATCTCTTCGGCGCGCTGACGCAAGCGCATGCCGTCCCCCGTAAGCGCGCACGATCGATTGGTCCGTTCGAACAGCTCAACGCCCAGCTCGCGCTCCAAGTCGGCAATTTGGCGCGACAGCGTAGGCTGCGTCACATGCAACACGTTGGCCGCCTCTGTCATATTTTCCTCGCGCGCCACCGCCAAAAAATAGCGCAGGGTTCGCAGTTCCATCGCCGCCTCCAATAGCAGTACGTACCGTGCCAACAGTCCATCATTCGCAATTCGTATATCCAGCTAGTCATTATAAGCACTATACATCACAAAACCAGCGACATACGCTATAGCCATCCCCTAGAGAAGATGGAGAGCGCTATGCAATACACCACCCTTGGACATTCCAACATTAAGATCTCCAAGCTCTGCCTGGGCGGCATGAGTTTTGGCGAGGCAAGCCCCGACTTCCACCAGTGGACTATCGGGCCCGACGAGACCCGCGCCGTCGTCAAGCGTGCAATCGACGCCGGTATCAACTTTATCGACACCGCCAACTGCTACAGCTTTGGAACGAGCGAGGAGTACATTGGCGCCGCGCTGCGCGATCTGGGCATCGTGCGCGAAGATGTCGTCCTTGCCAGCAAGGTTCACTTTAACGAAGGCGGCCTTTCCGCTGCGGCCATTAAGCGCGAGATTGAGGGTTCGCTCAAGCGCCTGGGCACCGACTACCTTGACCTCTACATCATCCACCGTTTTGACTACGACGTGCCCATGGAGGAGACCATGGAGACGCTCAACGACTTGGTACGCGAGGGCAAGGTTCGCGCACTGGGCGCCAGCGCCATGTACGCCTACCAGCTGCATAACATGCAGGTTATTGCCGAGCAAAACGGCTGGACCAAGTTCACGAGCATGCAGTGCCACTACAACCTGCTCTATCGCGAGGACGAGCGCGAGATGATTCCCGTATGCCGCCAGTACGATATGGCCATCACGCCGTATAGCCCCATGGCCTCCGGCCACCTGTGCCGCCCCACCTGGGAGAGCGCCAGCACGCGCGGCACCACCGACAAGACCATGGTCGACAAGTACGATCACGACCGCGCCATCGATATGCCGATCGTTGAGCGCGTGGCCAAGGTCGCGGCCGATCATGGCGTACCGATGTCGCAGGTCGCGCTCGCATGGCACTGGGCACGTGGCGTCGAGGCCCCCATCGTGGGCTGCTCCAAGCCCGAGCGCGTTGATGACGCCGTAGCAGCTCTCGGCCTGGCCCTCTCCCCCGCCAAGGTCGATTTTCTCGAGGATCTCTACCAGCCGCACGCGCTCGTGGGACCCAAGAGCCGCCCGGGCGAAAAGCCGCTTGCCGGCACCACTAGCGTCAAGACCTCAAGGTAGGCCCATGGACGGCAGCATCATCGACAACCTGCGCGACGCCGGCTGTAGCGAGGAGCTTATTGAGCAGTACACCTCTGCCGCCAGCGGCTGCGCGCGCATCTGCCTACTCAAACAATATCGTCGCGAATTGCTCGAGAGCATCCACTCGGAGCAAAAGGAGCTCGAATGCCTCGACTACCTCATCTACCAGCTGCGCAGCGTCTCAACCGGATGCTGTTCACGCACATCAAAGGAGTAACCGCCATGACCATTAAACAGACCGCAGGCCACGATGCCCTGGGCGAGTTCGCCCCCGAGTTCGCACACCTTAATGACGATATCCTCTTTGGCGAGGTCTGGAACCGCGAGGCGCAGTTGCCGCTCAAACTGCGCAGCATCGTTACCGTAAGTGCCCTGATTGGCAAGGGCATCACGGACGGCTCGCTCAAATACCATCTGGCCAGTGCCCGCCAAAACGGCGTGACACGCGAGGAAATGGCCGAGATTCTGACGCATGCCGCCTTCTATGCCGGCTGGCCCAACGCCTGGGCCGCCTTCAACATGGCGAAGGAAGTCTATGCCGACGATGCTGCGCGCACCGACGGCCACGGCGGCTTCTTTGGCTTAGGCGAGCCAAATACCGCTTTCGCCCAGTACTTTATCGGCCAGAGCTATCTTAAGGCGCTCACGGGTACCGACGACTACCTGCCCATCCATAACGTGACGTTTGAGCCGGGCTGTCGCAACAACTGGCATATCCACCACGCAAGCAAGGGCGGTGGCCAGGTGCTGATCTGCGTTGACGGCGAGGGCTGGTACCAGGAAGAGGGCAAGCCCGCACAGCGCCTGCATCCTGGCGACGTCGTCGAGATTCCGGCGAATGTCAAACACCGGCACGGCGCCGCGGCCGACTGCTGGTTCAGCCACCTGGCCTTTGGGTTCCCGGGTGAAGACACCAGTAACGAATGGCTCGAACCCGTGGACGATGAAGCCTACAACGCGCTGGACAACCATTAGAAAGGAACCGACATGGACTACGTGACACTTAACAACGACGTCAAGATGCCCCAGGTGGGCCTGGGCACGTACCTGCTTACGCCCGATGACGCTCAGCCGTCCGTCACCTACGCTCTGGACAACGGCTACGAGCTTATCGATACGGCCAACTCCTATGTCAACGAGCACGCCGTGGACCGCGGCATGCGCGACTCCGGTCGCACCCGCGAGCAGATTTTCCTCGAGACCAAGCTCTGGCCGTGCTTCTATGAATCCGATACCGCCGTGGACGAAACGCTCGAGCGTCTGGGCTGCGACTATATCGACCTTATGATTCTGCACCAGCCCGCAGGTGACTACGTGGCAGGCTACGCCAAGCTCGAGGCCGCCTACAAGGCAGGCAAGCTGCGCTCCATCGGCATCTCCAACTTCAATCAGTCCGAGATCGAGAATCTGCTCGCCCACTGCGAGGTAATGCCCGCCCTTATCCAGGTGGAGTGCCACCCCTACTTCCCGCAGACCGAGCTCAAGGCGCTGCTGGACAAGTACGGCATCGTGCTTCAGGCCTGGTATCCGCTCGGCGGCCGCGACAACAAGGTCATCCTCGAGGAGCCCGTCGTTCGCGAGCTTGCCGCCAAGTACGGCAAGACCCCGGCCCAGGTCATCATGCGCTGGCATGTCCAGCAGGGCAATGTCGTAATCCCCGGCTCCAAGACGCCGTCGCACATCGCCGACAATATCGACATCTTCGACTTCGAACTCACCGACGAGGACATGTCGCAGATGGCCGCCCTCGATCACGGCAAGCCCTTCTACGAGCGCACGGCCGAGAAGCTCGCGTTCTACAGCACCTGGCACCCCGACGTCGAAGGCCAGAAATAAATAGGGAGGGCACAAGCAAACTCTCATGGCTCAATCGAACACCAACATCGACATCCTTCACGGTTCGCTGTGGCGCGATATCCCGTTGTTCGCATTACCTGTCGCCATCACCGGCATTCTCGAGCAGCTATCGAATCTCATCGACACCTTGATGATCGGACACTTCTCGCCCGACGGTGGAACGCTTGGCATGGCCGGCGTAGGCTCGACCACACCCATTGCAGCCTTGCTCATCATGTTGTTTGTCAGTCTCTCTTTGGGTGCGAACGTCACGATCGCGCATGCCGTAGGCGCCGGTGATCGTGAGCGCGCGAATCGCTGCGCACACACCGCCGTCGTCCTCGCGCTTCTTGGCGTCGTTGTGACCATCCTGATGGAGATTGCGAGCCAGCCGGTTTTACAATGCCTGAGCGTGCCGCCCGAGATCTTTAATGACGCCCTTGTCTACCTGCGCGTTCATCTGTTGGGTATCCCGGCAATTCTGCTATTTAACTTTGAATTCGCCATATTTCGAAGCGTTGGCGTTACGCGCATGCCGCTTGTGGCTCTCGCCATCTCGGCGGCCCTCAACGTCGTACTCGATGGCATCTTCGTAGCATTCTTGGGCTGGGGCGCCGCTGGCGTGGCGTTGGCTACCGTGCTGTGCTATATCGTAAGCTCCGGTTTTCTCTTCACGCGTCTTCTCAAAGCAGACGAGGCCATCTGTATCGACCCAAAGCACCTGCGCGTCGACCGCGAATCGGTCACCAAAATCGTTCGCATCGGACTTCCCGCAGGCATCCAGGGCAGTTTCTTTTCGCTGGCAAACATTCTTATCCAGACCTGCATCAACAGTCTGGGCGCACAGGTCGTGGCAGCCTCTTCTGCCGCCCTTGCGCTGGAATTTGTCTGCTACAGCCTGCTTAACTCGTTTAGCCAAGCGTGCACCACATTCGTGGGGCAGAACAACGGGGCAAAAAACCTTGAACGCTGCCGAAAGACGCTCAAGGTCTGTCTTGTCGAAGACGGCATCGTCACCATCGCGATGATTCTCCTCGTTGTGTGGCAGGGACGCACGCTACTGTCCGTCTTTAGCTCGGATGCCGAGGTCATCAATATTGCCTACGTGCGCGTATGCACGATCTTCCCCGCGTACGCGTTTAGCATGATCTACGAGAACATGTCCGGCTACTTGCGAGGGTTCGGCATCTCGGTTCTTCCCTCGGTTCTTACGGCAATCGGCGTGTGTGGCGCCCGATTCTTTTGGGTCCTGGTCGTTTTTCCGGCAAGCCCGACATTCCCAACCGTCATGCTCGCCTATCCTGTGAGCCTCGGTCTCACCGCCCTGCTCATCACCGGCGCGCTTGTCTACTGCAGGCCCGCTCAACAGGTCAAGCGACCCGTCGCAACCGCATCGTAGCGCTTTGAAAAGCTCTGCGTCAGAACATGTCCAAAGCAAAGGGGGCCGTCGCGCGACGGCCCCCCTTTCTTGTTATTCATCCCTCGGCAGCGGCTTCATGCTCCAAAAGACGACGTTCATAATCACAACGATCACCAGCACCACGCCGCTGGCCACCCAAAAGCCCATGTTAAGGCCGAGCCACTCCGTAGTCCCAAACAAATCAATCCAAATCTGCGTCCAGTTCATAGGAACGCTCCTCTCTGCATCGAAGTCCGCTATAGCAGCTCGCCGTAGCGCTTGACGTAGGCCTTCTTAAGACTCGTCGCGAGCGCCATGTACAGCAGGATGCACGGGATCAGGAACAGGAAGTACTCCACAGGCAGCGCACCCAGGCCCAGCGCGGGCCCAAGCGGGCTAAACGGAATCATCGTGAGCACCGCAATGCCCGTCATCGTAAGCAGCATCACCGGCGCCGAGGCACGGCTCTGGATAAACGGCAGCTTGGGCGTGCGGATCATATGGATGACCAGCGTCTGGCTCCACATGGACTCGACGAACCAACCGGCCTGAAACAGTGCGATGTAGGCCAGCTGCATCTGCTCCAGCGCAGCGCCCGAGTAGACGCTCGCCAGGTCATTAAACAGCACGCCATGGCTCACGAACAGGGGGCAAAAGACGAAGTACATAAAGATATAGGTCATAAAGTCGAAGATGGAGCTGGTGGGTCCGATCCATATCATGAACCTGCCGACACTCGAGGCATCCCAGGTACGTGGCACGCGCAGGAACTCCTCATCCACGTTGTCCCAGGGAATCGCCAGGCAGCTGCAGTCATAAATCAGGTTGAGCAAGATCAGTTGGATGCTCATCATGGGCAAGAACGGTAGCAGGGCAGACGCGGCAAGCACGCTGAACATGTTGCCGAAGTTGGAGCTCGCGGTCATCTTAATGTACTTGATCATGTTGGCGTAGGTCTTACGCCCCTCGATGATGCCCTCCTCGAGCACCATCAGATCCTTCTCGAGCAAGATGATGTCGGCGGACTCCTTAGCAACGTCGACGGCTGTGTCGACCGAGATGCCGATGTCGGACGACTTCATGGCAGAGGCGTCGTTGATACCGTCGCCCATATAGCCCACCACATGCCCGTTCGCACGCAGGACGGAAACGACGCGCGCCTTTTGGTCGGGCGTGAGCTTGGCGAAAACTTGCGTCTCCTCGGCGCGGCGAGCAAGCTCAGCGTCATCCATGGCGGCGATATCGCTGCCGAGCAGCATGTTGTTGACCTCGAGCCCCACCTGCTTGCAAATGGTACGCGTGACCTTTTCGTTATCACCGGTCAGAATCTTGGTGGCGACACCGTGATTGCGCAGCGCCTCGATGGCATCGGCAGTCGACTCTTTGGGCGGATCCAAAAATGCCAGGTAGCCGATCAGCACCATGTCCCGCTCATCGTCGGCACTAAAGGTGCCGGCGGGCGACGGGTTGGATTTTTGCGCAATCGCCAGCACGCGGAAGCCGTCGTCGTTAAGGTCGGCGACCGTCGCCAGAATGCGCTCGCGCACCTCGTCATCCAGCTCGCGCACCGAGCCATCTACCTCGGCATGCGAGCACACCGACAGCATCTCCTCGACCGCGCCCTTGGTGACCATCTGGGTCTTGCCGCATCGATCGCGCACCACAGTCGTAAGGCGGCGGCGCGTAAAGTCGAACGGCACCTCGTCGACCTTCACATAGGCCTCGGAAAGATCAGTGAGGCTCGGGTCGTTTTGCTCTTCTTCCTCGGTGCACTTAATGATCGCCAAATCCATCAGGTTCTTGTAACCCGTCTGGAAATAGCTGTTGAGGTAGGCGTGACGAAGAACGCGCGAATCCTCTTGACCATCGATGTTCCAGTGATACTCCAGCACTACCTGATCCTGCGTCAGCGTACCGGTCTTGTCTGTGCACAGCACGTCCATCGCGCCAAAGTTCTGAATCGAGTTGAGGTTCTTAACGATGGTCTGCTTTTTGCTCATAGCGACCGCGCCCTTGGCCAAGCACGTGGTGACGATCATGGGCAGCATCTCGGGCGTCAGGCCCACGGCAATACTTATGGCAAACAGCCCGGCATTGAGCCAATCGCCCTTGGTAATGCCGTTAATCAAAAAGACGAACGGAACCATCACCATCATAAAGCGGATGAGCACCCACGAGACGCTGTTGACACCTTTGGAAAAGCTCGTCTCTACAGCATCCTCGGAAAGACTCGACGCCATGGAGCCGAACAGGGTCTGCTCGCCCACGCTAAAGACGAGCGCCGTCGCGCTGCCCGAGATCACGCTGCTGCCCATGAGGGCGACATTCTCGAACGACGTTGCCGCATCGGGCTCGGTGCAGGTCGCGGGGACCTTCTCGACCGGCTCGCTCTCGCCCGTCAGGCTTGCCTGGCTCACAAAGAGGTCCTTGGCCTCGATGATTCTCACGTCGGCAGGAATCATGTCGCCGGCGGACAGGTGCACGATGTCGCCAACCACCACGTCGTCAATGGGAATCTCGGTCCTAGGGGCATCCTCGCGGGTGACCGTCACGGTGGTCGTAATCATATCGAGCAGCTTTTCGGCCGCGTTGCCACTGCGCTCCTCCTGGATATAGCGCAGCGTACCCGAGAGCACCACCATCGTGGTGATGATAATCACCGTCAGCGGGTCAAAGTCTTCGGGCGTACTGCCCATCATCGACAGCGCCGGGAACACCATGTCAGTCGTTGCCGAAATGATAGCCAGGAAAAACAGGATTGCCGTAAAGGGGTTGACGAACGCGTCCGCAAGCTTGCGGGCAATCGACTTCTTCTTGCCACGCGTGACTACGTTACGTCCGTTGTCGGCTTCGCTGTGCGCGACCTCGTCGCGATTAAGACCGCCGAGATTCGAGCCGACCCAGGATAGGGCCTCCGTCAGAGGAATGGTCGCCGCATACTGGATACGACCCTCCGCGCGATGCCTCATCAGTTCGTTTTGCGCCTGAACCGCCGTCGGCGTATGGCGCATAGTCATCTTCTTCAATTGCCTCGCTCCGTTCTATCGATCGGATCCAGGGCGAATCAGCCGCGCGCCCCCATCAAAGTGGGCCCGCGCCGGCAACTTCGTCCTGCGTTACTGGTACTGTCACTGCCGCTCACGGTCCTCACCTCTCTTCCGCATCTGCGACGGTCAACAGAATAGAAAAGCCGCAAGACCGAGCACATGGCTGGTTTCTTGCGGCTTTCTTGCGATTTGGCAAGGATTGTCAGAGTGACCATTTGGGTCGATGGGAGCAACTCGACCGGAGCGTTATTCGGCCATCTTGTAGCCCACACCCCATACGGTCAGCAGGTAACGGGGGTTATCCGGCTCGGGCTCGATCTTCTTTCGAATTTTGCGGACGAAGGCCATGATGTTGCTGTCGTCGAGCAGATACTCGTCTTGCCATACCGCCCGGTAGATTTCCTCTTTGCTAAAGACCGTACCCCGATTGCTGGCTAAAAAGGCCAGGATGTCAAACTCCTTGGGTGTGAGCGAGACGGGCGTGCCCGAAACCTTGACAGTGCGCGAAGCCAGGTCAATCGAAAGTTCACCGATAACAATGGGGCCAGCGGCAGCACTCGACTGCGAGCCGGCAACCGCCAGCTCAATGGCCGTTAGCCTACCCGAAGCGATATCGGCAAACACGGACGCGAGTTCCAGGGCAACGGCACTGCCGGACGAGAACAGCGCGCTGCTGAGCTCGGCGGCCTCGGCCGGCGTAATCGCGATGTTGGTTCTGTTGGTACGCATAGAACCACCCTAGAACAGACTGCTCGAGCGGGACAGGTAGACCCGCTTGATCGTCGAAACAACAACAAGATACAGCACGCTCAACAGCGCGACGATGCCTAAATACCATATGGGCAGTGTAGCAAGCCCAAGCAGCTGCGCCGCTGGGCTGGTCGCAAGAAGTGCAGAGGCAACAAGCATGACGGTGACCATCATCACGAGCGGGGTGCAAGGACGACCCCCGTCACGGACGTTCCGCGTTCGCAAGAACAGGAGCACGAGCGATTCGGTCCATGCGCACTCCAACAGCCAGCCGGCCTGGAAGGTTGCAATAAAGGCCGCCCGACCCGCAGCATCAAGTGCGGCAAAGGGCGCGCCACAGACGGCGGGGCATACGCCCAAGAACAGAATGGCAAACGTAATGATGTCGAGGGCCGAGCTCGCAAAGCCAAAGCGAAGCATAAAGCTACCGAGTCCCTTACCCGACCAGGCCTTGGGGCGGGCAATCTCCGCGTCGTCGACGTTATCCCACGAAAGCGCCAGACAGGTGGCGTCGTAGCACAGATTGAGCAGGAGCAGCTGAGCGGCGGTTGCCGGCACAAAGGGAAGGAAAATGCTCGAGGCGGCAACCGAGCAGATGTTGCCAAAATTGGAGCTCGATGCGATGCGGATGTACTTGGAGGCGTTGGCGAACGAAGTCCTGCCCTCGCTGACACCCTCGGCAACCACGCCCAGATCGCGCTCGAGCAGCACCAGATCGGCAACCTTCTTGGATTCTGCGGCCGCCGAGTCCACCACGATGCCGACGTCTGCCGACGTGAGCGCCGGCACGTCGTTCACGCCATCTCCGATATAGCCGACGGTGTGGCCGGAAAGACGAATCAGGCTGACAATCTGTGCTTTTTGCGAGGGCGTGAGTTCGGCGAAAACACGGGTGCGCCCAACCTGGACAAGCGCCTCGGACTCTTCCATGGCATCCAGCATGGCGCCGGTAATAACGTTGTCGGCGGGAATCCCGAGACGCGAGCAGGTAGAGCGAGCAACCGATGCCGAGTCGCCGGTGAGCACGCGCACCTCAACGGAAAGGTCGGACAGGGCCTGCACGGCGGCACGGGCACTTGCCTTGGGCCGGTCGAAAAAGCCCAAAAAGCCGCAAAGTACCAAATCGTCCCAACCCGTCGAGGTCGTGCTATAGGCAACAGCGAGGACTTTGATGCCATCGGCGCGCATGTCCTCGGCAACCTCGTAGGCACTCCGACGGCCGTCGGCATCCATGGGAACAAGCCCGCCTTTAAAGTTAGCCCAGGCGCAGCGCGCACACACGCTTTCGACCTCACCCTTTACGATAGTCAAATGCGCACCGGGACGGACATGCAGCCCTAGGCGGCCAAGCGCCCCAGGCATGGCGTCGAGCTTGACGCCCGATGCCTTGGTAACGTGGTCGAAGGGGTCGGAGGCATGCAGCGTAAAGGCACGGCCAAGGCCTTTGGCGGCAAGGTGCAGCTCGGGCGCAGCACATGCATCGGCAATGGCCCGGTTGAGCTGGTTGGCAGCTGCCCCCTGATTTATGCTCTCCAGATACGCAAGGTTGAGGGTCTGCTCGCTTTCGTTGCCCAGAATATCGGTGTAGTACTCGAGCACCGCGGCGTCTTCGGTCAGCGTGCCCGTCTTGTCAACGCACACCACGTCCATGGAGCCCAGCGACTCCATGGCGTCGACGTTCTTAACGATGACCTGCTTGTTTTTTAGTCGATGCGCACTGCCCGAAAGGCAGACGCTCGTGACGACCGGCAGCATTTCGGGAACCAAACCGACGGCCGTACCCAGCGCAAACAGCAGTGCCTGCGCCCAGTCGCCCAGCACAAAGCCTCGGATCATAATGACAACCGGCAGCACGATGAGCATGCACCTTACCAGGGCGGCACAGATGCTCTTGGCGCCGGCGCCAAACTGCGTACCCGCTCGAGCACGCCGGCGCGAAACAGGCTGCTCCTCGGCAATGCGGGTGAGGACGGTTGCCGAAGCCATGCCGTCGACAATGGTCGTTCCCGCGCGGACGGTCTCCCCTTCCCGCTTGGCGGTCTGACCGCTCTCGCCTGTAAGCGACGATTCCGAGACAAGGATCTGGTCGCCCTTGGCAAGGGTCACGTCGACCGGGCAGAGCATGCCGGCATATAGGCGGACGACGTCGCCGGGCACAAGCCGGTCAGCATCAACTTGAATCCAACACGCATCGACGCGTTTCCAAACGGCCGCGTGGTTCGCTTTAAACATATGTCGATCAAAGCTGCGTTTGGCTTCGTTTTCGTAAAACAGGCGCACCAGGCCGCCCACCAGCCACATCAAAAAGAGCACAGCTGGCGCGAACACGCCCGTCTGGGCTTCCTCCTGCGGCAAAACGTCGACCAAGAAAGCCAAACCGGCAAGCGCAAGCAGCAGCGACGAAAACGGATTGAAGAACGATTTTCTAATCATCGGGGCCTCTTTCTAGCATGACTCCGATTGTATCCGAGGGCGCATGCCGGCAACCACGACCCAACCCTTGCGACTTCCTTGCTTTTAGCTGTGACAATGGACTGTCCCTTTGTCATGTCCCTTACGCACTGATTACCGCGCACAAACGCCGTCAATATGCGATTTCGCCATGTTCGACATAGTGTTATCCCGACCAGTAAAGGACGGTTGTCATGGATCGCATCATGAAGGCCTTGCGCATCACGGGCATACCCGGCAGCATCTGCGGCATCATCGGTTACATCGGCTATTTTGTCGGCGGTAACTTTGGCGCATTCGTCGAAGGTGCCCTGCCTGGCATCCTGCTCAGTTTTTCGCTCCTCGTGCTGCTCGTAATTCCGCGAAGCTCCAAAGAGTAGTAGCCAATTTGCTGATGTCCGCTAACCCCTCGCGGCGAGGTCTAATACTTTTCCGTGAAGTGAACGCCCGTTTTTAGACCCCCGAAGCATTGACATTTTTAAACGTCAAACCCGCAGGATTTGACTGACAAAACCGCAGGAAATTGCTTCTCAAAAGTGTCGATACTTCGGGGGGTCTATCTTGACTCGTTCACTTCTCGGAAAAGTATTGGACCTCGAATTCACAAGCCACCCAATGTGGCAAAGGACCGTCCCTTTGCCACACTATTCGGAGCGCAGGGCCTCCACGGGGTCCTTCTTGGACGCGCTGCGGGCCGGCAGCAGGCCGGCAACGACCGTCAGCAGCACCGAAATCGCGATAAGTGCGAGCGCATCCTGCACGGGCAGGCTCATCAGATTGGGAACCTGCTTGCTCGCAAGTGCCCAGGCATTGACCGGAAAGCTCACGAGCACCACCACGACGATGGCAAAGACGCCGGCGATAAGGCCCTCGATAAACGTCTCGGCGTTAAACACATTGGCCACGTTGCGCTTCGACGCGCCAATCGCACGCAGAATGCCGATCTCCTTTTTGCGCTCCAGCACGCTGATATAGGTGATGATGCCAATCATGATAGAGCTCACCACCAGGCTGATGCTTACAAACGCGATGAGCACCAAGCTGATGGTGTTCACGATATCGGTCACCGAGCCCATGATGATGCCCATGTAGTCGGTGTACGAGATCGCCTGATCGTCGTGGCCGGTAGCCTTGACCTGCTTGTTATACGCATCGATATGGTCGAGCACGCGCTCCTTGGCCTCAAAGTCGCGCGGGAAAATCTTGACCGAGATGGGGTCGGCCTCATCCGCATAGCCCAGCGTGGTCAGGTTGTTGTCGTAGGTGAGCTTCGACGCCTTCGCATAGCTCATCATGAGCGAGCTCAGGTCCTCGGTATCCATCTTGAAATGGATAGCACGGGCAAAGGCGCCCGCATCCACGTGCACAGCGCTCGCCAGGTTGGCAAAGCTCGTCGACATCTGCGTGGCCATCTGGTCCATAAGCCCCGCTGCGCCCGCCTTGAGCTGGGATGACACTGTCGCCGCAATCTGGTTGCTGAGCGATTGCATCACTTGGCCCATTGCCTGCTGCAAATAGGGTGCGAGCTGCTTTTGCACGTAGTCGGTCATCGCCTGCTGTAGCCGCTCAGCCAGCGCATCTCCGCCCAGCGCCTTGAGCTGTGCCAGGCATTGCTGCGCTGTGGCATCGTTCTCAAGATACGCCGAGAACGCAGCGGCGAGCTTCGATGCGTCCTTAAGGTCCTCGGGCGTCAGTGCCTTAAACTGATCCGACTGCATAAAGCCCTCAAACAGCTGGTTGGCAAGCGTACCCACCTGCTGCATCTGCTCGGGTGTGAGTTCCAGGCCATCGAAAACACCCGTGAAATCGGGGGTCGGCGCTTTAGCCATAATGTCGCTGAAGTCGATGTCCTTGCCAACACCCGACAGATCAATGTCCAGGCCCGACAAATCGATGCCCGAAAGATCCATGCCGCCGGCCGCACCCGAAAATGCAGACGCATCGAACGAGAACGCGCTCTTGAGCGCCGCCTCGTCAACGCTGAACATGCTGCTCAGGTCCATGCCCTGTTTGGCCTCGCCCTGCAGCTCGTCAAACGTTTTGCCGGTAAAGACATCCGTCTCGGGGTGAGCAAGCTGCTCCTGCACGATCTGCGAATCGGCCGCACGGTCCATAAGCTGGCGAGTCAGTGCATGCGTGTAGGCAATACCCGGAGTCAACGCACTCGCATTGGCAGTCTCGCTGGGTTGCACCACGCCAACGATACGCACGTCGATGCCGTCAGCAACCTTGGCCGTCATAAAGTCGGCGTCACCAGACATATCGGTCCACATACCGGTCTCTTCGTTTTTGCGATACGCATCGACCGGCGACAGCACCTTAAACGTCGTAGACAGCGCATCCTCGTAGGTAAAGTTGGCACCGGTCTGCGGCGTTTTGACCTCGCCATCGGCCGTCATGGCGCTGTTGACCAGGTCGTTAAGCTCATTGATATCCAGCGCGCCGATGCTGTAGAGCGTGTAGTCGCCCACTGTGCCACGGCTCGAAAGCACCATCACGGCCTCGTTGGCAGACGTGGGCCAATGACCGACGACAACATCGTACTGGCTGTCGAGCAGGCTCTGGTCGTCGATCATCTCGTTAAAGACCGACGAGCCCATGGAGTCCATGCTCACCGTTACCGCTGGGCTCGCGCCGCCGCTCATGGCCTCGGTCATCGCGTTGGGCACCAGGCGCACGGGCTTCTCGTCGCCCTTGCCCGCGCGATACACGACTGGCGTCACGCCGTAGCCGTACTGAATGGCGTTGACCTCTTTATCGATGCCATCGCCACCGGCATCGAGCCATGCCTTAAAGCTCGTCATGTCGTTGGACTTCACGCTCGCGAACATGTCCTTCACGGCCGTGACCACAGGAATTTTATCGGACTTCTTGACCGAGCTGTCCGCGCCGGCGGATGCACCGCTCGCGTCCTCACCATCCTCCGTGATCCCCTCCCCGCCCATCATGGACGACAGGTCGTAGTCCTGTTTGGAAATCGTAAGCGGGTAGCTCGTGAGCGTATCCTCCTCGACCTTTTTGATGTAGTTGTTCACGCCGTTGGAGAGCGCCAGAATCGCCGCGATACCGATAATGCCAATCGACCCCGCAAAGGCCGTCATGGCCGTACGGCCCTTTTTGGTCATAAGATTTCGGGCAGAAAGCCCCAGCGCCGTCACAAAGCTCATCGAGGTTTTACGCGTGGGCTTGGCCTCGCGGCGCGTGGCGTCGGCGACATCGAAAGGATCGGAATCGTCGATAATCTTGCCGTCCGCCAGGTTGACGATGCGCGTGGCGTACCGGTACGCCAGCTCGGGATTGTGCGTGACCATGATGACCAGACGGTCACGCGCCACGTCCTTGAGCAGATCCATGACCTGCACGGATGTGGTGGAGTCGAGGGCGCCGGTCGGCTCGTCGGCAAGGACGATCTCAGGGTCATTGATCAGAGCGCGAGCAATGGCCACACGCTGCATCTGCCCGCCCGAAAGCTGGCTCGGGCGTTTGTTAACGTGCTCGCCCAGGCCGACTTTCTCCAACGCCTCGCGCGCACGCTGGCGGCGCTCGGCATGCCCCACGCCCGTGAGCGTAAGCGCCAGCTCAACGTTTTCCAAGATGGTCTGATGCGGGATAAGGTTATAGCTCTGGAACACAAAGCCGATGCGGTTATTGCGATAGGCATCCCAATCGCGATCGCGAAAATCCTTGGTCGAAATACCGTCGATGAGCAGGTCGCCCGAGTCAAAGTGGTCGAGTCCGCCGATAACGTTGAGCATCGTGGTCTTGCCCGAACCCGAGGGACCCAGAATGGCCACGAACTCATTATCGCGAAACGCCAAGCTCACGCTGTCGAGCGCCACCTGCGTAAACGATTGCGTAACGTATCGCTTGCAAATATCCTTGAGCTCCAGCATGGACGGCAACCTCTCCCACGCGGGCGCACTCGCCCGCTCTCCCCCGCCGTTCGTATCCGACGCGTTTGTCCTACTCTATCCCCATTTTTTGCCGCCACCAGTGAGGAATGTAACGAACCGGTCAAAACGTCCAGAATGGCACCAAAAAAGAGGCCCCGAGCGGGGCCTCTATATGGTGGAGCTTATCTTGAAAGGCAGCGGACTACTTCGCACAGCGGCGCACGATAAAGTAAACGAGCCACTCAATAGCCATAAGGCCAATGTAGAAAAGTGCCCATATGGCAAAACTGATGAGGCGTACTTCCGCTGTCTGTACCGTCCCATGGCCATCTACTGTTCTCGAAAATAGAAACCCGCTAACGCAGAGGAACAGCACCAGTTGAATAATTTGAAAAGTTCTCCAACCTTTGCCCTTCATAAGCGGCCTCCCAAGTCACATTGTCTGTGTCGGAGTATATCCCGAAGAGGCCACTGCGCAGCACGCAATCTTCAGTATGCTTACGTATCTTTTACTGCATTTTACTGCTCGCTCTTCGCGAGCGCCTGATCGATAAGCTTGTTGAGTGCATCGCGCTGTTCGGCAGAAGTGATGCCGCCAACGATCGGGTCTCCTACGATATTGCCCTTTTGGTCGATCACATAAGTGGTCGGGAAGGAGAACAGGTTCGACGTGAACTTGCCGGCATCGCTGTTAGACTTAAACCAGATATTCTTGTACGTTATGCCCTTCTTGCTCAGCACGTCTTTTGCATTTGCAATCTCGTCCTTGTTGCCATCGAGCGTAAAGGAATTGACACCCACGACCTGGCCGCCCTTCTCGGCAAGCTCCTTGTTGAGCTTCTCCAGATCGCCCAACTCCCCCACGCACGGCTTACAGGTGGTAAACCAGAAGTTCATGACGGTAACCTTGTTCTTGGAGAACAGCTCGTCGCTGTTCACATCGTTGCTGTCCAGGTCCTTACCCTTAAAGCTGGGAAACTGTCCTGCTTCCTTGCCCGAGTCGCCCTCGGCAGATGTCATACCGGCAGTCGCGGCGTCGACGCTGTCACCCGTACTCGGCTGATTTCCACACCCCGGGAAGTCCTTTTCCAGACGAGCGAGCTTGTCCTCGATCTTCTTGATCTGCTGCGCCCCAGCCTTGAGCGTTTTGAGTTCATCGGCCGTAAAGGAATCCTTAGCCCCGTCTATGGTGCTCAGTAGAAAATCTCCGTAGTTGGTGCCGTCGCCGATCATCGCCGAGTCTTTATTCGCCGCATTGAACACCTTGTCCCATAGGGCATTGTCTTTGGAAAAGATGTCGTTTTCCTTTTTCATCAGTTTCGCGTACAGCGCGGACGCCTCTTCGGCATTGGATACCTTCTTCGCCGTCAGCTCTGCAACCTGGGTGTCGCCGCCCGCAACTTTGTTTCCCCCGTCTTTAGGCGCCGAGCACGCCACGAGGCTCAACGCCAGCACGGGCACCATCAACAGTCCCGCAATTTTCGACAGTCTCATGTTTTCCTCCGTTATATCGAAGCTTATAGGTACCTATTTGTTTTCGCAGGCTTGCGCGGTCTGCGCGGACTTGCCGCCCGTCACGCCCAGCCCGTAGCGAAAGCTAATGGCATCGACGGGGCACGCACCCACGCATTTGCCGCAACGGATGCACTCGGCATGGTCGGGCGTACGCGTAACGTCCACGTCCATCTGGCACACCCTGGCGCACTTGCCGCACGAAATGCATTTGCACTGGTCAACCTGAATCCCCAGCAACGACACCCTGTTCATGAGCGCATAAAACGCACCGAGGGGGCAGATCCATTTGCAGAAGGGGCGGTAGAACAGCACGCTCAGCACCGCAACCACAATGAGAATCGTGAGCTTCCAGGTAAAGAGCTTTCCCAGCGCGGAGCGGATTCCCGCATTCATGATGGACAGCGGAATCGCGCCCTCGAGCACACCTTGCGGGCAGATGTACTTACAAAAGAATGGGTCGCCCATACCCACATCGTTAACCACCAAGACAGGCAACAGCACCACGGTAAACAGCAACACGGCGTACTTGATGTACGTGAGCGGCTTGAGTTTTTTCGTGGAGAGCTTTTTGCCGGGAATCTTATGCAGAAGCTCTTGCAGCCATCCAAAAGGGCACAAAAAGCCGCATACAAAACGCCCCAGTAGCACGCCAATCAGAATGAGCGTTCCGGTGACGTAATACGAGAAGTTGAACTTAGACGAGCCCACCACCGACTGAAACGACCCGATGGGGCACGCACCCGCTGCCGCGGGGCACGAATAGCAGTTAAGTCCAGGTACGCAGACTGTTTTTCCCGCACCCTGATAGATGCTGCCCTTGGCAAAGTTTGGCAGGTGAATATTGGTGACCAGCGTCGCCGCCGCCTGAATGAATCCGCGAAATCGGGCCAAAACATGCGACGCAGTGTTTTTTCTTTTATCCAATTCCGATACACTCCAAGCACAGCCTAATTGCTTTGGCCAGCACGGCATCCGCCTCGCCACGCATAACGCCAAAGCCAACCATGGCTACCCCAACGATCAGTAAAGCCACCTGCGCCACAGGCTTAATCGCTTTGAACAATCTGACCACTCCTTTCGTTTCGCGACCCATTGGACCATACCGACTATAAAATCCGTGTTAAGCGCGATTTGGAATGTGCGAGGAGACTGTTATGCGTATTTTGATCGTCGAAGACGAGCGGGCGCTGTGCGATGCAATCGCGCGCAGCTTGCGAAACCTGGCATACAGCGTCGACTGCTGCCATGATGGGCAGGAGGCGCTCGACCTACTAGGCGTTGAATTCTTTGACCTCGTGGTACTCGATCTGAACCTTCCCCATGTCGACGGCATGACCGTGCTCAGGGAACTTAGGAAAACCGACTGCGAGACCAAGGTACTGATTCTGTCCGCACGTGGCGAAGTATCCGATAAAGTCGCCGGACTCGATGCCGGCGCCAACGATTACCTTCCCAAGCCGTTTCATCTGGATGAGCTCGCGGCGAGAATCCGCAGCCTTACCCTCAGGCGCTTTACGCAAAACGACGTTGTTCTAACCTGTGGATCGTTGAGCTTTGACACCAAGGCGCGCATCGCTTCCGTAGACAGCGATACCCTGTCTCTCACACGCAAAGAAACGGGAATCCTGGAATATCTGATGCTTAATCAAGGACGTCCAGTGAGCCAGGAAGAGCTTATCGAGCACGTTTGGGATAGCACCGTAAACAGCTTTAGCAACGCAACCCGGGTTCATATCTCGTCACTTCGAAAAAAGTTGCGCAGCACTTTGGGATATGACCCAATTCGCAATCGAATTGGAGAGGGCTACGTCATGGAGGATGGCGAATGAAAGGGCTTTCGCTGCAATGGCGCATAACGATCATGACGGCACTGCTGACGTGTGCGGCGTGCGTGCTGACGAACTGCTTGGTCGGCTATACGGGCATGCGCTACATGGATGCCATCGGCAGTGGCATCTCGGCCCTTAGCGCAGCCGACGTAGATACACCTCAGGAGTTTGACCCAACGAAGGGGAGCCTCGATGACGAGGTCACGATCGTCGTAAACGATGCACAGGAGTCTTTTGGCATGACAGCCTGGTGCATCACGGCTGGAGTCACGCTGCTCGGCGGCGTGCTGGCATACTTTGTGAGCGGTCGCGCGCTCAAGCCGCTACGGTCTTTTGCCACCCAGGTAGAGCGCGTGCAGCCTGACAACCTAAGCGAAATCAGACTCAGTGAAGATGTGCCCACCGAGCTACAACAATGTAGCGCCTCCTTCAACGACATGATCGCCCGTCTTGGCGAAGGGTTCTCTTCACAGCGTCAGTTTACCGGCAACGCCGCACACGAGCTGCGCACCCCGCTCGCCCTTATGCAAGCACAGATTGAACTATTCATCTCCGAGCACTCCGGTTTGCAACCCGAAACAGCCGAGCTGCTCGACCTGCTACAAGAACAAACCGAGCGCATGTCTCGAATGACCAAGGTATTACTCGAGATGAGTGAGCTCCGCAGCATTCCCTGCGAGGACGATGTTGAACTTGGCCCCTTGTCCGAAGAGGCCCTCACCGACCTTGCGCCACTTGCCGAAAAGAAGGGCATGGCCCTCAATTGTGCTGGAGACGCTTTAGTAATCGGGAGCGACACGCTCCTCTATCGGCTGGTGTTTAACCTGGTCGAAAATGCCATCCGTTACAGCCGCCCCGACTCGACTGTCAACGTCTCCATCTGCGACAACGACAGCCACGTGTTCCTACGAGTCAAGGACCAGGGCCCGGGAATACCCAAACAGTACCGTGAGAGCATCTTCCAACCATTCTTTCGCCTGGATAAATCCCGCAGCAGGGCATATGGCGGCGCAGGGCTCGGGTTAGCACTTGTCTGGGAAATCGCGGCGCTTCACGGTGGCATGGTAGAGGTCGAAACAAGTTCCGAGAACGGGACCGTGATGCTCGTGACTCTCTCAAAGGGGTCCACCACGTAATCCGACTGTCCAGGGGTCCCACGGGACTGCGGACAAGAAGTTGGACCATCGGGTCCGGTTTGAAGTCCGCATGACATACAGTAGAGCCGTGGTGGAGAGGGCCGGGGCCGCGTGCCCGCGCTACAATAAACTCCGCAAAGCACCGGCGAAAGGAACACGATGCAGGACGACAAGGACAGACTCACGCAACTCACCTCGGAGCAGAACATGCTACTCAACCGGCTTATGCTCAAGATGGTTAAATTCGATGCCGGCGACCCCAAGCGCATCCAGCACTTCGTGAAGGTGGCAAGTCTCGCGCGCACCATCGGCGAGGCCGAAAGCCTGCCCGCGCGCGAGCTCTTCACGCTCACCGCGGCGGCGATCGTCCACGATATCGGCATCCACCCGGCCATCGAGAAGTACGGCTCCAGTGCGGGCAAACTACAGGAGCAGGAAGGGCCGGCGCCGGCTCGAGCCATGCTGCGCGATCTGGGCTTTGATGTCCAGACCGTCGAGCGCGTGGCATTCCTAGTCGGGCATCACCACACCTACGACGCCATCGACGGGGTCGACTACCGGATTCTGGTCGAGGCGGACTTCTTGGTCAACCTGTACGAGGACGGCTGCTCCAGGGACGCCATGCTCGCGGCACGCGAGAGGGTCTTCCAGACCAGGACAGGCATAACGTTGCTCAACGCCATGTTCGGTCTGGAGAGTTAGTTCAAGCGTCATCAACCGCCTATAGTGGCGCATCTTTTTTAGTGCTCTGGGAGATGTCATGAGCATTGCGTCGACGCGGTTGCCTTCGGTCATAAACGTAGGATACGTTTCCCGTTCGCGACCGGTAAATAGACGGTAAGCGATCGGTCGGCACAACATCAGACCTCTCCTCCCATTGTACGGTGCAAACGCGTACCGTACAATGGGAGGAGAAATCGTGCCCCGGAAGGAATCCTGCAGCACGTATCCAGCCTGACCGAAGGAGCGACATGAATTCCATCGTATCTTTCCTCAACGGCGGCGGCCTGGGAGCCGTCATCCGCGGCGGCCTGGGAGCCGTCATCCTGATCGTCGTCCTGATTGTGCTGGCCTTCAACGCGTTCTTCGTGGTGAAACAGCAAAACGCCGTTATCATCGAGCGTCTGGGGCGTTTCAGCGCCATCCTGGGCGCGGGCCTACACGCCAAGGTGCCATTCATCGACCGCAAGGCGGCGACAGTGAGCCTCCGCACCATGAAAAACGGCTTCGATATCGACGTCAAGACCCAAGACAACGTGACCATCGGCCTCGAGGTCTCTGTGCAATACCACGTGAGCTACGAGCGCGGAGAGACGCCCGCGCAGTCCGGTGTCTACAAGAGTTACTACATGTTGCAGCAACCCGTGGCGCAGATGCGCGACTTCATCACCGACGCCCTGCGCTCCTCCATCCCGGTCTATACACTCGACGAGGTCTTCGCCAAGAAGGACGATATCGCCAAGGACGTCAACGCCACCGTTTCCGGGCAGATGGCAGCCTACGGCTTCACGCTCGTCTCCACGCTCATCACCAAGATCGCGCTGCCGGCCGAAGTCGAGAACTCCATGAACGACATCAACGCCGCCCAGCGCAAGCGCGCCGCCGCGCAGGAGCTCGCCGAGGCCGACCGCATCAAGCGTGTCACCGAGGCGACCGCCGAGGCGGAGGCTATGGAAAAGGCCGGTGAAGGCATCGCCGCCCAGCGCAAGGCTATCGCGCTGGGCATCAAGGACTCCCTCGAGATCATCCAGGAGACGGGCATCGGCAACGACGAGGCCAACCAGCTGTTCATGTTCACGCAATGGTCCGAGATGATGACGGAGTTCGCTCGCACGGGTAAAACCTCGACGGTCGTGCTGCCGAGCGATTTTTCGCAGTCAGCCTCGATGTTCGAGCAGATGCTGGCCGCCACGAAGGCCACCGATGACAAGCGCTAGGTTGGATGCCGTGGTCTAACCGGCACCGGCCCATCGGCATCAGGAGGAGACATGGCTCGCAACCGTTTTTTTCCGAGATCATCCGACGGCAGCGGGGACATCGACCCGTTTAACGCTGGCGATCCCATTATGCCGCTCGACGATGTTGTCCCCACGCGCGATGAGCGCGTGGGGTCGGCGAGCCGCGCGGAACGACCGGAGGAGGCGGAAGCACAGAATCCGCAAGCCGTCCCCGCCACCGCAACCAAGGTCCGGACCGAGGCCAAGACCGCGTTCAAGGCTAAATCCAAGAAAAGGGCAACAGATGGCCGGCATGTGTCGCACCGGGCCGAACCCGAACCGGAGTCCGTCTCGGACGATGATTCCGGCACGGAGAAGACTACTGGGCACCGCTGGGGCATCAACGGCTATGGTATCGTCGTCGGTGCCATCTTTCTCGTCACACTGCTGCTCGGTATCGTCGCCGTCTGCGGCTCAGCGGCCCTCACCTCGATTATCGGCGCGAATGTGCCACTAATCGAGGCGACGGGCGAATCGGACGACGACACGGAGGAGAATGACGCGGCAAAGGCGCAAGATGATGCCGAAGCCGAGGACAGAGCAGTCTCCGATGCCGCGACCGCGCGTCTTGACAATCTCTTCGACGATCCCGCAACGGGCGACCTCATCAAACGTGGGCTCGACCGTCAGTTGAAGACCAACTTCGGCTACACGGCCGACGAGCTCGGTATCGATGCCACTGCCTATGAAAAGTGGTTCCTTGGCACCATTGACTACCGGCTCAACCGCGCCCAGGCCTACGGCGACGGCACGGGGTTCGCGGCGTTCGACGTCACGTCCCCCGACATCTACCGGATATTCAACGACTTCTACACCAAGACATCCGATTACGTCTTGAGCAACAGACTCTACGGGACATATGGACCCGATGGAGTTGCCGTCGCGCTCACAGACGAGCAGAAGGCCCAGATGAGTGCCTATTTCAACGAGGCGCTCTCGAAAGCCGCGATAAGAGACGATGGCTATTTGAGCGCCTATCTCTCCAAAGGCGATGACGGCACGTGGATAGTGGACGACACGAGCCTTCGGGAGACCCTGACGTACCTGGTCGGCGTCGCGTAAGGCATGCCAGGCAAGGCGAATGGGCAGATACCTGAGTGGATTGTCCCATCGCCTCGCACGAACATGCATGAAACGAGATGAGGATTTCACAAGGAGGGCATGGCCATCTGGCGTCACATCGACTCGGGAACGCCGTTGCCCCGGTGCAAATCATTTCCTATGCCCGCGTGCCCGCGGATATAGGAATCCCATCGATCGGGCAGAGATTGTCCCGCAACAACAAGCAGGTGCCGCTACTCCTGGAGGCCGCCCGTGAGGGCGCTCATGAGGGCCACGTGCTCGCGCAGGCCCACGCAGGCGAGCACGAACTCGGAGAGCCACCCCGGCAGGCGCGTGCGGGCGATCTGCGCCCCCGCCTCCGAGAGAGCGCCCGTCAGCTCAGAAGGTCACCCAGCACGGCCGCACCGGTTTTGATGATCCCGAAGACGAAGAACGGTAGAAGCATCGCGAGCAGTGCGTCCATGCGCGGATTGATCGTCTCCGGGATCTTCGGGCTGCCGAAGAACAGCGTCCCGTCGGGCGCGAGGTAGTCGATGAGCGGGTACTCCGGCCCGCAGCTGTACAAATCATCCCCCCAAGTCGCCCAACTCGGCTGCAAGGTGTCCCGCAGGACAACTTCCTCACCCGTCTGCTCGCACACGTATACCGGCGTTCCCAAGAACAGCGAGTCGTCATGCTCCGGATCGCCCGTTGTCGCGCAGCGCCACTGCCTCGGGTTCTCCTCGCGCCAGCGGAGGGTCCCGTCCTCGTCGCGCTCGAGTCTTTGGAAGACGTAACGGAGCCTCGTGTAACCCCGGGCCCGGAGCTTGCGGTCGAGCAGAAAGCCTTTGATGTCTCCCACGAGCACGACCAGACAGAGAGCTGTGAGAAAGACGCTTGTGACGAGTCCCATCAGCATGTCCACGGCAGCCCCAACCTCTCGGACGAGATCATTTCACATTAATCATAGAGGACGTGAGCCACGGGCGAAAAGAGCACCGAGAAGCGTTTACGGAACGCTTATCGGAACGCACGAGTGGGCGGCGCAGACGGGTGGCGACGCCGCGCCACGCTTTACTCCACATTAACCATCTAGAAAAACGCCATACGGAGACCGCTGACACGCCCATTGGGCTCGATTCGAGTTTCACGGACCCAGAAACGACCCCATTTCTTTCGAGGATAAATTCCGCGCGTCTACTCACTCGGGATGCTGTCAAGGCGGCGTCAATGCGTTCGACCTACACCTTCTCGCTTTTCGAGGCTTCGTCTGTAAGACCATCGGAATCGATACGGAATCGATCGACATACCATTCATCCGAAGCAATCACCTTATGGAGCATCTGGAGATGCAGGTCGACATAGTGGCAGAACGCCTTGCCGCATTCCACGAGAGACGCATTGTTTCTCTCGTTGGGCTCGGCTCCAAAATTAAACTCGACCTCATAGCCCTCCCCAGGCACACCCATGCTCGGCAGAATATCAGTGGAGAAGTGGACAAATCCAGACGTCACCTTGTATACATCTTTTACCTTTGGATCGGACTTCGCGAGTAAGTCTTGAAGTCTTCCATCGGACATCTTCTCACCCGAGAAATCTTTCAGCTTGTTCACAGGCACACCTTGAAACACCTGCTTGAGAAAGTCATCCTGGTCTTCGGCGGCGAATAACGCGAATGTCCGCAGGCAGACTCCAACCTGTGCGCGGAGAAGCTGGGCGACGCAAACAAGATTCCTCGACTCGAGCATGGAGATGAATCCGTCTATCAGTCTCATCGTATACTCAGAGGAGGATGCCAGATATAGATCCCATTGGGTAAAGTCGCCGTTCATGAAGGGAATCACTGCATTGCGCTCGGCGACTCTCAAGGTACTCAGGCTTTGGAAATGACGAAGCTGCTTCCTATAGAAGCGATTACCAACCGTGCTCGCACAGAACTTATAGCGACGGCGAGCCATTTGTCGGCGTTAGGCCCGCACATTATTAGATATCGCCAGCAGAGTCGAGGTCTGCCTCAATCTCGGCACGGCGCCTTTTCGCCGAGAAGTACGCTGCGCACAGGGTGACAAATGTGACAACGGCGACTACCAGGCCAAAGTACGCGCCCGTAGCCAAGTTCGCCACCCAAAAGACACTTTCGAGCGGCACAATCTGTGCCTCTGCAACACAGCGCATCACCGCAATGACAAGTGCGCTCGTGACCCCGCTGACACCGCAGACGAGCAGGAAGTATCCAACAGGAAGATGCTCGGTTTGCCCAAAACGGTTGGTATCGACATAGCCCTTTCGCGTTTGCAGCACCGCACAAATCAGCATCACGATAACGAGCCACGCATACATGGCAGCCTCAACCGGTGTTACAAAGAGGTGCGGCATTTCGGTGGCGTTGCTGTGAACCCACGCAACCTGTCGAGCTATAGTCTGATAGAAAAGAATCATCAGCATGCCAAACGAAAGCAGCACGAAGCCAATCTTGTAGATCTTCGCGTTCTCTGCTTCCAAGCGCTCATCCTTTGGGCCTGCATACTCACGCCACTTTTGCACGATTTTAAGATCTTCAAATTTCATAGTGGCCTCCTAAAGAGCGTTAGGGTCGGCTTTAATCTCGTCGTCCCAAAACAAGTCGTTCAACGTAACGCGCAGCGCTTTGCAGATTGCCACGCACAGGTTGAGCGTGGGATTGTAGCCACCAGCCTCGATCAGGCCGATGGTTTGACGCGTAACGCCCACGGCCTGGGCTAAGTCGGCTTGCGAAAGGCCAGCCCCCGCGCGCGCCGCCTTCATGCGTAGGTTCTTTTTGCCCGGCATAAAGTTCCTTTCGTGATATCGGACAGATATCCATTGCAACATGACAGAAATATATTGCATTTATCGGATAATGTCAACTATACCCGTCATTATGAAAACAATGTCCGGCATCGCCATACGGCATAGTGATTTCGATTCGCTTTTCAATCTTACTCGGTCAGAACCGACTCGGTTTTATCCGAGTAAACTTGGGCATAAACTGATTCATGCGCTACAATTTACTCGGACAAAACCGAGTCGGAAGGAACCGAGTAAGTGGAATTCATTGGCAGGGAGCATGAACTCGCCCGTATTAAGAAAACGCTCAAGGCGCCCGAGCAGCGCAATGTTCTCGTTTATGGCAGGCGTCGCGTCGGCAAAAGCGAACTCATCAAGCAGGCGCTAATCGATTTGTCAGACACCACAACGGTCTACTACGAGTGCCGCCAAACCTCCGAGGCGGACAACCTTGAAAGCCTTTCCGCCCTTGCCGCTGAAGCGCTGGGGTTTCCGCCGCTCGCTTTCACGGGCATCCGCGAACTCATCGAATTTCTGTTTGCCCAGGCCAAGGACAAGAACTTCGTACTCATTCTCGACGAATACCCTTACTTGAGAGATGCGGTTAAAGGCTTAGACAGTATCCTTCAGACTTCAATCGACACCCATAGGGAAGACTCACGCTTAAGCATCGTTCTGTGCGGATCCTACGTTGAGATCATGAAATCCCTCATCGAACATGCGAGCCCCCTTTACGGACGAATCGACCTTACGCTCGAGCTTAAGCCCATGGACTACTTTGACGCCGCGAAGTTCTATCCCGCATTCTCGTCCGAAGACAAGGTGCGGCTCTACAGTGTTTTTGGCGGCATTCCCTTTTACAATCGCCTCATCGATCAATCCCAAAGTGTGCGCGACAACATCATCGAGCTCGTCACAGAACCCGGAGCCCGCTTAGAGAGCGAAGTTCCGTCCTATCTCAACGCCGAAATCTCTAAGATGACCAACGCCAACGAAGTTTTCGGGGCTCTCGCACAAGGTTACTCACGCTGGGGAGATGTGCTGGCGCAGTCGCACGTCTCGAGCGGCCCCGCCATGGCAGACGTGCTCGACAAGCTCATCTCGCTCGAGATCGTCCAAAAGCGTGCGCCCATCAACGACCCTACGAACAAGCGCAAGTCCGGCTACTTTGTGGTGGACCCGCTTTCGCTCTTTTACTATCGCTACATCTTTCGAAATGCCTCCGCGCGTCAGCTGCTCGACCCAGAAGTCTTCTATGATCGCCATGTCGCCCAAGACTTCGAGGAAAACTACGTCCCGCATATGTTCGAAGAAATTTGTCGCCAATACCTCGAACGACAAAACAGATCCGGCATGGTCGAGCCAGCCTTCGACGCCATAGGCAAGTACTGGTACGACGACCCCGTAAACAAAACGAGTGGCGAATTCGATGTGGTAACGCAAGACCCCGACGGTTACGCATTCTACGAAGCCAAGTTCCGCAAATCTCCCATCACTCAAAAGATGGTTGATAAGGAAATCGCTCAGGTCGAGGCAACGGGGCTAACATGCCATCGCTACGGCTTTTTCTCGCGCTCCGGTTTTGAAGCCGACAAGAGCGACCGAACCATCTTCATCGACCTGTCGCAGATGTTTGAGTAAACATGATTCTCAGTGCAGCAGTTGGCTGAAATCGTGTCACCCATAATCGTTCGATTTTGTTTAGTGCATCTACGCCGCCATTAAATAAAACTCATCTGTATCTAAATCTGTTCAACAATGCCGCGTTATAGCCCAATGCCTCAGCTTCATCTTCGAACGCGCGTTCGATGGATTTCGTGTTGGGTGGAATCGCCCACGGGCTGGGCTATGCTACCTTGACTATCTATATGACTTAAACGCAGCAAAGGAGCACCGAGAGAGCGAGCATGGCAAAAAACACCGCAAACTATGGTAACGACAGTATTCGTCAGCTCAAGGACGAGGAGCGCGTACGCCTGCGCCCCGCCGTCATCTTTGGCTCGGACGGCCTCGATGGTTGCGCGCACGCCGCTTTCGAGATCCTGTCCAACGCCGTTGACGAGGCGCGCCAGGGCTACGGCAAGCTCATCACCCTCACCGCCTTTCGCGATGGCTCTATCCAGGTAGAGGATAACGGCCGCGGCTGCCCACTCGATTGGAACCCCTCCGAGAAGCGCTTTAACTGGGAACTCGTCTTTTGCGAGCTCTACGCCGGCGGCAAATACAACAACAACCAGGGTGGCGACTACGACTTCTCGCTCGGCACCAACGGCCTGGGCTCCTGCGCGACCCAGTACGCCTCCGAATACATGGACGTCACGGTTTGGCGCGATGGCAACAAGTACTCCCTGCACTTTAAGAAGGGCAAGGTCGTCGGCGCCAAAAAGAAGGCACTCGAGATTGAGCCCAGCGACGAGGACCGTACCGGCACCACCATCAAGTGGCGCCCCGACCTTGAGGTCTTTACCTCCATCAACATTCCCCACGATTGGTATCGCGAGACCATGCGCCGTCAGGCCGTGGTCAACGCCAACGTGACCTTCCGCCTGCGCATCGAGGGCGACGACGGCGAGTTTTCCGAAGAGGATTTTTGCTATCCCAAGGGCATCGAGGACTACGTGCTCGAGAAGGTCGGTACCGACTACCTCACCGAGCCTTTCTTTATCGAGGCCGACCGCCGCGGTCGCGACCGCGAGGACCTGCCCGACTACAACGTAAAGATCACCGCATGCATGTGCTTCTCGCGCACCTTCATGATGCAGGAGTACTACCACAACTCATCGTGGCTCGAGAACGGCGGCTCACCCGAGAAGGCGGCCCGCAGCGCTCTGACCAGCGCCATCGATGCCTACATTAAGCAACAGGGCAAATACAACAAAAACGAGAGCGGCATTAAGTGGCAAGACGTCCAGGACTGTCTGGTACTGGTGACCAACTGCTTCTCCACTCAGACGTCCTACGAAAACCAGACCAAGAAGGCCATCAATAACCGCTTTATCCAGCAGGCCATGACGGCCTTCTTTAAGGAGCGCCTCTCGACCTACTTGATCGAGAACAAAGACGCCGCCAACAAGATCGTGGAGCAGGTGCTCATCAACAAGCGCTCGCGCGAGAACGCCGAGAAGACGCGCCAGAGCATCAAGACCAACCTGCAGCAGAAGACCGACATGGCCAACCGCGTGCAAAAGTTCATCGACTGCCGCTCCAAGGACAAGAGCCGCCGCGAGATCTACATCGTAGAGGGCGACTCGGCAGCAGGCGCCATTCGCACCTCGCGCGATGCCGAGTTCCAGGGTGTTATGCCCGTCCGTGGCAAAATCCTCAACTGCCTAAAGGAGGACTACCCGCGCATCTTTAAGTCCGACATCATCATGGACCTCATGCGCGTGCTGGGCTGCGGCGTGGAGATCAAGGACAAGCGCATCAAGAACCTTGGCGCCTTTGACCTAGACAACCTCAACTGGAACAAGGTCATTATCTGTACGGACGCCGACGTTGACGGTTATCACATCCGCACGCTCGTGCTCACCATGCTCTATCGCCTGGTGCCCACACTTATCGACGAGGGTTACGTGTATATCGCCGAGTCGCCGCTCTACGAGATCAACTGCAAAGAGAAGACCTACTTTGCCTACACCGATCTCGAGAAGAACGGCATCCTCAAGGAGATCGGCGACCAGAAGTGCTCCATCAACCGCTCCAAGGGTCTTGGTGAGAACGACCCGGACATGATGTGGCTCACCACCATGAACCCCGAGACGCGTCGCCTGATCAAGGTGGAGCCCGAGGACGTCACCAAGATGGAAACCATGTTCAACCTGTTGCTGGGCAACGACGAGGCGGGCCGCAAGCGCCATATCTCCGAGCACGGCAAGGAATACCTGGACCAGCTGGACCTACAGTAACAGCAAATCGATAACGACGGCCCATAAGAAGTTCAAGAGGATATCGTGGCAAAGAAGAAGACGAAGAACCAGCCCAAGAAAAAGCAGGTCAACGCCGAAAACGTTATCGGCCTGCACTCCGAGGTCACCGACCAGCCGATCACACAAACGCTCGAGGTCAACTACATGCCCTACGCCATGAGCGTCAACGTCTCGCGTGCATTCCCCGAGATCGACGGCTTTAAGCCCTCGCACCGCAAGCTGCTCTACACCATGTACAAGATGGGTCTGCTCAAGGGCGAGCGCCAGAAGAGTGCCAACATTGTGGGCCAGACCATGAAGCTCAACCCGCACGGCGATGCCGCGATCTACGAGACGATGGTGCGCTTGGCCACCGGCAACGAGGCGCTGCTCGCCCCCTTCGTGGAGTCGAAGGGCAACTTTGGTAAGTACTATTCGGGCGACCTGAGCTACGCCGCCTCGCGTTACACCGAGGCCAAGCTCTCCCCCATCAGCGCCGAGATCTTCAAGGACATCGACAAGGACCCGGTCGACTTCGTCGACAGCTACGACGGCGCCATGAAGGAGCCGCGCCTGCTGCCCACCACGTTCCCCAACATCCTTGTCTCGGCCAATAAGGGCATCGGCGTCGCCATGGCGTCCGACATCTGCGGCTTTAACCTCAACGAGGTCTGCACCGCCACGATGCACTACCTGCAGGATCCCGACTGCGACCTGCTCGAGTATATGCCCATGCCCGACTTCTCGACCGGCGGCGAGATCATCTACCGCCGCGAGGAGATGGAAAAGATCGTCGAGACCGGCCTGGGCAGCTTCCAGATCCGCTCCCGCTGGCGCTGGATTCCCGAAGAGCGCATCATCGAGGTCTACGAGATCCCCTACACCACCAAGACCGATGTCATCATCGAGCGCATCGTCAAGCTCTCCAAGGAGGGCAAGGTCAAGGAGATCGCAGACATTCGCGACGAGACCGACCTTTCGGGTCTGCGCATCGCTATCGACCTTAAGCGCGGCGTCGACCCCGACAAGCTCATGGCCAAACTCTATCGCTCGACCACGCTGCAGGATTCGTTCTCGTGCAACTTCAACGTGCTCGTCGACGGCTATCCCCGTGTTATGGGCGTGCGCCAGATTCTGCACGAGTGGGTCAAGTGGCGTATTGAGTCCACGCGTCGCCGCATTAACTTTGACCTAGGCAAAAAGTCCGAGCGCCTGCACCTGCTGCACGGCCTCGAGGCGATCTTGCTCGATATCGACAAGGCCATCGCCATCATCCGCGGCACCAAACTCGAGGCCGAGGTCGTGCCCAACCTTATGAAGGGTTTTGACATCGACGAGACCCAGGCCGAGTTTGTTGCCGAACTTAAGCTCCGCAACATCAACGAGGAGTACATCCTCAACCGCACCAAGGACATCGCCAAGCTCGAGGGTGAGATTGCCGAACTTAAGGAGATTCTCTCGAGTGAAGACAACATCAAGAAGGTCATCGGCGACGAGCTGGCCGTGGTCAACAAGAAATATGTGATGCCGCGCCGCACGGGCAGGATCGAGCCCCACGAAGTCATCGAGGTAAGCCTGGAGCCCGAGGTCGAGGAGTATCCGGTTACCATCATGCTCTCGCGCGATGGCTACCTAAAAAAGATGACGGACCGTGTGCTCAAGAAAGCTGCGACGCTCAAGTACAAGGACGGCGACAGACCCTTTATCGAGTTTCCGTCCTCCAACACGCACGAGCTGTTGGTCTTTACCAACAAGAGCCAGGTGTACAAGTGCAAGGTTGCGGCGTTTGAGGACACCAAGTCGGCACAGCTGGGCTCGTACCTGCCCACCGATCTCGAAATGGAACCCGACGAGAGCGTGATCTGGGTCATCGACCCCGAGGACTACACGGCCGACGTGCTGTTCGTCTTTGAGAACGGCCGCGTGGTGCGTGTCGCACTTGCCGGATACGCCACCAAGACCAACCGCAAGCGCCTCAAGAACGCCATCTACGGCGGCAGCAAGCTGCTGTATGCGCAGGTGCTCAAGGAGGACCGCGACATCGCGCTGGTCTCGAGCGACTACCGCCTGATGAACTTCAACACGTCGCTGCTCAAGACCAAGACGACCACCAACACGCAGGGCGTCCAGGCCTTTACCGCCAAGAAGGGCCGCTCGGTCACCACCGTCGGCACGACCGAGGAGATTCTTGGCGCCGGCGTCTCGGCCGAGAAGTTCACCGCGCAGAGCCTACCCTCCGCCGGTGCCCTCATGAAGGAAAACGACATGCCGAGCCTGTTTGACTAGGATGACGGCAGAACCGCCATAAGCTCTCAAAACGTTGGGGCCCGGAGCGCAGTAAATGCTGCGCTCCGGGCCCCATTCGTTGCAACGTAGTCGGAATAATAGAACTCCCCGTTTTTCACCCCTCCAATCCCACGGCACAAGGCATGTTAAGCCATTAGCAAAACTTGCAAAAGTTAGCAAAAGTTGCAAAAATTAGCAAAACTTGCAAAGGAGCTACCATGGAGTACAGCAAGAACCCCTTTACCCCGACGTTCGGAAGCGTCCCTCCCTTTCTAGCGGGTCGCGAGCATATCCTGCGTGACATCAACCGTGGCTTTATCAATGGCCCGGGAGATCCCAACCTGTCGACTATTTTTACGGGCGCAAGGGGAACGGGCAAGACGGCGCTTCTCTCGCTCCTTTCAGAAACGGCGCTTGAACACGACTGGATCGCAGCAAATGTCTCCGCCATGCCAGGCATGCTCGAAGATATTATCGAGCGAACCAAAGAAGCCGCAGATAGCTACCTCTCACAGCCTCATGCGCGCATAAACGGCGTTCAAATTGGTCCAGTGGGCATCGATTGGACATATGCTCAAGAGGCCCAGGGCAACTGGCGCACACGTATGAACAGCATTTTCAGGCAGCTCGAGAAGCATGACATCGGGCTTCTCATCACTATCGATGAAGTCACGGTCGATCTTGATGAAATGCTCCAATTTGCCTCTGTCTACCAACATTTTGTACGAGAGGGCAAAAAGGTAGCCCTTCTCATGGCGGGGCTACCCTACAAAGTATCGGCGCTGCTGCGCAACGATTCTGTTTCGTTCCTCAGGCGCTCCCAGTATCATCAGCTGGGACGAATCACCGATGTTGAGATTGCAAATGCCTTCCGCAAAACCATTGAGGCTGGAGGACGCTCAATCACGCCAGAAGCGCTCGAGGATGCTGTGAAGGCCGTCGACGGATTCCCCTACATGATGCAGCTCGTCGGATATCGCACTTGGGATGTTTCGGAGAACTCGCCCCAAATCAGCACATCCGATGTCCAGCAGGGTTCCCTGCTCGCACGCATGGAGTTGCGCGATCGCATTCTCGAAACGACCTATCGAGAGCTTTCCGATAAAGACATTGAGTTTTTGCTCGCGATGCTGCCCGATTCTGGACCCAGCAGGGTCTCGGAGATAGCCAAGCGTATGGGCGTCGCCAGCAACTATGCAAGTCAATACAAACGCCGCCTCCTGGAGGACGGCGTTATCGGGGAACGTGGACGTGGCCTCGTCGGCTTCGACATCCCCGCGTTCAGGGAGTTCCTGAGCGAGAAGGCCTCCTAGCACGCCGAGATTGTCCGCAAAGGCATCAACGCATGGCAATCAGCACTCCTCTTGGTAAGGGCAGCACGCATTTCCGCTAGCGCTGATTGCCATGCGCTCTTCTTGTCCTTAGGCCAGCTTGCGAGCGAGCTCGCACACCTCTTTCAACTTGGGCGAGGATGCCATGCTGTCGCGCTCGGTCATGCCGCTAATGGTGACAATGCCTTGGTCCTCCCACTTGCAGTACGCGCAGGCTGACTTGTACATAGCGATCGCCGCATCATAGACGCCCTCGCTGTGGCTATCGAGCAAAAGGGCCGTCTTGGTGAACGGGAATCCCGTGGCACCAAAGGCGTACAGGCGGTCGATGACGGCCTTCTCCTGCGCGGTGATATCGAACCAGTAGATAGGCGAAGCGAAGACGACCATATCGGCGCCTTTCAGCGACTCAATCACGTCGGCCATGTCATCCTTCTGCACACAGGTGCCCTCATGGGTAAAGCAGTACTGGCATCCCAGACAACCAGCGATCTTCTTGCTGGCAACGCGGATGACCTCAACCGTATTGCCGCCCTCACACGCGGTCTCGGCAAACGCCTCGACCATGGCGTCGGTATTGGCGCCCTTACGCGGGCTGCCGCTCAATACAACGATTTTCATAAGAATCCCCCTCCTTCATGCCGCAGGCGCGCAGCATGTTTTTTTGTAACCAAAACGAATGGAGTTAATCAATCGCCTCGTTTCAGCTACTCCCACTCTTTAGAAGGATCGTCGCTGGAGACTTGGCATAAATCAAGGCACGCCTTATTTCAGATGCTCCCCAAAGAACGCCTTCAGCTTTTCAAACGGAATGACATCCATCTGATCGTAAAGGTCGGTGTGGCTGGCTGCGGGGATAATGAGCAGCTCCTTGTTGTCTCCGGTCAACTTGCCGTACGCAGTTTCGCTGAAATAGCGGGAGTGCGCCTTCTCGCCGTGCACCAGCAGCACGGCGGATCGAATCTCGCCGGCGTACTGCAAAATCGGCATATTCATAAACGACAGCGAGGACGTTGCATTCCAGCCGCCATTGGAGTTCAGGCTGCGGGGATGGTAGCCTCGCGGAGTCTTGTAGTAGGCGTAATAGTCCCTCACGAACTGCGGTGCGTCCTCCGGCAGCGGATCGACCACGCCGCCCGCCAGCATCGGTTGTGGAAGGCCACCTTGCTGTGCTCGACCTTGTCACTTTTGGGGAACACCTTGTCCCATTCCTGCGTCAGATCCAACTGCTCCATGCTTAAGCCTGCCTGCTAGTCGCTTTAAGGTACTCCTCATCACCCACTGGCTCCAACCACTCGTTGGAGGTCTCCTCGCCTGGAACCTCCAACGCCAGATGAGAGAACCAGCTGTCGGGCGCGGCGCCGCGCCAGTGCTTCACCCCCGGGGCGATGTTGACCACGTCGCCGGGGCGCAGCTCCTGTGCCGGCTTGCCCCACTCCTGGTACAACCCTCGACCGGCCACGCAGACGAGGATCTGTCCGCCGCCGCTTTTGGCGTGATGGACATGCCAGTTGTTGCGGCAGCCGGGCTCGAACGTCACGTTGAAGACGCCGACCTGCTCGGTGGAAAGGGGCGCGAGGTAGCTTTGCCCGATAAAGAACTTCGCGAAGGCGTCGTTGGGAGCACCGATGGGGAAAACCATCTCGCTTTGGTGCTGTGCCTTTGCGCCGGCGGCATCGTCGTCCGCCCAGACATCCTTCGCCATGCGGAAGGCAGCCCACGCCTTGGGCCAGCCCGTGTAAAACGCGGCGTGGGTCAGGATCTCCGCCATCTCCGCCCTAGTCACGCCGTTGTTCTTCGCGGACATCAGATGATATTGGAACGAAGAGTCCGTCAGCCCCTGCGACATCAGGGCCACCACCGTCACCACGCTGCGGTCGCGCAAGGAGAGCTCGCCCTCCCGGCTCCACACCTCGCCGAACAGCACATCGTCATTGAGCTGTGCGAATTTGGGAGCGAACTCCCCCAGGGCATCTCTGCCGGCCGTCTGCTTAATTGCCATAACCAACTATCTCCCGTCGATGGTTCTGAACGCAAATCAGTTTCCGCATTACGGAACACCCCTTGCACTCCCTGCTTAATTGACGAGAATGAAAGTAATACTTAAACCTGACTTTAGGTCAAGGATTGAATTCGAGATTTATCCGGAGGAGCCATGTACACAATCGGCCAGGTGTCGGAGATGTTCGGTTTGCCAACTTCAACGCTGCGATATTACGACAAGCAGGGATTGTTCCCGGGATTGGAGCGGACGTCCGGCATTCGCCAATTCGGCGACACGGAACTTGAGGCGCTTCGAGTTATCGAATGCCTAAAGAAAGCGGGGATGGAGATCAAGGACATCCGGCTGTTCATGGAATGGTGCGCGGAAGGCCCATCTACATACCCCCAGCGCAAGGCCATGTTCGAGGACCGGAAGGCCCACATGGAGTCGGAGATCGCGAAGATGAACCGCGCGCTGGACATGCTGAAGTTCAAATGCTGGTATTACGAGCAGCTGAATCAAGGCGATAACGAGGCTGAGCTGAAGGCCATGATTCCCGACGGCTTGCCGGAAGAGGTCAAAAAGACCTACGAAAACGCCCACGCTCGATAGCGACGTTTGATGTTGAGGGGGCTTCGGCGCGGAGCCGTATTTGGTTAGGAGTACGAATGCCGTTTCTGCTCCTTGGGCTCTATCCGTGTTTGCTATATCGCCCACAAAGGAATCGTCTGCACCTTATCTGTTAGGGAGTATGGCTCAGGGGTCTGGCAAACGACATGTCCATACCCCACTTCATACCCCGACAGACCCTCGAGGCAACCGAAGTGCTTGATGGCGTCAATTCTGACTGTGGACGATGTCTTGATCTCGACGGGATGGAGAACATGCCCTTCTTGTATCACGAGGTCAATCTCGCGCTTCTTTGCGTCGCGATAGAACCAAACATCTCGAACGTTTCCGCCGGCGTTCATATAACTCTTGAGAACCTCCGACACCACGAAGGTCTCAAATACGTGCCCCGCGACAGCGCCAACTTGCAGCTGCTCGGGCGTGGTCCACCTAGTCAGGTGGCAAACAAGCCCCGTGTCCATAAAATATAGCTTCGGCGTCTTGGTGAGACTCTTGCCAATGTTTGGCCAAAAGGGCTCGATAATGCGAACGATATTTGATGCCTGTAGAACGGATAGCCAGGCCTTCACCGTCTTATGATCAACGTCAATGGCGCCGCCGATGTCCGAGGCGTTGAAGAGCTGGCCAGACCTAGCCGCACATGCAACCATGAAGCTGTAGAACTTTGCCTCGTTCTTAACGTTAATAAGGTCCCGCACATCGCGCTCTAGGTAAGCGGAAACGTAGTCTGAATAAAATGAATCCCAGTCAATAGTGCTGTCCTGCAGCTCCGGCATCGAACCGCGATGAATAATTTCCCAGATGTTTTTATTGGGAGCTTTCTGCGCCACTGCGACCGGAGCGGGAACATAGGGGTGCGCCGTCCCCACATTGCCCATAAGCTCCCTCACACTTAACCCCGGCATTTCGAGAATCCTAATTCTGCCAGCTAATGACTCACTGACACCCTTCATGAGCTGATATGTTTGGGAACCCGTAAGTACGACTTGTCCCTTTTTAGTCGATTGGTCAACAATCCACTTAAGAGGCGAAAACAGCTCGGGGACCCTTTGAACCTCGTCAATGATCAGCGGCAGGGATTTTGATTCGAAAAAGAGCGCAGCGTCCTGCTTGGCGAGCAGGTAATCGCGCGGGTTTTCCATGGATACGTAGCCAAAGGAGCTGCCTAGGTGCTCCCTGAGGACGGTGGTCTTTCCAACTTGCCTTGCGCCAGTCACAAGAACGACCTTGCCCTGCCGTAGCAAGCGATCTATAGAGGATTCAATTTCGCGTTTGATGTACATCAGCATAGCCTCCCGTCTTGGAAGGTCATTATCGCAGTTCGTTATATGTTATGTCAAATTTGGGAATACTATTCCCAAATTTAGCTATTATTCACAACAGTAATTATTACCTCATAGCCTTTGTTCTTCGTTTTCTTTCCTTCTTGTAGAGTGTAAAGGAAGGATCCATGGCAGGGGCAAAAGAGGGGGTTTTGTTCGCGCGCAACGGCATCGAGAACACTGGCTTTGCGTACGCGTTCTCCCTGATAGAGGGCAAGTACAAGCTGCCAGTTCTGTTCTGCCTGTACCTGGACGGCACGACGCGCTACAACGAGCTCAAACGCAAGCTTGCGCCTGTTACTTACAAGTCGCTCACCTCTGCGCTGAGAGGTCTGGTCGCCGATGGTCTTGTCAAGCGCGTTGAGTACCCCCAGGTACCACCGAAGGTAGAGTACAGCTTGACCGAGCGCGGCTTGTCGCTCATGCCAGTGCTTGATGAGCTCTGTCTTTGGGGCGAGGCCCATCGCGATGACCGGGTTCCTTCGTCCGACTGGTAGGCGAAGGGGGCGACGGAACGTAAATCTATCAATTGCCTAGAGAAGGATTGGATTGTCTTATTGGCAGGGAGCCGCGCGTGTCGCCCCTCACGCAGATTCAGTCCATGACTTTCTCGAACAGAAAGTCCTCTTCGAAACCGGGGAAAGGGGTCTCGCCCGGCTCCATGGGCGGTATGCGCCGATCGGGATGGCGGCTGTTGTAGAACTCGACTATCTTGAACCCGCACTTGTTGACGTAGAAAGTTTGTCTTTGAGAACGGCCGTGTGGTGCGTGTCGCACTTGCCGGATACGCTACCAAGACCAACCGCAAGCGCCTTAAGAACGCCATCTACGGCGGCAGCAAGCTGCTGTATGCGCAGGTGCTCAAGGAGGACCGCGACATCGCGCTGGTCTCGAGCGACTACCGCCTGATGAACTTCAACACGTCGCTGCTCAAGACCAAGACGACCACCAACACGCAGGGCGTCCAGGCCTTTACCGCCAAGAAGGGCCGCTCGGTCACCACCGTCGGCACGACCGAGGAGATTCTTGGCGCCGGCGTCTCGGCCGAGAAGTTCACCGCGCAGAGCCTACCCTCCGCCGGTGCCCTCATGAAGGAAAACGACATGCCGAGCCTGTTTGACTAACGCCCACAACTTCGTGTCATTTTAGTTTGGCATTATCGCAAAAGGGGACTGAGTGGCACGCACAATGTCGCTCAGCCCCCTTTTACATCCCCTTGCGCGTTTTCGCGGCCAACTCACGGGCAGAAATCTGACCTATTCCTTAGGAAGCAAACAGGCAGATATAGGCACCTTGACGACTAAGATGGCGAGCCATGCTGACACAATCGGCAATACCGTTCATTTAGACGACTCATCTAGGCAGCTCACTGGGCAGTTCATCGCGATTTCTTTACGGTCGCCATACGTCCTGCAATTCTGAGGTTCATATCATAACAACCGTTCCATATGACGCTCGTCAAAAGGAGATAGATATGAAGCTTAAGCACGCGATTGTCACCGTCATGGGTACCGCTTTGATTATGGCACCGGCGGCGATGCCTGCAACGGCGCTCGCCGCACAGGCGGACGCCACCCCGATGGCCGCCCAGGATGCACAGAGCGGCTACAATGTCAAGGCGCAGAACGCGACCATTAACGCGAGCCAGCTCAAGGGCAACCTCACGCAGCTCAAGTGGCAGCTCAAGGATCTGATGCTCGTCGAGGCGACCTATAACGGCCGCGACATCAAGGACAGGGTCGACGTCGGCTTCGGCAACAGCGCAGGCGATCTCCAGAACAAGAAGCCCGGAACGTACACGATTCAGTTCTTTGACGGCAACAAGATCGCCGAGGCCAAGCTGACCGTGACCGATTCCGCCAGCGAGGCGGCGCCCGCGCTCACCGCGGACACGGTTTCCTCCACGAAGGGCGGTATACTGCTGACCGTCATGGGCCAAGGGATCACGAACGAACAGCATGCCCTGCCCGCCGGCTCCTTCTCCATCGCAGCGGCGCACAAGGGCGCCGACGGCGCCTGGTACACCGACGTGACGGTTAACTCGGCCGCAATCGATAACTACTACCGCCCGCTTGTGCCGCCCGTCGTCCTCGACAAGGTAGCGTGGGACCAGAGCGCCTCGAAGCTGACCGCGACGTTCAAGTGGGATGCCGCCGCACAGCGGTGGACGGTTGCGGATCCTGCGAAGGTTACGTTTAAGGTCGCGATCACCAAGAACGGCGTCTTCGAGTTCGCCGAGTCCGCAACCCTTGCCCCCAGCGACGTCAAGGGTCTCAGCACGAACAAGCTCATCGCTCTCATCAAGGAGAAGCTCGTCAAGACCGCCGAAGTCAACGGTAGCTCCGTCGTGAACGACAGCAACTTCCACGTCATGCTGGGCACGCAGCTGACCGACATCCAGAACGGGAAGCCGGGCACCTACCAGATCGGCTTCATGTACGACGGCAACGGCTACAACAACGAACAGGTCGGCTCCGCCACCCTCGTGATCGCCCAGCCCAGCAAGCCCGGCACGACGACACCCGGCACCACAACCCCCGGCACCACAACCCCGAACACCGGCGATAAGACCGAAAAGGGCGATAACGCCAACGGCGATAAGAACGGCTCACCTAAGAAAGCCAATGTCAAATCTTCCGGCAACAAGACCTCCCAGAAGTCCGGCAAGGACCTCCCCAAAACAGGCGACGCGGGTCTGGGCATCGCGGGCATCATCTCTGCTGCCGGCGCCTCCCTCGCAGCGCTGGGTATCTTCACCAAGCGCCGCGAACACCAACGCTAATCCCTCAATCATCCGGTAACGAATTCACAGCCGCCTTCCCTATGGGGAGGCGGCTTCTTGTCCCTCCCGACGAACAAACCACGGCAGGTACCATAGATAATGAGGGGGACATACGGCCTAGTCCTGGACGCGGTGATAGACAATCGGGTCGTCAAACCCAAAGACGCGCCTACCGTTTACCTCCATGGTCTCAGTCACCTCTAGAGCATCGGCTGAGAATCGCTCAAAAAGATGGAACTTCATGGTCGGCGTAAACATCGAGTCCGATCCGCCTTCCCACACACCGTCGTGCTCACAATAGAGTGCGGGCACGAACTTACCGGACTTCTTAAGCGAAGCATACTCTGCAGGGACCATCGTGTCATACGAAAGCGTGCGCTTGTCATTGCCTTCCGGCGCATCATAGGAGGTCAGCAAAACACCTTCCGGCTCCTCGGTGAAAAGAAACAGATGAGGCGACGAGGAGTTTTTCCCATCGGTCTCGTAATAGCTCTCTTCGATCATAAATATGCCGGGGAAATCTGCCGGTAGGCCTAAAATCTTATCGTTGCATGCGGTGTTGACATGGCGGGCGAAAGGAAACACTTCCCCAGCCGCCTTCTTCGCCTCAAACTGTTCGCGGTTGTCGAAGCGTCCCAACAGTAGGCTCATAAAACTGTCCAGCGTTGACGTTGCCATAGCTATCTCCTTAATCGACGCCATCATCGTTTTGCACTGATACCCATGGGTGCGACGAGGCCGAAGCCACCCCTCCATCCACACGGTTTCTTCAAATGCCGCATATTACACAGTTCGCATACCGCCCACACCGCACACCGATTGGGCCGATAAACCGTTTGCGTGAGGAAACGGAGCCTACGAGATGCCGGAGTACACAAACACGCTTCTGATGCGCGCCAATCTAAACTGGCGGGCATTCCCGCGTTGTGCGTGACGCCGTGGACTCCAAGTGTAGAATGAAACGAGTTGACGGCTCGAGCGTCGATTGAATAGACCTGGTAAATGACATGTCTTTGTTGTCCGTCATGCGGAGAAGGGACGGCAGTCATGCAATGTGGCAGACGAACGAACGGGTATGTCGCACTATTCGTCTTCGCAGCGCTGGTGGGCCTCCTGGGCCAGACGGTCGTTCCGTGGTTGTCCGACCAACTGAACTCGCCCCATCTAGGATTCAGGTTCCTGGTCTCCGACATCGACATCTATCCATTCGTGGTGGTTGCGCTCATAACATTCGGGAACACGGAGCCCAAAAGGGCGTTCTGGAGGGTTCTGGTTTTCTTTTCCGGCCTGTGCCTGGGCTACTACGGGTACACGGCCGCCCTTGCCGCCTATAGTGCGCTTGAGTCCGGCAGCGCGGGCTATCTTGCGAACGTCCTGTCCAGCGCAAAGGACGCGCTCGAGTACATGGCCGTCGCGCTGTGCGCGGGCGCGTGGGGGTTCGCCATGCAGAGGAGCGCGCGCAGGCGCCTCCTGTACGCGGCGATGCTGGTTCCGTTCATAGTGATTACCATGGCGTGCACGTACTCGAACCTCGTCGCCGAGCCTCCCCAGATACTCATGGCCGCCGTGGACATCCTCTGCCTGGCTGGAATCTTCCTGTGTCTGCCACGCAAGGCGACTTCTGAGTAAGGCGCGGCGTCGGCACGGCTCTCGACGGTCATGGCATCAGAGGTGGATTTTACGATTCACCATGATTGCTTTAAGGTATTCCTCGTCGTCCACAGGCTCCAACCACTCGTTGGAGGCCTCCTCGCCCGGAACCTCCGGCGCGAGATGGGTTGAGCCCCGGCGACTTGAATCAGAGGTCGTACCGGGGCTAACTGTTTACGCTGTAACACGCCATTCGATTTATGGGAGTCTCTACTGGCATCTGCAATCAGCTACCAATCAAAGCGTGCTTTTTCGACATGACGCATAAAGCACGCAACAAAACGAGAGCGATGCCATGACAACCCTACTCGTCAAGAGCCGCCTTAAACCAACTCGTAACGCTCGTAGGATGTGTGATAGCCGTCCCAACCACCACGGCCCAGGCGCCAGCGTCGAGGGCAGCGCGGGCATCTTGCGGCGTATGCACATGTCCCTCGCAGATGATGGGCAAATCTGGAAACTCCTCGACAGCCTGGCGCAATAACGGTAGATCGGGTCCTTCGTTCAATGACGTCTCAATCGCAGGTTTATTGTGCGACAGCGTGGTGGAAACCAAGTCGAAGCCCAGATCGTACGCATGGCGAATGTCCTCGATAGTCATGCAGTCGGCTATGAGCAACACCCCCTCTTCCTGAAGCGGGCGCACGGACATGGTAATCCTCCATCTAGGATGATTGTCTATTGGGGATGACATGGATCTTCAAAATAGAATCGAGTGCGAACTCGTGATCGGGATCGCGATGCAGCAGTAGGCCGCCGATCACGTAATCGAGTACAAACAGCACGATAGTGAACGGGCCGAGGACGACTTTCATTATGCACTCCTGGACAAATATCTGAGAAGGTGTGCGGACGCGACGATCCCACCGGATGACCCTGAGGCGCAACAGGTGTTCTCCCACGCTCGCCCCAGTTTTCCATGGGACATAGATCGTCGTCTGCAATACGAACAGGATTGCACACAGAAGCATCAAGCTGCCCTGCGAGGAGGTGGACGTATCGAGGTAGAAAATGTACGCGCATGCGTAGAAAATACTTACGACCCCCGCGCTCACTACATAATCGACCAGCAAGGACACAAGTCGGCGTGCGAAGAAAACACATCCTCCGTCACTGCGGGCGGCAGGCTGCTGGACCCTCTGCGCGCGCTCACTCGGACGGCGTTTTGCCTTGTTGGCAGACATTAGTGCCCTTTCTGTCGCGATGGCCGCAGCGCACCGCATCAACGATGTTCGCCATGCGATGCGGATGCGGCCGCTCATTTTACTCGTCTATGCCGAGCTCCTCGAGGACGGCGGTCTTGTACAAGATCGCCTTTGCACCAAAGACAGCCTGGATGCCGCCATCGACATCCAAAACTCCGGCAGCGCCAAGCTTTTTGAATGCATCGTGATCGACCTTGGCAGGATCTTTCACCCCAACGCGCAAGCGGGTAATGCACGCATCCACATCCTCGATATTCTCGGGACCGCCCAGTGCCTCGACGATCACTTTCGCATCATCGGCAAGGTCGCCTTTGGCAGGAGCCTTCGGCTCTTCGATCGTCGCTGCCTCCTCATCGCGACCGGGTGTCTTGATATCGAATTTGGTAATCAGGAAGCGGAAGGATAGGTAATACAGAGCGAACCACGCAACACCGACCGGGATCTCGAGTAGCCAGTTTGTCTTGGCGTTTCCCTGCATGATGCCAAAGAGGAAGAAATCTATGAAGCCACCAGAGAACGTATTACCGATTCTGATGTTCAAGATATCGGCGACAAGAAACGATATGCCGTCAAAGAACGAATGCAACACATACAAAGGTGGGCAAACGAAGAGGAACATATACTCGAGAGGTTCGGTGATGCCGGTCAGAAACGACGTCAGGGCAACACCCAGAAAAAGGCCGGCATATTTCTCGCGGCGCTCCTTGGGCACACAGTGGTACATGGCCAGTGCGGCGGCGGGCAGACCGAACATCATGGTCGCGAAGCGCCCCGCGAAAAAGCGCGTCCCCTCGGTAAACAGGCCGGTGTGATTCGGGTCGGCAAGCTGGGCGAAGAAGATGTTCTGGGCACCCACCACGGAGTGGCCGACAACGACAGCGGTGCCGCCCAGCTCCGTGTACCAGAACATGGGATAGATCATGTGGTGCAAGCCGATGGCCCCACACAGGCGCATGAGGAAGCCATAGAAGAACGTACCGACGACACCGGCAGCAGAGATGACCTCTCCCGCATGAACGAGCAGCTGCTGAAACGGCGGCCAGACGATATAGAACAGGGAGCCGACAAAGATCGCTGCCAGGCTCGTGACGATAGGCACGAAACGCGAGCCGCCAAAGAAGCCCAGGACCTGCGGAAGCTGGATGTTCTGGTAGCGGTTGTGCAAGGTGACGGCCACGAGGCCAATGACGAGAGCGCCGATGACGCCGGTATCGATCGCCGCACCGTCAGGGTTAAAAATCGAGAGCAGCGTGGACGAGGTCGCCGTCATGACCAGGTATCCCACGATGCCCGCGAGCGCCGCCACACCCTTGTCGCGGCGGGCAAGACCAATGCAAAGTCCGATGCACAGCAGCATGGGAAGGTTGGCGAACACCACGTTTCCCGCCGCGCTCATGACCTTGAAGGCCGCCTGTAGCCAAGGTACGTTCAACAGGGGGTATGCGGCAATGGTTGCGGAGCTGCTAAATGCGCCGCCGATTCCCAGCAGCAAGCCCGCTGCCGGCAGAATAGCAATCGGCAGCATAAATGCCTTGCCGATCTTTTGCAGTTGCTTAAACACGTGTCTCCTCTTTCTCGTGATTCTCTAACCGTGAATGTAGACTGTGACCCTACACATCCCCTCCTCTCCCGGCGTGCTGGCGTGGGCTGCCGTGCACCACGCGCTCGATATGCAAGGCAAGGTACAGACACTCGTCCTCGGGAACAGGGCAGCCATAGGACCGCGCCGTACGCGATGCAATCTCCTTGGCGCACTCGTAGGCATCGGGGTACTGTTGCATCACCGTGATTTGCAACTGGCGGTCACGGGACTCGGTGGCGGCATCGGACATATCGGACATGACAACACGCTGAGCGAAGAACTTAAGATGGACCATAAAACGGTAATAGGCAATTGTTGCCTCGTCCAAATCAATATCGAAGTGCTCTTTAACGATATCGAGCGCGCCGCGTATGATCTTGGCCATCGTCGTCGCCATCTGTATGCCCATACCACCCATCTCGGCGTTGACGAGGTGCATGGCGATGAATCCTGCCTCCTCCTGCGGAAGCGTGACGTGGAAGGTGCGGTCGATAAAGGAGATGGCGGTCTGGGCACATTCGAACTCATCGGGGTACACCATACCGATCTCATAGTTCAGGCGGTTATCGAGGGCCTGCCCCGCAAGGGCTCGCTTGACAGCAAAGTGAATATGATCCGTCAGTGCAAGATAGACCCCGTCATCGAGATTCCTGCCGAGACGCAGTTTGGCATGCTCGACAATCGCCCGCGTCGCCTCGAAGTACTCTTCGGGAATAGATGACACCAGTTGGCCCAGCTTGCCGGACAGCTCGGCGACGTGCTGGGTAAACAGACGCTCTACGCTATCCTCGTCAATGAGGTCTCCGCGCTTGCGACCAAACGCAATCCCGCGCCCCATGGCAATGCAGTCGCTACCGCGAGCATCAACCACAACAGCAATATTGTTGTTGAGTACCTTTGCGACCTGCAACATACCCATACAATCCTTCGAACGTCCCGTCCAGAAAAAAGCGACACCGAAAGCGGCCAGCGGCCAACTTTCGGTGTCGCCTGTCATACAGTCACGATCCTCATCAAGTTTTTGACATCATACGTGCCGCATGTGACCATGTCAACTCCAAACCAGGGGTGTGGGAGCAACGCCTCGCTGGCCATAATTGAGCACGATGCATTGAATCCGAGACCGGGCGCGGCGGCGGGGAGCCTCTCGCGCGAACAATCTGCTCGATCTTGCCGCATCCGTCTTATAAAAGTTCGACACACGTTTAATAGTACGACATCCGTCGAACAGTCGGGGGTACATACCACTACAGAAGGCCCACGGAACGGGGGGGCGAGATGGTCGGCGACGGGTTCAAGGCACTCTCCGGCCCCACGCGCCGCCGGGGAGGGCGTCGGGAGGGAGGCCGTAATGGGTGAGAAGGGCGAGCGGCCGGAGCGGGTGTTCCCCGGCAGGACAGACCCGTGGTTCATAACGGCCATGGTAATTGTGGCGGGCGGTTTATCCGCGGCGTGTATCGCGTGTTTCCTGAGCTCGAGTCCCGCGCTCCTATGGGGCTGGCTCGCGCTACTACCCGTCCCGGCCCTCGTGGCCCTGGCCGCCCTGCCCGTCCGCAGCAACCGCCTCGAGTTCTACGGCGACCGCCTCGTCGTCGTGTACGCTGGGACGCGTTCGGTGATACCCTACGCCCACGTGCGGGGCGTCCGGCGCACCAGGACGCTCTGGGCGGGGACGGCCAACTCGCTCGACCGCGTCTACATCGAGGCGCCCTACGACGGCGACGCCATCGTCTCGGTGACCGACAACGACGCCCTCGTGGCGGAGCTGGGGCGCAGGTGCGGCCTTGGGCCCGACGCCTGACGCCCCGAAAGGAGGACGTCCCACACTGGCCCTACTGGAGGAAGAACTCCCTCGGCGGCACGCAGGTCTGGTACGCGGACTGGGGCGACTGCCCCTTCGACGCTCCCGACATGGGCGAGAAGGACAAGGAGGCCGTGCGCGAGCCCAAGAGGCTGGCCAAGAGGTACGACTCCGACAGGAAGGGCACGTAGCGCGACCCGCACGGCTTAGGACGCGACCGACCCGTTGCAGCGCCTGACGGCGAGGAGGATGACCAGCACCGGGAGCGCTATGCCCACGGCGCCGATGGCCGCCTGGGCACCGCCGGCGGCGTCGTCCGCGAAGACGGCGAGGCAGGCCGAGGCGGCGAACGGAGCGCCGACCACCTGGAGCGCCGACCCGCACACGAGGGAGAGCCTCCTCTCACGCTCCGGTGTGAAGTTGCGCCGGTGGACGGACTTGAGCGGGGAGCAGGTCCTCCTCACGATCATCTTCGCCCCCGCGAGGAGGGACATGACGCTCGCCAGCGCGAGCACGGGCGGTGCGGGTCGCTCCCGCTGTAACCCATTTCCCCTCCGTGTCGCCCTGCGCCAGCTGACCTTGAACGCTATCCTTAATCGTTCTGATTATAGACGTCATCGCACGGCATCACGACGCACCAAGTGGCAGGGCACCGCCAGCCCTACGCCCTCTTCCGAATCGCGGCGAGGGCGACGGCAAGCTCGGCCGCGGCGGTGACAACGGCGAAGAGTGCCTGCGCGGGAAGCTGCGAAGCGGTCCCTATGCCGCAGGCGACCGCCAGGGCTCCCATGTGCGTCGGGACGGGCGCCCCCGACATCTGGGAGACGAGGCCGGCTACCGCGAGGACGATCACCGCCGTCGCGGCGACGGGCCCAACGCCGAGCAGGGCGAACGCGGCCACGGCGAGGCACGCGAGGCTCGCCGCGATGAGCGCCGCGAGCGCGAGGCGCGGAGCGAGCGCCTCCGCGACGGCC
>CWHC01000053.1_pt2 | contig 119152 bp, 87 predicted proteins | sample 693371 | NCBI WGS metagenome assembly CWHC01 (sample SAMEA3735914, study PRJEB9488) | human gut metagenome | biome: ENVO:mammalia-associated habitat; material: ENVO:feces | place: Malawi | collected 2009-02-27 | reverse complement strand
CCCGCGCCAGCCGGCCCCGGAGACCCTCCCTGCCGTCACTATGTTCAACCAGTTTTGCGGGCGTGCGCCGCTACGCGGCTAGCCCGCGTGCTCCTCGGCGGGATCGGTCTGATGGATCTTGTTGGGACTCTGCCTTTGGCTCAAACAAAAACGGGAGATGCGATCTGCATCCCCCGTTTTTGTTGCGGTTACTCCAAGTCAATAAATTTGGTGCTCAGGATCTTGCCATCTTTTACGAGCATTCTGGCCATGGTGGGGCCTCTGGTGCCTCTGGGGTAGCTAGCGCTGCCGGGATTGAGGACCAGGCAGCGGCCTACTCGGGCTTCTTTGGTTACGTGGGTGTGACCGTTGATGGCTACGTCTACGGATCCCACGGGCAGGTCTTCGCGGTAGTGGGCTACGGCGAATTTGAGGCCTTCGTAGGTGAAGATGGCCAGACGGTCTACATCCGGGCCGTAGTCACGGTAGTAGTCGTTGTTTCCTAGGACCGCTCGCACGGGGGCGATGGTGCATAGATGCTCGTAATCCATCTCTGAGGTGAGATCTCCGGCGTGGATGATCAGATCTGCACCCTTGAGCTCGTCCAGAAGCGCGGGCGAAAGATAGCCGTGGGTGTCCGAGATGATGTCGATGCGCTTGGCGCGTGCACTGTTCATGGGATCCCTTCTGCAAAACCGATTCGACGTATATAAAACCCCACGGCTCCGCAGACAATTGGTCTACAGGGCTGCGGGGCCAGTGCACTAGAGGCTCAGGGCCTTCTTGAGCGGCACAACGCGGCGGCGCGAGACCGGCACGCGTTCGTCGACACCCGTAATGCCCAGTTGGATAGCGCCCGAGGGCACCGTCTCGACATCCGTGACGCACGCCAAGTTGACGATATAGCGGCGATGAACGCGAAAGAAGCCAAAGTCGCAAAGCTTGGCCTCGAACTGCGCCAGCGAAGTCGTCGAAAGAAAACGATCATCGATGGTATAGATACAGGAGTAATCGTCCTTGGCCATGATGAAGCGAATGTCATCCACGGGAATGAGGACCTTACGGCCGCCCTTTTCCACCGGAATGCGCTCAATGGTGGCTTTGCTGTCCGTGACGGGCTTGGCGTGCTGCATGACCTTCTCGATCGCGCGATCCAGGCGCGCCTCCTCAACCGGCTTCATGAGGTAATCGACGGCATCTACGTCGAACGCCTCGACGGCATGATCGCTATACGCGGTCACAAACACAATCGCCGGCGGATTCTTAAGCTTATGCAGTGCCTCGGCAAGCTGCAAACCAGAAGCGCCGGGCATCGAGATATCGAGAAATACGACATCGACGCGGCTTTCCATCAACATCTCAATGGCGGAGCGGACGCTCGACGCCTCAGTGATCGTGCCGATCTTGCCCGTCTGCTCGAGCAAGAAGCGAAGTTCCGAACGGGCCGGGGCCTCATCATCCACAATCATCGCACGCAGCATAGGGATTAAACCTTTCGTCAACAAACTACGCTGGGCATCTGCCGCTTGGCGTTGAGCCCATAGCCTTTTATTTTACTCTTGAATGTCAAAGATGCTCTCTGACAAATCAAGATGCAGGAGCACTTTGGTGCCCTTGCCCGGCGCCGATTCGACGCGCGTATAAGAGTGCGGTCCATAAAAGCGATGGATGCGCTCAGAAATATTGTGCATGGCCACGCCGGCGCCGCCGCCTTGCGGGGAACTGGCATCGGGACGGGCGGAGCGATCATCAAACAGCCTGGCGGCGGTGCCCTCGTCCATGCCCACACCGTTGTCGGCCACGGCAATCAGGATTGCGTCGTCGCCGTCTTGATGGACGGTCACGTCGATCCGCAGGGCACCGTCATCGCCCATGCCATGCCGCACGGCATTCTCGACGATGGGCTGGATTACAAAGGCCGGGACCAACGTGTCCTCGACATCCTCGGAGACATCGAAGGTCGCCAGCACGCGGTCCTCGCCAAAGCGCGCCTTCTCAAACGTCAGGTAGCGCTTGGTCTGGGCAACCTCACGCGAGACCTGGATAAGCGACCCCGAGTTGTCGAGCGTGGCGCGGTAGAACGAGGAGAACTCGCGCAGCAGCTCGCGGGCGCGTAGCGGGTCAGTACGCGTAAACGACGCGATGGTGTTGAGCGTGTTGAACAGGAAGTGCGGGTTGATCTGCGCCTGCAGGGCGCGCACCTCGGCACGGGCCGTGAGCTCCTTTTGCACCTCGAGCTCGTGGATGGCGAGCTGCGTGGACAGGATCTCGGCAAAGCCCGAGGCGAGCGCATACTGGGTGCGGTCGACGGCACGCGGGGTCTTGTAGTAGAACTTGAGCGTGCCGACGGTGCGGTCGCCCACCTTGATGGGCGCGATGATACCGGCGGGAACATGGTTGTGTGATCCATCCGAACCCACCACGTCCACCACGCGGTTGAATGACTGAACGATGCCGTGCTCGATAACGTAGCGCGTGGCAAGCGTGTGGATGGGTGAATCGGGCAGCAGCTTTTCCTCGAACTCGCCCGCGCAGGCCAGCACGTTGCTCTCATCGGTGATGACAACGGTCATGGCACGTGTCTCGGGCAAAATGCGCTGGCACACCAGACGCGCCGACTCCTGCGTCAGGCCGCCTTTGATGTCCTCGAGCATGGCAGAGGCCACCGAAAGCGTCTCTTCGGTGTACTGAGAACGCACCGAATCGGGATTGAGCGTCAAAAAGATAAAAATGCACAGTAAAATGCACAGCGGTGCGCAGGCGACCACGGTCGCGATTGGCTCGATTCCAGTCGCCAGGGCAAAAACAAAGTACATCAGCACGAAAATGGCGCAGACAACAGCGATCACGCGAAAGATTGAAATTGAATTATCGCGCTGGGCGCGGCGGTCAATCATTCAGCCCCCTCCAGGATGCTAATCAGTTGTGCGTCGCGCCAAAGTTCGTCCATGATCTTGGGCCAGAAGCTCTGGAAACGCAGATAGCTTGCGGCGTTTTGGCGCGCGTAGGTCTTGGCCTCGTCAATACCGTGGCGCCAAATGCGTAGATACCCCTCGTGCTCGCGGGTAAACATACTGCGGACCATGGCGGTCTTGCGCACGCGGTCGTCGAGCTCGCGCGAGATCCACGGACCCGGATAGGGCATGAGTGATGCGGCCGTAACCGGAATGAGCTCCTTTTGGTGCGCAGCGAATGTCAGCTTGGCCCGCTCGTAGTACCAACGGTACACGTCCTGCATAAAGCGCGGCGAGCGCTTCTCGGACTCGGGCGGCAGGTGACGAACGGTCCACTCGTTGTCAAACCATACATCGTAACCAAACATGCGCATGTTAAAGAGGTAGTCCAGGTCCTCGCCGCGGGTGATAAACGGGTCAAACGCCACACGGGTAAAGGCGCGGGCGTGCAGGGCCATCAGGCCGCCGCACACGTAATTGGAGCGCGAGATGCGGGTGCCCGAGAGCGCCTTTTTCATCCAACGATTAAACTCGATGCGCTTGGTCCACCAACGATGGCAAATGCCTGCTTTGTCCGTGGGAGCCAGCGGCGACCCGTCGCGATCGTAAAAGTATCCGCTCTTGACTAAAATCGGCAGGCCCTGACGCGTCTGCTGGCCCAGCGCATAGGTCGCACGCTTCATAAAGTCGGCATCGATGACGGTCTCGTCGTCATCCAAAAACACAACCGCGTCGTGCCCCAGCACCGCCGCGCAGGCAAGACCCATGTTGCGGATGGCGCCGTAGCCGCGCAGGCTCACGCACTCGCCCGAGCCTTTGGGCGCAATCTGTGCCACGCGGTCGGCAACACGCGAAGCCTGAGTATTGGTAACGATGGTGACCTTGAGTGTGGGATGCGCATGAACGATTTCGTGCACGCGATGGGATACGTCGGCCGCGGCGGAAACCGGACAGACCACCAAGAGAATGATGCGCGGAATGTCGCGCACCTGCTCGAGCGAAGTCAGGCAGCGATCGAGTTCCGGGTTGGCGGCATTGAGCGACGTCGAGTGATCGTAGGTGCCGGGAGCGTTTGCTTGGATATCATCGCCCGCCCAATATGTTGGGATCACAACCGTGGCGTTCAAACCTTTACCCTCCTTGCAACACAAAAACGGGGCGCCGCCAAACACAGGCGACGCCCCGCGACCTAGCTGGTTCCATCATACCCACTTGGGCTAAACATTGTTCGGGAGTCAGAATGATTTATGCGGCTACTTCCAAAAGAGTACTGCAGATAGGCACAATTGCTGTACTGAGCCCGGTTGCCTTACGCCGCCGCCTGAGCCATGCGGGACAGACGGACCAGCAGCACAAAGCCAAGCACCAGCAGCACGCCGATGGAAAGGACGCCCAACGACGGGTTGCCGGTCAGCGAGGTGACGACCGACACCAGGAAGGTGCCCATCACGCTTGCGTAGCGGCCAAAGATATCAAAGAAGCCGTAGTACTCGTTGGACTTTTCCTTGGGGATGATGCGGCCAAAATAGCTGCGGCTGAGCGCCTGCACGCCACCCTGGAACAAGCCAACCAAAATGGCGAGCACCCAGAACTCAAAGGCAGTCTTGAGGAAAAACGCAGCAAAGAGCACGATGCCCATGTAGGCGGCGACGGCCACCATGATCATGTTGAGCGTGCCCACGCGACCGGCGAGCTTGCCGTAGATGATGGCGGACGGGAAAGCGACGAACTGCGTGACGAGCAGCGCCAGCACCAGCTGGGTCGAATCGATGCCCAAAGCCGAGCCGTAGCTGGTTGCCATGGAGATGACCGTATGGACACCATCGATGTAGAAGAAGAACGCGATCATATACAGAAGGATGGTCTTGTTGCTGGCGATCTCGCGCATGGTATGCCCGACCTCAGAGAACACGCCACCCACAATGTGGCCGAGACTGTCCTGGGAACCACGCTCGCGACCGTACTTTTGTTTATAGGTGCGGATGAGTGGCAAGGTAAAGATGAGCCACCAGGCACCGGTGATGATAAACGACAGGCGCGTCGCCAGCATGGTGGGGATGCCGAAGGCGGGACCGCCCATAATGAGCGCCAGGCAGACGATGAACGGAACGGTGGAGCCGATATAGCCCCAGGCGAAGCCCGAGCTCGACACAGCATCCATACGCTCGTCGGTAGTGATGTCGGGCAGCATGGCGTCGTAGAACGTCATGGACGAGTTGAGGCCGATGGTGCACAGCACGTAGACGGTCAAAAACGCCATCGCGGACATGGGGATGGCCTGCGCAAAGCAAAGCACGAGGCCCGTAAGGAAAAAGCCCATGAAGAACTTGATCTTGTTGCCGGCGTAGTCGGCAAGTGCACCCAGAACGGGCATGAGCATGGCGATGACCAACGAGGCGATCGTCTGCGCGTTGCCCCAGGCGACCACGAGGTCGGCCGAAGAAGCGCCGGTATTGATGGCATTGAAGTAGATGGGCACCACCGAGGTATTGAGCAGCACGAGGGCCGAGTTGCCCACATCGTACATAACCCAGTTACGCTCGAGCTTGGTGTATTTCATGGACAGGGCCCCTTCGTATTCGCCCGATATGCAGTTAGTTCATCGTACTCCAATTGTCCAGAGGCGCCGGTAAGGATTCGGCAAAGGAGCACGCACGATCCCTACTCCTCGCGGTCGAACTCTTCGTCGGCGTCGAGCACGCGACCGCTGTAATTGACGTGGTTGGTCACGGCTTCCATATCGCCGGTCTCGATAAAGCGGGCAACCGTGCACTCGTAATCGAGCAGCGCGCGGTCAAAGACCTCGGGGAAGCTCTCGGTCGAGACTTCGTCGGTAAAGGGGTTCTTCCATGCCAAGTGGCCCAGGTTGCCGGTACGCTCGGGCAGCTCGGTCGTCACGCGGTGCGCAAGGCCGTCGAGCAGCGAATAATCGTGCACCAAGCCCTCGAGCAGGGCAATCGCGCGCGTCTTGGCCGAACCGGCCGGCTCGATAGTGCGGTAGAGCATCTGCATGTCCGAGACGGCGCCGGCGTACTCCCCCGCCGGGATGTCGATACCGTACACGCGTCCGGCAACATAGCTCATCAGCACGCCGGCAACGCGATTGATGCGGTCGGTAGTGACGATCTCGCCCGCCGGCGGATAATCCTCAACCGTGGCCCCGTCACGTTTGAGCTGCAGCATCAGCACGTCCAGGTCGCTTTCGAGCACGGCGTGGACTTGGCTGCCCGAAGCCTCGAGCTCGGGGTCGGAATCAACAATGCCAAACTGCTGCTCATAGACAAAGGGGTGGGCATTGCGGTCGAGCACATAGTGCGACAGCAGGCCCAGCGCAAAGGCGCGACCCAGATTGGCATCGCGCGGCTGCAGGTGCGACACGCCGTCGCGCAGGCACGAGAACTGGCGCGACATGCGCGAGCGGTGCATGACCTGGGCAAGCGACGTACAGTCGGAAATGCGCGGCGTGAGTATGTGGAAGAAAAACGGGTCGGGGCCTTGGTTTCCCAGGATAAAAGCGATGCGCTCCTCGTCGGACGTGATAGCGCCCTGCGGAAGACGGTCGATGCTTTCCTCGCCAAACAGATGATGCGTAATGAGCGCGGGCATAATGATCCTTTCGATTTCATTCGATGCCACCCATTATGCCCACCGCACGGTCATACCAAACCCGCAACGGCAAACGATGGTGCACCGACCCTTACGCTAGCCCCAAGTGCGATTTGACCTCGGCAGCGCGACGGCGTGAAACGGGCACCGTCGAGCTCACACGGTCGAGCCTGAGCTCCATCAGGCCCGTGGAGCCGATCTCGACATTATGCACGTCTTCCAAATTGACCAGATAGCTGCGATGGACGCGGATAAAGCCCTCGGAGGCCAGGCGCCGCTCGAGCGAGGAAATCGACTCATTGATCAGGTATGTTCCCTCGGCGCAGACGGCGTTGCAAAAATCGGCGCGCGCCTCAAAGTAGCAGACATCCGCCACGGGAATGAACATCCTTTTGCCCCCGCGATCCGCCGTCAGGCGCAAAGGCTGGCGCGGAGCACGGACGACACGACGAGCACCCAGGGAAATCTCGATCTTGTCGAGTGCCTTTGACAGGCGGGCATCCTCCACCGGTTTGACGACGTAATCGACCGCATCGAGGTTATAGGCATCGGCCGCATACTCGGCAAATGCCGTCACAAACACCACGACCGGCGGCGTCTTTAGGTTCTGCAGCGTCTCGGCAAGCTCAATTCCCGAGCGACCGGGCATGGTAATGTCTAAAAACAGCACGTCGGGCTTGTTCGACAGAATCAACTCCACAGCTTCGGTGACATTGCCCGCCTCGGCAATCTGACCCACACGCGTGTCCTGTTCCAACAGATAGCGTAGCTCAGCCCTAATGGGAGGCTCGTCATCAATCACCAAGATGTTCCAGCCCTCGGACATATGCGCTTCCCCTCTTTTTCTCTCAATCCAACCGCATGCTACACCGTTAGCGGCGCCGGCTCATGCGGCTCGCCGTTCAACTCAACGATGACCTGCGTTCCCACGCCCTCCTGGGACTTCACGCGCATGCCAGAATCTTCTCCGTAAAAGAAATGGATGCGCTGAAGCACGTTGAAGAGCGCCAGGCCGCAACCTCGCTTGACGGAGCCGTCGGCGGTAATGCTCTCGGGCTCCTCTCGGCGATGCTGCTCAAACAGATGCGCGCAGACTTCTTCGCTCATACCGATGCCGTCATCTTCGACGATGATCTCCAAGCCGTCATCGGTCTCAAAAGCCCTAACACGAATAGAAAGCGGCTCGATCTCGCGCTGCGCATGCTTGATGCAGTTTTCGAGCAGCGGCTGCAAGATAAACGGCGGTACCAGGCTGTCGCGCACCTCAAAGTCGATGTCGACCGAAACGCGCAGACGGCCGTCGCCATACCGGGCCTGCATAAGATTGATATAGCGAGTGCCCTGTTCCACCTCGTGCTCGAGCGTGGTGAGCGTATCGGAGTCAGAAAGCGTCTGACGATAGTAGTTGGAAAAGTCGATCAGCAACGATCGCGCCTTGTCGGGCTCGGTTCGAACGAGCGACACGATCGTGCTAATGGTATTGAATAGAAAATGCGGATCGACCTGCGACTGCAGGGCGCGAAGCTCAACGCGGGCTGTGAGCTCGTCCTGGCGCTCGAGCTCAAAGCTGGCGAGCTGCGTGGAAATGAGATCGGCAAAGCCCGAGGCCAACGCCGTCTGGCGCATATCGATGCTGCTCAGGCGGGGATAGTACAGCTCGAGCGTACCCACGCAATGCCCGCGTACGGTAAGCGGCGCGACAATGCCGGCACGCAGACGGGGAAAATAGCCGCCCGTCTCATAGGAGGCGTCACGCGAAAATACACTCTGTTCGCCGGACTCGATCACGTTGAGCGTGGTCTTGAGCACGACCGGGGTGCCGGCAGGGCATTTTGCCGAGTCCTCGCCCCAGCTTGCCAGTACCTGCTTGCCGTCGGTAAAGCAGATGGCAGAGGCGATAGTCTCGGACAGAATGATTTTCGAGGCGCCCAGGGCCGCTTCGGGCGTAAGGCCGCGCGACGTATAGGCGAATATTTTTGATGCGATGGCGAGCGTACGGTCGGTTGCGCTCGATGTGAGGTCATCGGGGACCACAAAGACATACGAGAAGAAGAAGCACAGCATGACCAGGCCGGCAATAACGACAACGCCCGGAACGGGATTGGGATTATCGGTTAAATCCCAGATAAGCAGCAGGATAAGCGCCGGAACGACAATACCGAGCAGGATGGCCTGGACCACATGCTGGGCCGTACGAAAGACCTTGGTAGAGTTGTAGCTCTTGCCCAGAATCAGCCTGTTTAAATCCACCGTCATCCCCTCTTGTCCGTGGCACCGATAGCAATAAAGAGGGCCGCAAGCGACCCTCTCCATTGCATTATGCAATCAAAAACTGTGTTTTACATCCAGCCATCGACAAACGGTATCTTAGGCGCTGTATTTGTTGGCCTCGCCAAAGGTGCCAGCCTCGACGATCCAGCCGTCCTTCATGATGACGTCCATGTTGTCGGCGTTGAGCACATGGATGTCGGCGGCGACGTCACCGTTGACGACCAGCAGGTCGGCGCACTTGCCAGCCTCGATGGAACCGGTCTCGTCCTCGATGTGGCACATCTTGGCACCGTTGAGGGTAGCGCAGGTGATGGTCTCGACCGGGGTGAAGCCGATCTTGTCGACGAACTCGTACATCTCCTCGATGGAGCAGGTGCCGTACGGGGTGACGAAGGAGAAGGAGTCGGAGCCGATCGTCATGACGACGCCGCGCTTCTTGGCCTCGCGCAGGCAGTCGTAATTGCGCTGCAGCTCCTTCTCGACCAGGGTGCCCTCGTACTTGTCGTGCAGCTCGGGAACGTAGACGGGCGGATAGGTGGCGTACCAGGTGGGCAGGAAGGCGATTGTCGGGGTAAAGAAGGTGCCCTGCTCGGCCATAAGGTCCATGGTGCGCTCATCGATATCGAAGCCGTGGATCAGCTGCTCGCAGCCAAATCGAACGGAATCGTAGGCAGCGGCGTGGTTGTTGTAGCAGTGGCTCCACACGGGGATGCCGACCATCTTTGCCTCTTCGACCACGGCCTGGATCTCCTCGGAGCAGTAGTGCTGGTCGCGACCGGAGTCCCAGCGCCAGATGCCGCCGCCGGTAGCCCAGATCTTAATGGCATCAGGGTTCTCGCGCAGGCGACGGCGGACGGCCTTGCGAAGATCCCAAGGACCGTCGACCTGGTCGCCCCAGGGATGGGATTCCTTGTTGAGCTCCTGGGTGCAGTGGTGGGAGTCACCGTGACCGGCAACGCGGCAGAAGCCCAGGCCGGTGGCCAGAACACGCGGGCCCTTAAAGACGCCCTTGTCGATGCAGTCGCGAATCTGGATACCAAAGCGGCCGATCTCGCAGACAGTGGTGAGGCCGTGGGTGAGGCAGTCGTAGGCCTGCTTGACGGCGACGGCCTGCTTCTCGAGGAGCGGTTGCATGACCCAATCGGTGTCATCGTCGGTCAAGTTGCCCGAGAAGTGCAGGTGGGTGTCGATCAGGCCGGGAAGGACGGTCTTGCCGGCGGCGGCGATGACCTCAACGCCCTCGGGAAGGTCCTGCATAGTGCCAGCGTACTCGATCTTGCCGTTGTCGTCGACGAGAACGAGGGAGTTCTCGACCGGCTCGGCACCGGTACCGTCGATGAGCTTGCCGCCAACGATTGCATACTGAGTGGACATGGTTCCTCCTTATGGATCCATACAGTGGGCGAGGCCATGTTGGGCCAAGGCCTCACAAAACTACCCAAGTGATGCCGGGTTCGGTGCACAGAAGAGAGGATCCCGCGCACCCCCGATCCGCCCCGGCTAGGCGTTACTTTTTGCGGGAATTGGTGAAAGCCATGAGGGCCAGGCCAATAGCTAACCAGCCGATCACGATGCTCCACTCCACCATGTTGAGGGAGGCGGGAGAGAACGGAATCACGAGCAAGCCGATGATGATGGCGCAGGCAGCGATAGCGAGGCCGATGCCAAACTTGCCGCCGGGCACCTCGTAGGGACGAGGCAGGTCGGGCTCGGTGAAGCGCATGCGCAGGCAGGCGAGGGCGACCATGCCGCAGGAGAAGATAAAGGCGAGGGCCGACACGTTGGTCAGAGGAATGAGCATGTTCTTGCCCAGGAACGGACCGATGACGGTGATGACGCCCAGGACGACGCAGGCGAGCTTGGGAGCGCCGGACTTGGGGTCGACCTCGGCGAACTTCTCGGGCAGCTGGCCCTTGCGGCCCATGGCAAGCATGATGCGGCTCGTGGCGCCGTAGAAGGAGTTCATCGGGCCCATGGGTCCAAGTGTAGCGATGACGAGCATGGCCAGGTACAGAAGCATGTTGATGCCCTTGAGGCAGGCAAGCGCGGGAACCGGGCTCTTAACAAACTCATGCCAGTCGAGGATGGTGCCGAACGAGTAGATGCAGACCATGTAGAAGCCGCCGGCGGCCAGCAGGGCCAGGGAGATGATCTTGCCGAACTTGTTCCAGTTGAGGCCCTCGGCTGCTTCCTCAGCCTGCTGAGGAATGGTGTCGAAACCGGCGTAGAAAAACGGGGTCAGAACCAGGACCGACACGATGCCGGCGAACAGGCTGGTGCTCTCGGTTGCGGCCTTGCCGCCGCCAGCACCGGCGACCTGGGAGAACACAGGCATGGCATTGTCCGGCGAGCCGGTGAACAGCGAGACGCCCATGGCGAGTAGCATGCCGCAGAGCAGAGCCTTGGTCAGGAAGGCCTGGAGCTTGGCGGCCGAGCTGGCACCGCGGAAGTTGAGAAAGATGACGTAGGCTGCAAAGCCGAGCGCGATCAGCGTCGGGAACAGGTAAACGTCGGCCCCCAGGATGGTGTAGAGCTTGACGGCGCGCAGCCACTCAAGGCCGGGCAGGCTGCCGAACATCTCGGACACGAGGGTCGAAATGGCGATGGCCTCCCACGGGCACAGGATGCCGTTGCCCAGGGCCAAAAGCCATCCGGTGATGTAGCTCAGCGTACGGCCAAAGCTACGGTCGACATACTCGACGATGCCGCCCGAGATGGGGATAGCAGCCGTGAGCTCACCGAAAACAGCTCCGACGGGCACGAGGAAGATTGCACCCAAGAGGAATGCGATCATAGCGGGAACGGGACCGCCGCCCACGACCATCCAGTCGCCGACCTGCAGAACCCAACCGGTACCGATGATGGCACCGAAACCGATGGTGAAGAAGTTCCAGAGCGAAAGCGTTTTCTTCATGCCGCCGTTATCCTCAATTGCAACTTCTGCGTTCTTGTCCGCCATTGTTCCCCTCCTTTCCTTATTGACGCCTCTTTGGCGTCACCCTTTACGCGGTCTGTTTTGCCGCGCGCTTTTGTTTCGTGGCTTTAAGATACGGCCTTGGCGCAGCATGGCCGCTTGTGGCTCGACCGAAGGCAGAACTGCAAAACGAGCGGCGCCGTTTTTGGGACGAACGGCACGGTTTGCCGCTCATTGTTGCCGCCCGCCCGACGGGCGCACGCTCATCGGACGCATATAGAGATGTTTTTGAGGCCGTGTGTTTTGCGCCTTTCGTACCGTTTACCGAGCTTTTGACGCGCAGACCCATTTGTTACACATCTTTTTTGTAGGATAGACAGGCTATACATGAGACAAGGCGGTACGAATGGCATACGGATACAACGACGGCGATCAACGGCGACAAAGCGTTCGCCTTGCTGGCCGTACCACGCCGACGCCCAGAAGTGCCACGAGCGGCAATCCGCAACGCCCTCAAGAGCAACCCAGGACTTCGTCTCGGAAGCAGACAAGCAGAACACGGCAGAGTGGCCATCCGAGCACGGGCACAAGCGCACAGCAAGATAGCCGCTTGGGCGCGCGCACTCGACAACGTCAGACCGAGGTTCCGCAGCTGAGCCACAACGGCGCACGTCAGCCCGGCATCCATATCAGCCGCTTCTTTTCGCATCCCCAAGGCGGACGCGACGGCAAGCCTTACCGCTCGACATCGTACGTGAATGCCCCCGCCCTGCCGGCTCGTCGACTTTTCCTCGCACTGTGCTCTATCCTCGCCTGTCTGGTCTTTGTGCTTATGAGCTCCTGTATGTCCCACGGCTCAGCCGGTCTCGAGCCCACCGCCGAGGAAAAGCTGCTCAAGGCCCCCGTCGCGCCCGGTTATTCTTTCGCCTTTTCGACCCCGCGCTCGCAATGGCAAGCCGGAACGATGCCCCATATCTATCAGATCGACCCTGCGTGGTCGGAGCTGCCTTACGCCGGCGGCACCATCCGCCAAAATGCCTGTGGGCCCACGTGCCTCACCATGGTCTATATCTTTAAGACGGGACGCACCGATATGACCCCCGTCGATATGTGCGCGCTTTCCGAGGCGGGCAATTACGCCCCCACCGGTGCAACCGAATGGTCGTTTATGACGAGCGGCGCGTGGCAGTTGGGACTTAACGGAACGGAGCTCCATGACGATCGCGACTCGATGACTCAGGCGCTGCGTTCGGGAGCGCCCGTCATCGCCGCCGTTCGACCGGGCACCTTTACCAACGTGGGCCACTACATTGTGCTTTACGGTATTGACGACGCCGACCAGATTGAAGTCTTCGATCCCACCTCGGCCAGCCGCAGCGCCCGCCGCTGGGGCGTGGTGGAGGTCCTCAACGAAATCGAAGCCATGTGGGCCTACTACTAGTCATTGGGCACTCATTGGGGACAGACTTAAATGAGTACCTGGGAAACCGTGCCCCGCTTTGGACACTCATTGTGGGATGCGCTTTCCGCAGTTGATCGGTGCCACTCATTTAAGTCTATCCCCAATGACCAGCCCTAGGCTGCCGGCAGGAAAGGAACGTCCCCAAGTGCCGGGTTCCCAAGTGCCGGGTTGAAACAAAAGCCCCGCAGTCGGAGCGGACTGCAGGGCTCATGAAGAGAGGCTAGTTTGTGGGCGCTTTGCTTGGCGCCCACGAGAGAGGCAATGGAGTAGAGACTACTCGTGGATGCGGGTGCCGGAGAGGCCGGCCATGGTCTCGGCGGCCTTGTCCAGAGCACCGATGATGCAGGTGCGGCCCTTGCGGGAGCGGGCGAACTTGATGGCAGCGCGGACCTTGGGCTCCATGGAACCCTTGCCGAACTGACCCTCGTCGGCCAGGCGCTCGGCCTCGTCGGCGGTGAGGTCCTCGAGCTCCTCCTGGTTGGGCTTGCCGAAGTTGATGGCGACATGCTCGACGGCGGTCAGCAGGAACAGAACGTCGGCGTCGCAGTCCTCGGCCAGCAGCTCGCCGCCTAGGTCCTTGTCAATGACGGCGGGAACACCCTTGTAGCAGCCCTTGTTCTCGTAGTCGCGGACGACGGGGATGCCGCCGCCACCGCAGGCGATGACGATGAACTCGTTATCGAGCAGGTTGAGGATGGAGTCGGCCTCGACGATCTTCTTGGGGTCGGGGGAAGCGACGACGCGACGCCAGCCGCGGCCGGAATCCTCGACGAAGACCTTGGAAGGGTCCTCGGCCATGAACTCGCGGGCCTGCTCCTCGGTGTAGAAGGGGCCGATCGGCTTGGTCGGGTTCTTAAACGCGGGATCGTCCGGGTCGCACTCGATCTGGGTGACGACGGTCGCGGCGTGCCAACGCTTATAGCGCTTATGCATCTCGCGGCCAATGCCCTGCTGCAGGTGATAGCCGATGTAGCCCTGGGACATGGCGCCGCACTCGGGCAGCGGCATCTCGGGGGTGCCGATGGCGTCGTGGGCAGCGGCGAAGGCGTTCTGGATCATGCCGACCTGCGGGCCGTTGCCGTGGGTGATGATGATCTCGTTGCCCTGCTCGATCAGGCCGAGGAGAGCGTGGGCGGTGTTGCTCACGGCCTGGATCTGCTCGACGGGGTTGTTGCCGAGGGCGTTGCCGCCAAGGGCGACGACAATACGATCGGGCTTGCCAAGAGGCTTAGACATTGCTGGAATCCTTTCTGTAAAAGGCCTACAACCCATTAATAACCCGCGTCCGTGCGATACGCGAGTTTATTAAGGTTTATATTCTCTTTATCGCTCTTTTTATTCATTTTGAAAATAGTTGAGCGGTGAACGGTCGTTTTTATCCGCTCAGCGTACAGAACCCCAGCTCAGATATGTTTACGCCATTTACGTGCAACTTTATTTAAATGGAGCGAGGATTAAGCTGGATTATGCAAACTATATCTTTGCTAAACACAAAACAGATAGCGCAAAATCTTACTCGCACTATACGAGATTCTATGCACTTATTGGACGAGTATGCAGCCCTGCAATAACATGGCGTTTTTCATCCAACTTAGGGAATAATCAATCGCGTCTCACCCTTCGGCAAACGACTGTGAGTTCGCAGTATGGAACTTTACCGTCGGGTACTGCATGAACGCCGTTGACGCCCTTTCGCTCCTGCGCGCCTAGGCAACCGAGAACGTCAACGGCGACACTGTCGACTTGGCCACCCTCAGCAACAGCGCCGCACGCCTTTTCGTAAAGTACCGTGCCGGTTCGGCGGCTTTGAGACCGAAGCAAGCTTTGCTATCTGCCATTTTTTGTATGATTTTGGGCAAATCTATTCGATAATCTTTGTATGATTATGGGCAAATCTATTTGTAAATTTTTGTCATTTAGGGGTTTTAATGCTACGCCGTAAGGTCACTGACAGGCTTTTGAACTGGAAGAATAACTCTAATAAGGCCTTGCTTGTTACTGGCGCACGTCAGATTGGCAAGAGCTATGCGATTCGCACGTTTGGAAAAGACAACTACGCATCGTATTATGAGGTCAATTTGCTGCTCGATACCGAGGCAAAGGATGTACTTGCTGGCGCCAAGAACGCCATTGACTTTATCAACCGTGTGGCCCTTCTTGCAGACGCACCGCTTGTTGAGGGAGATACCCTTATCTTTGTCGACGAGATTCAGGAGTATCCGCAGATTGTCACGCTTATGAAGGCATTGGTCGAGGACGGGCGCTTTAGCTATGTCTTCTCGGGGTCTATGCTTGGGACCGAGTTTAAGGGAATCTCTTCTTTTCCGGTAGGGTATGTCGAGCACATTGTTATGCGGCCGATGGATTTTGAAGAGTTTTGTTGGGCAAACAGCGTCAGCGAGAATGTGCTTGCAGGAATTCGCAGCTGCCTTGTCGAAAGGCGACCCGTCGAAAACTATATTCATGAGGCGATGCTCAAGAACTTTAGAGCCTATATCGTTTGCGGCGGCATGCCGGAGGTCGTTCAGAACTATATCGATTCGGGTTATTCGCTCGTGAGAACGCGTGAGCTTCAAATTCAGCTAGTCGATCAGTACAAAAGTGATATCTCTAAATATGCATCGACTCGAGCGTTTAACGTTCGCTCGATTTTCGAGCAAATTCCGGTTCAACTTGAGGCGGAGTCTCATCGCTTTGTTGTTTCGTCTCTGGGAGAGGGGGCTCGTCTTCAAAAATACGAGCGGGATTTCCTATGGCTGGTGAACGCGGGCGTTGGATTGATGGTTCCCCAGGTGACGGAGGCACGGAGTCCTCTTAAGGGGACGGAGAAAACGACAGCTTTTAAACTATACGAGTCTGATACAGGAATGCTCGCATCGCGATATCCCGGCAGCACGGCACGCGCCGTCTATCTTGATATGAAAACCCCCAACCTCGGCGGCCTCTACGAGAACGTGGTCGCGCAGGAGCTTGTTGCTCTCGGGGCGGATGCGTGGTACTACCAGACACGCGAAGTCGGCGAAGTTGACTTTGTGGTCGAGGGCACCAGCGGGCATGTTGTCCCGATCGAGGTCAAATCGGGCAAGAAGGTTCGAGCGCATGCAGCCCTCGACCGTCTGATGAGTGTGAGCGAGTACAAAATTCCCGAGGCCGTTGTGCTGAGCCGCGAGAACCTTAGCAACGAGGGCAAGGTTCTGTACGTTCCAATCTATATGACATTCTGTCTCGATGAGTTTATGGAAAAGGACGACCCCAACAACGATTTCTCGTTTGCGCCCATATCTCTCTAGATCATCCAAATCCACAATACAGTCCCTTCCACGCCAAAATTAACGCGCCTTTCGCGGCAAAGTCGCGAAACAGCGACCGGGACGAAAGAACCCCCGCCGCACGTAGTGCGCAGCGGGGGTTCCTTCATATCCAAGGACGTCCGCGAAGGTCGGCCCTCAGATCCTGCGGTGAGAGACCTAGGCCTCGTTGTACACCGTCTTGAGCTTCAGCAGGTGAGCGTAGCGGTCCATAGCGGCCTGCTCGTTCTCCTTGAAGAGCTCCTCGGCGCGCTCGGGGAAGGAACGCGTCAGCGAAGCGTAACGGGCCTCGTTCATCAGGAACTCCTGATAACCGCCCGCGGGCTCCTTGGAATCGAGCGAGAACTTCTTGCCGGCAGCAGCCTCGGGGTTGAAGCGGAAGAGGTTCCAGTAACCGCACTCGACAGCCTTCTTCATCTCGGCCTGGCAGTTCTGCATGCCACCCTTCTTGATGGAGTGCATCTCGCAGGGGCTGTAGCCGATGATGAGGGACGGGCCGTCGTAGGCCTCGGCCTCGTGAATGGCCTTGAGGGTCTGAGCCGGGTTGGCGCCCATGGCGACCTGCGCCACGTAGACGTAGCCGTAGCTCATGGCGATCTCGGCCAGGGACTTCTTCTTGGTCACCTTACCGGCAGCGGCGAACTGAGCGACCTGGCCCAGGTTCGAAGCCTTGGAGGCCTGACCACCGGTGTTGGAGTAGACCTCGGTGTCGAAGACGAAGACGTTGACGTTGTGGCCGGAAGCCAGGACGTGGTCCAGGCCACCGAAGCCGATGTCGTAGGCCCAGCCGTCGCCGCCGAAGATCCAGAAGGACTTCTTGGTGAGGTAAGCCTTGTCGGCGAGGATTGCCTTGGAAGCCTCACAGCCGCACTTCTCGAGCTCGGCAACGTAGGCGGCGGCAGCGGCCTTGGAGGCCTCGACATCGTTGATGGAGTCGAGCCAAGCCTGGCCGGCAGCCTTGATCTCATCAGACGGACCATCGGCAGCGATGATGTCCTGGGTAGCGGCAATCAGCTTGTGCTGAACGGCCTCATAGCCGACGGCCATGCCCAGACCGTGCTCGGCATTGTCCTCGAACAGGGAGTTGTTCCACGCCGGGCCGTGACCGTCCTTGTCCTTGCAGTAAGGAGCGGTGGCAGCGGGGTTGCCCCAAATGGAGGAGCAGCCGGTGGCGTTGGAAATGAACATGCGGTCGCCGGCGACCTGGGTCACCAGACGTGCATAGGCAGTCTCGGCACAGCCGGCGCAGGAGCCCGAGAACTCCAGGTAGGGCTGCTTAAACTGGCTGCCCTTGACGTTGGCCGCAATGAGTTCCTTCTTCTCGGAGACGTTCTCGACCATGTAGTCCCAAATGGGCTGCTGGTCTATCTCCTGCTCGGCGGGAACCATCTCGAGGGCACCCTTGGGGCAGACCTTGGCGCAGTTAGTGCAGCCCATGCAGTCGAGCGGGGACACGACGATAGCGAACTTCATGCCCTTGGCCTTGGGGCCCATAGCGTCGAGCATGCGGGTAGCCTCGGGCGCGGCGGCAGCCTCGTCCTCGGTCATCGCGAACGGACGGATGGTGGCATGCGGGCACACATAGGCGCACTGGTTGCACTGGATGCACTTGGTCTCGTCCCAGTGGGGAACGACGACGGCGACGCCGCGCTTCTCGTATGCGGAGGCGCCCAGCTCAAACTGGCCGTCGGCGCAACCGACGAAGGCGGAAACAGGCAAGCTGTCGCCATCCATGCGATCGATGGGCTCGAGCAGGTTCTTGACCTGCTGGGCGATGGCGGACTTGGTCTCGTCGGAGAGCTCGACGGGGGCAGCATCCTCGGCGGTTGCCCAGTCGGCCGGAACCTCGAACTTACGGAAGGCGGTAGCGCCGGCATCGATGGCCTTGTGGTTGGCGTCGACGATGGCCTGGCCCTTCTTCATGTAGGACTTGGTGGCCGCGTCCTTCATGTACTGCAGGGCGTCCTCGGCGGGCAGGACCTTGGCCAGTGCAAAGAAGGCGGACTGGAGCACCGTGTTGGTGCGCTTGCCCATGCCGACCTTGGCAGCCAGGTCGATAGCATCGATCAGGTAGACGTTGACGTTGTTGTTCGCGATGTAGCGCTTGGCCACGGCGGGCATGTGCTCGGCGAACTCCTCGTCGCTCCACTGGCAGTTGACCAGGAAGGTGCCGCCCGGCTTGACGTCGCGGACCATCTTGAAGCCCTTGACGATGTAGCTGGGATTGTGGCAGGCGACAAAGTCGGCCTTGGTCACGTAGTACGGCGAACGGATCGGGGAATCACCAAAGCGCAGGTGCGAAACGGTGACGCCGCCGGTCTTCTTGGAGTCGTACTGGAAGTAGGCCTGGACGTACTTGTCAGTGTGGTCGCCGATGATCTTGATCGAGTTCTTGTTGGCGCCGACGGTACCGTCGCCACCCAGACCCCAGAACTTGCACTCGATGGTGCCGGGGGCGGCGGTGTTGGGCGCATCCTCGGCCTCGGGCAGGCTCAGGTTGGTCACGTCATCGACAATGCCGATGGTGAACTCGCGCTTGGGCTCGTCCTTCTTAAGCTCCTCGAAGACAGCGAACGCGGACGCGGGAGGCGTGTCCTTGCTGCCCAGGCCGTAACGGCCGCCGACGACCTTGATGCCCGTCTTGCCGGCCTCGTAGAGAGCGGAGACGACGTCCTGGTAGAGTGGCTCGCCGATGGAACCCGGCTCCTTGGTGCGGTCCATGACGGCGATCTTCTGGACGGTCTCGGGGAGAACGTCGACAAAGTGCTTGATGGAGAACGGACGGAACAGGCGAACCTTGACCAGGCCGACCTTCTCGCCGTGAGCGTTGAGGTAGTCGATGACTTCCTCGAGCACGTCGCAGAAGGAGCCCATGCACACGACGACGCGATCAGCATCGGGAGCGCCGTAGTAGTTGAACAGGCCGTAATCGGTACCGAGTTTCTCGTTGATCTTCTTCATGTAGCCCTCGACGACGGCGGGAAGCTCGTCGTAGACCTTGTTGCAGGCCTCGCGGTTCTGGAAGAAGATGTCGCCGTTCTCGTGGCTGCCGCGGGTATGCGGGTGCTCAGGGTTGAGCGCGTGATCGCGGAAAGCCTGGACGGCGTCCATGTCGCACATCTCGGCCAGATCCTTGTAGTCCCACATGGCGACCTTCTGGATCTCGTGGCTGGTGCGGAAGCCATCGAAGAAGTTAAGGAACGGGGTCTTGCCCTCGATGGCGGCAAGGTGAGCCACCGGCGAGAGGTCCATGACCTCCTGGACGTTGCCCTCGGCAAGCATGGCGAAGCCGGTCTGGCGACAGGCCATGACGTCGGAGTGGTCGCCAAAAATGTTCAGGGCGTGGGAAGCGACGCAACGCGCGGAGACGTGGAAGACGCCCGGGAGCTGCTCGCCCGCGATTTTGTACATGTTCGGAATCATCAGGAGCAGACCCTGAGAAGCCGTGTAGGTGGTGGTCAGGGCACCGGCGCCCAGCGAACCGTGAACGGTACCGGCTGCACCTGCCTCGGACTCCATCTCGACGACCTTGACCGGGGTGCCGAAGATGTTCTTGCGACCCTGGGCCGCCCACTGGTCGACATGGTCGGCCATCGGGCTGGACGGCGTAATGGGATAGATTCCCGCTACCTCGGTGTACGCATACGAAACATATGCGGCCGCCTCGTTGCCGTCCATAGACTTAAACTTACGCGCCATATACCCCTCTCCTCTCATATAGGTATACAGGCCCCGGCGATCGCCGGGATGTTGGCGAGATGGGATTTTCGTTGTTACTTCCAATCATCTGGCAGGCGGACTCAGCAGCAGGTACATGGCGTGGAGAGAAGGCATGCCGAGGCGAGGAGGGCTGCACGCGCTCCACAGGCCCAGCTACCCGTCTTGCACATGACCGAGCGCCGCAAAGGCCGCATGCCGGATGCTCCCGGGCACGCCCCGGCGATGGGAAGCGCCCGCAACGGAAATCCGCATGCGGGTTCATTGTACCCCGCCGTCAAGTGTAATTTCGGCAAATATAGGTGGGCGGTAAAGGTTTACCCCGGGTGACCGCCAAAGGCCAAAATGGTCCCTCCATCCCCGGGCGACTGGCTCTGACGCGCCAAGGAGTGTCCCCAAGTGCCGGCAGAAAAGGAACGTCCCCAACTGCCGGCTAGAGGGCGCCGAGGAGGATGGCGTAGGTGGTGGATTCGCCGAGTTTGAGCTCGTCGCTGGGGTTGAGCTGGGCGGAGCGGCCGGGCTCTACTTGAATACACACACTCGTGGCCCCGTTTACCACCACGGTGCCGTTAGTGGACGACAGGTCCTCGACAAACCATGCGCCAGACTCGTCGCACCAGATATGGGCATGGCGGGCCGAGACGTCGTCGCCGACGTCGGTGATGTCGCCCTCCCCCGTTGCCAGCGCGCCGATCTCGACGCCTTCCTCACTCGGCTGAATCCAGCGCGGGGCGCTCACCACGTAGCCGTTTTGCACGCGCAGCAGTCCCAGCGGATGCGCCGGCGCGACCTCGCGCTCGCCCGCGACCGAAGATGTGCTCAGCGAGCGCGGCGTCGACGTGGCGCCGCCACAGGTCGCATGAGCGTAGTCGATGGCATAGGTCACCGACGAGCGGACATCTGCCGAGCAACCCACGGCGACAAACAGCACCAGGATGGTCTCGGCGCGCTCGGCGGGCATAAGCTCAGCCGCCTGCGACAGGCGCTCGAGCGCATTGCGGTAGAGATTCGTATCCTGATGGCATTCCCCGAGTGCCCGCACCATGGGCTCGCCAGCGGGGCCACACACCATATTGGTCACGGCCGCGGCGTCCATGGGATTGCGACGGCGCAGGGCCAGCTGTGACATAATGCGCGCGGCCGAGATGCCGTAATCGGCAAAATAGCGTTCCTGCAGCGTGCCGACAGGCGCGCGCACGATAAAGCGCGAAACCCAGGAGCGATCGGCGGCACGGCTCTGCGGACTACGGCCGTCGGCGAGCGGGCGGCTCGAGAGCACCAGGCCGCACAGTTCGATATGGCTCAGGTGCGCTGCGCGCTTAAAGATGTCAAACATTGCCCCGCACGGGGTGAGCTCGGCCTGAGAAGCCATGGCTTAGCCCTCCTTGGTCGCAGAGATAGTGTCGAGTACTTCGGCCGGCCCGCCAAAGGCGCGGGCAGCCGCGGCTCCGCCGGCAAGCGGCGTTGCCATGGGAATTTTCGCACGTCGTGCTGACGCGACGGGAAGCTCAAAGGCAAACCCCATCGCCAGCAAAAACCACGTGAGCGCATAGGTTGCAATTATGGCGGCCACCAGGCCACCCGCCACGGCATGCTGGGAAAACACGGCACATGCGAGTGCGGCCAGAGCCGGAACCTCGCAGGCGGAAAGGGCCAACACGCCCTGCAGGAATCCCGCACGGCGGTCGCGCGCCAAGGCCCCGGCAGCGATGCCCACCATGCCCGGCGGCGCCAACGCCAGCGCGGCGATCATGGTCGGCAGTTTCCCGGACCACATAAGCGGTCCCACGACGAGCGTCACATGGGCGCCCGACGCCAACAGCGCCGCTGATACCACGACCACAGCCCAAAGCACGCCGCATACCGCCGTCGCACCAGCCATCACCGCACGCCGGGCTGTGTGCCCCGATACCTCCATCGGGCACGGCATGAGCGGCTCGGCGCGAAGCGAGCGGGCGACATTTTGCGCATAGTGGTCGCAAAATGCCGAGAGCGCCGCCTCCACCGCAGCCGGCTCGGGACGATCTTCCTGATGGCAGGACAGACAGGCCATCACCACATCGAACAGCTGGGCGTCGACAAACGCCAGCGCATCGCGCAGATCCTCGGAATTTGGATCGAGCCCCAGCTGCTGAGCCTGTTCGGCCGCGGCAAGTGCCACATCGGGCTCGCGTCGCAGCAGTTGCGTCAAGTTGCAGCCGGGCGCGTGGGCGCCGACGGGATAATCGGGCAGCGTATCCATCTTGAGGCGATAAGGGCTGGCGATATCGCGCGTCTTTTTGCGCGAGCCCGAAGTACCCGACGCACCCGGCGCCACTTCGTACGGCGCGACACCGGCGATGAGCTCGTAGACCGTACTCGCCGCTGCATAGACATCGATCGCCGGCGACATGCGAAGCATGCGCAGGTCGGGGATATCGTCGGTGAGCATCTCGGGCGGGGCATAGGCCACCGTCGCGCGGCGCAACGTGGCATAGCGCTCGGTAAACGACGCCTTGCCGCCGGTGCCGGCCACCGCAGAGGCGGGCTCGAGCGCCAGCGACGAGCCAAAGTCGATCAAGCACAGGTCGAAGGTTCCTTCGGCAAGCTGTCGGTCGAGCGGCAGGCGCGCCGTGCGCACCATAATATTAGCGGGCGAGATATCGCGATGGACGAACCCCTCGCCTACCAAGCTCATGCGGCAAAGCAGATCGAACAGGTCGCGACCCAGGCGCGCCGCCACGAGCGGCGATAGACGCCCGGCATCGTCCACGGCAAGGCGCGAGTGCAGGCGAGCGAGCGTCTCGCCCTCGACCCACTCCATGACAATCGCGGGCACGCCGTCGACCTCGCCCCACCCGTATAAGCGGGGAAAGCCCTTAAGGCCCGAAAGGGCACGATGGCATTCATATTCCTCGCGAAACGCCGCCTTGAACTTGGTGACCAGCGCCTCGTGGGCGACATCGTCATCAAATTCGTCGCGCGTTGGCAAAATGAGCTGCTTGAGCGCCACGGCCTCGCCCTGCACGTTAACGGCACGCGTCACGCGGCCGATGCCGCCGCGGCGCATGGTGGCGTCATCGGCAAACAGCATCGTAAAACGGCGCAGGTAGGCGGGAAGCTCGTCCGTGCCCAGGGCGACGGCCGGCTCGAACCCGTCGACGTGTGCCAGGCGCAGGCCCACCATGGGATCACGGTTGAGCGACTGGGCTGCCGTAGAAGCGAGGTCGTTCGTCATAGGGCGATCGCCGCCACATTGGTGTTGAAGTTGTTGAGCGCGACGTTATCGTCGCCGTAATGTCCGACCCATTGACACAGGTTTGTGTAGCAACCCCAAAGGTTGGCGAATTGTCGATACCACGTTGACTGGGGAGGAAACGTCTGCCGGCCAAACTCGGCACGGATGACAAACATGTCATTGACCAGGCTGTCGCACGGTCCGGTGTCGCCCGTGGCGTTATAGGTCGACACCACGCTATTGGCGCGGGCGACATAGCCATCGAGTAGGTTGTATTTGGTCACGAGCCAACTGTGGATACTCTCCTCCTCGGCAGCCGAGAGGCCACCCGAGCCCGTGTCGCCGCCGTTACCGCCGTCCGTCGAGCCACCACTCGAAGATCCACCGCCAGAGGCGGAGCCCGAACCGGAACCGCCGTCCGAGCCCGCCGAACCGGTGCCAGAACCGGACCCATCCGAGCTGCCGGGCTTACCCGCCTGCTGCGTATCCTGCCCCTTCTGCTGCTCTGCCTTGTTAACGACAGAAGCCACGCTGTTGTTGGAAAGCTTCGTGATGGTCTTGGTGTTGGTGAGCATGATGGTCTTGCCGTTTGCCAGCGTAACCTCGTTGTCCGATGTTTCGGGACTGTCCGCATCGTCGCCACCGAACACAACATGCGAGACCACGCTCGCCCACGCATATCCAGTTGTCGTTCCCAAGTCGCTTTTGGCCTTGCGCCCAATATGCAGCTCACGCGCAGCATGCGCCTGTACCATGGACGGCACCGTCATGCCATAAGCCGAAACACCGGCTATGACCAGCACGAGCGAGCAAGACAGCAGCACATACGCCCGGGGCGCCAGGCCCAGCCGGCGTCGCATGCGCACCGCGACGCCATGCTTTGTCTGAGTGCCCCTGGGCCGCATGCGTTCTCCTCCAACAAAAACACGCCGCTTAAAGGCGGCGCATTCTTTCATATCCACATTTGAGTGTATCAGCGAACTCAAGAGGTTGCGCAACGAATGGGCAAATACGAGATACAAGCGGACCCATACACGTGATAAGCGGATGAAAAGCAGGTTTGTTGCACAACAAATGCATGAACGCGCGCCCAATTATGAGCGCCCCGTGCGGCAGGCCGACGGGACATGCTGCGAAGCTGACGCCGGCTAGATCGCGCGGCGGGCCTCGATAGCGCGGCCAAGCGTAAGCTCGTCGGCATACTCCAAATCGCCGCCCACGGGAAGGCCGCTCGCAAGACGCGATACCCCAACGCCCAATGGCTTGATGGTGCGAGCAAGGTAGCTCGCCGTGGTCTCGCCCTCAATGTTGGGGTTGGTGGCGATAATGACCTCGTGGATGTCCTCGTGGCCCAGGCGCGCCAGCAGCTCGCGGATATGCAGCTGCTCGGGACCGATCTTGTCCATGGGGCTGATCACGCCGCCCAGCACATGGTACAGGCCATGGTAGCTGCCCGTGCGCTCGATTGCCTGGACGTCGCGCGGCTCGCCCACCACGCAAATGCGAGTGGTATCGCGCATCGGGTCTTGGCAGATGGAGCACTCGTCGGCCGTGGCGTAGTTAAAGCAACGGCTGCAAAAGTGGACCTCCTGCTTGACCTCCAAAATGGCCTCGGCCAGGCGGCGGGCCTCCTCGGCATCGGCCTCGAGCAGGTAATAGGCGATGCGCTGGGCCGACTTGGGACCAATGCCCGGCAGACGACCCAGCTCATCGAGCAGTTTTTGCAGACTGTGATTCGCACTCATATATATGCGTGTCTTAGAACGGCATGCCCGGGATGTTGAGGCCGCCGGTGATGGCGCCCATCTGCTTGTTGGCGAGCTCGTTGACGCCGCGGACGGCCTCATTGACGGCAGCCATGATCATGTCCTGCAGCATATCGACATCCTCGGGATCGAGGGCATCGGGATCGATGGTGAGGTTGACGAGCTCCATCTCGCCGTTAACGGTCACCTTGACCATGCCGCCGCCGGCGGAGGCGTCGACGGTCTGGGACTTGAGGTTCTCCTGCGCGGCGGCAAGCTGCTCCTGCATCTTGCGAGCCTGCTTCATCATCTGCTGCATGTTCATACCGGCCATAATGGCTCCTTTACGTGCGGCCGCGCGACGAGCTGCAAGGGCAGCCGGAGCGCGGCGGGGCTTTCAAACTCAAAAATCGTACCACGGCGCGAGGCCAGCAAGCGGGGCAGACGTGTTACCTCAGTCGATATACATGTCCTCCAACGTGACGATTCGCCAATCTTCGCGCGCGGCGAGCTTCTTTTTTGTAGCGGCACTCACATCGTGTTTGCAGAACAGCATGAAATGAAAAGCGGCATACCCTTTTACTAGGCCTCGTTTGCCTTCGAGGTCGTCAATCTCTGCCGACTCGTCAAACGACTCCCTATATTTGCACTCTCCAACAACTAGGCGCTTTGAAACCCGATCTGCAGCCAGAACATCAATATCGTCCTGAGCCCGCTTGGCGGGATTTGTTCCCCACCACGACGACACCGTCGTTGCCGGAATTGGCAACTCGCCCCGTTTCGCCCGCTCGACCATCCACTCGGCACACAACGCTTCGAACCGATGGCCCAGGTATTCGTTCAGTTGCTCTTCTGGAAGCGCGTTGACGACCGCCTGCCCTAAGCCCGCCTCGATATCGGACGAATACGGCATGACGAACCGGAACCAAAACGCATAGCACGGCTCGGACAGTCGATATATTCCGCGCTTGCTTGTTTCGGGGTTCTCGCCAAACGGAACGGCCTTTTCTATGATTCCTACCGATTCCAACGCCTTGAGATAGCGAGGCAGCGTTGTCTGGGCGATTCCCACGCGATCGGCAATCTGCTTCGCACGGTTTGCACCGGCAGCTACAGCCCGCAAGATCGAGTTGTATATTGCCGGCTCCTGGAACTCCTGACGAATCAGGCCCTCCGGCTCACCATAGAGAAACCCCATGGGATCAAAGTAGAGCCGTGCCAGGTTCTCTTTGAGCCCCACGCTCGAATCCAGCTGCTGCAGATAGTATGGAACGCCGCCAAAGCAGCCATAGAATTTAAAGGCATCTTGAGCGCTCAAGCCCGGAAGCATCTTGGCGGCGTCCTTAAATCCAAGATCGTGCACTTTGATTTGGGCCGTGCGCCGACCAAACAGGGGACTTTTGCGTCCCAGCACACTGCTTTCCATAAAACCCTGGTTGCTGCCACAAAGAATAAGAAAGGCGCTCGTTTCCTTGAAGGCCCTATCGATGGCAACCTGGAAAATCGAGGGCAGCGCCTCGTTGCGCATCGCCGCATAGGGGAACTCGTCGAACACAAAGACAAATCGCTCGGCGCGTGCTCGATCGGCGATAAAGGACAGCGCGTCAGTCCAAGATGAGAATCCGCCAAGCGATGCGGGAAGATTGAAAAAGCTAGCGATAGCGCGATTGAAATCTGCGAGGTTGTCGGCATCGCTTTGCTCGAGAGCGGTAAACGAGAGCGTCCGTTTACCGCGGCAGAACTCGTTGATCAGCGTCGTCTTTCCCACGCGTCGACGACCGTACACAACGGCCATCTGAAATGAACGCTGCTCATAAAGGGATTCGAGTTTTGCAAGCTCCGCTTCGCGCCCGACAAACATTATGCACTCCCGAATTATGCAGGGTCGAATAATTCACACTTGCATAATATCTCATAATCTACCTAGCCGGGCCGGCCCCCGACATTTTCTGCATCCAGCTAGATAACAAAATGCCGAATCGCCGCTCGAGGTGGCGCCCATGACGACGGGGTATAATTAAATTGTCATAGATAGCAATTTGGAGGTGCCCCCATGAATGCCCCCGACGCGCTCCAAAACATCCGCTCAAAACACCCCGTTGCATATGTGGTTCTCTATCTCTTTGTCGGCTGGGCATTGCTGGTTGTCATCACCCATGCTATAGCCTTTGGAGCAGAACTGCTCATAGCCAGCTCGGGCCAGCCCGTCGTCAAATGGGAAGCGACCGATGAGCGCACCGATGGAACCCGAACTGTTTACTACAACAGCCCGTCCCTCTACCAAGAGTTCAAGGTCAAGATAAAGGACTTCAAGATTGTCGATGCCGAGCCAGGCGTTTATTTGGCAATCGGAGCAACCGTTAACGCCGAGCAAGTCGAGTACACGGACAGCCATGCAACGTATCGTATCGACCTCAGCATCCTAGGCCGACCGTCACGCACCTGTCTGCTCGAATGCGATATACGCGGCACCACACTTTACATGTCCGAAATACAGATGCGCCCGGACGAGGCGCCCCTAAAGAGCTAGGGGCCCCAAGTCCAATGAGTGGCCCTCAGCAGTAAAACGATAGCCCATCGGTTGTTTCTTTCCAACGTTTGCAAATCAGCGCATGGTTAGATGAAACAAACTGCATGATATCGCGTAAATCCCGAGCAGGAATATCGCCCTTGTTATGGGCCAGCTTGCATCCGCCGGAGCGGGTAAGCCATATCTTGGTTGCCTCGGCAGTGGGGCGCTTGACCGCAACGTGAACATGAACAGGTTCGCCGTTCTCCCCCGTCCAGAAGAAGATGATGTACGGCCCGAGTCGAAACAGGCTAGGCATAGACTCGTCCGCCTTCGTAGGCAAAACGCAGGATGAGCGGGGCATTGTTACGCACGAAATCATCGAGTTCTTTGAGGTCCGCTTCGCTAAAGCCCTCGTGTGACACCCAATTGAATGCCGGCAAGATACACTCCGCCGTGTCAAAACCCCAATCGCGCGGGCGCTCCACAACAACCTTCACCGTGTTGTCCTCCCGGACTTCGGAATACGAAACCTGCGTATCGTCCTCAAGGCGGACATATTCCCACATCATAAGCTCGCTCCGTTCAAAGGGTTCTCTTCTTGAGCAGTATACCCGCCTGCGCAGCTACTCCACAGGCTTGAAGATGGTGGCCTGGCCGAAGACGTTGCGGATGAGGGCTTTGGCCTCGTCCTCGGTCTGCGGGATGCTCGGGGCTGCGCCCTGATGGCCGAAGGGGCTGCCCGCACCGGGATTGGACTCCCAGGGAGCTGCAGGAGCATCCTCCTCTTTGGAGGCAGTTGCAGCGGACATGGGCGCGGACGCCGCACCCGGCACGTCGAACGGGGGTAGATCGTCCCCGCCGGTATCGACAGCAAAACCGCCGACCATGGCATCGTCGTAGGGAACCTGCTCGGATTCCCACGGCGCAGACGACGCGGCAGGCTGAGCCTTGGGAGCGGACGCGCGCTCGGGTGCACGGGGCGCGGGCTCGGTCGGAAGCTTGCCCGTAGCGGGAGCGCCGGCAGGGTTGTCGGAGCGCAGCCATGGAGCCTTGCCCAGGTCGGATGACTTGGACGCAGGCGCGACAGGCTTGGGCGCAGGCGCCGGGGCAGCAGGCCTGGGCGTGGCGGGCTTAGGCGCCGACGGGGTCGATGTCGCTACCGGCGCCGTTTGCTGCTGCGGAGCGCTGGCACTCGAGGATACAGGGGCCGCCGAGGACACGGGTTGCGGGTCCGCAGATACCGCAGCCCGTGCAGATGGAGAATGCTCCTCATGTTGAGGAGCCGGCGTGCCACCCCCATCCAGGACATAGTCGACGGTGCGACGACCGAAGACCGCACTGACTGTCGGCAGGACCACCGACTGCGTGTCGGCGCGACCGAGCATCTTGATGGCAAAGGTCGAGCCCGCGGGGAACGAGACCGTGAGCTTGGAGCCATCGTCGGCCGTGGCGCGGGCGTTAAGCAAAAGCCCTGCATAGGAAGCCTGACGAGCCTTGACACGCTCGACGACCTCGACCCATTTGCGCTGGAGCTCGCCGGCGTCCTCGACCGCGGGGGTCTCGGCAGCACCGGCGGCGGCAACCTGGGCGGCGTTGTTGGGCTTGGACACCGGCACGGTCGATGCAGCAGGCGCGGGAGCCGGAGCCGCAACGGGTTGAGGTGTAGGCGTTACCGGTTTGGACGCGGGAGCCGGAGCCGTGGACCTGGGCGCAGGCTGGGCTGCCGGAACGGCAGTGCCGCGGTCCCAAGGCATGCCGCCCTGATGCGCGGACGTAGCAGCGGGGGCAGTGGATGCCGCCGGAGCGGCAGCGCGGGCGCCCGAAATGAGCGTCGGCTGCTGGGCAGCAACTGGTACGGATGCTGCAGGCGCAGCACCAGCAGCAGCCACGCTCGCCGGCACGGCGCCGTTGGCAACCATGGCCTCCAAGCGAGCCACGCGCTCAGCCAAAGCTTCAATCGTTAAATCGGCCTCGGGACGCGTCAGGCGGGTGCAGGCGATCTCGAGCACCAGGCGCACGTCGCTCGCACCCCTCATCTCCAAGGCGGCATCGTCGAGCACCGTCAGTACGCGGGCCAGACGGTCGGCAGGATGCTCGCCAAAGGCAGCGGCCTCGGCAGCGAGCGCCTCGGCCTGCTCGGAGCCGCCCTCAAACAGCTCGGCACGGGCACCGGCAACGCAGGCAACGTACACGTCGCGCACGTGCGACACCAGGTCGCGCGTCAGCTCCAACAGGTCATTGCCTTCCTCGACCTGCGCGCGAATCAGCCCATAGAGCTCGGCAACATCGCGATCGGCAATGGCGCGGGAAAACTCGCCCAGGATCTGGTCCGAAACCTCACCCAAAAGCGAGCGAGCATCGTCCGCATGCACGGTGCCGTTGCCGAAGACGCTCAGCTGCTCCAGTGTGGAGAGCGCGTCGCGCATGCCGCCCTTGGCATGGCGTGCCACGATGGCAAGCGCCTCGTCATCGTAATCGAAGCCCTCCTGCTCGCACACGTATGCCAGGCGATGCTCGATATCCTCGTTACCGATGCGGTGGAAATCGAAGCGCTGGCAGCGCGAGAGGATGGTCTCCAGAATCTTTTGCGGGTCGGTGGTGCACAGCACAAAGATCACGTGCGCCGGCGGCTCCTCGAGCGTCTTGAGCAGCGCGTTAAACGCCGCCGTCGTGAGCATGTGGACCTCGTCGATGATATAGATCTTGTACTTGCCACGCACCGGGGCAAAATTGACGGAGTTGATGATCTCCTCACGCACGTTGTCCACGCCGGTACGGCTTGCGGCATCGAGCTCGTAGACATCCGGGTGGTTGCCCTCGGCGATGAGCTCGCACTCCTCGCAGGTGCCGTCGGGCATGCAGCCGCTTGCACCCTCGGCGCGCGCCGCCTCGGCATTGCGGCACAGCAGCGCCTTGGCCAGAATGCGCGCCATAGTGGTCTTGCCCGTGCCGCGCGGTCCGCAGAACAGGTAGGCGTGGGACAGGCGTCCCTCGGTGATGGCGTGCTCGAGCGTCGAGACGATATGCTGCTGGCCCACCACGGAGTCGAAGGTGAGCGGGCGATACTTTCGGTACAACGATTCCATGGGTGCTCCCCCGGGTATACTGAGTCTTGTTGCCGCGGCGGCCATGCGGTCGCACGGCATACTGCATTTATAATAACCCGTACGGCGAGCCCGCCGCGATAGGAGTCCAAAGAGCATGGCACACGCAGAGCCCAGCCTCGTCCCCTCCGAAGCAGCCGACCAGGTCGAGGTCGCGCTCGAGACGCAGGCCGCGGCCGATGACGGCATTCTGTACCTCAACGAGTATCAGTACGAAAACGACCTCGTCACCGACTTTGCGCGCCTGGTCGCCTCGCCCAGGCGCCGTGGCTCGCTGTATGTCGCCGCGGCAATTGCCGCGCTGCTGGGGGTTGGCATGCTGGCGGCCGGCGGCAACTGGATCAAGTTCGGCGTCGTCCTGATCGTATTCGGCGCCTTTTTGGCCTGGTGGAGCAAAAACCTGCACCATACGCTCGCGCGCGACTTTATCGATGCCGTCGAGGCCGACGAGTCCATGGGCGGCCGCTACCGCCGCGTCGCCGCCAACGAGGACGGTCTGATGGTATGGGGCAAGAGCGGCAAGTCGCAGTTCTTCCCGTTTGAGAAGCTCGACCACGTGCTCGACGGCGAGCGCATCTTTGTGGCCATGTTCGCCGACCAGGGCGTGACGATCCCCAAGGACACCTTTGTTCGTGGCGATGCCGAGCAGTTTGGCTCCTTCCTCAAGGCGCGCATCAACAAAAAACTCCGCATCGAGACCAAGAAGAAGAAAATGAAGACCGAAAAGGCCGCCGCCGAGGCCAAGCAGGGGGAGAAGGCAGACAAGCTCCAGGACAACAAGGGCAAGCAGAAGAAGAGCAAGAAGAAGCGCTAGGGTCGAGCGCCACTGCGAAGGGAATCTCATCCCGCTTCAGCGTAGGATGAGGCTCCCCCAACAGGACCTTCGAGTTACTTCACTTCAAACCTTAAGAGCCTCCGCTCCGGCAGATCGGTCATCTTCATCGTATAAGTCCCGGGAAACGCCTTCTCAAAACGGACGGTCTCGTAATCTTCAAAGTAATCGTTGGTGTTTTGCATCATAAATGGGACAAGCAACTCGTTTTCCGCTCCAACCTGCACGGAAAATGCTGCAAATCCGTCTAAAGCCGGCATTGCCTGCGCTATCAGATCGGTATTGACCATAAAGTCATAGTTTGGCGCGTGCTCCGGTACCAAATGCCAAACATACGTTTTGATTCCGCCTTCGACATTGTCCTTATTCCTGACACGCATCTTTACGGCGATAACACATGTGGTGTCGGCGTCCTTCAATTTTGTTTTCGTATCCACGATGCCATATTTTGAATAATCATCATGCGCACGCTTGAGATACTCGCGCGGCGTGAGCAGCTCTGCCCCGTCTATACAAAACGAATACCCATCAGTCGCCACATCCTTCGACCCCAGAAACGCCCCATCCATCGAGAGCCATTCACCCTCTGCATAGTATTTCTCAGGAATGACTGCCCGATTTCCGTTAACGACGCTCACCCTCATGCCCGCAAGGCCGGTAGCAGCACAGCCGAAAAGAGCGAGCACCGCCCTTCTCGTCCACAGGGCCTTCTTCATCGCGCTCACGACCTTTCCCGAACTTTCACAACGGCACCGTCGCGCATGCAGTAAACCCGATCGGCCAGCTCCTCGAGCACCTCTCCGTCATGGCTGGACAGAAGAACCTCGCGACCCGCTGATGCCGCCATCGCCACAACGCGCTTGAGCATTTCCACGCCCGCTTCGTCGAGGGCATTTGTTGGCTCATCGAGAACAAGCAGCTTCGGCTTCTCCATAATTGCCGCAGCTATCCCCAGACGTTGCTTCATCCCAAGCGAGTATGCTCGGAACTTCTTTTTTTCGTCTGCATCGAGCCCCACGAGCCGCAGGGCAGAGCGAATGTCCTCGGGGGTGGCAACGCCCTTGATCTGAGCGATGAGCTCCAGATTGTCGTAGCCAGACAGATATCCCAAAAAGGAAGGCGCCTCGATCAGCATCCCCAGACTCGGCGGGAACGAGATGTCCGCCCCAAGCCTTTGGCCATCGATAGAGATTTCGCCTTCGGTAGGCTTGATCAATCCGCAGACCGCTCGCATAAGCATGGTCTTACCCGAACCGTTTATCCCCTGAAGCCCAACCACAGTCCCAGGGTCAACCTCGATGGACACGTTGCGCAGGACATCGTTTTTGCCCATGCGCTTCGATACGTCCCTAACGATCACGCTCATATCTTGTCCCCCTTTTCTATAAGGTCGGCCCTTCGAAACCACAGTCCGCCCAGCGATAGGCATAACGACATAATCGCAATTGAAAACAAGACGCTCGAGCCCGTCGCGATTCCCTCTTTGACAATTCCGCCCCAGCGCAACAGCATCAAGGCGTTACCCAATAGCGCCCAATGTCGTGCATATGCCGAGCAGATCAGGGAGCTCGTTAAAACCACAAACGAGACCGACGGCCCAAGCACAAACCCGACCGCCGCTTGCACAAGCGCAAGCGCCTCGAAAGCAAGAAAGAGTCCTACGAAAAACGGCAGCGCCTCCGCCTCGGCAGCTTTGAGAAACCACGGCGCCAAATTAGCCAGCTGAAGCGACTCGCCATGAATGACCGCGCTGAACGAGGAGCTCACTACCAAGCTCCAAATCACAACAGAGCAAACCACCACGAGCAGCGAAAATGCCGTTACCGCCGCCACCAAGATAAAACGCGAGACCCACCAAAGGGTTCTTGCCCGACATCGAACAAGCGCTTGCAAACCAAACCCGTGCAACGATTCGGTCGGATAATCGAGTGTTGTATAGAGAATAAGCAGAATGAGAAAAAGCCATCCTAGCGGAGGCACAAACATGACCCCGGGCCTAGGCTCAAACGGAGCAGATCCGGCAAACACGAGCGCAAGATTATCCGCAAACCCCAAGGTATCCGTTCTAACCCCATACACAGAAGACAGTCCATAGGCGTATACCAAGTTCGCAACGGTCACTGCCGCAATTGCAATAAAAGTGATGATGTTCTTCTTCAAAACGGTCCTCAGGTCCGCGGTGACCAGCCTAAACAGCATCAGACCACCTCGCGCCTTTTTAAGAATCTAGCGGAAATCAAAGAAAAGACGAGCAACAAAGTGATTTCTGCAAACCCCGCTCGAATGTCGGGCCAGTTATTTAGCGATTCCGACCTGATGCTGTTAAGAATGTTGCAGTTAAAGCCAACGCATGAAAGGACGCGAAAAATCCAGTCGTTAACAAAATGCCATGCAACCATAATCAGATATGGAACGACCATCGCCTTGATTCTGCTGCGAAACACAACCGACAGACCGGTCACGGCCATGGATAGAACCCCCAGCGTCACCGCATCGAACAGCGTATAAACCAGCACGTATAACAGAGGCCGGGAATAAAACAGACCAGAAAAATAGCTATGCAGATAGAGCCCAACATAAATCGATTCGTCGACTCGGGGGAGATACGCGGGAAACAGCATGGAGACAATCAGGAAGTTCACGAGTAGCGGAATAGCCGTGACCGCAAACGCAGAGAGGAAAGCAGACAGCATCTTCACGTTCACGTACGCATTTCTAGAAACACGCGTGCAGATCTGTGCCTCGTAACCGCTCAAACGCTCGGACAGGCATGACCACGACCCGGCCAACATGGCAAGCAACGGCAGCGCGTAGAAAAACACCGACGCTAACAACGGCGCGTTCGCGCCCACAACAATCCAGTTACCAAAGCTACTTTCACGCGTTTGGCCGAGGTATGTCTGAGACTGCAGACCAATGCCGTAGCCAAAAGATAGCAGCTGTTTGCGTTCAGTCTCGAGCGTCCACCACGCCTCGACGGCAGCTGCCATCGAAATTACTGTCGCCAAAGTAAGAGCCAACGCAAATATTGGGTTTCCAGATATCTTGGACAACTCGTGCCGAATTAGTTTTTTATTCAACCGACATCACCCTTCCATTGGCCGGACCGAGCAACAACGCTCGACCCGGCCCTAATCACAACAAGAAGCTGCGGATTGGCTAGGAGGGAAGTTTGTTAAAATGGCCTAAGCAATCGGGGCTCCACCTTCCATAGACCGTGCCGTATCCGGACTCGGCCCAGGCAGTCAGACGAGCATGGCTGCGCCCATTCTCGCGAACGAGGTTATACATCTCCCATTCGCCCGCGTGGTTGGCGCGATACACGCCTTGCGTGCAATTCATAGTGCCCGTTCCTCTATTGTCATAGGCGCCGTCCACGTACAAACGTAACGGCCTTCCTGAATAGCCTTGGATCAAAGTGTAGACTGAAGATGAATCTTCTTTCTGGCGATAGCCAGTTGCGCTCGTGCCAGAACATTGAAAAGCGAAATCTCTATCTTCGTTGTTCTTGCATGTGGCAATTCCGGCATCTGCGCTCTGCGAAATGCTCGAAACCTGGGAAGTGTCGAACTCCTCTTGAGCAAATGATGCGGCGGGCGCACCCATCGACAAGCCCGCAACAATCGCCAACCCGACTCCGATTCGAGCAATAATGCTCCTTGGCTTAATCATGGCCTTCTCCAATCACAAGCGGTTAACAATGCGTCGACGCACGGCAACTTTTGCATGAATAGAGAAAGATGTCTGTAAACACCCGCTATTGAGTTGATTGCTCAGGCGTTTACACGTTATCTACCTGCGATAACAATGAAATAAGCTCCGCTTTATTCTTGATCCTCAACTGGCGGTAAGATGCAGACCGCAGTGCTTGCACCGTAGATGCAGCGTAACCGACATCCTCCGCAATAGCCTTTGTCGTTGCGCCCTCTGCCGTCATCAGCAAGATTTGCGACTGAACATTAGAAAGGGAGCGAGACATAAGCAGGGCCAGCTGGCGCACGCGGGCTGTTTCGGTGGACCCGTTCGCGCGGTACTCCAAGACGGCTTTCTCGTCCTCAACCGAGCGGGCGAGCGCGATGTGCGTGACGAATATGGGCACAGACCAGCAGACGATCACCGTTGCCACGACGACATTGACAGCCGAACTATGCCCCAACAACGACGCGAGGAACAACGGCTTGAAAACCGTCAGATCCTGCACCATGTTGAGCAAGACAACCCAAACAGGAGCCGTCACCCCAAAGCAGAGCATCCATACCCCAAGCATTTTGCGCTGCGGACAGCTTCGCAGCACTATATACGTGAGCAGCATCCCCGTCAGCACCGCAAACCCGTGGATTCGCCCCCTAGCGACCGCATAGATTAAGGCAACCATGCCCATTGAGACCAACGGCACGATAGCCCGAGTATGGGCATGAACCTTAAACGGGCGCAGCTTAACAGCGAGCGAAGCCATAGACGCTATGCCGCAAAACAGGACCGGTGCAGCCATCAACGGATCGCGTATGCACCTCCATGCCGCGATATAGACAAAAGACCATTCCACGGCAGACAGTATCGCCCACACGCACGGGCTTCCGAGCCCAATCGCTTCGCCTGCCCTATCCAGCGCAGCTTTACGATTCGGTTTTCCACCCGTGTAGCGTAGCGACAGAAACAGTCCGAGACCCAATGCATAGCTTGAGAGAGAAAAGGCGACAGCCCACGAAACACCGGACCCCCAATCGCTATCCGCCATTACCAAGGGGCCTGCCGCAAGGAGGATGAAAAATAATGTGAGCAGATATCGAAACAGCCGGCGCGTTCGAGCTGATGCCAACATATCGTCAGCATGCCGCTGCGGCAGCTCATGCCCTACAGTATCACCCTCACCCGCAAACAACGCCACGAGCTCGCGTGAGCCCGCAACCGACGCCTTCCCGTATGCTCGGTGAAGCGTTGTTCGCACCGTCGATGGCCTCGTATCCGTCTCCTTGGCAATTTCCGCCGGCGTTTTCCCTTTGAGCAGCAGTCGAACAAACTGCTCTTCTCGAGGCGACAGGGCAGGGGAAAACACTCCCGCATCGAATGGGTCGGACGCGCAGGCAATATCCGGATTGTTGTCCCGTTCCCCCCTTAGCAACGTGCACACGAAGGCAACAGCAATAGCGGACCCCATCGCAAGCAATGCAATGATCGCGGCATCGCTTGCGAAGTATGCCGCCTCAACAGCCGGAACAAGACCAATAGGGACTGCTACGAGCACAGAACGGGCAAACACGTCGCTCTGTCCCCGACCAAAGGCGCGGAGACAGCAAAGCGGCGGGGCCACAGCCAACACGAGATAGACCAGAGGAATTAAAAGCGCAAGACCAATTGTCGCGGCCGAAACAGAGGGTGCCCCCCATGGCTCCGGAACAATTCTCCATGAAACTCGACAGCAAAACAGCAGGCAAGACAGGGCGGCTATTGTTTCTGTAAAAATCGCGTTCTGCGGGCGGCGGGCCTCTCTTTCGTCAGTCCGCGTCGCCCTCTGCGTCAAAGGAAAACCCGCCGTGTCCCAAATAACATATGAGAGGAGCAGCGACCCAGCAAAGCACGAGACGCATGAAACGCCACGCAACAGCCAGATCGGTGCAAACACGAATGGAATAGAATCTCCGCGAGCATAGAAGGCCAAGTCGGCCCACTCGGGAACCGCCGCAATAGTAGCAAGGAAAATACCGAAGGCGCCAAGGAACCCCGGCCGCCTTATTTCTCTCCCCTTGCGGAGCGCAGCACCATGAACAAACGCCGCAAGGCATGCACCAAGGATAACGAGCCAGGTCATCGCACCTGATGCCAGACCGATTGAAGATGAAAACCGGTGATAAGGAGTAACCGCCATTACGATAAGCGCAATGGCACAGGCAGATGTAGCAAAACGGCGGGAAAAGAGCATATGGCCTCCATAGCGTGTCATTATATCGCCCGGACCGCTCGTTTTCCTTGTCATCTGCCCGAGCGTGCTACACTAGCAGCATCTATGCCGCCGCGAATGGCTCGGCCCCGCGCCCGCCGCTCGCAAACGAACTTTAAACGCACGAGGGTTGGCCATGCCGCTTTTCTCGCAACATACCGCCCGGTTCTCGCCGGACGTTCCCTTGGAGGGCACCAGCTCTCGCGAGCTGCTCAAGCGGTACCAGCCGCTCGAGACGCTTGCGACCGGCGGTTTTGGCTCCATCGAGATCTGCCGCGACACGCACTTGCGCCGTCGCGTGGCCATTAAGCGCATCCCCCTTATCAACGGCGCCGGCATGCCCGCCAGCGACATCATGGATGTCCTGCGCGAGGCACACACCGCCGCCATGCTTCAACATCCCAATATCGTGCAGGTTATCGACTTTACGCACGATACCGCCTATGCCTACCTGGTCATGGAATATGTCGATGGCATGTCGCTCGCCGAGTTTTTGCATCGTGTGGACGGCCATTCGCTCACCTTTGACGAGGCCGCGGCCATTGCCGACGCGCTGGGCCAGGCGCTCACCTTCGCCCATAGCAACGGCGTGCTCCACCTGGATATTAAGCCCGCCAACGTGCTCATCGACCACTCGGGTAACGTTAAGCTCACCGACTTTGGCATGGCGCGGCTGTCGTCCGCCGGTGGCTTTGGCGGCTCGCGCGGCGGCACCATCGGCTACATGCCACCCGAGCAGCTCGACATCGAGACTGGCACGGTCGACGAGCGCGCCGACGTCTTCGCCCTTGCCTGTGTGATCTACGAAGGCCTATGCGGCAGCGCCCCCTTTATGGCCGCCACGCCCGGCGACTCGCTCGGCCGCATCATCGGCGGTGCCACCTACCCCAGCGAGCTCATCCCGCACTTTCCCCCCGGAGCCGAGGCTGCGCTCATGAGCGCCCTCTCCCCCATGCCGCAGGACCGCCCCAACAGCATCGAGGCGTTTTGCGACCAGCTCCTTGCCGGTCTGGGCAGCGTGCGCGAGGGCCGTCGCAGCCTGGAGCAAATGGTGGGCGAGCTTTCGGACGACGAGCGCGCGGCAGACGATATCGAATCGTTGCCCTATGAGGACGACACCATCGAGGTCGACCCCGCACTCGGCTGGGCCGGCACGCGCTGGGGCCACGCGCGCAGCTACACCATGCGCGCCATCTCGGCGCTAACGTGTGGTGCCTTTAGCTTTTTGATCATGCAGACGGCTGGCGTCGCGACGCTTCCCGGACTCATTGCCGCGGCCATCGCGATTGGGGCGGCCGCCGGCCTGGCCCCGCAGATCGGCTCGGCTATCTCGGCCGTGGGCTTTTTGGTACTTATGGCCAACGCCACCATGCAGGCGCAGGGCATCCTGTCGATGCTGCCCGTCGCGGTGCTCTTTGCCGCCACCATGTCCGGTTGGTGGATCGCCTGGGGCCGCACCGAGGCCGCCGCGAGCGCCGTGCTCACCTGCGCGGTGGCACTTGGCTGCCTAACGGGCGACGCCCTCCTTGCCGCCGGGGCCGCCGCCGGCATCGCGGCCTTTTGGCTCGGCCCGGCAAGCGCCGCGGCCGCCACGGGGATGGGCGCGCTTTTTGGCCGCCTGGCTACGGTTGCGCTTTCCGCTGGAGGCGTGCTGGGGCTCGGCAATGTTGCCGCGGCGCTGGGAGACATGCTCTCCTGGGCTGCCATCGTACTCATCGCGGCGACAGCTGCACTGACGTCTCTGCTGCTCAACGCCCATGCCAAGCATGCCGAGCAGGGCTCGAACCTAACTGCAATCGCTGCCATCGCCGGCTGCGGAATAGGCTCCGCGGCGTCGCTCTGTCTTGCACACCATATGGAAATTGCCAGCCTTGCGGCCGCGGTCGTCGTCAAGGCGGCGGTTGCGGGAACCCTATCCTCTATAATCGTTGGGATATGCTTATATTTGCTCGGATACCAAAGAACCTATACGGAGAGTGATCTTTCGTGAACTTCCTGAACATCTTCGAGGACCACGTGGCCGGCATCTTCGGTGCCACCCGTGCCCCGTTCTCCTTTAAGAAGCTTGCCAAGCAGGCCGCTCGCGACATGGAGGATCAGACTCTGGTGATCAACGGCGTCAACACCGCGCCGGCACTCTATACCATCCTGATCGCCGTCGATGACGATCCCATGCTCGCCCCGTTCTACCCCGAGCTTTCGCGCGAAGTCCGCGAGTTTGTGAAGGCACAGGCCGAAAAGCGCCGCTATGTGTTTGTCGGCGAACCCCTCGTTCGCTTTATGATCGACCCGCAGCTGCGTGCCGGTAAGTTCTCGGTCTTTGCCGAGAACGTCGACGCCCCCACACTCGGTCGTCTGTACGAGGAAGAGCGCGCCTACCAGAATGGCCTAGGCCAGAACAACTCGGCCGCAAGCCGTGCCGTCAGCGCTCCCCGCGCCGGCAAGCAGCAATTCGCCGCTCCACAGCAACAGCACCCCGCCGCCATGCCCCAGCAGCCGGCGCCCCGTGCCGCCGCTCCCGACCCGCTCGCCGCGGCCGATCCCTTTGCGCCCAACGTCCCCGACCCCGCCGCCGCACCCATTCCCGTGCCACAAACCGTCTCGCGCGACGCGCTTGCCGGCATGGGCGGAGCCGCCGCGACCGGCGCCGCCGTGGGCCTGGGCGCCGCAGCCAGCATCGCCTCCAACATGGCAAGCTCTCGCGCCCCGCAGCGTCCGCTTGCCCAGCTCGTCGACGTCGTGAGCGGCGAGAGCCACAGTATTACTTCCGCGCAGGTGACCATCGGTCGCGAGCGTTCGGTTTCGGACATCGCCCTGCGCGACCCCAACGTGTCGCGCCGTCACGCCCAGCTCACCTTTACCGGCTCGGACTGGTCGATCGAGGACCTCAACTCCACCAACGGCACGCTCGTCAACAACCGCCGCATCACGCGCTGCCCGCTGCGCAACGGCGACCTGCTGACGTTTGGCCTAAGCACCTTTGAATTTAGGGGATAGTCGCTTATGAACATCGATATCGTCCTTTTTGCAGGCCGCATCGTCCTGGTCGCCCTGCTCTACATCTTCCTGTTCGCCGTCATGAAAACCGGCGTGGGACTCGTACGCGGCCAGCGCCGCGACTCCGCTATCTGGACGATCGATGTGGACAAGGGTCCGCGCGGCATCCGTGGCATCCATGTAGACATGCTCGGCCCCGTCATCGTGGGCCGCTCGCCGTCCTCGGACATCTGCATCAACGAACCGTTTGTCTCGGCCTCGCACGCACGCTTTTCGCTGCAGGGCCCGGCACTCATCATCGAGGACCTCAACTCGTTGAACGGCACGCTCGTCAACGGCCGTCAGCTGGTGGAGCCCGCAACGCTGCGCGAGGGTGACGAGGTCCAGATTGGCGACGTGGTCATGAAGGTGAACCGTCGATGATCGACGAGGAGAACAAGTCCGCAACCATGCCCGAGACGCCGACTGTCCCCGCAGCTGCGCCGGCTCATGCCGCTCCGGCGCGCCCTGCGACCGTAGAGCCCGAGGACACCGTGTTCTCCCTGCCTCTTTCGCATGTAACTCAAGAATATCCGGCACTCGTCGATGACGATGACGAGGACGCCGACACCGGGCTGCTCGGCGCCCCCATCGGCGCGCACACCGCCGAGCAGCCCGCGGAACCGAAGGCAACGCCCGCACCGGCTCACTTTGCCGAGCCCGTCGCCGAGGCGATTAACGAGAGCGTTGCCGTGTTTGCAGCCCCCGAGCCTGCCGCGCCGGTATTCCCCGTCGCCCCGGCAAGCGAGGCGGCACCCGCACCCGCAACGCCTGCCGAAGTCGAGCAGCCCGTTGCCGCGCCCGCCACAGCTCCCGAGCCCTCCGCTCAACCCCAGAGCACGCCCGCGCCATCGCACTTTGCGACGCCCGAGCCGACGGCTGCCGAGCCGCAGCAGGACGGCGATCCCGCCGACCGCGTAACCGAAGATCTCGGCCTTCCGGACGTCTCCGACGCCGAGTCGGGCAACGATGCCGACACCGTCTCCCCCGGCGACACCGCCGAGATCGATGTCGCCGCCGTGGAGGCAAAGCTCAAAGATCCCGGCTCGACCATGAGCTTTGAGCCACTGGCCGACGAGCGCATCGAGACCGACTCGACCTACGACGCCGGCACCACCACGCAGCTTATGTGGGGCGCCCGCTCCGACGTCGGATGTGTACGCCCGCACAATGAGGACTCCTATCTGGTGCAGTCGCCGCTCTTTTGCGTGTGCGACGGCATGGGAGGACACGCCGCCGGCGAGGTGGCATCCTCCATCGCCGTCGAGACCATCGCCAAGACGGCGCCGCAGTCCGCCGACGCCGCGCGCCTGGCCGCAGCCGTCGAGGCCGCCAACGCCGCCGTGATCGAGGCCGCCCTCAACGGCCTGGGCAAACCCGGCATGGGATGCACGGCCACCTGCGCCTACATCGAAAACGACACGCTCGCCATCGCCCACGTGGGCGACTCGCGCGCCTACCTGCTCCACGAGGGCACGCTCATCCGCGTGACCCGCGACCACTCCTACGTGGAGGAGCTCGTGGATGCCGGCGAGATTACGGCCGACGAGGCCCGTGTCCACCCCAACCGCTCGGTCATCACCCGCGCGCTGGGCTCGGATCCCGCCATGTATGCCGACCACTTTACCCTGCACATCGAGGAAGGCGACCGCCTGATTCTGTGCTCCGACGGTCTTTCGAGCATGATTCCCGATAGCGATATCGAGAACATCGCTACGCAGTCCTCGACCGCACAGATCTGTGTCGACAACTTGGTGGACGCGGCGCTCGCCGCCGGCGGCCACGACAATGTGACCGTGGTGGTCGTCGACCTGGTTGACGACGGCGTCGTGCGCGAGGCAAAACGCCTCCGACGCCGCAATGTCACCATCGCCGCCGTCTTGGCCCTTGTCTTTGTGCTGGTAGCAGGCATCTGGGCATACACGGGCGTCACCGGCTCCTATTACTTGGGAACCTACCACGGCAATGTCGCCGTCTGGCGCGGCCTGCCCGGCAAGACGCTCGGGGTCGAGCTCCACTGGCTCGAGAGCGAAACCAGCATCAAGCTGTCCGACCTGCCCGAAGACACGCAAAACCGCCTGAAGGCAGGCATTCCGCAAACGAGTGTCGACGATGCGCAGGACACCATTTCAAAGTACCGCCATCAGATTGACGAGGAGCAGACCCGTCAGGTGATTGACGCGCAAACGATTCGCGACAACACCGATCAGAAATCCACCTCCGAGTCAGATTCCGAGAAAACCGCCGAACAGTCAGCCGAGGCCGAAGCCTCCGATAAGAATTAGAAAGGGAGTGCCGCTTATGAGTCGCCGCAACACCGAACTGCTCTTGCTCATCGCCTCGGCGTTCCCCGTCATCCTGCTCTATGCGATGTACGTGCTCACCGCGGGTGCCACGATTTCCTTTGAGACGCTCGCCGTGCCGATCGGCCTGTTCGCCGCCTTCGCCGCGGCGCATATCGCCGTGCGCATCCTGGCGCCCGGCGCCGACCCCGCTATTCTGCCCATCGTCTTTGTGCTCTCGGGCATCGGCATCACATTCGTGACGCGCCTGGCCCCCGACCTCGCCATCTCGCAGCTCATCATCTTGTTTGTCTCGGTGGCACTCATGGTGGGAACGCTCGCACTGGTCAAGAACCTCGACGTGGTCATGCGCTACAAGTACACCTTTGGCATTATCGGCATCATCCTGCTGATGCTGCCGATCTTTATCGGCACCACGATCTCGGGCTCCAAGCTGTGGATTCGCATCGCGGGCTTCACCATCCAGCCCGGCGAGTTCGCCAAGGTCTTCATCGTCCTGTTCCTGGCAGGCTATCTGGCCGAGAACCGCGAGCTGCTCTCCATCTCCAACCGCAAGATCCTGGGCCTCAAGATTCCGCGCTTCCGCCTGCTGTTGCCGCTGTTTGCCGTGTGGGGCGTGTGCCTGCTCATCGTCGTCTTCGAACGCGACCTGGGCTCGGCCGTCCTGTTCTACACCATCTTTTTGCTGATGCTCTATGTTGCCACGGGACGCCTTTCGTACGTCATCATCGGCCTTGCACTGCTAGCCGTTGGGGCCGTGGGCGCCTACAAGTTCCTGTCGCACGTGCAGGTGCGTTTCCAGGTCTGGGCCGATCCGTTTAAGGACGCCCAGGGCCAGGGCTACCAGATCGTACAGTCACTTTACTCGCTGGCCGACGGCGGTCTGGCCGGCGTCGGCATTGGCAACGGCATGGCAAACAACATCCCCGTCGTCGAGTCCGACTTTATCTTCTCGGCCATCGGCGAGGAAATGGGCCTTTTGGGCGGCGGCGCCGTGCTCATCCTATTTATGCTTTTTGCCGTGCGCGGCCTCACCACGGCCGCCCGCGCCAAGTCCGACCTTGCCGCCTTTAGCGCGACCGGCCTTACGGCGGCCATCAGCTTCCAGGCATTCTTAATCGTTGGCGGCGTAACCCGCCTGATCCCGCTGACCGGCGTCACCCTGCCCTTTATGAGCCAGGGCGGCTCCTCGCTGCTGGCGAGCTTTATTATCGTCGCGCTGCTGCTGCGCGCCGGCGACGAGGCGACCGGACGCGAAGCCGAGCTCACCGGCACCGGCACCATGGCCGCCATCACCGATGACCAGGTCGCATCCGCCGCTGCCCCGACCGGTACGCGTTTTGCCAACGCACCTTCCTACAGCCACGGCAACCGCTCCGCGGGTTCTCGCATGCGTCGTCGCCTGCTCGACACGCCCGAGTCCGGCGTGCTCGGCCGCGTGGCACTTGCCAACCGTCTGACTCGTGCCGTGTTTGCCTTTACGGCGCTGTTCGCCATCCTTATCGGCAACCTTACCTATGTCCAGGTCATCAAGGCGAAGGACTATCAGGACATGCCGACCAACAACCACACCATCGCCCGCTCCAAGTACATCCAGCGTGGCTCCATCATCACGTCCGACGGCGTGACGCTAGCCGAGTCGCTGCAGCAGGAGGACGGCACCTACGCCCGTTCCTACCCCAACGGCAACATGGCCGCGCACGTGGTGGGCTACGTGAGTCAGCAATACGGCACCGCCGGCATCGAGAGCGTCATGAACGATACGCTCACCGGCTCCAAGGATTACTCCAGCTGGAACAACGCCATCGCGTCGCTCGCGGGGCAGACCCAGCCGGGCAATACCGCCAAGCTCACCATCGACTCGCGCATCCAGACGGCTGCCGAGCAGGCGCTCAAGGGCTTTAAGGGCGCTGTGGTGGTCATGGATCCGCGCACCGGTGCGGTCCTTGCGTGCGCGAGCTCGCCCACCTACGACAACACCAACATCGATGCGCTGCTCCAGTCGGGCGGCGGCGAGGACGGCTCCATGTACGACCGTGCCATGGACGCGCTGTACACCCCGGGCTCGACCTTTAAGGTCGTCACACTCTCCGCGGCGCTCGAAACCGGCACCGCCAGCCTTACCAGCACGTACCAGGCGCCTGGCTCCATGGATATTGGCAACGCGCCGGTCACCAACTCTGCCAACGAGAGCTACGGCACCATCAGCCTGCAGCAGGCCTTCGCCGTGTCGTCCAACGTCGTCTTTGGCCAGGTGGCCAACGAGATTGGCGCCAGCTCGCTCGTCCAGTTTGCCAACGCCTTTGGCTACGGCCAAAAGCTCGGTCAGGATCTGACCACCGCAGCTTCCATCATGGCCGACCCGTCGCTTATGACCGAGTGGGAGACCGCTTGGGCAGGCGCCGGCCAGCCCGTCGGCATGGACCACACGCCTGGCCCGCAGACCACCGTTATGCAGAATTGTGTGATCGCCGCCGCTATCGCCAACAGCGGCGTGGTCATGGACCCGTTCTTTGTGTCCCAGATACTCGCCCCGGACGGAACCGTGGTTAAGACCACGCAGTCCCGCTCGCTGGGCCAGGCTGTCAGCTCTGCCACGGCCGACCAGGTCAAGCAGGCCATGCTCGCCGTCGTCCAGTCCGGTACCGGCACCGATGCCCAGATTCCGGGCGTCAAGGTTGCCGGCAAGACCGGTTCGGCCGAGACCGGCGGCACCAACGTCAACTCTATGTTTGTTGGCTTTGCACCTTACGATTCACCCACGGTTGCCATCTCGGTTGCCCTGGAGGATTTCGACAAACACGACGTCGAGGCGGCCAAGATTGCCGGCATCGTCCTGACCGCGGCGCTCGCCGCACAGGGAGCGTGATGCCCATGATCAAAGCGGATACTTATGGCGCGCCGCGGCCGATGAGCTAGCGGCAACGCGCCACACGGCCCCAGCGGCCACACATCTGGTACTACACACATCGTTGAGCGAATAGTTATGTTAGGAGCAGGAATGGAACAGAGGGTCCTCGGGGGAAGATACCTCCTCAAGGATAAGGTGGGAACGGGCGGTATGGCGACCGTCTTCCGTGCACAGGATCAGGTCCTCGACCGCACGGTTGCCGTCAAGATCATGCTGCCGCAGTATGCCGGCGACGCCACCTTCGCCGCCCGCTTTAAACAGGAGGCTCAGGCAGCTGCCGGCCTGTCCTCCCCCTATATCGTGGGCGTCTACGACTGGGGCAAGGACGGCGACACCTATTACATCGTCATGGAGTACCTGCGCGGTACCGACCTTAAGAGCGGCATCAAGAGCCACGGCGCCCTCGATCCCAAGAAGGTCGCGCAGATCGGCTCGCAGATCAGCTCCGCACTTTCGGTCGCACACAAGCACGAGATCATCCACCGCGACATTAAGCCGCAAAACATCATGGTGCTACCCGACGGCAACATCAAGGTAATGGATTTTGGCATCGCACGCGCCAAGAACAGCCACCTCACGCAGGATAACAACGTTCTGGGCACCGCCCACTATGTAAGCCCCGAGCAGACCCGCGGCCAGGACCTCGGCCCCACCTCGGATATCTACTCGCTGGGTGTCGTCATGTACGAGTGCGCCACCGGCCGCGTGCCCTTTGACGGCGACGACGCCATCTCGGTCGCGCTCAAGCAGGTCAACGAGCTCCCCATCCCGCCGAGCCAGATCAACTCCGGCGTCGATGCCGACCTTGAGCGCATCATCCTCAAGTGCATGGAGAAGGACCCGGCAAACCGCTTCCAGACAGCCGACGAGCTGCGCCAGGTGCTTAACAGCTATCTGTCCGGCCGTGCCGTCAACGTCTCGGAGCCCACGCGCATCATCGGTGCCGCCGGCGACCTGGGTGCCACCAAGACCCGCGAGCTTTCCGACTCAACGCGCGCTATGGTTCGTCCCGTCTCGGGCGTGAGCGGTCAGAACACCGCCCGTAGCGCTGTCTCGGGCTCCACGGGCTCCTACGAGGTCGAGAAACCCAAGTCCAACAAGAACAAGATCATCGCCGCCGTGATTGCCGCCGTCGCCGTGATTGGCGTTGTAGTGGCCTTTGCCACGGGCATGTTCAGCGGCGAACAGATCACGGTGCCCGACGTGCTGGGCAAGGACCAGGAAACCGCTATTGAGCTGATCAAGGAAGCCGGCCTTGAGGTAGGCACCGTCGACCAGAGCTACAACGACGATGTCGACGAGGGAAAGGTCGCCGAACAGACCCCCAACGGTAACACCAAGAAGGCCAAGGGCACGAGGGTGAACCTGGTAATCTCCAAGGGCCCTAAGCCCTCCGAAAAGGTTGAGGTTCCGCAGCTCCTCGGCCTGACCAAGGACCAGGCCGAGGCCGCACTGGCAAGCGTAGGGCTCAAGGGCAACGCAACCGAGGAGGCCAACGAGGCCGAAGAAGGTCAGGTCTTTGAGCAGGGCACTGAAGCCGGCAAGGAAGTCGAGAAGGGCACGACCATCTCGTATAAGGTCTCCAGCGGTCCCGACACCACCTCCGTCCCCGATCTGACCGACATGACCGAGGCCCAGGCACGCAACGCCCTCGACGTGGCCGGTTTTGGCGTCAACGTGAGCTACCAGGAGAACGATTCCGTCACCGAGGGCACCGTCATTAGCTGGAACCCCAGCGGCAAGCAGAAGTCCGGCGCCACGATCACTGTCGTCATCGCCAAGAAGTCCGGCAAGGCCAGCGTTCCGGGCAACCTGTACGGCAAGAGCATCTCCGCCGCAGTCACCGCGCTCAACAACGCCGGGTTCTACAACATCGCATTCTGCGATCAGAGCGGCAACCCCGTGAGCGGCAACGAAAACGCCACCGTTACGGGCGTCTCCCCCACCGGCAAGCAGTCTACCGACAGCACGATCACGCTGACGGTCGCACTTTCTAGCTCGGGTTCGGGCTCAGGTTCGGGTTCGGGCTCGGGCTCGGGCTCGGGCTCAAGCTCGGGCACGGGTAACGATTCCGGTACGACCAACTAGTCGCCACCCCACCGTCATTCCGGCTCTCACCGCAAACATATTCGCTCACAGGCGCCCGCTTGCTCCCCCAGCAAGCGGGCGCTTTGCATATAGGTAGACGTCGGAGGCCTGCCTTAGCGCCAGCGCATTGCCGGCGCTTATTCGTCAGCTATCGCCGCCGGATCGAGGGGGGGGGAGCGACGAGCTTCTCCATCGTCTTCTCGAGTAGGCTGATGTCGATGGGCTTGGAGGCGTGCGCGGTCATGCCCGCCTCCAGGCTGCTGCGCACATCCTCGGAAAACGCGTTCGCCGTCATGGCGATGATGGGAATGACGGCACCGAGCGGGTTAGCACCCATGCGAATGGCACGCGTCGCCTCCAAGCCATTCATCCTCGGCATCTGGATGTCCATGAGGATGGCGTCGAACTCGCCGGGCTTGACGCTGGTAAAGCGCTCGACAATCGCTGCACCATCGGGGCAGACCTCACAGCTCGCACCGCTCATCTCGAGCAACGCGCTGAGAATCTCTGCGTTGAGCTGGTTGTCCTCCGCGCACAAGAAGCGCATGCCGTTAAGCACAGAGGTATCGGATGTCGGCGTCGCCGTGCTGCCATAGACGCGGCGCACGACGCCCTCGAGCTCCGCCAAGAAGAACGGACGCGAGACGAAGCCATCGGCTCCGGCAGCCACGACGCGCTGGGTGACCTGCCCACGCAGAGCATAGTCGACGCAGAAGACGAGCGGCCCGTCCTCCCCTGCCGCCTCTCGCAGCGCCGCGATGCTCGCCCCGAGCGCAGGATCGTCAACACAACCTGCAAGCAGGATGACGTCTGCAATGTGCGCAGCTGCGCCCGCACATGCATCCTCAACGCTCTTTACAACATCGAGGACGATGCCGGCCTCCTCGCAGCGCATGCTGACATTGCGCTCGAGGCGCTGCTCGCCGCACACAAGCAGCATCCGCTCCACGCCGATGTCGTAGCTCGCGTCCTTGTCGATGGCCAAGTCGAGGATGACCGTAAACTTCGAACCCTTACCCGGCGTGCTCTCGACCTCGATGCTGCCGCCCATAAGCTCGACAATGTTCTTGGCGATGGCCATGCCCAGACCCGTACCCTGGACTTTGTTCGTACCCGAGGATTCCGCGCGGGAGAATGGGTCAAAGATGTACTTGAGGAACTCCTCATCCATGCCGATGCCCGTGTCGGTCACCTCGAAAAGCAAGCGCGCATAGTCGGCATCGCCGCTGTTAAGCTCCGTGATGCTGAGCTCGACCTGACCGCCGTCCGGCGTGTACTTGACCGCGTTGGAAAGTAGGTTAAGGATGGTCTGCCGCAGCCTGACACCATCGGCAACAAGATACTCGTGGCGCAGGTCGTTGACGAAGATATGGAACTCGTGATGGCGTCCCAAGGCCTGGCCACGGATAATGTTGTCAACTTGGTTGATCTGCTCCGCCAAGCTCACCGGCACGAGTTGCAATTCGACCTTGTCGGACTCGATCTTGCTCATGTCGAGGATGTCGTTGATAAGGCTGAGCATGTGATTGCTCGAGAGCTTGATTTTCTGGATGTAGTCCGCAAGCTGCTCCGGGCTGGTCGTCCCGTGCTCTATGAGATTTGTAATGCCGACGATGGCATTCATGGGCGTGCGGATATCGTGAGACATGTTGGCGAGAAAATCGCTCTTGGCGTGGTTGGAGGCCTCTGCCTGGGAGCGCGCCACCTGGGCATCGCGCACCGCAAACTCAAGCTCCTCGTTCTTGGTGTCGAGCTCGGCGTTGACGCGCTTGAGGCCCTCCGCGTTCTTATGCTCGATCTCGAGCACCTGGCGCTGCTTGGCACGCAAGACAATGTAAATCGCCACAGCGCATGCTGTCACGAGCGCAAACGCAAAGCCCATGACGAGCTTAACCGTCGTGTTGACGAGCTCAACGGTATTTGTCGCGACATAGCGAGCCGGCACCAGGAAGACGAGCGTCCAATCGGCGCTGTCCATGCGACTCAAGGCGTAGTAGTACTCCTCGTCGTCAAGAACGGCGTTCGAATAAGCGACGCCATTTGCCTCAAGCTCTGCGGCAGCCTTGTCAAAGGAGCTGCCGTGCAGGTACCGCATCTGCTTCAAGACGCTGAAGGCGTTGTGTCCCCTGATCGGGCTGTTGTTGCTGCTGAAGAGTTTGGAGCCGTCGTTGTCGACAACGATGACATTGTTCGCCCCGTCATATGCCTCGCATGAGAAATAGGGCTCGAGCTCCTCCATATTGCACAGAAGGCCGGCGTAAACGATCTTGGTATCTTGGCCGTCGCCAAGCGACAGACGAACAGGCTGCTCAAGGCGCTCGAGAAACACCATCAAGGTCTTGTTGGTCGTCATCGTAGTGGTCACGTAGTTGATGCGCTCGGGATTGCCAAGCAGATGATCCATCTCCTGCATGGACCCCTTGGGGCCCGTCTGGGTGTAGTAGCGCCCCTTGTCGTCAACCATGATGATATCGGTGCCCTCGTCCCCAAGATTAGCCAAACGGTGCTGCCTCTCCATGAGGGACACGAGCGCTTCCACATCCTGCGGGCTCTCATCGCACAGATAGTTGACCTGCGTGTCAACGGCGTGCCATTTGCTGTCGATGATATCGTCGAGGCCGTCAAAGAGCTCCGTGGTCACCTCGCCCATCTGGCTGAGACGCTCCTCGTAGAGCACGCGATCGTTGTAGCGACCGTACATATTCAAGAACAGCAAGGCGCCCGCGATGACGATGGCGAGAAACACCATGAACACCGTTTTGGCTTGCTTTGCGGAGAAGTCCGCATCCGCGCGCTTGAGCACGAGCGACCGCAGAACTCTTTGTTTATCGTTATGATTCGGCACTAATCGTTCCAAGCTACATCCGCGGGAGATAGGGTCTCAAACTTGCTCAGGTACTCTTTCATGGCATCCAGACCGAGCACGCCGCTGTCCTCAAGATTGCCCTCCTTGGCCACCTCATCGGTCACACCCGCAACGGCGACCTTGTAGGTAGCGTTGTCGTCGATCTTAAAGCCTTCCGGAGCGGCGAGCACGTAAGGGTAGACATTGCCATCGCCCGCACGGTCGTAACCGGAGCCCATCAGGTCCTTGACGCGCTTGCCCGCAAGCGTGACAGTCTTGATGTTATCAGTCCAACCCGTGGGAACGATGGAGGAGATCTCCATGTCCGTAACGTCGCCGGCAAAGAGCGCACCACTCACGCCGTCGACGTTGAGCTCGTCGCGGGTGCCGGAGTAGGGATAGTACTTGTTGGTTGAGATGAGCGCCAGGTCGCTGTCCGTCGCCTTGGCAAAGCAGATTCCGACGAGCTTGGCGCAGGCGTCCGTATCGAGCTTCTTCGTAACCGTGGTGAACACCTGAGACTTGTTGTCCACAATGAGAGACTGGCTGTCGTCGATCGCCGTCTCGAAGTCGGCCAAGCTGGCCTTACCCTTGATGTAGTCTAGACCTGCGTTTCCGATGGGAACGATGAGATCTTCCCAGCCAGAGTATATAAACGGAGCGGTGAGGCCCTCGTTGAGCTGGTCCAAGATCTCCGCATAATAGCCGTCGGCCTTGGGCGTATAATCCTTGAGCGGCAGCAGCGTGGAGTCGCTATACGAGGAGTTGAAGGCTTGCATGCCCTCGACCGTGGAGAAAACCTCCATCACATGCAGGGCATCCTCGAGCTTTTGCTCGTTACCGGAATCCTGCAGATGCTTGTTCAGGCCCACATAACTCGTGGTTTGCAGAATAAAGGCATTGTCTCTGCCATCCTTTGACAGATAGGGCATCAAGCCGAACTCGTCCGTGGTGTCACCGTCGGAGAAGTCGTTGTTGTTGCCGAGCATGAAGAGGGTGTTGCCCTTGGCAAACTCCTCCCTCGTAACATCATCACTAACGGGGTCGCCCCCATCGTTGAGCATGCCCAAGTCACGCCACTTGTCGAGGTCCTCCATGGCCGCCTTTAACTCCTCAGACCCTGCGACCGTGGCCTTGCCGTCAAGGAAGTCGGCACGCCACTGGACGCCATCAGGGGTGTTGAAGAAGCTGGTGTCGAGGATGTTGCACCAATACTGGAAGCCAAAGCCCGGGTACTGAATCTGGGTGAGACAGAGGTTCACGCCTGCCTCCTTGGCCTTGGATGCAAGCTCCTCGAGCTCTTTTAAGTTAGTGGGAAGCTCCCAGCCATGCTCTTTAAGCAGCGTCTTGTTGTAGGTAATGCCCAGACAGCTGTAGCAGGTGGGCAGCATGTAGATGGCACCGCTGTCTGTCACGTCTTGGAGGCGGGCCTCGGTGTATTTGTCAGTAAAATCATAGCCTGACAAGTCGATGAGTTTGTCGCCCATGTGCTCGTAGCTCGGCTCATACACGGTCGAAAAATAGATGTCCGACATATCGTCCGCTTTAAGGGATGCCTGGGTGTACGCAGTGTAGTTCTTACCGCTGTAAGGGATAATCTCGAGGTTGATCTCCGGGTACTTCTCGGCAACCATGTCCTTGAACGCGCTGACGTTGCGGAAAGGTGCCATGATGGTTATTGCCTCGTGTTCGCCATCGGATCCCGCCGCACCCGAACCCCCGCAGCCCACCAGCGTGCCGGCAAGCAGTACCACGGAACACGCAAACGCTAGGAGTGCACGGCCGATCATCTTTCTCTTCATTCGATGATCCTTTCCCCTTTTGGCGAGGTGTGAGGGGTAAAGACCGCCCTTGCTCCTCTATTCTCTTTCATATGTAGTTCTCCATTATCCCATTAATTAACTGGGGCTATTGTCTGATGCGATATAAAAGTAAAGTTTATCCGAAGAGTTCCATCTCTTGGGGGCATCAACGATCTCTAAAACCAAAAGCCCAATTTGCTTGCGTCCTACTGCTGGGTCTTTTATGAAAATAGGGACACCGAGCGCAACGCGTTGCGCTCGGTGTCCTGAGGCTGTCGCAATGAAAATGAGAATCAAGGGGTTCGATAGCAGGCAGGATTTGTTTTTTGAAATATGGACGAATTCCTCGTCAGGAGGGTAGAATGGTGCCGACGGCAGCCCAAGTTGTAGAGAGCTGGGCAGAGCCGTTGCTTAACGAAGTTAGGTCATCGTCTTAGCGACGGTGGCCTTTCTTTTTGGGCTTCTGGCCCTGCTTGAGTGCCTTGGAAAGGCCGACAAGGGCCGTGAGGAGCGAGACCATAGCGGTCAGGAGCTTCACGAGCTCAGTGAAATCGGTCATGGGCATCACCTCCCATCGGATGGAGGGCTCTGCCCGGCACGAGGACTGCCGCCAGCGAGAACGATTTTATCAGAGCGGTTGGCCCTCTCCGATCAATTCACGCTCCTCACCCTCGCGAAGAGTGCGGGCATGGCAGAATCGGCATTAAACGGCAGTGCGCTAGGGCACCGACGACGAGCTTTCCAAAACTATCAAGACGTGTCGCCGTTACGGTACCGGACTCTACAAATCTCTGGTGCCCCCGGGCGGATTCGAAAACTCCCCCCCCGCGGGGAAATTGGTGACACGGGTGTCGACGGCCCGAATCCGCCGGCGGCGCCCACAAACCAGAAACGGCGCCGCTCTCGCGACGCCGTCATATTCCCTGGTGCCCCCGGGCGGATTCGAACCGTCGACACCCGCTTTAGGAGAGCGGTGCTCTATCCCCTGAGCTACGGAGGCATGTTGTATTAGTGTAGCAGATTAATGTCGCAGCCATACAGTGCATAGCAGCTCTTCGAAGTTGCGGTGGAATAGTTCCTGCCAGAAGCATCTAAAGTCGAATTTAGGAACTATTTCACCGCAACTTATGAGGAGCTAGTCGCCAATGTGGAAGAGGCTCTTGATGATACCGGGGATGCTCTTCGCACCCTTGGTTGTTACATCGATGAAGTCGGGCGAGCGCACGAGCTTGTCCTCGTCGACGTACTTGCGGACCGCCCGCAGCGTCTCTTTGTCATCACGCGTCGAAAACGTAAAGTGGCCGTTGTCCTTGGTAAAGATGGCAAAACGCGTAATCTTCTTGGTGCCGCGCAAAACCTCGGCGGCGATATAGTCGACCTCATTCCACGGGATCTGAATAAAGTCCTCGGGATTGCGCTCGTTATAGTACTCAAACGCCTTATTGCCCACCATTACGTTACCGTGACTGGTAAGCCCCATCAGGCAGGTTGCCGGCGTTGCCAGATCGACCTTGCTGTTCTGAGATTGCGCCATGCGCGCCTCGCCCTCCAGATAAAACAATCGGACCGCATCCAGTGTACCCACCGGGTGCGGTCCGTTTCAATGGCTCAAAAGCCCTTGCCTAGCAACTCTCGGTCTTAAGCCGAAGTGCGCTTACATGAAGCCGCAGACGCGACCGATGATACCCACGGCGAAGAGAGCCAGGATGATGACGATCGGGCTGACCTTCTTCTTGAGGAGCTTGCAGACAAAAAGGGTCAGGCATACGGCGGCAAGACCGGGGATGAGCTGATCGAGGTTAGCCTGAAGCGTGGTGACCTTCACCTGGTCAAGGGCGGTAGCACCGATGGAGTTATACATCGTCAGCGCTTCCTTGATGCCCTCGGAACCGGAGGGCAGCTTAGCCCAGTCGATAAAGGCACCGGCAGACTGCGTGACCTTGGAGACGACCGGAGTGAAGGAGATGGACACCCAGCGCTCGACCAGGGCGCCGATGATGAACATACCCAGGATGGAAGCACCCTCGGTGACCTTGCCCATCAGACCGCCGGAGAGGTCCTTGGCGATGGAGGAACCGACCTTGTAGCCAAACTCCTGCGAGTACCACAGGAAGGCGTAACGGATGATGTTCCACGCGAAGAAGAACAGCAGCGGACCGGCGATGCTGCCGGACAGGGCCAGGGAAGCGCCCAGAGCGCCCAGGATCGGGCGAAGGGTGAACCAGAAGGCGGGGTCGCCGACGCCGGCGAGCGGGCCCATCATACCGACCTTGACGCCCTGGATGGCGACGTCGTCGATCGGAGCACCGTTGGCGCGCTCCTCCTCGAGGGCGAGGGTAACGCCGATGACGGGGGCGGAAACATAGGGATGGGTGTTATAGAACTCCAGGTGGCGCTTAAGAGCGGCAATCTGGTCATCCTTGCTGGTGTAGAGCTTCTTGATCGCAGGGATCATTGCGAAGCACCAGCCGCCATTCTGCATGCGCTCGTAGTTCCACGAGCCCTGAAGGAACTGATGACGGAAGCAAACCTTCTTGCGGTCAGCCTTGGTGAGCTGAATCTTGTTCTCTGCCATATGTATCACTCCCCTCCTACTCGTAATCGTTCAGAATGTCGCCGAGCGGGTCACCGGAGCCACCGCCCATGCCGCCACCCTGCTTGGCCAGATCCTTAAGGCCAAGGTAGATGAGGGCGAGGGAGATGCCGATGAGGCCAAGGGCGATCAGCGTGAGCTGAGGGATGGCAGCAAGGACAAAGCCGAGGATGAAGAACGGCCAGGTCTCCTTGGTGGCCATCATGTTGATGACCATGGCGTAACCGACGGAAGCGACCATGCCGCCGCCGACAGCCATGCCGCCGGACAGCCAGTCGGGCATAGCGTTAAGCGCGTTGGTAACTGCCTCGGCCGGGATGACGCACAGAAGTACTGCCGGAATGGCGATACGAAGGCCCTGCATGAGGATGGCAGCATACTGCCAGCGCTCGATGCCGGAGAAGTCGCCCTTCTCGGCGCAACCGTCCATGGCGTGAGCGATAGCGGTAGCCAGGGTACGGCAGATCATGGTCAGGAACAGGCCGGCGACCGACAGCGGGACGGCGACGGCGATGGCGGCGGTAACGGCCTTGGCCGAATCGGTGGCGCCGCCGTTGAGGGCGAGCACCATGATGATCGAAGAAGCGACCGAGGCCAGAGCGGCATCAGGAGCGACGGCGGCGCCGACATTAGCCCAGCCAAGGGCCATCATCTGGAGCGAACCGCCCAGGAGGATGCCCTCCTGAAGGTGACCGGTTACGAGACCGATAAGCGTGCACGCCACGAGCGGCTGATGGAACTGGAACTGATCCAGAATGCCTTCCATACCGGCAAACAACGCGACAATCGCAACAAGCAGAATAGTGATTGCAGACATGTATCGGACCCTCCTTTACTATGCTTGAGCGGCCAGTTCGGCCTTAGCTTTCTTCAACATGGCGTCGAGATCCCCGGAGGAATCCGAAGGAACCTTGCGGACCTCGAACTTGACGCCCTTGGCCTTGAGGGCCTCGAGAGTCTTAACGTCGTCATCGCCCATGGCGACGGCGTTGGTGACGACGACCTTGCCCTTGGAGTGAGCCATGGAACCGATGTTGACTTCCTTGATGTCGACGCCGGCCTCGATGGCCTTGAGCAGATCCTGCGGGTTCTCAAAGAGCAGCAGCGCCTTGGTGTCACCAAAGCGCGTATCCTTGACGACCTCGGCCATCTTCTTGATGGGCACGACGTTGGCATGGACTCCCGGAGGGGCAGCCTGCTCGATCATGGTCTTGCGGAGCTCGTCGTGAGCAACGCCGTCGGAGACCACGATGATGCGGTTGGGGTTGATCTGCTTGGTCCACGTGGTGGCCACCTGGCCATGCAGCAGACGGGTGTCGATACGGACGTGGGCAATCTTGATGTGCCCGTCGCCGATGACCGTTCCCGGAGGGATGGCGCCTGCAGGAGCAGCGGCGGCCGCAGCCGGCTTCTTCTCCTCGGGCTCCAGAGACTCGGGCTTGACGCGCACGCCAGCCTTAGCCTCAGTCACAAGATGTTTTGCGATCGCATGTGCAGTGTTCTTTGCATCAAAGCGCTGCGAATATGCCTCGATGAGCATAGGCAGGTTGACACCGGTGACGATAGCCCAGGAATCGTGGCCCTCGATGAGCCCGCTGATCTGGTTGAACGGCGTGCCGCCCCACAGATCAACGAGGAAGAGCACCTGCTCCTGGTCCTCGAAGGAAGCGATTGCTTCCTCGACCTTGGCACGGAAGTCGTCGGGGCCCATGCTCGGCTCGAGCGAGACCACGGCTACAGACGGCTGATCGCCAAAGACCATCGAGCCCGTCTGCTTGATTCCAGCAGCCAAGTCCCCGTGGCTAGCAAGAACAATACTTACCATCACATAACCTCCTTTTTGTCTACGTAATTCCTACACGACATGAAAGGAGTATACCTGCAAGCACCGTGAAATTATAGAAGAAATTGCAAATGGCTGAATATTTTGTTTAAACATCTATCTTTGTTACAAGTTGATTACGTTGCTGCTTTTTGACTCATTACCAACCAAGGCATCGTTCATCAAGCCACGTATTTTGCAGATACAAGCAGGCTGTTCATTAATTACCATTTTAAGCAAGTGCCATGCGCTTATGCTGCCGCCGTTTTGTTTAAACAGACATGACTTGACATTTTCGTGGCTTATGTTCTAGCAAAAGTAGTCGTTGGGGACGTTCTTGATTGACTAGTCATGTAAGAGCGTCCCCAACGACTAGGGGCTAGGCGATGTGGAGGGGGTTGGCGGCGTCGACGGCGTCGGGGGCGTCAGAAGGGCCGTCGGGGGCAGCACCTGCCGGGTCCTCGTCGGGGGTCTCGATCTGCTTGATCATGACCTCCTGGCCCTGCAGCAGGTATGTCTCGCCGCTGCCGCAATGGGGACAGGTCTTGCCGTGCTCGACCGTCGCGTAGTCACGGCCGCATGCCTCGCAATGCGTCACAGCCTCGACGGGCTCCACAATAAGCTCCGCACCCTGCGTGATGGACTTTTTATCTGCCGCCCAGCGCCAAGCGTCGAGCAGCAAGTCGGGAACGACGCCCGAGACCTCGCCCAGCAGCAACGTCACGCTCGAAACGTGACACACGCCATTGGCGCGCGCCACGTTCTCAACATCGCGAATGATGTGGTAAACAATCCCGAGCTCGTGCACTTTTTCCCTTCCGTCGTTCCCTCGCCTGCTATGACTACTTACTTGCGGCCAAATTTGATCTTGATGGCACGCTTAAGCGCGTACTTACCCAGGCTGGGGAGCTTTTGCTCGTATTTGACCATCGTGGAGCACTCGGGGCGGTCACGATCCAGATGGATGGCGTCGAACGCGCACTTGGTGGTGCACAGACCGCAGCCGATACACTTGTTGGGGTCGACGATCGAGGCGCCGCAACCCAGGCAGCGGGCAGTCTCGGCGCGCACCTGCTCTTCGGTAAAGGTCTCGACGTACTCGCTAAACGGCGCGGTCTTCTCGCGCCCGCGGTCCACGTGGGCGACCTCGCGGCTCGCGTTGTCGTAGCTCTCGATCACGACATCGTCGCGGTCGAGCGCGCTGTAGCGTCGCTGGTTGCGGCCGATGGTGAGCGTGGATCCCGGCTGCACAAAGCGATGGATGGAGACGGCGGCCTCGTGACCGGCGGCGATGGCATCGATGGCAAAGCTCGGGCCGGTGTAGACGTCGCCGCCCACAAAGATGTCGGGCTCGGCGGTCTGGTAGGTCTGGGGGTCGGCAAGGGCACCCTGGCCGCGGCCAAGCTCCACCTTGGAGCCAGCCAGCAGGTCGCCCCACACAATGGACTGGCCAATCGACATGACGACGCGGTCGGCATCGACACGGCGCAGATCGTTCTCGTCGTATTCGGGCGCAAACCGGCCCTCGTCGTCAAAGACACGCGTGCAGCGCTTGAAAGTGATGCCGCACACACGACCGGCCTCGTCCAGGTGAATCTCCTTGGGGCCCCAGCCGCAGCTGATGTGCGCGCCGTCCTCAACGGCCTCGCGACGCTCCTCCTCGCTGGCGGGCATCCGGGCCTCGCTCTCCAGACAGAACATCTCAACGTGCTCGGAACCCAGACGGCAGGCGTTGCGCGCGACATCGATGGCAACGTTGCCGCCGCCCACCACAATGGTGCGGCCGGGCAGCGCGTCGATCTTGCCGCTGTTGACCTCGCGCAAAAAGTCGACGGCCACGGTCACATCCTCGGCATCCTCGCCCGGAATACCGGCAAGGCGGCCGCCCTGGCAGCCGATAGCCACGTAGAAGGCCTTAAAGCCCTGTTCGCGCAGCTCGTCGAGCGTCACATCGCGACCGACCTCCACGCCATAGCGGAACTCGGCACCCATCAGGCGAATGATCTCGACCTCGGCCTCAATGACGTCCTTCTCCAGCTTAAAGCTGGGAATACCGTAGGTGAGCATGCCGCCCGGGCGCTCGTTCTTCTCGAACACGACGGGCCTGTAGCCCTTCTCGGCCAGGTAGAAGGCACAGGACAGGCCGGCCGGACCGGCACCGATAATGGCGACCTTCTGGTCGAAGCCGCCGGCACGCGTCGGGGTCACAACAGGTGGGACATAGCGGGTCGCGGCATCCAGATCGCGCTGGGCGATGAACTTCTTGACCTCATCGATAGCCACGGCGGCGTCCACACGGCCGCGGGTGCAGGCATCCTCGCAACGGCGGTTGCACACACGGCCGCAGATAGCGGGCAGCGGGTTCTCGCGCTTAATGAGTGCCAGGGCCTCGTCATAGCGGCCCTGCGCCGCGAGCTTCAAATAGCCCTGAACGGCGACATGCGCGGGGCAGGCCGTCTTGCAGGGAGCGGTGCCGGACTCATGCGTCTCGATGCGGTTGTCGTTGCGGTAGTTGGGCGACCACTTGGTGTGGTCCCACTTGGTGGCATCGGGCAGCTCCTGGCGCGGATACTCGGGCACCTGTCCGCCGGCCTTTTTGCTGCAGAGCTTCTGGCCCAGCTTGGCGGCGCCGGCCGGACACACCTCAACGCAGCGACCGCAGGCCACGCACTTGTCCTTCTCGACCTTGGCGACATAGGCCGAGCGCGACAGGTTGGGCGTGTTGAACAGCTGCGAGGTGCGCAGGGCATAGCACACGTTGACGTTGCAGTTGCAGATGGCGAAGATCTTGTTCTCGCCGTCAATGTTGGTGATCTGGTGCACAAAGCCGTTGTCCTCGGCCTGGCGCAAGATGTCGTAGACCTCGTCGCGGGTCACGTAATGCCCGCGGTCGGTCTCGACCACGTAGTCGGCCATATCGCCCACGGCGATGCACCAATCGGCCGGGTCGTCGGCGCAGCCCTCTCCCATCACGCGACGGCTCGCGCGGCAGCTGCAGGTGCTGGCGGCATACTTGCCCTCGTACTTGTCGAGCCAGTGCTCGATATGCTCAATCGGCACCGACGTGCTCGCGGCATCGATGGCCTTCTCGACCGGAATGACATGCATGCCGATGCCGGCGCCTCCGGGCGGCACCATCGGCGTGGCGCGGGACAGCGGGCCCTTGGACGCCTGCTCAAAGAACTTGGCATAGACCGGATGCTCCTCGAGCTGGCCAACGCGCATGTTGAGGAACTCGGCGGAACCCGGCACCAGCATGGGCAGGACCCACTGCTTGGCGCGCTCGGGGTTTTCCCAGTTGTACTCGAGCAGACCCGTGTAGCTCATGTCGTCGAGCATCTTCTCGATATCGGCCTCGGGCATGTCGGTGAGCTTGACCATCTCGGGTAGCGTGTAGGGACGGCGCATCTTCATCTTGCAGAGCACTTCGGCCTGCTCGTCGGTCGCGGCCTCGGCAAACGACCAGTACTCGTAGCCCAGCAGCTCGTCGCGGTGCAGCAGGCGGTTGGTGCAGTGCTCGCACAGTTTGACGATGGCCTCGCGCGGATGCTCCGGCAGCGGCGGTACAAACTCCGCGCCGATATCGGGCTCGGTGTAGCTAATCCCCGGTCCGTTGAGAATCATGGTTGTCCCTTCTCTTGCCGCAGCCCGGCGAGGCCGCGGCACCCCTCTTTTTTTTGCAGGCCGGGCATGCTCCCATGCCGTTCACCTGCCATTGTTGACATTGTGTCAAAAATAGTATTGACGAACCGTCAACAATATTCAAGACTGTTAGGCGAATGGTCGGGCTCAAACGGATGAAAGGCGGCAACGCATGGGCAACAACACAGCAGATACCTCTGTGGTCGATGCCGTCCCCGCATCCGATAGCGCGGCAAAGCGCCTGACGGGCGACGAACGCCGTCGCGAGATCCTCGCCGCCGTGCGCACCGTAAGCTCCGAGCTGGGCGTGTCGCATCTATCTGTCTCGGCCGTGACCAAGCGAGCCGGCTGCACGCGCTCGCTGTTCTACCACTACTTCGCCGATATGGACGCCGCCGTCACCGCCGTGATGGACGATGCGATCGACGGTTTTATCGCCGAGCTCGAGCAGTGGAATGCCAGCCGCATCGTCGGTGATATCGAGGGCGCACTCGACACCGTCGCACCGCTCTTTAAGCGCCTGGTCGCCAGCGGCCACGAGCTGCCGAGCACACTCACCTCGAGCAGCGGCGCACTCTACGGCGGCTTTTTGCACAACGTGGTCCAGCGCGTGGCGCAGTATATCTGCGATACCACCGTGGTGGATTTTGTCGCCCATCACGAGCTGCGCATCGACCATGTCTACGAGACGTTCTACACCCTCATCATGGGGTTGTTGATGTATATCCGCACGCACCCCGATGTGCCCGACGAGACGGTCAAGGAAATCATCGCCTCGACGCTCCATATCGAGGGCTACACCGCCAAGTATCCGGAGCGCAAGCCCCGGAACTGACGACATTTGGCCAAACTGTCCGCGATCGGAAGAGGGGCCGCGGGCGTGTGAAAGGAGAGCAGCATGCTGTTCGATGTTTGGGGTAGCAATACCCTTATCCACTGGGTCGGCTGGGCCATGGTCTTTATCGGCCTGATCGTGCTCAACGAGGTCGGCCGCCGCACCAAGCTCGGCGCGGTCATCATCTTTGGTGTGGCTCCGCTGGCCATGACCATCTACTGCGTCGCCATCGCCGTCGGCGTCTCACAGGGTGCCGAGTGGGCGCTCGCCAACCCCACCCATGTGTACCAGAACAGCTGGTTCCACTACGCCAAGGTGTACGCGACGCTGGCCGGCTGCTGGGGCTTCATCGCCATTAAGTACCAGTTGGGCAAGATCGGCAAGGCGCACTGGTTCCGCGCATGGCCGTTTGTGATCGTCGCTATCAACATCATGATCGCCGTCGTGTCCGACTTCGAGAGCGCCTATCACTTCTTTGTCCTGGGCCAGTCCACTTGGGTCACTTCCGAGGGCGCCACGCAGCTCGCCGGTTGGAACAACGTGTTCAACGGCATCGCCGGTATCATCAACATCTTCTGCATGACCGGTTGGTGGAGCGTCTACGCCTCCGAGGACAAGACTGACATGCTGTGGCCCGACATGACCTGGGTCTACATCATCGCCTACGATATCTGGAACTTCTGCTACACCTACAACTGCCTGCCCACCCACTCCTGGTTCTGCGGCTTTGCGCTGCTGCTGGCGCCCACCGTCGCCGCCTTTATCTGGAACAAGGGCGGCTGGATCCAGAACCGTGCCTTTACGCTGGCCATTTGGTGCATGTTTGCCCAGGTGTTCCCCTACTTCCAGGAGGAGTCCATCTTTGTGACCCACTCCACGCTCGACCCCGGCGCCGCCACCGCGGTCTCGATCGCCGCGCTGATCGCCAACATCGCCGCGATCATCTACATCATCTACCGCGCCAAGAAGCTCGGCCGCAATCCCTACAAGCAGGATGTCTTTGAGGGCACCAGCGATTGGGAGAAGGCAACCGCCCGCCGCGCCAAGGTCGATTACGCGCACGCCGAGTAACGTGTTTATTCCGTCCACATTTGGATGTAGGCAAACTTAGCCGATGCCGCAATCGCGCGTCACGCGCAGCCCCGGAAAGCGATTCTCCCGCTTTCCGGGGCTTTTTGTTGTTGCGCGCATTCACGCACATATTCAAAACCTCTCGCACGGATAAAATCAGATTTCCAACCGCCTGACGGCCCTATATGGCCCCAATTTTGGGTACATTGTTGTCCCGATATTGAGCTTGGGGGATATATGAAAGATGAGACGATAGGCCAAGAGGATGCGGCCCAAGATGCAGAAGCGTGTGCCGAAGCCCTGGAGAGCCTAGACCAGATCGCGCTGGCCGAGATTGCGTTTGACGATTCGAGCGTTGATGCGCAGGATGAGCCGGAAATCGAGGCGCAGATCGATGATCAGGATGCAAAAGACGATGGCGCCGCGCCCACCGAAGACGAGACGGGGCACGAGGAATCCGAATGCGAGGTTGACGACCAGCCCGAATCCGACACGAGCGAGGAAACCATCTTGCTCGACAGCTTGCCGGCCGAAGATTCGCTGACCCGCGAGCTCCCCGGCTTAGGCTCTGCGCCTGTCGTAGACGAGACTATCGCCATGGGCGATATTCCCCTGCCGTCCGTTCCTTCGGCACGCGAAGCCGAGGTTCGCCATCGTAAGATACCGCCCAAGCGCCGCAACCTGATGGTTGCCGGCGTTGTGGCCGTCGCGCTCGTCGCCGGCGGCGCAGGCTATGCTGCCTGGAACGGATATCAGCAAGAGCAGGCTGCCGTTGCCGCCGCCAGTGCGCACACGATGATGTCGGTGCAGATTGGCGTGCATGCCGCGGGCCTCGACTGCTCAACCGGCTCCAAGATTCCCGTACAGGTGAGCGGGCAGGATTCCGACGGTTCTTCCGTGAGCGAAACGCTCTACGTTGACGAACATGGTCGCGGCATTAAGCTGCTTCCCGGCGATTACACGCTCACCATTGCTGGATCCCCCATCGCGGAAGACGGCACCATCTACACTGTCCCGACCACCAAGGCGCAGATCACCATTAAGAGCGATGGACAGGATTTGAGTGCCCAGGCCACCTTTAAGCTCAAGGTGCCTTCGGCCGACACGGTGACTGACGACCAGATCGATGCCGCCGCCAAGTATGCCGAGGAAGGCGGCGCGAGCTCTGCCGCCGCGGCAAAGATACTCCAGCAGGCGGCAATTACGCGCCGCGATGCCGCCGCCAACGCCGTAAGCGCGAGCGAGGCACAGGCATCCCGTGATGCTGACGCTCGCCACAAGGCAACCGACCTCTACCAGCTCGATACTCCCGTCGAGTGGTACGGCAAGGTTGCGACTTGGCAAAACGGCAGCACGCTGTGCATTTATCTGGACGGCGACACCAACACACCGCTCGTGACGCTCGTCGCGGTGCGCGACGGCGAAACCTTTACCCCCGACGGCGGCGATACGGTTTTGGGCACGGCCAGCCTGGGCAACGGCTACACCGTCTATGCTAGCGGTCCTGTCTATCCGTACGTGGTGTCCCAGACCATCAACGGGCGCACGCAGGACCCCGTGTCGACCTATCCCATGGACACGGCCATTGAGCTTGTCGAGCTGACGACCGGCAACCGCTACACGTACAGCCAGATTAAGAACGACCTGGTCGGTAAAGACGGCAAGGCAGACGCCGCGACCAAACTCGAGACCGACTACCTCGCGCAGATTCTCCTGCCGAGCATCAAGGCCCAGGACTAGCCGTCCACTACCCAGGGTAGTCTTTTTGGGGCTTTTAGCTACTTTGAGGATTAGGCAAGAAGCCACTTCCATGCGGGCACTACGTGTACCACACCGTGTTCGCATGGAATATCGGCCTGCTCATCCATGGTAACGATTGCCGATTCGCCAAGATCAAACTGCGCCATCGAGGCATCAAGCGCGGTGATTTCGCGCTCGCGCGTTTTCTCGTTTGCCATATCCGCACTCACCTGAATCAGGCTATAAGCCCGCATGAGAAGTGCGTCCCCAGCCACAAAGTCCACCTCATGGCTTTTGCTCTTCTCTTTGATCAGCAGGCGGCAGACCGATCCGATCCCCACCGCGGGAGTCCTTCTTCTTAGCGCGTTGAACACTGCGGTCTCGAGCCTCTGGCCCTGGTCCAATGCCGATGCAGGAGAGAACGCTCCGAACATCGCAGGATCGACAGCGTAGACCTTAGATGCAGACCGCGTATTATTTGCCAGTGAACGTGTGAACTCCGGCACGGAGAACAGCAGGTAGGCATCCTCGTAATACTCAAGTAAGTCGCTGAGCGAATTACGGCTGACGGGTATCTGTCTGCTCTTGAACTCGTTGTACACCTTGTTCACCGACAGCTCTCGTCCCGAAGATGCCATACACCGCGTTAGGAACAGCGAGGCCAGGCGAGGGTTCTTGACGTCGTAGCGCTCAACGACGTCCATGGCGACCGTTCGCGAAGCATATTCCTGTAGCAGCTGAATCGCGTCTACGGGCGCCTGCTCAAGCGTCGCGATGAATCCCCCTCGTTCAAGATATCCGATCAGATGATGTCGAAGCAGCGCTGCATCGCTTGGGGAAAAGATCGCATCTGGCTCGAAAACGCTCCCCGTCTTATATCGGACGTATTCCGAAAAACTCAATGGAAAAAGCTCTCTTACAAGAGAACGGCCCCTGAACTCACTCTTAAGTTCTGAGGACAGCATCTTAGAAGAAGATCCCGTCACGTAAACGGTCGCTTTTTCCGTATCGACCACACGACGCAGAAACGTACCCCATTCGGGAACTTCCTGGATCTCGTCAAAGAAAAGGTAGGAGCCCTCGCCTCGAGCAGCAGGATATAGCGCATGGAATGTATCGAGCACATCCCCGAGCAGCGATGGCTCATACGGACGCAAGCGCTCATCCTCAAAATTGAAATATAGCATCCGGTCAAGCTCGATGCCTTGATCCTGGAGCCGCCGCATCTCCTGGTACAGGCGATACGTCTTTCCACAACGACGGGTTCCCACAATCACATGTACGATGTTGTCGCGCTTTGGCTCCTGCGGGTTTCCCAGATCAAGGTCGCGCTCAAAGACCTGCGGAACTCCCTGTTGCTCAAAGTCCTTTATTTTTTGGGCCACCAAGTCGTTGAATGCCATGATTCTCCAATCTTGCTCTTTTACTAATCAAGATTATATTGATTCTTGATTAACGAGAGAGCAAGATTGCGCGCAACTTGATTAATAGAACCACAAAGCATCAAGAGAGAATACACTGAAAATAAGCAGAGCCACTGGTTGACAAAACCACAGCCCCCGTCCGACGCACCCACCAAGGTCGACTGGAATGACCCCGAGCACGTGCATGCCGTCGACTCGCCGCCAGACTCACGACATCGGCTCATTGTTGGACGGAGACCGGTCCGACCGCGATGGATGGCCTCAAGCGGATCCATGCGATCATCGAGAGCGTCACGGTGCATTGAACAGGGGAGGGAATAGACGATGATTGCAATGATTGGCCGGCGGAGACGGTGAAGCGCATAGCGGCGGTGATCCGCGAAGGACTCGCCGCCCAGATCACATCAGGTAATCTCACGTCGCAGGACATGAACGGCCATCGCGTGATCGCCGTGGACGGACCCGACAGCGGCGACGTCAAGACCATATACGAGATCGTTGGCCGAACGCTCGGATGGAATTCGGATGCCAGTGACGGGAACCGCCGCAGCGATTCCCGCGTGGACGCTGGGCGTTGGCGTGACTTCGTTCCCATCGGAGTGATTCATTACGGAGGAACCTCATCGCCCGCCCTGTACTTCGACATGAAGAACGCGTTGTTCTACTCATGCAGGAGACGACGGAACGCCATGGTCACGATGATGGTGGGACGACCCGTTGCCCATCGCGTCCACCAGTATCAGCCGTTTCGGATCCAAATCGGTGCGGGCGTTGCTGACCGAACGCGCCCATTCTGATCCCGTGGTCCTGTCGGTATCGGAGTCGTCGCCTTTGCGTTTGAGACTCGAATCGTATCCGATGAGGATCTTCGACAACGGTTTGGCGATGTCGTTTCGATGTTCTTCGACGACTATGGTGATTCGGAACCGAGGTCCTTGTCGTTGATGAACGAGTTGCCGGGATCGAGATAGGTCAGATGCGTCAGTACGGCGAGGTCACGCGCGTCCACGGCCATGATTATTCACCATCCTTGATGATCTCGGGGGCTGAGGCGTCCGCGCTGGCGGTGAATCCTCCCGTATACCAGGAGTCCCACGCGGGCGTCTCCGTCGAATGGCGCATAGCGTCCCGTGCGGCCCCGATGGTAAATTCGGCGCCGTCGATGCGTGTGATCTGCACGATCTCGTAGTGAACGTCCAGCCCATCTTTCCGCATGGCGGTGATGAACGCCGATGCGAATGCGGCAAATCGCTCACGGTCCGTCACGGTTTCCGGGGAGATGTAGATCTCCATGCTGCCAACGAAATACGAGGCGAGATCGTCGACGGCGGCGGACGGCGACAACCGCCATTGGGTCTCATTCTTCGGACCGGTGGGGCTGCTAATCCGGTAAACGCAGTCGAGATCGGGATGCGCCGCAAGGAACCGGTCGATCCGTTCCGTGAGATGACCGTTGTATTCGTCCCGGCGCAGCGCCGTGAAATACGTGTCCGCGACATACGGACCGAGATCGTTCCCGTCGGCACCATCGCCTTCCATATAATCCACTTCGAACACGTCGCCTTGCAACGGCCCCGATGCGGGCGTCACGTTGATCCACCATGTCGGGTCAAGTAGTTCCGGACGGTGGAATCCTTCTGATGCACGGAATTCCACACCATACCGCTCCGACATCCGGTCAAGCAGCGTCTCCGCCAGCGTGACCAGACGGAACAGTTGCGAGTCGGGCCAACCATCCTTCATACCGGCGACGTTCGCGTCCCGCTCCTGTCGATCGTTCAGCAGCGCCTTCGCTATCGAGATCTGCCTCGCTGTGGGTGTGACATCCATGTCGTATCTTTTCTTCGCGTATGGCGGCCAGTCCGAAAACGTCCCATTTCCGGTACCGCCGGCGCTCGCCCCGTTCGTATCCGCATCGGCGTGATGCGTGAACCATACGGGTTGAGTGCATCCGGTGAGTCCCGCGGCGATGGCGACGAGCGTCGCCATCGCCGCGGCGCATGCCGCCAGCCGTCGTCTACCCGCCCAACTCATTGGTCTTTCCATACGAGCCAGAGGATGAGACCGACCGGGCCGATGAGGAACGAGGCGACGAAGCCGATGATCGCCATCATGTTCCATTTCGGTTGTGGCCCGTATGTTTTGCTCGGATACTGCCCATACAGACCGGGAATTCATCATCGGATTGGTCATCATATTTTTCTCAGCAAGTTCTCGCCATGGATATTGCTTATATGCGCTCCCGCTACGTATATGCACCATAGCGCGGATCGGACGGCAAAGGGAACCGCGGATCGCACTGATCCGGCCACGAGACGGGTCCCGCATACGGATACGGCAGCTCACACCGCAACTGCTCGTAATACACGCGATATGCCTTGAACAGTTCAAGCTCCAACGTCGCAGGCACGCCGCCTATGGCGTAACGGAAATCATCGTTCGCATCCGGCAGTTGTTTCCAGCACAGGGAGTTCACCCACACATGCAGACACCCGTTCCATACGATCCAACCCGGCTTCATGCGGAAAGAGTTCATCAACCGCACCATCGCCTGCGACGGATTGCCGTTGTAGGGCGGCATGAACGATGGGTCGTCGATATGACCAAGCGAGCATGTGGAGAACGATGTGAGGCCGGTGTCTTCGGTGATGGGGAACGGGGCGCGCAAAACGCTGACGTCCATACGCCTGCTGCTGTCCCCCTTGTCGCCGATCTGTCTGGGGAATGGCCGCACCGGAGCGCAATACCGGCAAGACACAGTACTTGCCGAATGATTATTGAACGCATAACTGGACGCGCATGTGTGCAGCAATGGAATCGGCAGGTCGAATGCCTCGTGTTTGGCGCCGAAATGATCGATGCTCGCATCCCGGCTGCGGCTCCTCCAATGCATCCTACTCCAGCCCGGACGGTTCGCCCGCATATATGCCAGATAGCCCATCGCACGACCTCCGGTTCCATAGACAATGGTAAGAACCCAATTGTATCCAAATCACCATTCTCATCGGATCAGGCCTCGGCCATTGTTTATTCCCTTTCCGTGTTCTTCCTACCGTGAATGACGACCATGCGAGGGGTGCGGGAACCGGCGGATACCTCTGCGCGGGCTGCTGCGGCATAGGTGGCCTCGTATACGAGACTGGTGCCGGTGGATACTGCCAACTATCCTCGCCTCTCCGGAGAGTAGCAATCATCGGCTTCCCGTTGATGATGCACCGGGTCTTCGCCCTCTACTCGGAATCCCATTCCCGGAAGCTGCCCACCTGATGCGTGATATCGGCATCCACTAGCCCCGGATAGTCTCCGATCGGTTAATCGTCGAGCACGGCAATCTTGATGCCGGAACCATCGACGCCCTGCTTCCACGCGTTCCGCGCCACGTCGTTCTCCACCGGCCGACGCCAATCGGATGCATATGATTATCAGTGTTGGTGTAAAACTCGGTTCTCGAGGGTAGCCGCAGGCTGCCCGAGGAGCCGAGAATCGCCTAGAATGCCGCCATTCTAGCTCATGTCAGGCCGCCTTCCCGCCGGGAACGGGGCTGTCGGCCGCGACGAGCGCGATGATCCCGGCAGCGTGCTCCGCGGCGGTGCCCCCCGTAGGCGGGCGCGGGCGCGTTGACCTCGGCGCCCTCCACGGCCCTGCCGATGGAGTCGTCGTCGAGCCGGCGGCGGCCGGCCCAGTCCTCGTCCATCTCGGCGAACACCGCCCCCATCATCCTGATGGGCGACTTCCTGCTGGGGAACACCTGCACCACGCGGCCGCGGCGCCTGAGCTCGCGGTCGGTGCGCCCCTGCACGTTGTCGGCGCGAAGCCTCACGCGGTGCCCGTAGGGGAAGTCGAGGTAGGCCGGCGCGCCGGCCTCCGCCTCCTCGAGCACCTCGGCCGCCTTGGGGCAGAAGCCCTCTATCCGCTCGGTGGCCAGCTGGTACGGCTCGCGCACGAGTTCGGGGTCGCGCTCGGCGAAGACGGCCTTCAGGATGCCGGGCACGGCGGCGATCGCCGCGCGCAGCTTCGGGATCCTGAGGTTGATGGCGCCGACGCTAGCGGCGAGCGACGCTCGCGGTAGCTGTTCCTCTGGTTGCCGGCCTCGCATGCCTCGTCGGCCCGGGCGCCCATGATCTCGTTGACGAGCGACTCGGCCATCGCCCTTATGAGCTCGGCCATGTTCACCATGCCGTCGTCGAATCTGGGTATCTCGCCCGTGATGCCCGCCTGCTACTCTAAACTTTCCATGGTGGCCATCGTCCTTTCTTCGAATCCTTTACTTCGCAATAAAAGATTCTAGGAGATGGCCGCTTTTTCCAGCGGTCAGACGAAGTGACGCTTACACCAACTTTGGGGACACGATCCTCGTCTATGGCTTTGTTGACCATAAGTTTCTCTGGCTTTTAGTCTGATCCCTCGGGATCACGGGCGCTCTCCCGACGGTTGGGTCGTACATGCAAAGGCAGAGACCACATCCCGTTACCGTACAGACGATTCAGCTTCTTTGCATGACGCGCCCTTCAACGTCTTGTTGCACTCCATTCCTTTGCCCCACACCGCCCTGCCCACCACATGCCGTACAGACCCAACTCCGGACCCAGCTCCGTTCCAGATCTTGACAGTCCGCCTCTGCGGCCGCAACCACCTCTCACGGGACGGGGAGTCCGCCTAGAATATGCCGTCTGAATTAATGCCTAAAGTCTAACGCCAGGGGTCGGCCTCGAACATCGGCTCGCGCTCGGGACGGCGATCACTGTAGGGATCGTAGCCGTCATCGTCCTCGTTCTCGGCGCGAATGTAAGGGTCGCGCGGCTTGGACGCGGGCTTAGGCGCAGGCTTGGGTGCGGCAGGCGCGGCGTCGGCTACCGGTGCATTCGTCTCGTTCTCGTCTTTCATCTGAATAGCTCCTTGCCATGTGGTCACGTTCAACTTCATCGATTGTCGCACGAAAAAGGGCGGCGGACCCAATTTGGATCCGCCGCCCTTGGCGTTCGGCTCAAAGTGAGCCTTCTCCATCTCGTCGAGCGTGGTCGCGCCGCCTTTTCGTTCCCCGTCGGCCGTCCTACGCAGCCAACACCACCACGAGCAGCATCTTGAACGGGGTGATACCGCGCACCGCGTGTGGCGCGCCGGCGGGCATGACGATGCTCTCGCCCGCCCCCAGCTGATGCGGGACGCCGTTGACCGTGATTTCGCCGGTACCCTCGAGTACCGTGATGAGCGCGTCGCCGGGCGCCGCATGGCTGGACATGCCCTCGTCGGCGTCGATGGCGAAAACGGTGATCTTGGTGGCCGGCGTCTGCGCGAGGGTGAGGCTGTTGACCTTGCCGCCTTCGAGTTTCACCTGCTCGGCCAGCTTGAAGACGGTCTCCTTCTCGATGTTCTTGATGAGCTCTGCCATGGTTGTTCCTTTCTGCGATGGCCTTCTTTGGATAGACGTCCCCTTACAAGGATAGCTGCAGCAGCTTGATGGCACCCGCAGACTCCACGGCGTGCCGCACGCCTGCGGGCACGAGGAACACCTCGCCGGCGGCAAGTGGCACGGGCGCGCGCCCCTCCTGCGCGAAGGTGATGCTCGCGCAGCCTTCGAGCAGGTAGTACATGGTGTCCGCCGGGTATTCCTCGTCCGAGACGCTCTCCCCCGCCGCAAAGGACAGCAGCGTGATCTGGCATGCGTCCGAGAGCCGCGTGAGCGAGCAGCTCGAGACGCGACCGGGCTCGGCGTCGTCGATGAGTGACGTCAGCGGGCGCGCGACGTCGGTCGGCAGGTTTCGTAGCCCCATGGGGCCTCCCTTCTGAGATGGCAGCTATATATAGTAAAGGTACGAACGAAGCTTCTCGATGTTCGAGGTGTCGAGCGTGCCGTCGAACGCGAGGCGCAGCACCGGCGCGCCGGCGGCTCCACCGCGCCCGATGTCCTCCCACGCCTCATCGTTATCGGCCTTGAGCCGCAGGATGGTGTCGACGTTCTCGTACATCGACGCCACCGTCACCACGCCCGCCGAACGCAGACGTTCAAGTGCGACCTTAGCGAAGCGATACCGCGCACCGGCTCCGCGGAAGCGCGGGATGCCTGCATCCGCCGCGGCGATGAGCTCGCCCGGATTCACGGCGAACGAGCTCGAACCCGCGCCGAGCACATTCTCAAGGGCAGTCGAGAGCGCAGCCATCTGGCAGCGGAAGGCATCGAGCAAGGCCGCGCGGTCCGCCAACTCGTCCGCCGGGACGGCAAAGGGATCGGCCGGCACTTCGACGGCGGGCACGGCATCGGAAGGTGTAGAGGCAGGGGCCGCGGTGACACCCGCCTGCGTCCCCGGCTCCCAGGGCATGCCCTTCACCCCGCTGCGAGACCCCTGCGAAGAGTCCTGCTCCCACTCGTCTTGCCACATCATCCAGAAGAACTCCGAGAGCGGCATGCGCGCAAGCCGATAGCCGCGCTGCGCGACCTCGTCCCACAGCTCATCCGTAAGCTCGTCGACATAGACCCAGGGCCACTCCCCCACCAAGGCGAGCCGCCTGACAGCATCGGGGGCATTGCCCCCCGCGGACTCCGCGACGAGCCGCGCGATCCGCGGCACGTCCAGCGAGGAAGCGCCCCCGGTGACAAGCTGCTCCACGCAGGCGTGCACGAAACCAGCCCGCCTCGACACCGGCAGCGCATAGGCGGCATCGCCCGCAAGCAGCACGCCGAAGAGCTCGGAAGCCGCCCCCGCGCCCAACCGGCGGTTAAGCTCCCAGGGAAGGACCTCGAAACGCGGTGCGGCGATTGCCACGTCACCGTGGCCGCGCTGGCGCAGCACCGCGCGGACCACGCGGTCATATTGGTTATCGGCCTCGGCGCCGCAGGTGGCAGGCAATGCCAGCGAGAGCGGCCCCGGGCCGGCGGCCTGCGCTGCCACGAGCGCTGCGCCCAGGAACGCCGTGAACGAGCCGTACTCCTTGGTGGACGTCGCCGTACGCCCGGCCTCGAGTGCCACGGCGTCGAGCGGGATCGTACGGGCGTCGAAGCCCCGCGCACGCAGCCATGCGGCCGCGAGGTCGCCGTACGCGCCCACCCTGGGCACCGCCACGGGCACCGCGGGATCGAGTGCCTCGCCACCCTCGGGTATGACGGAGAGCGCCATCGAGGGGGCGGCGCAGTCGGCACCGGCGGCGCCCGCCGTGCGCGCGACCCCGCCAGCCGCATCCCGGTGCACGCACGACGGCCTAGACGCGGCATCGGCCGCGGCCGCATCCGCGCCAACACCCGCAGGCGAGCTCACCCGCACCGCGTCCTCCTCAGAGAGATGCGCCAGCGCGTTCAGGAACGCCTCCACGCGCGTGATCACGCCCACGCGGCTGAAGTGCTCATCGCACTCGATCGTGAGGTAGGGCTTCTCACCCATCTCCTCGGCGAAGAGCTTGTCGAGCATGGTGTCGGGACCGCAGCCGTGGTTGGTGAGGTACACCGCGAAGAGCCGCGAATCGCGCCACACCATCTTGGCGCCCGAGAGGATGTGCTGCCCAAACGGCCAGCAGATGCCGGGATGGTCAGCCGAGACATCGATATCATGCGCGTGCAGGTGCCCGAGCGTGATGACCTTCTGTCCACGGTCCAGCAGAATTTCGGGGATTCCCATGTTGAGAGCACCATCGGAGATACCGTAGTTGCGCGTGATGAGCACGAGCACGCGCTCCCCCGGCGCGAGCGAACCCAAGAGCTCGTCGCCCAGCGCCTCGGTCTTCTCACCAAAGGACGTGACGGCAAAGCCGCCCGCCATCATGGCCACGGCCGCCTCCTGGCGCGTATGGCCCAGCCGCTCGCCCAACCCCAGCAGCGCCTGCGCCATGGCCTCCTGGCCAAAATCCATGTCGAGCAGGGGGTTCAGTAGCTCGATGCCGCGCCGCTCCAGGCAGAGGGCGTCCGCCACCAAGCGCGGCGCCGTCTGCATATAAGGGCATGCGTAGTTGTGCGCCACACGCGAGCTCGCGTGCCGGATAGTGTGCAGGCTCGGCATGAAGATGTAGTCGGGTTCGCGCTCCGCGAGCCACGCCATGTGCCCGTAGATGAGCTTCACGGGATAGCAGGTCTCACCGCGCGCGTTCTCCTGTGCCAGGCGGACCTGCTCCTCGGTGGTATCGGGCGAGAGCAGCACGTTGTAGCCCAAGCGGGAGAAGTAGGCGTTGGCGAGCGGGAACAGGCGGTGCAACATGAGGCAGCGCGGGATGCCCACGGTCTTCTTGGCCGGGTCGATCTTGCCCGTGTAGCCCTCGAGAAAGAGCTCCTCGGTCTTTTTGTAGAACGCACGGTTGAGTGCGACCGCGTGCTCGTCCACGCCGCGCGCCGCGGCTGTCGTGCCGGAAAGATCGAACCCCTTGAACGCCGTGAGCTCGAAACCCGGCTTCGCGGCGGCATCGGCGGCCATGAGGGCCGCCCCCACCGCACCCGAGATGGCGAAGTTGGGAGACACCGTGAGCGCGTCGGGGTAGAACGACCGGAACGCCTCCACGATCGCGGGGTTGTAGGCGACGCCGCCCTGCAGCACGATATGCGACCCCACGCGCTTGCCGCCCACCACGCGGTGCAGGTAGTTGCGCACGATGGAGAGGGCAAGGCCGGCGGCTACGTCGCGCTTGGCGGCACCGGCGGAGAGGGCCGCACTAATGGCGCTCTCCACGAAGACCGTGCAACGCTCGCCCAGATCGACCGGTGCTTCGCTCGAAAGCGCGAGCGGTCCGTACTCGGCGAGCGGTATGGCGAGGCGAGCGGCCTGCTCCTCGATGAAGCTGCCCGTTCCGGCAGCGCAAACCTTGTTCATCTGAAAGTCGGAGACCTGCCCGCCGGCGAGCGCGATGAACTTGGAATCCTGTCCGCCGATCTCGAAGACGGTGTCAACCTGCGGGTCGGCATGTGCCGCGCCGGCAGCCTGGCAGGTGATCTCGTCCACCACGATGTCAGCGCCCACGAGCTTGCCGATGAGGCTGCGGCCGGAGCCCGTCGTGGCCACGGCGCGGACCTGCACCTCGGAACCCAGGCGGGCGGCGAGCGATGCCAACCCCTCGCGCACGGCACGGCGCGCGTCGCCGCCGGTGCGCAGGTACTGGGCATTGAGCACGCGGCCACGGGGGTCGAGGAGGACCAGGTCCGTCGAGGTCGACCCTACGTCGATTCCCAAAAACACCGGGATGCGGCCGGTCAGGGGGTCGCGCTCCCAATCCTCGCGCGGCAGCACGGCGAAGCCCTCGCCGGGACGGCACCCGCCGTCCGGCAACGGTGCCAAACGGGGCAGCTCGCTCGCCTGGAAGCGCGGGTGGTCGAGCACACTGCGCAGGGCATCGAGGGTCGCCGCCCCGCCGCCCGCCGCCGCGAGCTTCGAGGCGTGAAGCGCCGCGCCCGCTGCCTGGAAGAAGAGGCTCTCCTCGCGTGCGATGAGCCCATCTTCGCCCAGCTTGAAGACCTCGCGCATGGCTCGCACCACGCCGGCGTTCAGCAGCACCCCGCCCGAGAGCGCCACGGGCGCCTCCACGGGCAGGCCGCGCACGATGAGCGCCTTGTAGCTCTTCACCATGGCGTAGCAGAGGCCGAGCAGAATGTCCTCCACGGGGACGCCCTCCTGCTGGCGGTGGATGATGTCCGTCTTGGCGAAGACGGCGCAGCGTCCCGAGATGCGTGGAACCTCATGTCCCTCGGCGCGCTCCACGAGTGCAGAGAAGTCCTCAATCCTGAGCCCCAGGCGGGTCATCTGGTCCTCGAAGAACGAGCCGGTACCCGAGGCGCAGCTCTCGTTCATGGCGAACTCGGGCACCGCCGCCGCGAGCCGGCAGACGAAGTAGGCGTTCTGACCGCCGATCTCGATGACCGAGCGGGCCTCCGGCGCCAGGGTCTGTGCACCGGAGGCAATGGCCGGTACGTCCTCGAGCACGGGCAGCGCGGCACCCGCCTCGGCGAGCGCACCTGCCCCCGAGCCCGTCGCCGCGATGCCTCCGCAGCCCTCGGGCGCCAACGCCGCGGGCATACCCGCGAGCAGGTCGCGCAGACAGGCAACGGAATCGCCGTAGTGCGGCCGCCGCGCGCTCCAAAGCACGGCCGGTGCGCTCCCCGCACCCGCGCCCTCTGCCGCGACTGCGCCCGTCCCGAGCGCGACCACCTTGACCGAGCTCGCGCCCATATCGATTCCCAGCGTGTAGTGCTGCGTCATAGCCATACGAAGACCCCTCTGTCCCCCTCGGCGCCTCTCCCGTGCACGAAGCCCTACGCGCGCGCCGCGCGATACTCCACGTACTCGGCCAGAAAGGCGTCACGGTCGAGCTGCCGCACGTTCACCACGTCGTCGAAGGTGACGAGCTCAGTAATGGGGTTGTCCACGGTGAAGGGGAAGCCCTTGCTCACCAGGAACTCGGCAAACAGGGGGTCCTCGGTCGCGATTTCGCGCATGGTCTTGGTACTATCGAACATAGTTGTCTCCTCATCTCGGTATCGGTGCGGCGCGGGCGGGAACGCTCCCGGCGCGGCACCGTGGTCAATCCTCTAGCCCTGCACGCGGTCGAGCTCGATCTTCTCCCCGCCCAGCAGCGCCACATCGCCCTCGGCATGGGTCGAGACGAGCATCGTGCGCCCGCGCCGCTCCGACAGCAGAAAATCGATGACGCGTCCCTTGGTCATGGCGTCGAGGCCGGTGAAGGGCTCGTCGAGCAGCAGCATCCGCGAAGGATACGCCACCGCGCGGGCGAGCGACACGCGTCGCCGCATGCCGCCCGAGAACTGCGAGACGGGCCGGTCGAGCGAGTCCTCGGGCAGGATCCGCGAGAGCAGCGAACGCACCCGCGCCCGGCGCGTCCTGCGCGGGCACACGAGCAGCACATTCTCCACGGGCGTTAACGCCTCGCAGAGGCGCTCCTCCTGAAACATCGCCGCGATCTGCCCGGGCGCGATACCCGTCACGACGCCGGCATCTGCCGCGTCGAGCCCCAGCAGTACCTTGAAGAGCGTCGTCTTACCGCTGCCCGAGGGCGCCATGAGGCAGTAGACGCCGCCTGCGCTTAGGGTGAAGGTCACGCCGTGCAGCACGTCCAGGTCGCCGAAGCTCTTACGGAGCCCCTCGATGCGAACGTCTTCCACCGACTCCACGTCACTCACCGCCCTTCGCGGTGCCGCCGCATCCCAACGGTCCGCCCCACGGCCGCGCCGCAAGCTTCACCAGCTGCATGAACAGCTTCTCGAACGCGAGCGAGAGGATCATCACCACCACGGTCCAGGCAAAGAGGTCCGGCGTGTTCAAGAAGGTGCGCGCCGTGTTCATCTGCTTGCCGATCGACGGATCGGGCATGGCGAGCACCTCGGCCATGATGCCGCTCTTCCAGCTCATGCCCAGGCTGATCTTGCAGCTCGAAGCCAGAAACGGCATCACCGCGGGCCGGTACACGTACATGAACGTGCGCCACGGCGAGAGGCGGAACACCCGCGCCATCTCGAGCATCTGGGGATCCACGCTCTCAAAGCCCGAGAGCACGTTGGTGTAGATGAGCGGCAGCACGATGAAGAACGCCAGGAACATGGTGAGGTTCTGCGGCCCCACCCAGATAAGCAACATGATGATAAAGCTCACGATGGGCAGCGTCCGCAGCAGCGAGATAATGGGGTCCACGAAGTCGCGCACGATGCGCACGCGGTACGCCACGAGCGCCAGCAGCACGCCCGCCGTGAAGCTCATGAGAAAGCCGACGGCGATGCGCGCCGTGGACGCTAGGCTGATCACCCAGAAGTTGGGCTTCACCACTTGGGCGGCCAGCGCCTCGAGCGTGCGGATGGGCCCGGCGAGCACCAGGCGGTTGCCGATGAGGCGGTCGGCGACCTCCCACACCGCGAACCAGAACAGGATGATGCCCGCCCGCTTGAGGAGGCCGAGGCACTTCTCGCGCCGCGCGACGGCAGCGGCGCCCTCGTCATCCGCGGCGCCCGTGGCCGCCACGGCGAGCGCACGCACACCCGTGAGGAAGGCGTCGGCCTCCTCGTCACCCAGCACGCCGGAGGTGCGCATCACGCCGATAGCCCGTTCGTCCGCGGCCCCGAAGGTCCGCATCACCGCGAGGATTCTGTCCGGCGTGGCGCCCTTGCCCGCGGCGGTGCGCACCATGAACGCCATCTGGTCGTCGGGCAAGCCGTTCTGACGCACCATCTGGATCATCTGTGCGGCGCGTGCCTCGTCCACGCCCATCATGTCGTGGATCTGCGCCGGGGTGAGAACGCGCCCGGGAGCGCCCGCCGCCTCGGCCCAAGCCTCGCCGCGCGCGGCCTCGTCCGCCGCAGACGCCGGTATGCCCGCGTCCACGGCACCTGTCTTGCCGGCACCCCTCCCCTGGGCACTCACTGCAGGTCCCCGCTCGCGCTGCCGTCGGTGGGCACGTCCTCGCCCGAGACGCTCGTGTTCGAATCGTCCAGATACCCCTGGGGCGGCAGGTAGTAGAAGCCGTCACCGGGAATCTTGCCGCCCACGCTATCGGGGTTGGCATCGTAGAGACACTTCACAAACCCGGAGAGCGCCGTGCGCATACGCTCGCCCGTGAGGCTCACCATCTCGATGTGCGGCATAGCCGCAAGCGAAACCTGGTTGTTGAGGAAGGTCCCCAACTCCTCCTGCAGCTGCGAGGCGGCCTTCATGTTCTTGAGCGACCACTCCACGCTCTTGCCCGCCATCTGCAGATACTCCACCACGGCCTGCTCGTGCTCCTCGGCGAACTTCTTATTCACGATGGTCGTGGTGGTAACAGCCATCGATCCCTCCTTCTTGAACGCCTTGTTCCACTCGTCCGTGATGGAGATGGGCACGTAGAGCTTGTCCACCATGGTCTCGGCGAGCGCCACGAAGGGCTGCGGCAGAATGGCGATGGCGTTCGGCTGATCTTGAATGAGGTTCAGGATCTCGAATGGCGTGCTCTTGAACACGATGTTGAAGTCGCCAGCATGCCCTGTCTTCTTGAGCAGCGCCTCGATGGTGTACTCCGGCGTGCCGCCCTGACCGTAGGCGAGCACCTGCTTGCCCTTGAGGTCGTCGAGCGTCTTGATGGAGGAATCGGTGGTCATCACGTAGAGCACGCCCAGGTTGTCAATGGAAATAACTTGATAGTCGTTCTTGAGCTCGTCGTTGTTGAAGAGGATGGGCCCGATGTTGCTGGGCAGGGTGCAGATGTCGTAGTCCCCTTGGTTGAACTTGGCCGAGAGGCCCACGTAGTCCACGCCGTTCAGCTCGAAGGAGAAGTCGTTGAAGGTCTTGTTGTTCTTAGCCGCCAGCAGGAACTGCGAGAGTCCCATGGAGGGCGGGCCCATGATGAGGCCCACGCGCACCTTGGTGGCGTCGGCCGAGCCCTTGAGCTCGCGATCCTCGCTCTTAGACTTGAAGGTCACGCCCGCGGGCGACGAGCCGGCAGCAGCGGAACCGGAGCCGGTAGACGAGCCGCCCGAGCAGCCGGCGAGGCCCAGACCAGCCAGAACCGTGAGGGCAGAACCGCCAAGCGCCAGAAAGCTACGGCGCGAAAGATCGGTGGTGATATTCATGGATGCGTCTCCCCAATACGTTTGAAAGGGGCGAACGGGACCAGCATCCCGTCCGCCCTGCCTGCATGCCGTGCGGTGACTAAGCCTCGGTCTTCTCGGCCGTGCGACTGCTCTGCTCTGCCTCGTGCTTGCGGCGGCGATAGGCGTTCACGCCGCACACGCAGCCGCCGCCAACCAGCGCACCGGCAAACACCACGCCGGCCGCAAAGGCAACCGGGTTGGTCTCGAGCGCCTTCTCGCCACTGCTCTTGCCCGCAAGTTTCTGCACGGGACTGTTCTTGCCGTCCTCGCCGGCAGCCGCCGCCTCGGCTTCGAGCGCCTCGAGGGCGGCCTGCTCGGCCTCCTTGGTCGTGACGCCCGTCACGTTGGAATCGGCGTTCTGCAGCTTGGAGAGCAGGCCGGCCGGGACCGAGCCACCACCGGAGCTCGGCAGCCCCGAGAGGTTCAGCTCGAAGGTGGCGTCCCAGGTGTGCTGGCCGGTGATGCCCGAGATGGTCGAGGCGAGTGAGCCCATGGCGATGGTCACCGAGCAGCCCTTCTTGATGGTGGAGCCGGGGTTCTCAAGCACGCCGAGGTCGATGGTCACGCTGGTGAGCGCGTTGCCACCTGTGCTCGAGATGACGTTCAGCCCGTTCACGCTCTGCACCGTCATGATGCGCGACTGGATCTTGATGGGCAGGTAGAGCACAGCGCGGCCGTTGGCATCCACCTTGAGCGTGGCGTTGTTGGTGACCGGGTCCTTGGGCGGGAACACGCCGCTCGTGATGTGCGGCGAGAGCGGCAGACCCGAGCTCGCACGGCTCACGTAGATGTTCGCCGTCACGGTGTAGGTGCCCTCCTTAAGGTGCCCGGTCGCCGTGCCGCCACCGCCCGTGGAGCCCCCGTTGTTCGAGTTGCCCTGGTTGCCTTGATTGTTGTTCTGGTTACCACCGGCGTTGCCGGAGTTGTTATGATCCGACCCTCCCCCGTTGCCTCCGGGGTTCGTGGAACCGCCGTTACCGCCGGGAACCGTCGTGCTGTCAGAAACCTTCTTGGCGGAGCTATAGGCAACATCAAGCTGCAGGGCGACATCACCCGCCGGCTGAATATCCTGGTCTAGGGGCACTGCGTACATCTTTGAGCCCTTGAAGAAGTATGCCTTCGTCCCACTTGTCAAGTCGTCAGTCAGCTTAATCGTCAGCTGACTGATCCGTGTTTCGTACTTCCCGTATTTCCAGTTTGCTGGATCCTTGGGCGGCACGCGCGTGACCGAAATATCCTTGAGCTCGCTTGACGTACCAAGTTCCTGCAGCGTGAACACGGGATTCTTAACAGGTAGGACAAGCGTGCGCGTCCCATCTTTCGCCACCACGAGCGTCGCATTCATGGAAACAGGGGTCATTGGAATATCGTTCGACACCTCGGCTTGATCGTTGTAATCGATCACGGGTCCAAATGGGTTATTCGGATTCGTCGGATACACCGTGGTGCCTGGCAACAACGGGTTGTACTTGCCCGGCATGGAGAGGTTGGCGGTAATCCGGTAAGTACCGGGGGCGAGTTCCTTGGAAGCTGCGGGCTTCTTGACCGTCAACACTCCCGGTACGCCCACAAACTCATAGTTCTTAGCAGTACCGCCCGTCGGGGTCACGGTATACGTACCAACCTGCGACGTATCGCCACCCGACATCGTCGGCAAGGTGAACGTTGTATCTGCCAGTTTCACCGAGATAATTGATTCGCCGTTCACAAACCCCGTAATATCCATAAGGCCGGTACCGAGCTCATCACCCATATCGAGCGTCGTGTTCTTGAAGGCTGCCGTAAGCGGGGCCTTAGCAATGGACCAGTCGATAATCACGGGGGTGTTCGTGCCATCCTTCCAGACGTAGCCGTCCTTGAGGGTAACGATAGCTTTGTAGCTTCCCGCGTTGGTTGACGAAGCCACGCCACCAACGGTATAGCCCTCGCCCGCGGTCACGCCGGTCTGGGTCTTTCCGGTGTAGACGAGATCCTTTACCGCCGTCGGCTGGACAACCTGCTTGGGAGCGTCGTTGACCACGGCAATGTAGCCCCAGGGGGTATCGTCACTGGCAGGCTGCATCGTCCCTCCGTCAAGATCCAACGCGGAGTTGAACAGGTAGTTCGTTACGTTGTCAGTGCCGGTATTCTCCTTTGTCAGGCGAACGTACGCCTTGCCGTCCGCCACCGATGCCTTGAGCTTGATTGCTTTGGTGGCACCCGAGCCTTTGGTGCCCGTTATCAGGTAGAACTCGCTTCCCCGGGAGGCAGGCACCGTCATAGCAAACACAATGTGCTCATCAGAGAAGGTGAATCCGCTCACGGGATCGAAGGGATTAACATCGGGAACATACTCGGGCACCGTTATCCCTGCACTATACAGACCCTTCACCTGTGGCGAGGAAAACGAAGACTCACTCGACACCAGAGATTGCACCTGATCGGTATATCCCCTGTCGTTCAATATCTTTGTGTTCAACTTGAAATATCCTGCGTACCACTTCATAATCTCAACGCTCTGCTCGGGCGTACCCAGCTGCGTAAAAGGACCATCAAGCGTTCCATCGGTCTCGTACGAGATGCCGATACCTGAGACCGCGTCCAGGCTATCCCAAGTCCAGGCCCACTCACCCGTATTTGCCTCGTCCTTGGGAGTCGCAATCACAAAGGAACCCAGACCGGAAACCGGGGCGCTCAGGGTGCCGTCAGCGGCAACGGAGCCAACTTCCTCCAATTTGTTTCCGGCGAAACGGAACACCTTGGATCCGGCAGGCTGCTTGGACAGCTTCAACGTCAAGGCCATAGCGTCATCTGGTACGATGGCGGCCCCCTGTGCCATCAAATCGATGGTATAGAGCGCATAATCGGGAACCGTCTTATACTTCTGACCGAGAGAGACCTTCAGTGCTTCATATGCGTGACCGCTGGTAACCGACGCGACGGAAAGGGTCGCCTCGGACAGCTCATTTATCGCCGACGAGCTCGAATCGGCCTTTACATCGAGCTTCACGCCAGTCGCTTGATCGCTGAACGTCTTCGCAAAATCACCCGAGACTTCCTTCTTGGCGTTCGCGAGGTCAAGGTCCAAATCGAGATCCTTGTTGAGGAATTTATTGAGCGTAGTTGCGTACTCGGTATTTCCGGTCAAATGGTAGGTGCCGCTCAGATTGTCCAATTGGAAGGTGATGTGTTCGATGCGCGTTGTAATGCCTGCATCGGCAACCTTCTTGTTGTAGTCGTCGTCGTTGTCCTTCTTCTCGATTGGCTTCGTGGTTACATTCGTAATCTTCGCCCCATCGCTCGTACCAAGCTTCTGAAAGGTGAAAACCGGGTTGGGCAGGGTGACGACAACGGTTACCGTGCCGTCCGCAGCAACGACAAGCGTGGCATTACGGGTCTTTACGGGAACATTGGGGATACCGCCGGCACCGTTAATGCTTTCCGGATTAAGAGGATTTGTGGCATAGGCCCGTAGATTCATGCCGGGAATGGGGTCACGCATGGAGATGTTCGCCAGAACGCTATACGTTCCCGGCGCGAGCTTGTCCACGGACGAGTAGATGCGCGAGGACTCGGGGTCAGCCTCATCAGACGCGGCAAGGAGGGAGGCGGCTGCAGACTCCTCCTCAGCAGACTGAGAATCGTGCATTTTCTCCGCATCGCTCGAAGCACCCTGCTTCTTTTGCTCCCCCTCCGCCGCCGAGGGAACATCTTCTGCCGAAGCAGCTTTCTCATCGGCCTCTTGCTTGTCCGTCTGAACTTGCTGCGTCGCATCGGCATCCGGATGATTCTCCGACAAATCAGTATCGGTATTATCGGTGGTAGCCCCAGCCTCAGAATCCGTGACCGTGACGCCTTGGTCGGAATTTGCCCGCTCAGAGGCGACCTGGGCCTCCTGGGCCACCTCGGCAAACGCCGTCATCGGCAGCTGGGAGCCCACCATCGAGAGGGCGGCAACGAGTATCACCGCCTGCCTCAAACCATAGCGGAGCAATCGCGTAGCCCTGTTATCCATTTCTTCTCCCTTACTCCAAAAGACCCCGGCTCTAACGAAGCTGAGCCGAGGCCTTTAGCTTTGCGCCCCAAGATTCATGCAAAAGCTCTTACTGTGCCGCGCTCAAATCTGCGACAAGATGCAGGTTCCAAGATTTATCGCCCCTGTACAGCGGGAACGTCGCGAACTCCTTCGACGGGGAAAACGTTGAGACCGAGGTACCCGCTGCAAAGTTCGTCACATCAAAGGTGATAGTTGCGATCCGGTTCGCATAAGGTGTGGTCCATGGGAACGGGGCCTTCCATGCCGTTTCAGTTGTACCGACCACCGAGACCGCACCATCCGTCGAGGCATCAGCGATAGATAAAATGCCAAACGTATTGTTCACGATGGGGACCGTCAGCAGCTTTTTCCCGTCTTTTATTACAAGCGTCGCGTTGTTATACACGGGACTCGTAGGCTTATTGAGCGGAGGGTTGCCGCTGTTAGTGACATAGGCGTTCTCTCCGATAGGCGTGTCTGCCTTATCAACGTACACGTTCGCAGTGACCGTGTACGTGCCATCTGCGCTCGCATCGGCAAACGCGCTCGTGGGCTCCGTCGCCAGGCCACAACCTGCCGCCGCTGCGACCAGCGCAGCAGCACCCGTCACTTTCAGAAAATCTCGACGCGAATAACCCTTCTCCATAGTGCTCCCCCTTCATCGGGAACTGCGGTAAAGCTTGGAGTTGAACGCTGCATGCTTTTGTTCATCTCTTGGCGTGCATTGTTTCATAAGGGAAACTTTATAAAGGTTGCCAAGGTTACCTTTAGCTAACTTTTTTGAGTTTTTTCGGGATGATTTCTAGAGATCTCCGCGGCTCGTCAGCTTGAGGCGCCGGCCCTCGCCCTCGAGCACGCCCTCCTCGATCATGCGGCGGAGCTCGCGCAGCAGCGCCTTATCGTTCACCGCCAGGTACTCCGCCAAGCCCTTGCGGCTATAGGGAATGGTCACATAACCGTCCTTGTCCTCCGGCAGGCGCCGCAGGTACAGCGCGATGCGCTTGCGAAGGCGCGGCTCAGAGAGCAGCGCGAGCTTGGTCGTGAGCGTCTTGACCTTCTTAGACATCTCGCCCATCACGTTGGCGTACAGCCGCAGCAGTGCACCGTCACCGTTGCCCTTGAGCCCTTCAGCGGGAAGGAAGAGGATGACGGAGTCCTGCAGGGCGATCGCCTCAACGGGTGCCGTCCCCACCGCCATGGGAACCGCCTCGGCAAAGGAATCCCCCACCTCGAAGCGCGAGATGATCTGACGCGAGCCGTCCTTGCCCAGCATACGCGCCTCGGTGTGACCCTTGAGCACCACGGGCACGGCCTTGAGCTTATCGCCGCTGCGGAAGACCGCCTCGCCCTTGGAGAAGGAGCGCGTGTACGCGCCGAGGACGCGCAGCAGGCCGGGCAGCTCGGCGGGATCTATGCCCGCAAAGACCGGGGACTTCTTGAGAACGGCCAGCGTTGCCTCATCGACATCCATAGTACTCGATAGCTCCTTTTCAGCCGCTCTCCCTGCACGCGGAAAGGCAGCTGGATGGAATGGCGGCATAGCACCCAGCTGCAATGGCCAATTGTTACACACGGCTAACTCCATGCGGGTTGTCATGGCAACATTTTTGGAATTATTCCGGTGAGTGAGGGGCGGTGAGGCTTTTAGCGCAGCGGTCAATCCGTCGAAGATCGGGGCGCACGCGGCGTCGTCGAACAGCACAACTTTTCTCCATTTCAGGGGTCTTCGCGCGCCCAAACGTCGAAAAGCACTCGGGGCATGCAGCGACAATGCATCCGACGTCGAAAACGGCGCGCAAAACAAAGGCGGCGGGCCGCTTGGCGCGACTCGCCGCCTCTCGCTGCGTAGCGATTATTCTCGCCCGCGCCGATTACTTGTCCTCAGGCACCTCGTAGGTGGCAGACGGCGTGTTGTCGCACACGACGGTAAAGCCGCCGTCCTTGTCGACATCGACCGTCACCTGATCGCCTTCGTGCACCGTGCCGTCAATGATGGCCGCCGCGATGGCATCGACAACCTCGCGCTGCACCAAACGCTTGAGCGGGCGGGCACCAAAGACCGGGTCCAAGCCGCCCACGGCGAGCAGCTGCTTGGCCGCCGGGGTGATGGCAAGCGTCATGCGCTCCTTGGCCAGACGTGCGCGGACGTCGGCGAGCTGGATGTCGACGATCTTCTCGATCTGCGCCATACCGAGCGGATGGAACACCACGATGTCATCGATACGGTTGAGGAACTCGGGGCGGAAGGTCTGAGCCATGGCCGCGTCGACCTGATGGCGCATCTCCTCCTCGTCCTTACCGGACAGATCGGCGATGGCCTTGGAGCCCACGTTGCTCGTCATGATGATAATCGTGTTCTTGAAGGACACCTGACGACCCTGGCCATCGGTCAGACGGCCGTCGTCGAGCACCTGCAGCAGCACGTTGAAGACATCCGGATGGGCCTTCTCCATCTCGTCGAGCAAGATCACGGAGTACGGACGACGGCGCACGGCCTCGGTGAGCTGGCCGCCCTCGTCGTAGCCCACGTATCCCGGGGGCGCACCGATCAGACGCTGGACGCTGAACTTCTCCATGTACTCGGACATGTCGATACGCACGAGCGCACGCTCGTCATCGAACAGGCACTCGGCCAGCGCCTTGGCGAGCTCGGTCTTGCCCACGCCGGTGGGGCCCAGGAAGAAGAAGCTGCCGATGGGCTTGTCCGGATCGGAGAGGCCCGCACGGCTGCGGCGCACGGCTGCGGCGACGGCGGAGACGGCCTCATCCTGGCCGATGACGCGCTTATGCAGCTCGCCCTCCAGACCCTTCAGCTTGTCGAGCTCGCCCTGCATCATCTTGGAAACGGGCACGCCGGTCCAGGCGCTCACGACCTCGGCGATCTCATCGGAGGTCACCTGTTCGTTGAGGCCCTCGCCGTCCTGCTGCTTTTGCGCCTCGAGCGCGGCCTCGGAATCCTGAATCTGCTGCTGCAGGCCCGGAATCACGGAGTAGCGTAGCTCGGACGCACGGCCCAGGTCGCCTTTGCGCGTTGCGCGCTCCTCTTCGCTCTTGGCCTCGTCGAGCTGTCCCTTGAGCTCCTGCACGTGGTCGATGGCGTTCTTCTGGTTGAGCCAGCCAGCCTTTTGCACGTTGAGCTTTTCTTGGACCTCGGCGATCTCTTGGCGCAGAGCCTCCAGACGCTCCTTGGAGGCGTCGTCGGTCTCCTTCATGAGCGCCTGCTCCTCGATCTGCAGCTGAGTGAGCTGACGCGTGGTGGCGTCAATCTCGACCGGCATGCTGTCGAGCTCCATGCGCAGGCGGCTTGCGGCCTCATCGACCAGGTCGATGGCCTTGTCGGGCAGGAAACGGTCGGCGATGTAGCGGTCGGAGAGGTCGGCGGCGGCCACGAGCGCGCTATCGGTGATGTGTACGCCGTGGAAGATCTCGTACTTCTCCTTGAGGCCACGCAGGATCGAGATGGTGTCCTCGACGGTGGGCTCGGAGACCATCACGGTCTGGAAACGACGGGCGAGCGCCGCGTCCTTCTCGATGTACTTGCGGTATTCGTCAAGCGTAGTCGCGCCGATCGCGTGCAAGTCGCCACGGGCGAGCGCCGGCTTCAGGATGTTGCCGGCGTCCATGGAGCCCTCGGTGGCACCCGCGCCCACGATGGTGTGGAGCTCATCGATGAACAGGATGACCTTACCTTCGGACTTCTGCACCTCCTTGAGCACGGCCTTTAAGCGGTCCTCGAACTCACCGCGGTACTTGGCGCCGGCGACCAGCGCGCTCATGTCAAGCTCGACGAGGTCGCGGTCGCGCAGCGTACTCGGCACGTCGCCAGCCACGATACGCTGGGCGATGCCCTCGACGATGGCCGTCTTGCCGACGCCCGGCTCACCGATGAGCACGGGGTTGTTCTTGGTGCGGCGGGACAGGACCTGGATGGTACGGCGGATCTCGTCGGTACGGCCGATGACCGGATCGAGCTTGCCGGCGCGGGCCAGGTCGCAGATGTTGCGACCGTACTGCTCCAGCGCCTCAAACTGCGTCTTGTCCTCGGCAGACGTCACGCGGTCATCGCCGCGCAGCTCCTCGTAGACTTGCTCGATGCGCTCCTTGGTCACGCCGGCGTCGCGCAGCACGCGGCCCGCCTCGCCCTTGTCCTCGGCAAGTGCCATCAGCAGATGCTCGGTCACCACAAAGCTGTCGCCCATCTTGGTGGCCTTTTTCTCGGCCTTCTCGATCACGCGGGCGAGCTCGTTTGACAGGCCCATCTGCTGACCCTCGCCCGAAACCTTGGGCGCGTGGTCGATGGCATCCTGCGTGGAGCGTGCGAGCTGAGCCGGGTCGGCACCGATGCGCTCGATGATCACGGAGATATTGCGCTCGCCGGCACCGAGCAGGGCGGACAGCAGGTGAATCGGCTCCACCGCGCCGGCCTGCGCATCGGCAGCCGTGCTCATGGCGGTCTGCAGCGCCTCGCGCGACGTCATTGCTAGCTTATCGATTCTCATGGAATCACCTCTCTTGGGGCGGCCGCCCTACGGGGCGGCTTCACGTTGTTCGAGAAGTATTGTTGCCAGCTTTGCGCGATCTTATACACAAATCTAAGTCTCTATATATAAGATTTTCTGAGTGATCGAGAGATAGGATGCAGGCACGCTCACCCGCTGCGGCCTCGTCCCCTTACTATCTCAATCAATCTGTAACATCTAGCGACTGTTTATGGCTCCAGATGTTACAGATCGAGATGAAATGACCAGCGGCGCCCGTTTGTCTCAATCTGTAACATCTACTCGGCAAATTAGGGTCCAACTGTTACAGATCGAGACAAACCGAGAACCACCACAAAGGGGACAGGCACCTTTGTGGTGGTTCCAGTCTTTTTTAGCGTCCTTCAAGACCCAACGAGAACACAGCGACGAAATCGAGAGCCACCGATAGCCCGTTCGCGCAGATATAGATGGAGACTCAAGACAAGGGTGCCGGCTTAAACGGCTTGGCTATCATACGCCACAACGTTCTCGTCATCGCCCCTGTCGTTTTTATAGTGCTTATAGTGAAAATAGCGAGTTTAGTGAGAATAGTATTGCGCAAAACTCGTGAACTCAATTATTGACCTCTCGCCCAGAATGAGAGGGAGGCAAATATTCCTATTAGAGGTCAAATCGGAGCCTAATAGGGCCTTTTAGCCCCTCTCATTCCGGGCGGTCGCTTTCTTTTGAATATTGTCGTAAGCTTGTATCATTTATCTTAATGATTGCATATTGCATGAGAGGTGCCCCACCGTGAAACGCTCCACCTATATCGGCCTGCTCGTCTTAGCGTTTGCAATTACCGCAGTCGGCGTAGGCATTATCTATCTCGCATTTCTCCCTGCCTCGGCGACGCAGGCGGCGGTTGAAACCATAAGCTATCCCATCGAGGTCCTCACCGATATCGTCAAACCCGATTCAATCACCGTCGATTTCGACGGTACGCCCGCAGCGCTTGGGGTCAGCAACTATCCCCGAATCGAACTTGGAGCCACGCGCTATACCCAAGATGAGCAGCTTATCGGCAAGGCAACCAGTTTACTCAAAGGCAAGACGTTTAAGCGATGGTACGGCGCCGCAATATATCGAGCCAAGAAAGGCCAAATGAATGGCGGGTATTATTCGACCCTTGAACTCGATGCGGCAAACGGGAGCAGACTGTGCAACGTTTCATACGACCCCGGCTACGTGGACAACGAAGGGCCGGGAGTCTATATCTCGGATGGCAACGTAATCTACGTCATGGAAGGCGACCAGACGGCAGTCGTCGATTTTATGGATCGGTGTACCGAGGATGCCTACGAACAAACTTGCGAGCCCGATCCACAGACAGCGCGCGACAGTGGCTCAGCACGCACTTGGCTATTTGACGATGAGATAACCTGGACCCCATCGAAATAAGAACCCGCCGGACAGGCACCTTTGTGGTGGTTTTCGACTCCGATGCCCCGCTGTCTCAATTTGTAACAGTTAGCGGCCCTTTTCGGTCCCAGGTGTTACAGATTTAGATGAAACGAGCTGCGACGACCGTTTGTCTAAATCTGTAACAACTACTCGGCTAATTGGGGTCTATCTGTTACAGATCGAGATAAACCGCGAAGGCTCATCTGAAAATCTCAATCTGTAACAGCAGGCACGCTTTTAACCGCCTAGATGTTACAGATCGAGACAAACGGAACCACCACAAAGGCGCCTGTCCCCTTTGTGGTGGTTTTCGACAAAAAGAAGCCGCCCCGATAGCAGAGGCGGCACCAAGCAAGTCTATTAATTGGCGTCCCTCAAGACCCAACGAGAACGTCGCGGTAGCCCCGGACACACCTTTCCCTCGGGCGACCCTCGCGAAGCGCGTGAGCACGAGGGAAAGGTGTGTCCGAGGCGTACAGCAACGTTACTCGGCAGCGGCCTTGAACTTGTTGTAGTTGATCAGGCAGCCGGCCTTGACGATGGCACGCTCTTCGGCCGTCATATCGGCAATATAGAGCTCAATCTGCTCGACCGCACCATCGGCACGTACCACGTAGGCGGCGATGTTCTTCAAGTCGCTATCGAGCGCGACACGGATACCCGGCACAAAGACGTAGTCGCCCACCTCAAAGTTGGGCTCGGCCTCCATCTGGAAGGGCACCATGCCCCAGTTCATCACGTTGGATCGATAGCGCTTGGTGGCGTACTCGTGGACGATGTTGGCCAGGCCGCCAATTACGCGCTGGCAGCTCGCGGCCTGCTCGCGGGCGGAACCGTCACCGGGCTTCTTGGCATAGAGCATGGAGCCGTACTCGGTCGCCTTGGCGTCTGCCGCGACACCCGCGCCGGCCAGCGCCTCAAACACGCCGGCAAGCTCGGCATCGAGTGCCGCCAGGTCGCCCGTGGCCTCGCCAGCCACGCGGCGCTTTTCCACCGCGTCGACCTCCTTGGAGCGACCCACGTAGGCCGGATCGCGGCGGCTGAGCGTAAACTCGGCCAGGCCCAGCGGGTTGGAGCGGAAGGAGCTCGTCTCGCCCGAGGGAATGAGCTCGTCGGTCGTGGTGACCGGGTCCATGATCTTGGAGCACACCTTGAGCAGGATATCGTCGCCGAGGGGCTCCATCGCGGGCCACGGCTTAATGTTGGGACCTTCGACCAGCTCGTCGGCAGGCTCCGCCTTGCCAAAGCCCCAGTACACGCGCTTTTTGTACGGCGCGTCGTCAAAGGTGTACTCGCAGGCCTCGTCCCAAGTCTCCTCGGGCAGGTCGGTCGCCGGCGTCAGGACGCCGCCATTGGCAGCCGTCGCCGCAATGGAGCGAGCGTCCATCAGGGCCACGGCGCTCAGCTGGCCATTGCCCGGCTTGGAACCCTCGCGGTTGGGGAAGTTGCGCGTGGTGTGTCGGATCGACAGGCCGTTGTTGGCAGGCGTGTCGCCGGCACCGAAGCACGGGCCGCAGAATGCCGTGCGCACAATCGCACCGGCCTCCATAAGGTCGTAGATGTAGCCGCGGCGTGTAAGCTCGAGTGCCACGGGCTGGCTCGTGGGATAGACCGACAGCGAGAACTCGCCGCAGCCGGTGTTGGCGCCCTTGAGCACGCGGGCAGCCTGGACCACGGAGTCGTAGTTGCCGCCCGAGCAGCCGGCGATAACGCCCTGCTGCACGTGCAGCTTGCCGTCGACGATCTTGTCGAGCAGGCTAAAGTGCGTCTTGCCCTCGCCGATCTTAGCGGCCTCGAGCTCCACCTCGTGCAGGATGTCCTCGAGGTTTTCGTTGAGCTCGTCGATCTCAAAGCCGTTGGAAGGATGGAACGGCAGCGCGATCATGGGCTTGATGCTCGACAGGTCGACCTCGACGCAGCCGTCGTAGTAGGCGACATCGGCGGGCTTGAGCTTGCGGTAGTCGTCACCGCGGCCGTGCATGGTCAAAAACGCGTGCGTGTCCTCGTCGGTGGCCCAGATGCTCGACAGGCAGGTGGTCTCGGTGGTCATGACATCGACGCCGTTGCGGTAGTCGGTCGTCATGCTCGCGATGCCGGGGCCCACGAACTCCATGACCTTGTTCTTAACGTAGCCCTTGGCAAAGACGGCGCGGATGATGGCGAGTGCCACGTCGTGCGGGCCGACGCCGGGGCGCGGGGCACCAGTAAGGTAGATGGCCACGACGCCGGGATAGGCGACGTCGTAGGTGTCGCGCAGCAGCTGCTTGGCCAGCTCGCCGCCGCCCTCGCCCACGGCCATGGTGCCCAGGGCGCCGTAGCGGGTGTGCGAGTCGGAGCCCAGGATCATCTTGCCGCAACCGGCGAAGTTCTCGCGCATAAAGGAGTGGATGACGGCGATGTGCGGCGGGACGAAGATGCCACCGTACTTCTTGGCTGCGGAAAGACCAAAGACGTGGTCGTCCTCGTTGATGGTGCCGCCCACGGCGCACAGCGAGTTATGGCAGTTGGTGAGCACGTAAGGCAGCGGGAACTGCTCCATGCCCGAGGCGCGCGCCGTCTGGATGATGCCGACGAAGGTGATGTCGTGGCTCGCCATGGCATCGAAACGAATCTTGAGTGCCTCGGGGTCGCCGGAAGTATTGTGTGCCTGAAGGATCGAATACGCGATGGTGCCGCGCTTGGCGTCCTCGGGCGTCTGCGTAATACCGCGCTCGGCAGCCTCGGCCGCAGGCACAACCTCGCTGCCACCACGCAGGTAGACGCCATCCTCGTACAGCTTGACCATACTGTCTCCCACTCTGCCCGAAAGGCTCGGGCGCATAGCATATATTCGTTCAATATCGTGCCATAGAACGGTTGCCAGCGGGTTACGAATCTGCACGTTCACTTTATCTCGGTAAAGCATAAGACGAGCCCGGTGTGGGGCCGGCAGATCTGGCGCAAGGGTGTCCCTTTCGACTAGTCATTTAAGAACGTCCCCAATGACTACCCATAACAACGCCGATGTTTTGGCAACGACAGCGAAAGCCCGCCAGAGCGAGCAAGGCAGCGCCGCAGGTAGAGGACGGACAGCGAGCGACGTCCAGAGCGAACAAGTTGGCATGAAAAGGGCAAGGCATAGACCTTCTGGTCATGCCTTGCCCTTTGAATGACAAATTGTCGCTCTGGGCGGCGCGCAGCGTCGGCCGGCCCGCCGTTCGTCAGAACGGCGGAACCTAGAGATCCCCGCCCGTGCCCAGCAGCTTGCGCATGACTTGCTCGGGGTTGACCGAGCCGTCGCGCGGGGCCAGAGCGGTGATCTTCTTCTGCATCTTGTACTCGTGCAGCTCGTCCTCGAGCTGGCGTACGCGGGCGCGGAGCTTCTCGTTCTCGCGCTCGCGCTCCTCGGCACGCTCCTTCATATCGAGAATGCGCACCACGCCGGCGAGGTTAATGCCCTCGTCGGTCAGTTGGTTGATGAGCTCCAGGCGCTCGATATCGGCACGCGAATACAGACGCGTGTTACCGCCCGAGCGCTGAGGGTTCACCAGGCCCTTGGACTCGTAGACGCGCAGAGTCTGCGGGTGCATGCCGGTCAGCTCGGCCGCCACGCTGATCATATACAGCGGTTTGTTCCTATTGTCCTCGGCCATGCTACCTGACCCCTTTCCGTCTCGCACATCTCCACCATAAGCCTGCGGCCAGCCCGTGGGCCACGCAACCAAACTAAAATGTCGCCTTGTAACGGTTGACCTTCTCGCGATAATCGCGCGTGTCGGCCTCGCGCAGCTTGGTCATGGCATCGCGCTCATCGTCGGACAGGTTCGAGGGAACCTGCACCTTGATCTCGACGAGCAGCGCACCCGTGCGGCCGCGATGCTTAACGTCGGGCGCACCCATCTCCTTAAAGCGGAACTTCTTGCCCGTCTGGGTGCCAGCGGGCACCTTCAGACGAACCGTCGCGCCGCCGGGCGTGGGCACATCCACCGTGCAGCCGAGCGCCGCCTCGTAGACCGAGATCGGCACCTCCATGGTCACATCGGCGCCCTTGCGCTTAAACAGCGGATGCTCCTCCACGTGCGTGGTCACGACCAGGTCGCCGCGCTCGCCTCCGGCAACGCCGTACTCGCCACGGCGCTTGTAACGCAATTTGCCGCCGTCGACCGCACCCGCAGGCACCGAGACCGTGATGGTCTGCTGCTCGCCCGTCGAGGGAATGCGGTAGGTGACCTTGTGTGTCACGCCGCGAAACGCGTCCTCAGCCGAAACATCGACAGTCAGCGACAGGTCGCCGCCCTTGCGCGCGCGGTTGCGGCCCGCGCCCGCACCGGCATTACCCGCGGCCCCGGCAAAGCCCGAGCCCCAATCGCTGCCCCAGGCGCCGTTGCCGCTAAAGATGCTGTCGAAGATATCGCCCCAGCCGCTCGCGCCGGAACCGGCGCCGTAGCCACCGTTATATGCGCCGCCCGCGCCCGGCATGCCGCCGAACATGAGCATCTGATCGTACTCTTTGCGCTTCTTCTCGTCCGAAAGCGTCTCGTAGGCCTCGCTGATCTCCTTAAACTTGGCCTCGTCGCCGCCGGCATCGGGGTGATATTTTTGCGCGAGCTTGCGAAACGCGCTCTTGATCTCTTTGTCGGAGGCGCTCTTGGATACGCCCAGGATGTCATAGAAGGTTTTGCCTGCAGCCATCGTAGCTCCTCTCCTGTTACATCCGCCGTCCCTGCGGACGGCGGTTCATGCTGTCATATGGCACTAGGCCAGAAAGGGCCCCGGGTGTTGCCCCGGGGCCCTTCTCAATTACTCCTCGGTGCTCTCGGCCGTATCGGCCGCGGCATCCTCGGGCGCCGCTTCGGGCTCCGGTGCGGGGCGCTTCTCGCCACCGTAGGTCACCGTCACCATCGCGGAGCGCAGGATGCGGTCCGCCATGCGGTAGCCCTTCTGGTACACGTCGTTGACGGTCTCGTCGTACTGCGATGCGTCCTCGACACGCCCCACGGCCTGGTGCTCGAGCGGATCGAACGCCTCGCCCTTGGGGTCGATGGGCTCAACGCCCTCGTGCGCAAACACATCGATCAGCTTGGCATGCACCGCATCGACGCCATCGACGAACTGCTTAAAGTCGTCGGAAAGCTCTTGGCTGCGGGCATGGTCGATCGCGCGCTCGATATCGTCGATCACCGGCAGCAGCGCAGTGACGAGCTTCTCGGTCGCGCGCTCGCGCTCGGCGATGCGCTCGTTGGCGGTGCGGCGACGGAAGTTCTCCCAGTCGGCCTGTAGACGGGCGGTGCGCTCGGTGGCGTCCTTTGCCTTGTCCTCGGCGGCCTTCTGAGCCTCTGCCGCGGCATCCAGCTCGTTGCGCACATCGGCAAGCTCCTTTTGGGCCTGCTCGAACTTGAGCTTAAAGTCGTTGTCGGCGGCTTCCTCACCGGCGCGGATAGCGGCTTCCACCATCTCGTCCTCGGTCATCGTCGCCTCCTTGTTGGAATCCTCTACCTGGTTCTCGGCAGCCTCGGCGGCCGGGGCCTCGTTGACCTCGGTATCGTCGACAGCCTCTACGGGAATCTTCACGTCCTTCTCCTCAGAGTCAACGGGGGCGGCACCAACGGCGTCCGCCTCCGTGCGAGCTTTACGGGCGGACATGATTACTTGTCCTCGTCGTCCACAACCTCGTAGTCGGCGTCGACGACGTCATCGTCGGCAGCCTGGGCACCGGCGGCACCGTCGGTCTGCTGCTGAGCGTCGGCGTAGACAACCTGAGCCAGCTCGTAGGCCACGGACTGCAGGGACTCGCCGGCGGCCTTGATGGCCTCGACGTCAGAGCCCTCGAGCGCCTTCTTGGCGTCGGCGATAGCGGCCTCGGCCTTGGACTTCACGTCGGCGGAAACCTTGTCGCCCAGCTCGTTGAGGGTCTGCTCGGTGGAGTAGCACAGGCTATCGGTCTGGTTGCGGACCTCGACCTCTTCCTTCTGCTTCTTGTCCTCCTCGGCATGTGCCTCGGCATCCTTGACCATACGGTCGACCTCGTCGTCGGACAGAGCGGTGGAGCCGGAAATGGTGATCTGCTGCTCCTTGCCGGTGCCCTTGTCCTTAGCGGAGACCTTGACGATACCGTTGGCGTCGATGTCGAAGGTAACCTCGATCTGCGGCACGCCGCGGCGGGCAGCCGGGATGCCGGTCAGCTGGAACTTACCGAGCGACTTGTTGTCGCGGGCAAGCTCGCGCTCGCCCTGGAGCACGTTGATCTCGACGCTGGTCTGGTTGTCGGCAGCGGTGGAGTAGACCTCGGTCTTGGAGGTCGGGATCGTGGTGTTGCGGTCGATCATCTTGGTCATGATGCCGCCCATGGTCTCGACGCCCAGCGACAGCGGGGTCACGTCGAGCAGCAGGATGCCCTCGACGTCGCCGGTGAGCACGCCGCCCTGGACGGCAGCGCCGTCGGCAACGACCTCGTCGGGGTTCACGGACATGTTGGGCTGCTTGCCGGTCATGGTCTTGACCAGATCCTGGACAGCGGGCATACGGGTGGAACCGCCGACGAGGATGACCTCGGTCAGATCGGAGAGCTTAAGCTTGGCGTCGCGCAGGGCGTTGGTGACAGGCTGCTTGCAGCGCTCGAGCAGGTCGCGGGTGATCTTCTCGAACTCGGCGCGGGTCAGCGTGTAGTTGAGGTGCAGCGGGCCGGACTGGTTCATGGTGATGAACGGCAGGTTGACGGTGGTCTGCTGGGCGGCGGAGAGCTCCTTCTTGGCGTTCTCGGCGGCCTCCTTCAGACGCTGCAGGGCCATGGGGTCCTGACGCAGGTCGACACCGTTCTCCTGCTGGAACTTATCGGCCATCCAGTCGATGACGCGCTGATCCCAGTCGTCGCCGCCCAGGTGGTTGTCGCCCGAGGTGGACAGAACCTCAAACACGCCGTCGGCGAGGTCGAGGATGGAGACATCGAAGGTGCCGCCGCCCAGGTCGAAGACCAGGATGCGCTGGTCGGAACCCTGCTTGTCCAGGCCATAGGCCAGGGCAGCAGCGGTCGGCTCGTTGACGATACGCTTGACGTTGAGGCCGGCGATCTTGCCGGCATCCTTGGTGGCCTGACGCTGGGCGTCGTTGAAGTAGGCCGGGACGGTGATGACGGCGTCGGTGACGGTCTCGCCCAGATACTTCTCGGCGTCAGCCTTCATCTTGGCGAGCACCATGGCGCTCACCTGCTCGGCGGTGTAGTCCTTGCCCTCGATGTCGACGACGGCACGGCCACCCTGGCCCTCCTTGACCTCATACGGTACGGTCTTGATCTCGGAGGTGCACTCGGAGTACTTGCGGCCCATGAAGCGCTTGATGGAGAACACGGTGTTCTTGGGGTTGGTGACAGCCTGGTTCTTCGCGGCCTTACCCACGACGCGGTCGCCGTCGGCACGGAAGCCCACGACGGACGGGGTGGTGCGGTCGCCTTCGGCGTTCACGATAATGGTCGGGGAACCGCCCTCGAGGACGGCCATAGCGGAGTTAGTAGTACCAAGGTCGATACCAAGAATCTTACTCATTAGAAATTCCCTCTCTCTTTTGCGTTCGCGCCGCCTCGACGGTCTGTCGCGCGGCGCTTCGGCTTGTCTTTCAGGATGTAGTGTATCCCCTTATGGGCCGGAATATACAAAATCTAAGTCAATTCATATAAGATTTCTTATCTCTGAGAGTTTAGGTTCTCAAATGCGCAGGTAGATGCGCTGTTTGAGTTCTGGGCAGATCTATTGAAATCTATGTATAGTTGACTGAGGTGCGAGCCTGGGGCGTGTGGAGCAGTCTGGGGCGGCCTTGGGGAAAGCGTGTCCCGTTTTGAGCGTCGATTTCGGGATGCGGTTTCCGCAAGCACGCTCAATCGTCCTATATTTCAAGTCACCTTTAGCTAACATTTGCGCAGCTCAACGGCCCCACCTGCATGTTTTTTAGTAAGCCGCGGCATACTCGGCGAACGGTATGAAGATGCCGGCCAGAGGGTATTGCAAACGGTCGCTCCCGTGGTATGTTTTTGCCGAATCAAACCGACGCGCATCGCCTGTAGCGTCGGTCAACAGAGAGGAAACTACCATGGCTCATCCCGTAATTGATGCCGACGAGTGCATCGCTTGTGGCGTTTGCGTCGACTCCTGCCCCGCTGGCGTTCTGGAGCTCCAGGACGTCGCTACCGTCGCTGACGAGGATTCCTGCGTCGCCTGTGGCGCCTGCCAGGACGCTTGCCCCGCTGGCGCGATCACCGAGATCGTCGAGGAGTAACAACTCCCCCACTTGCACACTCACAAGTACACCGTGCACAAAAAGGAGGCCTCCGCATCGCCGCGGAGGCCTCCTTTTGTTTACACGGGCAACCACTATAGCAACGCCGCCGGTTAAGCATAGGTCAGCGAAAACGCCCATAAGCGAGCAAGGTGACGTGAAAGAGGAGGGAAGCGTACTTTGGTACGCGACCGACGATTGAACGTCAGATTGCCTCTTAGGGGCGTTTGCAGCGTCGGCTAAGAGAGGTCGTCCTCATAGGGCATCAGATCCGCCAAGTAGCCTTTCTCCTTGAGCATGGACTCGATCTCGTCGAGGGTTTGCTCGTCTTCCGCCGCAATGCGGTGGAAGTGATAGCCGCTGGTTACCGTCAGCAGCGGAAAGCTCTTGCCACTGGCAATGTCATGCAGATAGCGCTCGATATCGCGGCGGTTACGGATATCCAGATCGGCCGTGATCTTGCCGTACACGCGGTGGTTGACGATCACGTTGAGCACGGCGCCGCCCGCGTCGACGATGCTCGTGAGCTCATCGCCCGCCTGCTCCACGCTGTGGCGCACCTTGACCAAGCGCGTGGGCACAGCCGGGCTGCTCTCGGCTTCCTGCAGCACGTAGCCGCGGTTGGTAGCGACGATATCGTGCCCGTCGGCGCGCAGCAAGGCAATGTCTTGCACCACGACCTGACGGCTCACGCCCACCTCGCGGGCAAGCGCGCTGCCCGAAACGGGATCTTTAGCCCCCTCGAGCACGGCCATGATGGCACGGCGACGCTCGCGGGCGTTCATTATTTACCGTCCAGCAGACGCAGGTGCTTAAGCGAAAGGTCGAGGATCGGCGCGGAGTGCGTCAGGGCGCCCGAGCTAATAAAATCGACGCCCAGGTCGGCCAGGGCGCGAATGTTGCCGGCGTCCACGTTGCCCGAGCACTCGGTCTTGGCGCGACCGTCGATAAGCTCGATGGCGGCGGCCATATCGTCGTGGGTCATGTTGTCGAACATGATGATGTCGGCGCCAGCCTCTACGGCCTCGCGCACCATGTCCAGATTCTCGCACTCGATCTCGACCGTCGTGGTGAAGGACGCATGGGCGCGCGCCATCTCGATCGCGCGCGTCACGCCGCCGGCGGCGTCGATATGGTTGTCCTTGAGCATGACAGCGGTCGACAGGTTATAGCGGTGGTTGCTGCCGCCGCCGATCTCGACTGCGGCCTTCTCGAAGACACGCATGCCCGGCGTGGTCTTGCGCGTGTCGACGAGCACGGTCTTGGTGCCTTCGAGCGCCGCGGCCATCTGATGCGTATAGGTGGCGATACCGCTCATGCGCTGCAGGTAGTTGAGCGCCACGCGCTCGCCCGAAAGCAGCACGCGCGCGTCGCCGCGCACCTGGCCCACATGGTCGCCGGCGTGCACCTCGTCGCCGTCCGCGACATCAAACAGCACCGAGCTCTGCGAATCCAGTAGCTCGAAGGTGCGGGCGAACACATCCAGGCCGGCGATGATGCCGTCGGCCTTGGCGATGAGCTCAACGGTGGCGGGACGCGCCGTGGGACACACGCTCGCCGTGCTCACGTCCTCAAACGTGATGTCCTCGCGCAGCGCCTGCAAAATCAGATCATCGACGACGAGCTTCATGGTAATGGGATTCATGGTCTACTCCTCCACGGCCTGCGTGCCGGCGGCACGGGCCAAATCATCGATTGCAAGGGTATCGGCGCTCAGGGCGCGGTGACGTCCGTCGAGCGCGGGCTCGCCGGCCTGCTCCACGGCCAGCGACTCGCCGGTACGCATGTACCACGCGGCACGGCGGCCCCAGACGAGGGACTCGAGCAGGCTGTTGGAAGCCAGGCGGTTCTTACCGTGTACGCCGTTGCAAGCCGTCTCGCCCGCGGCGTAGAGCTCGGGCATCGAGGTTCGGCCGTCCTTGTCGACCCACACGCCGCCCATAAAGTAGTGCTGCGTGGGCGTGACGGGGATGGGCTCGTCCAAGATGTCGCGGCCGTCCTCCAGGCAGCGTGCGCGGATGTTGGCAAAGTGTCCGGTCACCACGTCACGCTCGACGGGAGCAAAGCTCAGCCACTCGTGCTCGGCGCCGTCCTGCTTCATTTGCTCGCGGATGGCGGCGGCGACCACGTCGCGCGGCTGCAGCTCGTCGGTAAAGCGCTCGCCGGCGGCGTTGAGCAGAATCGCGCCCTCGCCGCGGCAGCTCTCGCTGATCAGGAACGTGCGACCCGGCTGCGGCGAAAACAGGCCCGTGGGGTGAATCTGCACGTAGTCCAGGTGCTCCATCGTAATGCCGTGCTCCTGCGCGATGTAGCAGGCGTCACCGGTGAGCTGCGGGTAGTTGGTCGAGTGGTCGTACACGCCACCGATACCGCCCGTTGCCCACAGCGTATGGCGGGCATGGATCTTAAACGGCTTACCGGCATGCGCGCCCTCGGCGGCAGTTGCCAGCTCGTCTGCGGGCCGAGCCGAATCGTCCTCGTCCACGGCGACGGCAACGACGCCGGTGCACACCGTGGCCCCATCGCGCTCGGCCGTCAGGATGTCGGTCATGGCCACGTGCTCAAGAATCTGCACGTTGTCCAGTTTGCGGACAGCCTGGAGCAGCTTGGTCGTAATCTCCTTGCCCGTAATGTCGGCATGGAAGGCGATGCGCGGGCGGCTGTGCGCGCCCTCACGGGTAAAGTCGAGGCCGCCGTCGGCCTTGCGCTCAAAATCCACGCCCATCGCTAGCAGGTCGTTGATGACCGAACGGCTCGAGCGAATCATGATGTCAACGCTTTCGCGGCGGTTCTCGTAATGGCCGGCGTGCATGGTGTCCTCGAAGAAGGCATCGTAGTCAGAACCCTCGGGCAGCACGCAGATGCCGCCCTGCGCGAGCATCGAATCGCACTCATCGACGGCGCCCTTGGAGAGCATGATTACGTGCGTGCTCGTCGGCAGATTGAGAGCCGCGTACAGGCCCGCCACGCCGCAACCGGCAATGACGACGTGACACTCCATATCGGGGTATTGTTTGGTTTCCACAGGAGTCCTCTCCCTTGTAATGTGGCATAGGGGATGGTCCCTCATGTCACATTGGCTTAGCGCGCCGCGTACTCGAGCATGCGGTCGAGCGTGAGCTTGGCCTGATCGGCGGCCGCATCAGACACGCCAATCTGCACCTCGCCCTCGCCCGTCTCCAGGCAGTGCACGAGCTTTTCGAGCGTGATGAGATCCATGTTGACGCAGGTGGGCTGCACCGCAGGGAAGTAGAAATTTTTGCCGGTGCCCTGGCAGCGGCGCTCGAGTTCGTAGAGCACGCCGCGGACCGTCACGATGATGAACTCGCTCGCGTCCGACTCCTCGGCATACTTGATGATGCCGGCAGTGGAGCCGATGTAGTCGGCCTCGGCCAGGACGTCGGCCTTGCACTCGGGGTGCGCCAGCACGAGCGCGTCGGGGTGCGCCTCCTGCGCGTCGACGATCTGCTCGACGGTGATGATGTGATGACGCGGGCAGTAGCCGTTGTTGAGGATGACGTGCTTTTGGGGCACCTGCTCGGCCACAAAGCGGCCCAGGTTCTGGTCGGGAATGAACAAGATGTGCCGCTGCGGCAGCTCGGAGACGATCTTGACGGCGTTAGAGCTGGTAACGCACACATCACTCCAGCTCTTGATTTCGACCGTCGAGTTGACGTAGCACACCACGGCAAGGTCGTCGCCATACTCGGCGCGCGCCGCGTCGACCGTCTCACGCTTGACCATGTGCGCCATGGGGCAGTCCGCGCCCGGCTCGGGCAGCAGCACGGTCTTGGTGGGATTGAGCAGCTTGGCGCTCTCGCCCATAAACTCCACGCCGCACAGCACAATGGTCTGCTGCGGCAGGCTCTTGGCGAGCTTTGCCAGATAGAAGCTGTCGCCGACGAAATCGGCAACGGCTTGGACCTCGGGCGCCACATAGTAGTGCGCCAGGATCACCGCGTCACGTTGGGTTTTTAGTTGCTGAATGGCCTCGACGAGCTCTGCGGGCACCAGTGCCGCGCGCTCCGTTGCCGTCGTTGCCGATGCCAGGCCGGCCGCGATATCGCGTGCAAGCTCCGATGCATCCATGTTCGCGCTCTGTGCCATCAAGGCCCCTCTCTTTTGGCGAATCTTGGGGCTTTAGTATGACACCTGGCTTTACAGCTGACAAGACAGCTGTAAAGCCAGGTGTAAAGTTGGAATAAAGATTCAGTCTTGGGGCGGGTCCATTTCCGAACTGGCAAGCTGAAGATAGTCGAAAATGGACCCGCCCCATGATTCGAGCAGCCCGTTTTGTCCTGGACCAAGGGTCAGTGGTCAAAAAGGGCCAGATATGAGTACTGTCACCAAATTAGTAGCAGCGATTTTCCGGTCCAGAGCAGCAAAATCGCCTTGTTTGGAGCCCGATCGCGACTCTGAAGAACGAAAATCGATGCACTTTTGGCCTCTGGCACCGATTTTTGAGGCCATTTGGCTGCCACTAAACTGGTAACAGTACTCATATCTGGCCTTTTTTGACCACTGGGTTTCCGGCAGGCCCCAAAAGCGGGCCCGAATCGCTCGATCCGGGCCCGCTGGGGGTAGCGCGCACAGTCGTGGTGCAAGAAGCAAGGGAGGGCCAGCGCCTAGAGTCGTCAGTGCCTAGATATTCGACGAGAGGAAAGACGATGGCCCGCAGCGACACAGGTCAGGCCATGGCGGCCAACGGGGGGCCGCCGCCCCATATCGGCGCAGCGCGGGCATCGAGGTATTCCACACGGACCGCGGCAGCGAGTTCGACAACGCCGAGATCGACCTGATGCTCGAGGCCTTCGGCGTAGAGAGGTCGCTGTCGGCCGAGGGCCGCCCCCACGGCAACGCCGTCGACGAGTCGGCCGACGGGATACCGAGGGCCGAGCTCGCCCGCCGCGAGGCGTTCGGAACGACGCGCGAGCTCCGGGCCAAGCTCTCGGACTACGTGCACCGGTACGACAACTTCAGGATCCGCTCGGCGAGCCCGGCGGTGGACAGGCCCGCCAACGCCTTGGTGACGCTCGCCTTGGAGTAGCCCAGCAGGCACGCTATGTCCACGTTGCGGCAGGATCCGCTCTCGGAGCGGATGCGCAGGATGGTCTCCAGGTAGTCCTCCGAGGATTTCGTGGAACGCTGCTTGTTCATCGGTTTACGCCCCCAGCCTCCAGTCGGCCGCCTCTTCGCGCATGCGGATGAAGCGGCGGTAGATCCCGTCTTCACGCATGAGCTCGTCGTGCGTGCCGCGCTGCACGATGTGGCCGGCGTCCACGACGAGAATCTGGCCGGCGTTGCGCACCGTGTTCAGGCGGTGGGCGATAGTAACGAGCGTCTTGCCGCGCGTGAGCTCGCCGATCGCCTCCATGAGCAGATGCTCATTCTCGGGGTCGACGGAGCTGGTCGCCTCATCCAGGATGACGATGGGCGCGCCCTTCATGATGGCGCGCGCGATGGATATGCGCTGCCGCTCGCCGCCCGACAGGTCGGCTCCGCCCTCTTCCAGCACCGTGTCGTAACCTTGCGGAAGGCGCTCGATGAAGTCGTGGCATCGCGCGCGCTTCGCCGTGGCGACCACCTCATCGCGCGATGCATCCGGCCGCCCGAACCGTATGTTGTTCTCCACCGTGTCGTTGAACAGGTACACGTTCTGGAACACCAGGGATATGTGCGAAAGTAGGCTCTCCACCGTGCCGTCGCGCACGTCCGCGCCGCCCACGCTCACGAATCCTTCATCGACGTCCCAGAACCGCGCGAGCAGGTTCACCAGCGTGGTCTTGCCCGACCCGCTTGGCCCCACGATGGCGCACGAGGTGCCCTCGGGGATGCGAAGCGTCACGTGGTCGATGACGCGCCGGTCGTCGTAGCCGAACGACACATCGTCCATCGCCAGGTCGAAACCTCGCGGCGCAAGAGGCTCGTCGGTCGTGTCCTGACGCGGAACCGCGCACACCTCGTCCACGCGGTCGAGCTCGCCCTCTATCTTCTTAGTGAGAAAGGCGCTATTGTTCGCGCTGATCAGCTCGCCATAGATCATGAACGCGGCGACGAGCAGCGTGAGCGCCCACGAGAGTGGCAGCCCACCCGTGAGGTACAGGGCGCACGCCGCGAACAGCACCGCGCAGCTCGCCAGATTGAACACCAGTGCATAGAGCTTGAGAATTCCTTGGGCCGCCTGCTCCTGACGGTAGTCGGCCAGGCGCTTCTGCTCGAAAGACGCCTTCGCCCCGGCAAGCGCATCGTCGGGCGTGGCGAACGTGCGCAGCACCGCCATCCCGCGGGCGTACTCGATCACCTTGTCGGTCATGGCCTCCTGGGCGGCGGTTACCTCGCGCGTCACCGCGGTGGAGCGGCGGCGCAGCCATTCGAGCACCACAAGCCCCATGGCGATGCCCGCGAACGTGATAAACGCCACCGGCGGTGCGAACAGCATGAAATACAAGCTCATGATGACCGCCATCGCCACGCCGCCCGAAAGACCGGTGAGGCAGATGGTCATGAACTCCTCCAGCTGGTGCAGCGTCGTGGTGAGCGTGGTGGTGATGGCGGAAAGGCGCTGCTCGGAGAAATAGCCCATGGGAGCACCCTTCAGCCGATCGCCCACGTGCAGGCGCATGTCGCGGAAGATGTGGAACCCCTCGGCGTCCATCTTGATGTCCACGAGGTACTGGAAGATATACTGGCCCGCCACGCTCGCCAGCAGGATGCCCAGGCACTGCAGCGCCACATCCGCACCCATATGGTCACGATTCTCGAGCGCCCACCACACCGCGGCAAGCATCCCGGACATGAAGAACGCTTTTAGGACGTTGCACACCATGCCAACAATGAGACTGCTTCGCGACGCAGGCGAGAAGCTTCCCGCCACGTCGAGTATGCGTTTTACGATGGAGAACATCTACCTCGCCTCCTCGGGGCAGATGGCCGCCCAGTCTTCCACGTTTTTGTCCGTGAGCACCTCTACCGCGCCCTGATGCTCGCGCCACATGCGGGCGTACAGCGGACAGCTTTGCAGAAGCTCATCGTGACGCCCGCGCCCCACGATGCGCCCCGCGTCCATGACGAGAATCTGGTCGGCGCGCGTGATGGTCGAGAGCCGGTGCGCGATGGTGACGAGCGTCTTGCCCTCAACCAGCTTGCTGATGGCGTGCTCAACCAGTGCCTCGTTCTCGGGGTCGGCGTAGGCGGTCGCCTCGTCCAAGATGACGACGGATGCGTCCTTCAGGATGGCGCGCGCGATGGTGATGCGCTGCCGCTCGCCGCCCGAAAGTCGATCGCCCGCCTCGCCCGCAGGCGTAGCGTAGCCCTGCGGAAGCTCGCTGATGAATCCGTGGGCGCCTGCGGCACGCGCCGCCGCCTCCACCTCGGCGTCGGTCGCATCGGGCTTGCCCATGCGGATGTTGTCGGCAATGGAGCGGTCGAACAGGAACGTGTCTTGCGCCACGTACGCGATGTGCTCCATGAGCTGTTCGAACGGGATGTCCTTCACGTCTACCCCGCCGAATGTGATGTTTCCTGTGCTCGCATCCCAGAACCCTGCCATAAGCTTGGCGACGGTCGATTTGCCCGAGCCCGACGGCCCGACGATCGCCGTGATCGTTCCCGGTTCGGTGGAAAAGCTCACGTCGTGCAGGACCTCGGTGCCCTCACGGTAAGAAAACGACACTTCCTCGAACGCGAACGACTCGCCCTGTAGCTCCACGCGTTGCGTGGAACGCGCAAGCTCGGGCTCACCGAGGAAATCCCAGACCACGTTCAGGCAGGCATCCATACGCGAGATCTGGCATGCCGCCTGGGCGAACTTCAAAACGCCGCCGATGAAGCCCAGAGGAATGACAATGCACACCATGAAGGCGGGAGGCGTAATCTGCCCGACGGAGAGCAGCCACACGCCAAGCGGCAGCGAAACGAGCAACGTGCAGGGCACGACCGAGCGCACCGCCGCCATCCACACCCAGCTCTGCCGGAACCACGCAAGCGTGGAGTCGTGGTATTCCGCCACGGCATCGGAGAACGACCCGTAGGAGGACGCCGTGCGCCCGAACGCCTTGATCACCTGGATGCCGTTGACATACTCCACGAGCGTGGAGTTCATGTCCTGCTCGCTTTTGATGTAACGCGCCATCTTGGGCTTGTAATCGCGCATCATGCCCAGATAGAAAAGCACGCCCAAGGGGATCGTGGCAATGCCGGCAAGCCCCATGCGCCAGTCGACGGCGAACACGATGGTCATGGCGAGGATGGGCGCAAACACGTTGCTCGGAAGCTCCGGCATGAAGTGCGCGATGGCGTCCTCCAGCTGATTCACGTTGTCTACAAAGCGGTTCTTGAACGTGCCCGTGGGCGCGTCGACGATGACACCCATGGGCACGCGCGACATCTTCTCGGCCATCTGCTCGCGCATGGTGCGCAAAGCCTTGAAGGCGATACCATGGCTGATCATCGACGATCGCCACGTGAGCACGAACTTGAGGATCTGCCCTCCTGCTGCAGCGAGCGAGAACAGAGCTACCGTTTCGAGCGTGAGCGTGCCTTCGATGAGACCGGAAGCCAACAGGGCGACGACCACGTACGGGACCATACCCGCCGCCTCGCCCAAGCAAGCGAGGACAAGCGAGAGCACCATGCGCGCTTTATCGGGCCGCATGAAGTAGAACAGTTTCGAAAACGCGCTCGGACGCGCGATGCGGTCAAGCGGAGTCACGTGACTCATACTCCTTTTCTCCCTTCGTCATGCGCTGCCAGCTCAACCCTCCGGTCGCCCGCCAGCCGCGCTAGCATTTCATCGTGGGTGATAATCACCACTGCCTTTCCTTCCGCCGCAAGCCTACGGCACCACAAAGCCACCTCCCGCATGCCGCGCCCATCCAGTCCGCTCGTTGGCTCGTCGAGCACCACGAGCTCGGCGTCCGAGCAGTACGCTGCGGCAAGTGTCACGCGCTGCTTCTGCCCGCCCGATAGGCTGGCGGGGTGCCTGTCGGCAAGGTCTTTCAGGTCGAAGGCATCAAGCGCCTCCCAGGCACGCGCCTTCAGAACATCATCAACGCGTCGGCCAAGCACTACCTCGTCGGCGACGCTCCCCGCATACAGTTGATAGTCGGCGTCCTGCATCACGAAATAGCTCAGATGCCTCCGCTCCCGCGGTGAGAGCGCTTTGCCGTCCCTGGTTATCAGACCTTTCTGCGGGCGGGACGCCCCGACGAGAACCTTCGCAAGCGTTGTCTTGCCCGAACCGTTCCCCCCGCATACCACCGTCACGGCACCGCAGGGAAACTCAGCCGTCACGGCTCGAATGCCACGGCCTGTCGAGCGGTAGAGATACGTCACGTCCTCCATACGCCATGAGGTGGAACCGCAGCGGGAATCAAGTGATTCCGCTGGTCGTGTATTCGAATCGCGCGCGATGGTGATATCGGGATGACGCAACCCAAATGCATCAGCTTCCTTGTCTGGAAGCGCAGCGAATTCTTTCGCGCTCCACCGCGCCGCGACCTTGCCATTTCTCATACAAAGGAATTCGTCGGCGACGGGCAGAAGCTTGCGGAGCCTATGCTCCGACACCAGAATCGCCACGCCGCGCTGCTTGAGCTGGACAAGGATGCTCACGAGCGCGTCTGCGCCCTCCGCGTCCAAGTTGGAGGTCGGCTCATCGAGCACGAGAAACGACGGGCGACACGCAATAGCGGCTGCGATTGCGACGCGTTGTTTCTGACCGCTGGACAGTTCGGTAAGCTTCTCAGCAAGTAAACCTTCAACCCCGCACAGCCGTGCCGCCTCATGCACATGTTCAACGGTCACAGCAGGGTCGACCCCGAGGTTTTCCAGCGAGAAGGCGATCTCGTCGCCGACCGTCCCCATGAAGAACTGGCTGCGGGGATCCTGCATGACCACACCCATGGCCTCGGTCCTCCCGCGAGCGGAAAGCGAAAGGACCTCCGTGCCGCTCACCAGAACGGAACCCCTACGCACTCCAGGGAAGAACGTCCCTGCCAACCCATCTGCTAATCGCAACACGGTCGACTTGCCGTCGCCCGACCTTCCGCACAGAACTGTGCAGGAGCCGGTGCGCACCTCGAAGGACACGTCCTCGACCCTGCTTCCTCCCGCATCGTCAGCAGATGCCGAATCCTCTTGTTCTGCCTCATCCACATAGCGAAACGAGACGTCGCAAAATGCGAGGGCTGTCGCCTCCTCCGCAGGATTGCCGCATACGGGGCTTTCCTTGAGCGCATTGGATGATTCGAATTCGCCTGTCACAAAATCACCCCCGTTCCGTAGATTCCCGCGCATATGACCGCGACAACGGTCGAGCACACGGCATCCCTCCAGGTGAAGCCCACGTGGTAGACCGAAGTCCGTCCCCGGCCGATTTCGATGCCGCGCAGCTCGGCGGAGGCGGCAAGCTCGCTCGAAAGCCTGAGCGAGCGCATGACGAGCGGCGTGTAGACGCATTCGTACGCCAACCCCGGGTGACGGACGATGTCGAACGCGCGAGGGAAGATGCCCCGCATTCGGATGCCGCGCACGATGGAGCGAGCTTCGAACGAGAGGACGGAGGCGAACCTGAACACCATGCACACGCCCACGAGAACCCGCTGGGGCAGCCTCCAACGGTCGAGCGCGCACATGATCGCCGAGGGTGACAGCGTGAATAGCGCGCAGCCCGCCGTGAACGGCGGGATCATGTGAAGGAAACTCACGAACAGTGCCCCGTACAGTCCGGAGAGCGGGAGGAAGCTCAGCCCGCACACAACGGTGAAGCTCGCGCACATCTTGAGCGAAAGGCGCGCCCTCCCGTTCGCCGCGAGGTACGCCGCGGCGAGCAGCTGCAGAAGCGCCGTCTCCAAAAGGCCGGTCACCAACATCGCGGCGATGCCGACAACGAGAAACGACAACAGGTGCGTGCGCGGGTCGAGGCCGAACACCCCAGTTTTGATGTCGCACTTTTCCATGGTTAGGCGATCTTCGCCTTGCGCACGTGTTTCTTCAGGAACTTCGACCCGATGAGCCCTCCGACGATCGTGCCCGTAGCGAACATCGCCATCATGAGCAGGATCCACGGCAGCTCGGTGTACTGGGCCACCATAGCCGCCACGTCAGCCGCGTCGTAGTAGGTTCCCAACTGCTCCATATAGGCGTCCCTGAACAGCAGATACGGCATAATCCCGTAGAACCCGAACGTCATCCAGTACACGATGTAGCCACCTACGACGCGCTTTATGTCGTGGTAGGAATCCTTCCCCCACATGACGAGCTCTCCGATAAGGGCGCCCACGACGGCGACGGGAGCGCAGTAGAGCCCTCCCATGAACGTGTAGAGCAGCCCGAATACCAGCGTCGAGCCCGCCAGCACGCCTCGCTTGCCGATGCGGTCCGCCATCACCACGTAGAACGGCGTGGCAAGCAGCGGAAATAGCCACGATCCCACGAAAAACGTGTTCTGGGGCGCCAGGACCATGTCCTCGATCATCTTCGCCACGATGGTCACCGCCATGATGATCAGGTTGAACACGACGAACGTCAGCACGTCGCGCGTGGTCCACCTGTTGCTTTTCGGGGTTGGAGCGTCTTGCGTCATCCGATTCCTCCTTATGTTCCCTGTCTAGTTAGCCATTTTTAACTCTTGGCTATAATGGACGAATAGGCAGGGTTCCAGTCTTCGCGAAAGCAAAAGCGGGACCCGATACGGAATGAAAGGGACGAATCGGGGAACGCCGCATTGAAACGAGGCGAAAGAGGGTCAGATGGAAAGCATAGAACGCGACCTTTACGAAGAGGCGTTCAAGAAATGGCACCTCGTGCCTGCCCGCGATGTCGGCAACTACGGTCCTGCGGGCACTTTGAGGGTTCTCGAAAGCGACATGGGGTCCGGGGAGTACTGGGCGTACTTTCGGGACAACCTCTTCGCTGTGAACGCGTTCAGAATGAGCTTCGCAAGGGAGTGGACCATACGCTATCGATGCACCGAGCACCTGTGCTTGGGCTGCTATGACGAGGTTTCGGGCGTCGCGCAGCGTCGAGGGGCTCCGCTCGCCCCGGGCGCCATCACGGTGTATCTCGGCGGGGAAAACGAGGAGTACGAAGCGCGGTTCTCGGAAGGCTCCGTTGCCGCGGCGTCGTCGATCACCATCTCGCCAGATTATTATCGGGATTATCTGCAGAGTCGCTTCGGCGAAATAGAGGACGTCCGCAAGGCGTTTGCGGGCGTAGACGGACGGCGCGACCTTCCGGGGCTTGTCGACTTGCTTCGCAAGGCGCGTTCATATCAAGGCGGGGGGATCGCGGCGGATCTGTTTTACGAAGGGGTTATCTCCGAATCTTTCGCCCTCGTGATGGAGTGCGCAGCCCGGCCGAATGGCGGCAGGCCCAGAATGACCGACGAGGACCTTGCGGCAGTCGACTGGGCGTGCGCGTATATCGCTCGGAACCTTGGCGGCGATTTGTCGTGCACGCGGCTCGCGTCCGAACTGTATATGGGCCAGACGAAGATGAAACGGCTCTTCAAGAGGGCGACAGGCCTTCCTCCGGCGTCCTACGTGGCAAGGGAGAGGATGAGGGAAGCCGAAAGGCTTCTCACTGAAACGGCGCTGCCCATCGCCGAAGTCGGCAGGGAAGTCGGTTACAGTAAGGCGGGAGCGTTCACCGAGGCGTTTCACAGGCACAAGGGCTGTTCCCCCCAGCGGTTCAGGCAGGATCGCCTGTGAAAAGCTGATGTGGCTCAGACACTGCCACATTCCTTCAATATTGAATTATGTTGTTGCAGCAAGCATGCCTTAGCGAACCCCCGGCACGTTCAGACGCAGCAAACCGAAAACGACACGTATGAATCACAGCCATTCGAGCTCGAGTAAACGATTCGGGATACCCGAAGAGCGAACGACGAACTAACTGCAAATCCTTTTTCCCTGCCCATTTTGACCACGATCTGCCCGCGGCGCCTGATCGCGGGCGGGAAGGAACCTGCCGAGCCCCACCTCGTGCTCGGCGCACAGCCGCACGAACTCGTCGGCGCCCATGGCGCGCTCCCCGTTGAGGACGCGCCACAGGCGCTTCCCGTCGACGCCCACACGCCGGGCGAGCTCGGCGACGGGGATGCCGCGGCGCCAGCTTAATTGAAGGGGGCCACACCGATGAGGCGCTCGAGCGCATCGACGCGCTCTGCGAGACCAACGACCGCACCGCCGTGCGCCGCTACTGCGCCAACGAAACGGTCAACATTGCGCTCTCGTCGCTTTCCTCGGACATCAACGCGCACGGCATCACCGCCGACCCGCGCGCCGTAATGTAGGGGCTGCCGCCAGCCTCGCTACAGCGGTGCAGACGCCGGGGTCAGCTGCTTAATGTAGGCCCACATGCGCTGCTTGGCGGCCTTGTCGGTGAGCGCCGCCTCAAAACCGTCGAGCGCCAGCACGCGGCGCCCCTGCACATGGGCGACCAGGCCGGGCTTGAGCATGGCGGTGTCAAAGTCATCAATTGCCACAAGCATATCGGCATAGGTCTCGCGCATGACATCGGCCGCACTGTTGTCCAGCAGCAACACCGCCTCGGGATCCAAGGTCTCCAGCGCCTCGCGGAACAGGTCGCACGTCAGGGCCTCGCCCGCCGCGACCGCTCCGTCGCCCGCGCCGGCGACGCTTGCCAGCACGCAAAAATCCTCGGGGGCATATCCAATGGCGCCGAGCGCCTTGCGCAACGCGGCGCCATCCGCGCCGGCAGCCAGCTCGCCGCCTGCACGCTCGGCATCGTCCAAATCACCTTTGACCAGTACAATCGGCGAGCACGCGTTGCCCGCGATACGCACGCCGCGACCCGCGAGCGATGCGAGCTCCTGCTCGGTCGCCTGGGCGATGGCTTCTTTTTTTTGGCTTTGTGACGTGGGCATGCGCTCTCCAATCGTTTGCGTGCCCACCATTATATAAAAGAGCCGCCTGCGAGTGGTTGCATTGCGGGCCGTTGGGTATAAGCACGGTCGTACTGAGTTTTACGCGGCCGAGCCGCGTCACACTATGGAGGTCACTATGGCTGACATTAAGCAGATTACCCCTGAGAACTTCGATTCCGTCGTTAACGACAGCCTTCCCGTGCTGGTCGATTTTTGGGCCCCGTGGTGCGGTCCCTGCCGTTCGCTCTCGCCCATTGTTGACGAAGTGGCCGACGAGCTGGCCGGCAAGCTGACCGTGGCCAAGTGCAACGTCGACGACAACCAGGACCTGGCCATGAAGTTTGGCGTCATGAGCATCCCCACGCTGATCGTCTTTAAGAACGGCGAGGAGGTCGACCGCTCGGTCGGCGCTCTGCCCAAGGCAAGACTTCAGGCACTGCTGAAGAAACATCTGTAATACGCTTGTTACTTGTCTGCCGTCCATGAGCGGTTTCGCGCCGCTCGCCGGAGTGCCAAACGCAAGGCATGCAACCACGGATAGTATGGTAGACACAAACAGCCCCCAGTGAACGGGTGCGGGTCAGACGGACTCGCACCCGTTTTCTTATGCGACGGCGCCCAGGGCGGGCGTAGTAAAATTTGAACCACCATATCGCCCCGCACAAAAGGAGATTCCCATGCATGACGTCGGAATGAACATGAGCCAGCTTGCCATGAGCGTCAAGCAGGTCGACGATACCATTGAGCTCGCCCACGAGTGGAGCCATCAGCTGCTGCATGCGACCGAGAACTTTGACATGGAGCGCATTGGCGCCAAGCTCGAGGCCGCCATGTCTGCGCTGCACGAGGCGCACGATGCGCTCGAGGGCTACGAGGAGGCCATCGAGGCCGACCATAACTCCGTTGGCTCCGTAAAGCTGGTGTAGCGTGGCCGAGCACGAGCACGGGCGCGAACACGAGCACGGGCACCCTCACGGACCGACCGGCGACGCAGGGTGCCGTTGCAGCGGATCCACCTCCGAGCTGGTCCGTTTTTCGGTCACCGCGCCCGACGACCTGCTGCGCCGCTTTGACGAGCAGATCGCGCGCCGCGGTGACGTGGCCAACCGCTCCGAGGCAGTGCGCGATTTGATTCGCGCCTCGATCGCCAAGGAGCAGATGCGCACACCCGACGAGCAGGTCATCGGTTCGCTCACCATGATTTACGACCACCACACCGGCGACCTGACGCGCCGTCTGGACGAGGTGCAGCACGACTACACCGACGAGATTGTCTCGACCATGCACGTGCATCTGGACCACCACAACTGCCTGGAGATCCTGGCGCTCAAGGGTCGCGGCGAGCGCGTCTACGAACTAGCCGACCGCCTGCTGGGCCTGCGCGGCGTTAAGCACGGCGAGCTCACCTGCGCCGCCACTAAGCAGAGCTTGGGGCTGTAACGGGGTTCCCCGCAGCGCCCCTGCCATAAAGGGACAGGTTTGTTTTGGCAGGTTTAGAAGTTTTACCGACCAAAAATAAACCTGTCCACTTTTGGTCGGTTTTGACGAGGGAGAGCCACATGCGGCATGTGCATATCCATGTAACGGGCATTGTGCAGGGTGTTGGCATGCGGCCATTTGTGTATCGCGAGGCTATGGCGCATGGCATTTGCGGCTGGGTACTCAACGCGGGCGACGGTGTGCATGTCGAGGCGCATGCTTCGGGCGCGGCCGTCGACGGCTTTGTCGCCGCGCTGTCGGAGCACGCGCCTGACGCGGCACAGGTGGAGCGCGTCGAGGTTGCCGAGCTGGCCGCTGGCACTTGGGATGCCGCCGATGAACAGGGCTTTCGCATCGTGGCGTCGCAGGACCAGACCGCGCATACGACGCTCATCTCCCCCGATATCGCCACCTGTAACGACTGCCTGCGCGAACTGTTCGACCCCGCCGACCGACGCTATCACTACCCCTTTATCAACTGCACCAACTGCGGGCCGCGCTTTACCATCATCCGGTCGCTGCCTTACGACCGAGTGGCCACGTCCATGGACCGCTTTCCCATGTGCCCCGAGTGCGCCGCCGAGTATGGCGACCCACTTGACCGGCGCTTTCACGCGCAGCCTGATGCCTGTTTTGACTGCGGGCCGCATATTACGTGGCTCGAGGCGAACCGCGGTGTTATGCCAACGGCGGTCGACGCAACACCAGCCGTCGGCTCCACGCGCGAGGCCAGCGATGCCATCATCGAACGCTGCGTCGAGCTGCTGGCCAACGGATCTATCGTCGCCATAAAGGGACTGGGCGGGTTCCACCTGGCCTGCGACGCCTCCAACGAGCAGGCGGTAGCCGAGCTTCGCCGCCGCAAGCGTCGCAGTAATAAGCCGCTTGCCGTTATGGTGCGCAGCCTTGCCGATACTGAACGCCTGTGCCATGTCAACGACGCCGAGCGCGGCTTGCTGGCCGGCAGCGTTCGTCCCATCGTGCTGTTGCGCCGGCATGCTGTTGGCGAGGGAGATTCCCCCGACGCCCTCGCGCTCGCGCCGTCCGTCGCGCACGACCTTCCCGAGCTCGGTGTTATGCTCCCCTATACACCGCTTCAGCATCTGTTGCTTGCCGCGGCAGAAGCCCGCGGTACGCACGCGCTCGTCATGACCAGCGGAAACCTGAGCGAGGAGCCCATCGAAACTGATGATGGCCTTGCTTGGGAACACCTCGTTGCAGCCGGCATTGCCGATGCGCTACTCGGTAATGACCGCGCAATTCTGTCGCGCTACGACGACTCCGTGGTACGCGTAGTCGACGGCACCGTCATGCCTGTGCGTCGCGCACGCGGATATGCGCCGCAGCCGTTGCCGCTGCCGGCGCTCGACGGCACTGCACCCTGCGTGCTCGCCTGCGGGCCGCAGCAAAAAGCTACGATCGCGCTCACGCGCGAGGACGCCGACGGCCATGTGGCCTGTTTTGTGTCGCAGCATATCGGCGATGTCGAAAACGGCGCGACCTTCGATGCCTGGAGCGCCGCCCGCATACGCCTGGAAGATCTTTTTGACTTGACGCCCGCCGCGCTGGCCTGCGACTTGCACCCCAGCTATCTGTCGAGCCAGTGGGCGCGCGAACAGGCGCAGGAACAGGGCCTGCCGCTTGTTGAGGTTCAACATCATCATGCGCATATCGCGAGCGTAATGGCCGAGGCCATCGCTGGGCGTCAGCTCGCGCCCGACGCGCACGTGCTCGGCATTGCCTTTGATGGCACGGGTGCCGGCACCGACGGAACCATTTGGGGCGGTGAGTTTCTTATCGCCGGCTTTGCCGATTTTGAACGCGCCGCGCACCTGCGCGCCTGGGCGCTGCCAGGCGGTGCCGCATCCGTGCGCGATGCCCGGCGCAATGCCTTTGCCCTGCTGAGCGAGCTCGGCCTGCTCGAGCATCCGGGTGCCGCGGGGCTCTTGGGCACCCTCGACGAGCAAACGCGCAGCGTGACAGCCACCATGATCGAGCGCGGCATCAACAGCCCGCGTACCAGCAGCATGGGGCGTCTCTTTGATGCCGTGGCAGCGATTCTGGGCATCTGCGGCAAGGCAACCTACGAAGGCGAGCCCGCCATCGAACTCGAAGCCGCCGCTTGGCGCGCGCTTGACGGCGAAATCAGCTGTTTCGCTGGCAATCAGGTGGGCGTATCCGCATCCGTCTCAACGTCGCTGGACAGTTTGTTCAGATACGTATTAACTACTAACCCCCTATTTGGCATTTTTGCCTCAGATTTGGCCAAAAAAGGCTCTACAGACACCCTATTTGCGGCAAGCGTGCCCGACACAGGCCCCAAATCGACCCATTTGGAATCCTCACAGACGACTCTTACCACCCAGAGCCACTCTAAAGAATACGAATCTGAACTAACTGTCCAGACGACCTCTAACAATCCCCTTGTTCTGGACCAAAAACCGCTTTTTAAGGCACTTTTGGGTGGAATCGAGGCCGGCATTTCCGTCAACAGGCTCGCGCTTGACTTCCATATCGCCATCGCGCGCTCTTCGGCACGAATCGCACGCGAAATCTGCGCGCGCGAAGGCATCGATGCCGTCGCACTCTCGGGCGGCGTGTTCATGAACCGACTTTTGCTTCAGCTCCTCACCCGCAAGCTTAAAGACGCAGGCCTTACGGTCTTAATTCCCCAAACCGTGCCCGTTAACGACGGCTGCATCGCCTACGGTCAGGCCGCCATCGCTCGCGCTCGCCTCGCGCAGACAGCATCGCGATAGGCTGTTTTGCCAGCCTACGCGCCGCCGTCTCACAGGTGTAACGCGTTTGCTCGTGACTCCCGCGAGCGCTACCATCAACTGATGGGAAATTAGGCGCCTATCCAGCGCAAAACGTATAAAAGGGGAACATTATGTGCCTTGCCGTTCCCGGTAAAGTGGTCAAACGCGACGACGACCTTAAGGCGACCGTCGACATGATGGGCATCGAGCGCCCCGTTTCGCTGCGCCTCGTGCCGACGGCACGGGTAGGCGACTATATTCTCGTGCACGCCGGCTTTGGCATTCAGATTGTCGACGAGCAGGAAGCCCAAGAGACACTCGAGCTCATCGGTACCATGACCGAGCTGGCCGAAGAGGACCAGCTCGCCACCAACCCGGCCGAGGCATACTAGTGGCGGCGGCGCAGCCGGTTCGCCCCGGTATCGACTTTTCGGCATTTCGCGACCCCAAGCTGGCTCGCGAGCTCATCAATCGTATTCATGAGCTTGTCGGCAACCGCATCATCAACCTTATGGAAGTCTGCGGCACGCATACCGTGAGCATTGGCCGCTATGGCTTTCGCTCCATTATGCCGACGGGACTCAAACTGCTCAGCGGCCCGGGGTGCCCCGTTTGCGTCACCGCCAATCGCGACATCGATCACGCAATCGCGCTTTCCAACATGGACGGCGCCATCATCACCACCTTTGGCGACATGATGCGCGTGCCCGGATCGACCACCTCGCTTGCCGCGCAAAAGGCGGCGGGGCGCGACATCCGCATCGTCTACTCTCCACTCGACGCACTCGACATTGCCGAGCAAAATCCCGAACGCCCGGTCATCTTTATGGGCGTCGGCTTTGAGACCACAACGCCCACCATTGCCGCCGCTATCCTGGAGGCCGACGCGCGCGGGCTCCAGAACTTCTCGGTCTACTGTGCTCACAAGACCACGCCGCCGGCTCTGCGTGCGATCTCCAACGACCCCGAGACGACCATTGACGGCTTTATCCTGCCTGGTCACGTCGCTACCATCACGGGCCTGGCACTCTTTGGGTTTTTGGTCGACGAGTTCGAGACCCCCGGCGTAGTCACCGGGTTTGAGCCGGTCGATATCTTGCAGGGTATCTGTATGCTGGTCCAGATGATTGTCGAGAACAGGCCGGCGATCGACAACGCCTACCGCCGCGGCGTCAATGCAGATGGCAATCTCGTAGCGCGCCAGCTGGTCGAGCAGGTGTTTGAGCCATGCGACACCACGTGGCGCGGGCTGGGGCCGATCGCCGACTCGGGCCTTTCCATCCGCCCCGAATTCGCGCGCTTTGATGCCGGCACCCGCTATGACGTGCCGATCGAACCGACGGTCGAGCCGCGCGGGTGCCGCTGCGGCGACGTGCTGCGCGGGGCCATCGCACCGAGCGGCTGCCCGCTGTTCGGCCACGCATGCACGCCCGAGCATCCCGTCGGCCCCTGCATGGTGAGCTCGGAGGGCAGCTGCGCGGCGTACTTTAGATACCACGGCTAGCCCGGACGCATCCGCACGCTGGCACCACCCACGATTGGAGTTTTCGATATGTCCCATAGCATCACCGATAGCACTGTCCTGTTGGGCCACGGCTCTGGCGGTCAGATGATGAAACGCATCATCGATGAGGTCTTTCTGGATGCCTTTGGGTCGCCCGAGCTGCTTGCGGGCAACGATGCCGGTGTCGCCGCGCTGCCCGCAAACGGGCGAATCGCCATGTCAACCGACAGCTTTGTGGTGACGCCGCAGTTCTTCCCCGGCGGCAATATCGGCCGCCTCGCCGTATGCGGAACCGTCAACGACGTCGCGACCTCGGGCGCTAACGTGCGCTACCTCTCATGCGGCTTTATCCTCGAAGAGGGCTATCCCATGGACAAGCTGCGCCAGATTGTGCAGACCATGGCCGAAACGGCGCGCGAGGCGGGCGTGTCCATAATCACCGGTGACACCAAGGTGGTCGAGCGTGGCGGTGCCGACGGCGTCTACATCAATACCGCCGGCGTGGGCGAAGTGCCCGCGGGCGTAGCGCTCAGCGGTGCCAACTGCCGGCCCGGCGACACCATCCTGGTATCGGGCACGCTAGGCGACCACGGCATCGCCATCATGAGCCAGCGCGAGGGCTTGGCGTTTTCGAGCAACATCGAAAGCGACGCTGCGCCGCTCAATCATCTGATTGCCGACGTGCTCGCCGCCGCCCCCGACACCCGCTGCTTCCGCGACCCCACGCGCGGCGGCCTGGCATCCACGCTCAACGAGTTTGCCCAGGCCAGCGGCGTTGCCATGGAGATTAACGAGGATGCCGTACCCGTTCGCCCCGACGTGCAGGCGGCATGTGAGATGCTCGGCTACGATGTGCTGCAGGTAGCAAACGAGGGCAAGATGGTTGCCGTGGTGCCGGCCGAGCAGGCCGATGCCGCGCTGGCGGCCATGCGCGCCGCGCGCTACGGCGAGAATGCCGCCATCATCGGTCGCGTGCTGCCGCTTGGATCGGACGCTCGACCCGCCGTGCGCGTACGCACCGGCTGGGGCTCGACCCGCATCCTCGACATGCTCGTAGGAGAACAGCTGCCGAGAATTTGCTAGGGCGTAACCGCACGGTCGGCGCGATGTGGCCTGATATCTCTGGAGATGTTCAGATTCCAAGCACGCCCAACGCGGAAGCCCAGTATTATGGGGTGCGTTTTGAAACCCAATGACGGGAGCTTTCATGGCAGCAGCTTTTTCCCATGTAATCTTTGACCTGGACGGCACCATCCTCAACACGCTCGAGGACCTGGCGGCCGCCGGCAACCATACCTGCGAGGTGCACGGCTGGCCCACGTTTGCCGTGGACGAGTACCGCTACAAGGTGGGCAACGGCATGCTCAAGCTGGTCGAGCGCTTTATGCCCGCCGAGTATGCGGGCGACGGCCGCATGTTTGAGCAGACGCTTGCCGAGTTTAGGGCTTATTACGGTGAGCACAAGGAGGACCACACTGCCCCCTACGCCGGTACGATCGAGATGCTCGACCGCCTGCGCGCCGCGGGCGTTCAGCTTGCCGTGCTCACCAACAAGGATCACATTTCGGCAGCTCCGCTTATCGAGAAGTACTTTGGCCCCGAGCGCTTTGCGCTGGTACAGGGCCGCGTGGACGCATTTCCGCCCAAGCCTGAGGCGCCCGTCACGCTGCATGTAATGGAGGAGCTCGGTGCCAACCCGGCGACCGCGCTCTATGTGGGCGATTCGAATGTCGATGTCCTGACCGGCCACAATGCCGGCCTTAAGAGCGCCGGCGTCACCTGGGGCTTCCGCGGTCGTGCAGAACTCGAAGCCGCCGGCGCCGACTACGTGGTGGACACCCAGGCAGAACTCACGACGCTAATCCTGGGCGAGTAACGAAGCTGGCGCTTAACGCGACTGCGACAATTCTTCTGCGCGGAAAGCGCGTCCCGTTTTGGAGCTCCGGAATGGGATGCGCTTTCCGCTTGAGCCCCATCGGGGAAACGGCATCCCGTTTCAGAGCGATTTTCCGGGTCGCACCTTCCGCAACCCACCCCATCCGGAAACCGCGACCCATTATTCGCCCAAATACCGGCTCGCATTTTCCCGAGCATTCGATGCAACGCTTATGCAAGGAGTGTCCCCAAC